>Ga0180215_1000117_pt1 | contig 118902 bp, 90 predicted proteins | sample eDN3rd37CBELigBY_FD_128871 | JGI IMG/M metagenome (GOLD analysis project Ga0180215, IMG submission 128871) | Enriched backyard soil microbial communities from Emeryville, California, USA - eDNA 3rd pass 37_C BE-Lig BY (version 2) (version 2) | ecosystem: Environmental > Terrestrial > Soil >... | reverse complement strand
TGGCCACCGTCGGCGGAGACGGCTGTCGCCACCCCTGATGGGGTTCCGGTCGCTGACATGTTGTCGTAGCCGACATCCCACGCCGCCAGCAAATGGCTCCCGTCGGCAGTGCTGGCAAGTGTGGTTCGTGCGACCCGATCTGCGCTGGTCGAGATGCGGCGGGGACTGCTCCAGGTCAGACCGTGATCGTCGGACGTTCGGCTGTAGAGTGCCGGTCGACGTTCTTCTATCCCACCGACCTTGACAGGAATCATCTGGTTGTACAGGACAACGAGCCGACCGTCTGGTAGGACGCGAATCTGTGTCCAGTAACTCTCATCGGTTGTTAGCTTCAGTGGAGCGCTCCACGAATGGGTGTTATGCAGGTCTGCGCCCGCAGGGGCTCGAGAATAGACCACACGAACTGGGACGCCTGGTGGAGCGTACCGGAAGATCAAATGGACCCACGCACCATCGCTGACGATCATCGGGCGCGAAGCGATCCCACCGTCCATGACAAAGATATCTGCCGGATTGCTCCAACCTTCGGCGGTTTCTTCCGCGTATATCACTGCGCCAGCGATCGCGTGTGACTCGTTCAGGTCACCTTCGACCAGCGACGCACTCCAGACCATCCTGACCTTCCCGTTTGGATCGACGTTGATATCCGGGAACCAGGAACTTGGAATTGCATCACCGATCTGGATTGGCTCATCCCAGGTGGGTGGATCGCTGGCGAGCGCCACGTTTGGGACGAGCGCCAGTACGAGGATCAGCAGTGACACGAGGCCGGGTCTCATGGCGCAACGCCTGCGGACTGCGTGACGCGGTAGAGCACCGTTGAGCGTCCGGCGATCGTGTCCAGTGAGAAACGAACTGGTTGCGGCGATGCGCTGTCTGCGGCTTCGGCAGGGCCGGAGATGATGAAGTCAATACCGTTCTCGCGCAGGAATCGCTCGCGCTGTGCGTCCGTCGTCGAAGGGGCGAAGAACCAGCGAGCCTGATCTCGGCGCTCAAAATACCGGAGCGTCTGTGCCCAGTGAGCGACATATGGACGCGCGTCCGCATAGACTGGAACAAACTGCCCAAGGTTCGGTGACGAGAGTACAACGTCGCCCTGCTGTGAAACACCATCGAGTGCTTCAAGCGCCGCCACGTCTTCCGCCGTCAGGAAGTACGGATACTCGGCGCGTTGCAGGTCCACCACACGCCAGGTTGTCAGGTAGACATTCGTCAGCATTACGAAACTGATTACGGCGACCGGCGCAAGCATGCGGATGTTTACGCTGCGCCAGCGTGCCATCAACACGGGTTCGCGCCAGCCACCGATCGTTTGCGCTGCAAGTACACAGAGTGGCACCTGGTAGCCGGTCAACATCTTGATTTGATAGTCAGTTGGAATATAGAGCAGCATGAATCCGAGGACCGCCCAAACGCGGACAAACAGTTGCGCCGTGTCGGCTGATCGCCACTCTGCCGGCCGTAGTCGCGGTAGCGCCAGCAGCAATGGAATACCGAGCAGGATGATGAGGTATGGGGGCGAAGGTGTGTATACCCCAGCGTTACCGTATTGGCTTAGCACGCCCTCCCAATCGGGGTCGAGCCGTGTCAGCGTCAGCGCGTACAGGGCCGGAGGTGTTGCGGCGACGCCGATTGTGGCTGCCGCCCATCCGTGAACGGGTATCCGTCGACCTCGAAGCATGATGATGGCAGCCGTCGTAACTGGGATCAGTACGGTTGGAATCAGATCGTAGCCGTGGGAGAAGCCAAGCACGAGAATGAAGGATGCGAGAGAGATGATTGCCCGCGCTCGCAATGGATACTGACTATCCAGGAACCGGTTGTAGACGGCCAGCATCAGTGCGGCTGCGACGAGCAGGTGCGGAAATGCCATTGCTGAGAAGAGTGTGTTTGCTTCGCCAACCTGGACAGCGAGCGGGGATCTCAACTCGCCGGTCCACTGCTTCTCGACAACGAGGATCCAACCGAGCCCCGAAGATCCCATCACAAGGCAGAATGCGACCAGAGACTGGTCCGGTGCGACTCGTCGGCAAAAGCCCCACAGCGCGACCGCGAAGCCGACCAGCGCGACGACTCGTAGCCCCTGGTAGACGATGTTTGGGCCCAGCGGCGTATCGAAGGCGATCAGTCCCAGCAGCCACCACTGCAGGTTGAAGAACCGTTCGGTGCCCGGCTCGGGAGTCAATGGATTGGCGATTAGCGGCGATGCGGCGAAGGCACGCATCCAGGCGAAGTACTGAGCGGTGTCGACGACATCGAACACGATCCACGTGAAGCGCTCACCAGATGTTTGTCGGATCGCCCCGTAAAGGTACGGAATCGAGCTCACTATGAAAACGATTGCAGTCACGATCGCTGGCCAGCGCCTCACGTTGCCACCTGCTGTCTTCGCAGCCCGTCACCGATCAGGGCAAAGCCGACCGCGAGCATGATCGTCAACGGAATCAGGCTGGCGATACCGCTGAGATTGACGATCATCGCGACATTTCTTGCCACATCTCCATCCTGGAGCGCTGGCCGCACATAGTTGGGCAGAGTCCGCCGGATCGTATCGGGCGGGTAATTCTGTCCCGCAAAGGTCGTCGCCATTACCAGAAGTGCAGACACGCCCGCGAGAGTTGCCACACACGCCAGTCCTGCCAGCCGGGTTGCCAACTCGCTGGCGTTGATTCGTGCGATGACCGCGCCGATTGGGATTGCCAGCATCGGTACGACGGGAACGAGGTAGCGTGGCCCGACGGCAAATCCGCCCCACCACATCGCCGAGGATGCGACGAACAGAAACAGCGCACTGAATGACGCGAGCGTCACGATTACGAGCGACCGCTGCTTCGGCTCGCGCAAGGCGATCACTGCTCCAATAACTGCGAGCAGCAGGACGGGCGCAAAGAAGAACAAACCACGGAACGGTGAGAACGAGATTCCCCAGATGGCGTCCAGGTGTGGATAGGTAATGCTGAGGAAGCCCGTACTATGCTGTTCTTGCCAGAGCGCGGAGTGCTCGTAGCCGACCGGGCGCGGTGTTCCGAACGCGATCCAGTTGCTGGCCGCAAGTGTCGCCAGTGGCGGTACGGCTCCAAGGATCCCGAACGCGACCGCAAGACCTCTGGCGCGCCAGACGGCCCACAGGGCGATTGGCAATCCCGCCAGTGCGGTCGGGTATTCGAACAACACGCCGGCCCCTAGCAGGAAGCCGACCGTGAACAAGCGCCGGTTGCTCAGGTTCTGGTCATCGGTTAGGACAATGCACCCGAGCGCTCCGATGAGGCAGGCTGCTGCTGGAACATGCCCATAGAAGGCCTGGGCGTAGGTGAAGACCGGACTGGCGATGCCGATGGTTAGCGCGGCCAGGATACCAGCCGTGCGACATCCTGCGACTCGCTCGACCAGTCGGGCCAGCAGCACGCCCATCACTGCGGCAGGAATCGCGACGCAGACGATCGTCGCGAGGTAGAGCGCCAGCATCTGATCGACTCGGCTGTTGTTGAGATCTTCCCCACCGGGCGTGAGCGTTCGGGCGAATGCACCACTCGTGGCCAGACGCTCGGAGAGCGCCCGCAGCCCGAGTGGCTGTGCGACGCGGGTTGCAGCGTATACAGGTACCGCGAGTAGCGAGAGGCCGGGTGCTTTGTCGCTGTAGGCATGACCATCGACAAGCGCGTAGTCGCCAGTGTTGGCCACGTAGTCATCGATCCGGAATGTCCGCTGCTCGACGATGGCCATCGTGAGATCGAAGCGGGAGTTCTGGTTCCAATCCTGCCAGCGTGGTGGCGTGTAGCTGTAGGCAGCCAACAACGTCAGGAAGAGGAGCACGTAGGGCGAACGAAAGGCTCCAAACTGAAGCCTGAATGCGAGCGGACGTGTTGGGGTTGCGGCACGTGCCGCTGTAGAACTCTGCATCAGCTTCCTCCTGCATCGTCAGGATGGCGGAGGTAGCTGCTGCTCCAGCAAAAGCCTGCGTCTCAGTTTGGTAACAGTCTGTTCAGGAACGTACCCATCGAGCCAGTGGGTCAGCCCGTAGAAGCGCCGCCAGCAGTGAGATATCCGATGAGACTGTCTGGTGTCCCACCTGCCGACGTGTGATCTGTCCCGCAAGTGGCCGAACTACAATGCGTGCTGCCAGGCCGATCAGCATCAGTACCCAGAGACCGCTGCTGGCAATCGGTCCGCTAACTCGACGCCGGAATCCGAGCCTGCTGGTGTAAAGCGCAAGGCGACGACGTACGTCGTTCCGACTGGATGCACCGCCGATGTGGACGATGGCTGCACTCGGTAGATACCAGACCTCCCACCCAGCCTGCCAGCACCTCCTGCACCAGTCGACTTCCTCACTATACATAAAGAACCGCTCGTCCAGCCCGCCGATCTCGCGGACTGTCGCCATGCGGATGAACATGCAGGCACCTTGGACCCAGTCGACCGGGCCCGGTCGACACTGGGCTGGAGTGCGGCGCGTTACGAGCCGATCTAACCCGACCGAAACCATCACATCATCGATGAATGTCGGGAAGGCCCCGGCCTCAGCCTGAATCGTGCCGTCGGTATTCAACAGCCGCGTACCGATGATCCCTATTTGAGGGTGATCGGTCATCAACCCCAAGGCTTGGCGGATGGCCTCGGTCGTAATGAACGCATCACTGTTGAGGAGCAGGACTACCGGAGCAGTAGCATGGTTGAGCGCGAGGTTGTTCGCAGCCGCGAAACCGATGTTGTGAGCATTGGCAAGCAGCCTGACGGCCGGTTGATGTTCCTCAAGCATCTCCTGGCTACCATCGGTAGAGCCGTTGTCCACGACGATTACGTCGAGCGTCAGCTCACCTGCAGCGTCGAAGAGGGCGTCGAGGCATTGCTTCAGCAGTTCTCGGGTGTTGTAGGAGACAATCGCGACGCTTAGGTCAGCCATGCGATGCGCGCTCCTGCCTCATCTGTGTTGCAAGTCCGCAGAGCATTGCGAACATGATCCAGCTATAGACAGCGTGGTCGAAGCCTGCCAGCGTCTGGTTGTACACAAATGGGATCAGCCAGTCGCCAAGCCAGAGCGAGGCAGCGACGGCCGGCAACCCGCCGACGATGGCTGCCACGGTCGCGCGGTCGATCGGGTCCTCAGCAATTGGTAGCAGGCGTTTCCCAAGTACCAGCAAGGCAACTAACAGTCCGATCAGACCCAGTAGCCCAATGACACCGTTCTGCGCCAATACGTCGACATAGTTGCTATGGGTTGACATGGCACGATCTGGTAGGAACGTGACGTAGTAGAGCGCGTATCCAGCCGGCCCGGTCCCGAAGATCAGGTGATCGGATACGACCTCCAGGTTGCGCTTCCAGAGCTCGAGCCGCCCGAATTCACCACCGAGGCTGCCCTCGTGCTGCTGGTTCGTGACAAGGATTTGATAGAAGAGTGAGTTATAGAACGCGATTGCAACGACGCCGAGCAACATGATGACTCTGCCAAGGCGCGGACGGGCAGCAATCGTGACACCCATCATCCCGATCAACGCCGGAAGCCAGCCGCTCACCCATGATTGCTCAATCGTCATCGCCATCATCAGCCAGGCGACGGCAAGCGCGCCGAGACCGAAGCGTGCGAGATCAGGTAGCCGTTTGTTGACCAGTGCGTTGGCCCAGCAATGGGCGACAAACCAGATACCGAACAAACCGGCAGTGTTTACCATCGGGGCGGGTGTTGCGATCCACCGGAATGGCAGAGCGATCACGCCCGCCACAATGAGAACCCCAATGACCACCGTGCGAAGTCGCCGATCGCGCAGTAGGTCCGCGCCGACGATCAGCAGGCCGATCGAGATAATCGTCAGGCCTGCTGCGGCAATCTGCACCTGGACGAAGCCGGAGTAGTAGGTTACTCGTGGATCAAGTGACAATCGCCCCCAGATGAGGGAGAACAGTGTCGCGCCGCTCAGCATCGCCGCAGGGACGAGGATCGATGCCGGCAGCAGAATGAGTTCCTGTTTGTGCAGGATTCGATGCACGGTCCACCCACCGATCAACAAGCCAGCGACCGCGAGGCTGGCGACGATCGGAGTACCGGTGCCAGTACTTACTGATACTCTGACCGTTGCTGCAGACAGAATCAGGACAGCAACACCGATTTCGGGGCGCACAACGACGAACAGCGCCAGTACCATCCCGACAACAGCGAGCAGCGGCAGTGTCATGTCGCGCGATTGCGCAACGAACACGAAGCCGGCCATCCCTGACATCGCCATTGCGACGATGACAAGCGAACTGATCCGATCAAGCACTGCGAAGTTCGGGCTCAGTCGCTCAGAGCGTGTGAGACGTTGGCTTGCCACGGCCTCAGCGTTCCTGCTTCAGCAGGTTGGCAACAATCGTGAGGAACTGTTCGGCACTCTTGTCCCAGGTTCCGTGCTGCTGGACGAAGGCACGACCGCTGGCTCCGAGTTCCATAGCGAATCCTGGATTCTGGAGCACGCGCAGGATCGCTAGAGCGAAGTCGGCAGGTGTGTCCGCGATAAGCGCGTGCCGGCCTGGAACAAGTGGGATACCTTCACAGCCCTTGCTCGTCGTGACAATCGGAATCCCATAGGCGAGTGCTTCCAGGATCTTGATTCTGGTACCGGTGCCTGAGAGGATCGGCGCAACGAAGACACCAGATGCGCGGAACATTGGGTCGAGGTCGTCGAGCCGTCCAGTGAGTCGAAACGCGGGTTGCTTGATCCGATCCGGAATTGCATCCGGCAGCGCTCCGGTAATATGCAGTACCGGACACGCTAGTTGCGTCTTCAGCAGTGGCAGTATCGCGCGCTCGTACCAGGTGACCGCTTCCAAGTTCGGTCCGTATGTTAATGACCCGGTATACAGCAGTACTTCAGTGCCTGGTGGTTGCCAGGGTGTGGCCGGAACTGCGCCAACGCCGTTGGGAATGACCTGGACGGCGGACGATGGTGCCAGTGATTGATAGGCTATCGCTTCCTGGCGGCTTGGGACGACGACCACCTCGATCGTCCTGCGTGCGTTCAGAAGTCGCTGGTACTTGCGTTCGCGCACCATCGCCCGCAGTGCTGACGGACTGCGATCCGTACTCATTCCCACAAACGGAGAAACGTTCGCTTCATCGAGAATGACAGGCGTCTTCGGGTCGATCGATTGGAGGTATCGTACGATGCGCAGGTCCGTCCCTATAACAAGATGGGCTTGCGCGGTACGCACCTCGGCGCTGATGGCTTTGGCTATCTCCTGATCCCAGGTTGCGACGAATGACCGAGGATAGGGGTGAAGGCTGGCGGCGATGCTTCGCAACGATCTCGGTCGAAAGTTCGGGATCGGAAGCACGGTCAGTCGCCAGACGCCTGGTACCTGACCGTGAATCTCCGGCGATCCGTCGGTATCCGACTGCAGAACGATGAGAAAAACGTCGTACTCATCGGAAAAGGTATCGATCAGTCTCCGCAGTCGATGTTTGCTGCCGTTGTCGGTCGGCTCCGGATGCCATGGTGAGACAAGGGCGATGACAGGCCGCCGAGCAGGTTGATCCGATGTGGTAGACACACGCTCCACTCCGGTATTGGACCAGACTTGACTCGGGACTGCCGCTCCCACTCGCATGTCCTCTCAGGAGACATCGGCAGGCTGCGAACTCGTTGCCTTGCGCTTCGGGCCGCCACGGGCCGAGATGACCCACTTGGCGTGCTCGACACCAAGGCTGATGGCCGACTTGAACGTTGCCATCGAGTTCATGCTGCGCAGATAGGTCATCGCCGGACCCGGGCGCATTGCCCAGGCACGGAACGCGCGCTTGGCGTGGTACTCGAGTTCCTCGGCGGACATGTCCGGGTAGTTGAGGACCGTCGAATGGTCCATGTCGAAGTCTTCCCAGCGTGAAGCACTGATCCAGCCGTTCTGGACAGCTTCGTAGTAGAACGGCGTGCCTGGGTACGGGACGGCGATGTGGAACAGCGCCAGCGTCAGCGGAAGGCTCTTGGCGAAGGCGATCGTTTCATCGATCGTCTCGACCGTTTCGCCCGGCATTCCGATGATGAAGTAGGCCCAGTTCTTGATCCCAAGTTTGCTGCTCGTCTCCAGCGCGCGACGGGTTTTGTCGAAGTTGATCCCCTTGCGCATGCGCTTGAGGACGTCGGTGGAGCCTGATTCCAGACCCCAGGAGATCATCCAGAAACCGGCCTGTGCCATCCAGGTCAGCATCTCCTCGTCGACGAAATCGACGCGGCTATTGCTGGTCAACCGGAACTTCGTGCCGTCCTCGACGATCAGTTTGCAGAGGTCGATGACGACCTGGCGATCGACGGTGAACAGGTCGGCGTAGAAGTGGATGTTCGTCACGCCCAGCGAGGCGAGCACCTTCATCTCTTCAAGGATGCGCTCGGCCGAGTGGGAGCGGACCGTGTTCTGCCACATAACGTGCTTGATGCAGAAGCGGCAACCGGCCGGGCAACCGCGACTGGTGACGACGAAGCAGTACGGGCCACGGATCATCGGGATTCGGTACTTCTGCAACGGAAGCTTGTGGTAGAGCGGGATCGGCAGGTCATCGAGGTTCGCGATGAACGGTCGGTCCGGGTTGGCGACGACCTCACCCTCGTGACGGAAGACGCAGCCCTGGACACCGTGCAGCGTCTCGTTCGCTTCAATCTTCTGGACGATCTCGCGCAGCGTGAACTCCGGCTCGTGGCGGATCACGATATCCAGCGAGGGATAGTCCGCCAGCGTCTCGTACGCCATCGGCGTGACGTGCGAGCCGATCGCGATCGTGACGGTGCCGATCGACTTCGCGATGTACGTCGTCGTCAGGTCGTTCTTGATCGTTGGCGCCGTCACGTTGGTGACGAGGAACTTCGGTCGCAGGTATTCCAGCTTTGCCTGGAAGGTCGGCCAGTCCATTTCCTCGGCGATGCAGTCGATGATCTCGGTCCGATAGCCGGCCTCTTCGATGACGGCTGCCAGCCCGGCCAGTTCCGTCTGCGGCCAGATCATCTTCTCGCGCGAGCGTCGCCCGACGCGGTGAATGTCGCGGATGAACACTTCGCCATCTGGCGAGGGTGGATTAACGAACAGGACATCGGTCAGCCGCTTGAGATCCGGCGCGAAGTCCTTCACGCTTGTCTGGCTGATCTGCATCAGGTCAACGTTGCGCACCTTCGGGACGACCTTGAGCATCTGCTTCTCGACCGTCACACTCTTGCCGCCAGCGGGCGTCAGCGGGATCGTCACCTTTGGGCTCGCCGAGCCATTCTCCGTCGATATCCCGTTCTTCGTCTCGACCATCATCTTCTCCATCGTCTGAGCGACTACCCGAACCAGACTGGTTCCTTGCCGACGCGATCGACCCGCGAGCCGAGCGCGTTCTCCAGGAGCTCCTGCGCGGCGCAGAAGCCCATCTCCATCACGTGATCGGTATTGACGTAGCGGAAGAGCGCTTGCCGCCCGGCATTAACGAGGTTGTCATAGTCGGCCAGGTGGTAGGCCATGTGGCCGATCTTGGCCTCGAAATCGACGTCGTAGGTCGGGTAGGCGTGGGAGAGGCGCCGGAAGAAGTGGCCCAGGACCTCTCGTTCCTCGATCAGGCCCGTCGCGGCAAGTTCACGGACTGCCCGCTTGTAGAGCGCGTCCTCCGGCATGTTCCAGATCTCGTCGCCGATGTCGCAGGTGATCTCAAGCGTGACGGATGTCTTCCCTTCTGGTGCTGCCTCGTGGGTGAAGTTGCCCATCTCGGAGATGCGGTTGAAGATCATCGGACCGGGGAAGTAGGTCCAGTGATCATCGGTCACCTTCGGCTTGTCGATCTCCAGGAAGAGGAAGATCATCGCCCGGTACTGCAACGACCGGGCGGCCTGGAGCACTTCTTCAGGCGGCGCTGGTCGGAGCAGTTGAACGAGGAGTGGCAGCGGCAGCGATGAGACACAGGCATCGCACTCCTGCCGGTACCGTTCGCCGTTGCGCTGGTATTCGATCGCGCGGATGGCCGTGCCGTCGTGCTCGACGGCGGTAATTCTCGCACCGGTCAGCAGGTTGGCACCGTGCACTTCAGCGCGCTCGGCCATCGCCTCGGAAATCTGGCCAATCCCCTTGCGCGGGTACCAGAAGTCGTTCTTGAACTCCGAGTGGTGGAAACCGTTGTCGCCGCGACGGACCTTCATGACGCGCAGCAACAGGTCCCAGAGGTCGACGACGGCAACGCGCTGTGCGGCCCAACTCGCCGAGAGTTGCTTCGGGTCGCGGCCCCAGACCTTCTCGGTGTACGGGCCGAAGTAGACATCGTAGAGCCGCCGGCCGAAGCGGTTGACAACCCACGTTTCAAACGAGTCATCGGGCGTCGGGCGGATTCGTTGCCGGGCGCGGGTGTACATGAAATCGAGCAGCGACGTCACCGCCAGTGTCTTCGGCAGGTGCGTCAGCAGATTGCTGGCATTGAGCGGGTAGTCATAGAAATCGTTCATGAAATAGACCCGCGTCGTGCGGCGCCTGCCTTCGAGATCGTCGCCGACGAGGTCTTTGACCGTCTCGATGATGGCCGGGTTCGAGCTATGGAAGCGGTGCGGGCCGAAGTCCCAGAGGTAGCCATTGCGACGCATTGTCGCGGCCATCCCTCCGAGTGCTGGAGCGGCCTCGTAGAGGTCGACGCCCATTCCGGCTTCAGCCAGCTTCCACGCAGCGCTAAGCCCCGCTACGCCGCCGCCGAGAACCGCAACGCGCTGGTGATGTCTGAGCTGCTCCATACTGCGTCCTTTCAGCGCTCCCAGATTGGAGAGATCAACCCGTCCGGGCGGCTGAGTCGGTGCCGCCACGAATGCTGTGGAGAATCGGTGGTGCGAGGTCTGCTGGTGGCTCGACGTCCTCGATCGTGCGGACCAGCCGAGCCGGAACGCCGACCGCGACCGTGTTGTCGGGGATGTCGCGAGTCACGACAGCACCCGCGCCGACGACGGCGTTCCGCCCGATTCGGACGCCGTCGGTGATGATGGCCCCGGCGCCGAGCCAGGCTCCGCTGTCGATCGAAATGCCGCGAGTTGAGAGGCCCTGCTGCATGATTGGCACACGGCTGGTACCGATAACGTGGTCAACGGCGAGGATCTGCACACCCGGTGCGATCAGGACATCGTCGCCAATCTCGACACCGCCCTGACCGCGAATAACGGTCTGTTCGCCGACGATGCAGCGCTTGCCGATCGTGATACCGGCGTTGGGCAGCCCCCGGAAGTTGTAGACGTGCAGGATCGCCCCGTGCATGACCAGGGTGTCGTCACCGATGTCGATCCCATTCGGGCAGGCATGCAGGTAGACACCGTGATCGAGGTAGACACCTCGACCGAGACGAATGTTCTCCGCGTAGCGCAACCGGACCGATTGCTCGATCGCCGGAGAACCATCTGCCTGCAGCATCAGCCGGTAGCCAACGCCGCGAGCGGCGATACCCGGCAGCGATGGAATCCAGCCGAGCAGTGTCGTCAACGTCTCCTGCCGGACGTAGGCTCCGATTCCCGATGCCTGGGTCTCGACGTAGGCACGCACTTGCGCTAGCACAGATCGGCAACCCCTCCAGGGTAGGCCGCGTTATGCGGCAAGGAGAACACCTGATAGCAGTCTTCGCTTACTTCTCAGGATCACTGGAAGGGGTGACAGGGAGATGGGGTGTTCATGGCAGGAGATTGACAAGATGTACAGCGGACGCAGTCGTCCCCCGCTCCACGCCAGAGCGGGGGACGACTGATGCTATGGGATGTACGTGACGGTGAAGCTCATCATGTCCGCTCGCAGGTCAAAGTTCGTGTTCCCGGTCCGTCTTAGTTCGATCCGCATTCGGATCCTGCCGTTGCTTGCCATGTACTGGAGTGGGTCTCCGTTGACGACGATCGTCGACAGGAGGTCCGAGGTTGGCTGGGCCTCGGTTCGGAGCACGACCCAGGCGGACGTGTTCCAGTTCCAAAGGCTGATTGTCCGGGTTACTCCGGAGGTCGTCGCACTACCGTCGTAGGCGATAGTCAGCCCTACCAAGTCTCGTCGCGCAGATGGTACGGTGTATTCACCGTAGAATGACGCAACGCGGGCTGATCCGGATGGGTTGGCGTCGATGATGAGGTATGAACCATTGTTCGTCGCGAGCGAGTTGATGGAGCCGCCATCTACATCGCCGACAAGGATCTGGCCGGATGTCGGTGCGGCGGCGGCTGCAGTCACAGGTGTCACATAAGTAAAACCGTTGGTCCGTGTCCCGGAGAGTCCGCTTGGATTGGTGACCGTCACAATCACTTGCCCCGCTGCATGTGCGGGCGTCGTTGCCCGTATCGTCGTTGAGTTGACGAATGTGACACTCGTGCCGGGCAGCCCGTCGAACGCGACCGTCGCTCCGTTGACGAAGTTTGATCCATTGATCGTCACGACTCGTCCGCCGGCTGTCGAACCATCGCTTGGCGAGACCGATGAGATCGATGGGGGCGTTGCGTAGGTGAAGGCCGATGCAAGCGTTGCGCTCGTTCCATCTGGCTTGATCACCCGGGCACTGACTGTCCCTGCCGATCGTGACCGGGTCGTGGCAGTCAACGTTGTACCGTCGACGACAATGACGTTTGTCGCTTCAGTGGTACCAAGGACGATTCGGGTACCAGTCACAAAGCCGGTGCCAGTGACCGTGATCGCCGTTCCGCCCGAGGTGGAGCCGACTGCCGGGCTGACACTGGAAATCGTCAGGGGAATGACAGGCGACGTGTAGGTGAAGATCGCCGCTGGAGTCGCTTCCGAGGTGCCAAATGCGGTTGTGACGATGACTTCGGCTTGGCCTGCAGCATTAGTCGGGGCAATTGCTTCAATCTGCCCATCAGAGATGACAGTGAAGGAAGCCTGAGCCCCGGCAAACGAGACGCTTGAGGTTCCCGAAAAGCCAGAACCAGTGATCGTCACGACTGTCCCACCTGTCGTGAGACCCGTCGCAGGGCTAATCCCTGTTACCGTCGGTGCGGTCCCACTGCCTCCATAGGCAACGATCACATCGCGCAGCGCTGGTGTTTGAGCCGGGTCCTCTGATGTGAAATCCACACGGTATTGCAGGTACTGGCTGGAGATTTCCAGCGTCGTCCCACTCGCCGAAACTGGGCTGTAGCTCGACCACGTCTCATCCGGCGCGGGTGTGTCGCCCGCGCGAACGCTCAGCGATAGCGATGTTTCGGCGGGTAGATCTGCGCTCCAGGCAATTGTGCTCCAGTCCACTACAACACCGGCGTCGAAGACTCGTGATTCCCATGAGGCTGTGCTGGTATACGGCGTTACGCGGAGCCAGTCGACGCTGACTGATGCACCGCCTGGCGGACCGTCACTGATGATTGGCCGGACCTCACCGATGGAAGCGATTGTGTGCTGCGCGACCTGAAGGCCGTCGATGAAGTATGTCGCGGTGGTAGCGGTCCAGTCGATGCGGAAGCGGTGCGCTGAGCCGAGCCAGTTGCCTGGTACAAGGGTGTCGGTACCCGGCAGACTGGAGTTACTGCGCGCGTAGAGATTTGTTCCGGTCGAGCCGGTACTGAAGATCATCCATGGTGCGCTGTTGAGATCGAGCCCGAGACCAACGTGCTGGAATGCGCCGTTATTGAACGTGGCGACGAACTCGAGAGAGCGATCGGGAGTGTAGTAAACGTCGGTGGCGGCAAAGGCGCTGTCGACTGATAACTGACCACCCGCGAGGTTAACAGATCCACTCGTTGTCCACAGAGCGCTGTTCCACCCAGTTGGCAGTGCTCCGTTGGAGAAGTCGGTGGTCACTTCAGCCGCGAGCCGCACTTCGCCATCGGCAACCTCGGAGACCACGCTGGTGCCAGCCGGTTGTCCCGCCATGAAGTGCGCCATCGTCGTATCGCTGAGGCAGGCTGGCGCACAAATGACATAGGTGTAGCCGCCGACCAACGTATTCTGCTGACCAGATGGGCTAATGATCGTGACATTGGCCGTTCCAACCACGCCAGCCGGTACGGTTGCCGTGATCAGGGCAGTACTGACAACTGTCAGACTAGTTGCAAGGTTGCCCCCAAAGCGGACGGAAACACCTGGGCCGAAGTTAGCTCCTCTGATCTCGACGATTCCTCCACCAGTGACCGGACCAGTCCCGGGATCGATGGAGGTGATGACGGGAGATGGCGGCAGGACGATGTAGCTGAATCGATCGCCGGTCACGATGGGTGAGGTCCCGCCCGCCGTAGTGACGCGGATATCAACGACCCCTTCACCCTGCGCAGGTGCGACTGCCGTAATCTGCGTATTTGAATCGACGGTGTACGAGGTTGCTGGGAGTCCACCGAACGAGACACTCGTTGCGTCAGTGAGGTTCGTCCCTGTAATCAGCACCGAGGTCCCGCCGGTCGTCGGGCCCGCGTTTGGGGCGATGCTGGTGATCGTGGGCTGGCCAGCGACGTACGTATAACCGCTGGTCAGGATACCTGACTGCGTATCAGGATTGGTCACAACGACATGGACGGCACCCGCCGCGTGAGCGGGAGTTGTAGCAGTGATCGTTGTCGCGGTGACATTGACGTTCGTGGCAGGTATGCCATCGAAGGTGACAGACGCTCCTGCCGCGAAGTTCGCGCCGGAGATTGTAACCACCGTGCCACCAAGTGTTGGCCCTGAGGCCGGTTCGATGGAACTGATTGCGGGCGCGAGCGTGCCATTCACGCTGTAGGCGATCGTGAGATCTCGTAGCTCCGGTGTCAGACCAGGATTCGTCGTCGCCAGACTGAGCTGGTACTGCATGTAGCGACCGGTCATTCCTAGTGCAGCACCATTACCGCTAACCGGCAAGAAGGCCGACCATGAGTCGTCTGGCGATGGCGAGTTGCCGGCCCGGACAGCGATGGCGAGCGACGTGCCGGTTGGCTGAGTTGACGACCAGTAAATCGTTTGCCAGGTTGCATCGCCGCCTGAGTCAATCACTCGCGACGTGTAGGCGCCCGAACTCGCGTATGGAGTGAGCCGCATCCAGTCGATTGAGAGTGTTGGGCCACCAAGCGGGCCATCACTGGCAACGAGGCGCATTTCGCCGGGGATTGCGACCGAGTGCGTTGCGACCTGAACGCTGTCGATGAAGTAAGTGACGTTCGTGCTGGTCCACTCAATTCGGTAGTGATGTGGTGCGCCAAGCCATGAGCCGCTGATCTGTGTGTCAGTCCCTCCAGAGCTGTTGGTGCGAGCGAAGAGCGCCCCGCCACTCGGACCGGTACTGAAGATCGCCCACGGTGTGTTGTTCAGATCGATGCCGAGTCCAATATGCTGATGCGCACCACTGGTAAAGGTTGCGACGAACTCTAAGGCGCGACCAGGCGTGACAAACGTGCCGGATGTCAACAGTGCGGCGTCAAGGACCACGCTGCCGTTGGTGACAAGCGCACCGCCACCAGTCGTCCACGGCGTAGTTGACCAACTGGCGGGCACGCTGTTACCACTGAACTCAGTGCCGACAGTTGGTGCGAGGCTGACCTCTCCATCGGTGGATTCAATGATTGTGGTCTCAGGACTGGTCGTGCCTGTCGCGAACGCGGCAGTCGTCGACTGTGTTGTGCACAGGTTGGCACAGTTGACGTAACTGAATCCGTTGGCTAGCGTTGCGCTACCGCCACCGCTTCGCGAGACGACGACATTGGCTACACCAACTGGGCGAGAAGGCACACGCGCCGTGATTCGCGTCGTGCTCAGGACAGTAACGTTGGTTGCCGGCGTGCCTCCGACGGTGACTGTCGCTCCACTGGCGAAGCCTGACCCGGTGATCGTGATGATCGTTCCACCAGTCGTTGGACCAGTTCCAGGATCGACAGACACAATCGACATCGTTGAGGACGCGTCGATGTACGTGAATTGATCTTCAGCAACGGCCGGCGAGGTACCAGCTGGAGTTGTGACGGTCACGTGGACCGGTCCGGCTGAGCCCGCTGGCGCTGTCGCAGTTATGGTGGTCTCATTGACAACTGTGAACGACGACGCGTTCGTGTTGCCAAATCGGACCGCCGAAGTTCCGGTCAGGTTCGTTCCGCTGATCGTTATGATTGTTCCACCACTAATCGGGCCAGAGATGGGGCTGACGCTTGTGACTGCCGGCGGTTGTGCGTTGGCCGCAGTCGTGAAGGACCAGCTCGTTGTGGCTGCGATTGCATTCCCAGCGAGGTCTTTCGCGTTGGTGGAGACATTCACGGTGTACTGCGTATTGCCCGCTAGGACGACGGATGGCGTGAAAGTCATCGTCGTCCCCGCCCCGTTCCAGGAGAAGGAGCCGGCGACACCTGGGCTGATCGCGAAGGAAGCCTGCGACGCAGCCTGTTGCATCACCTCTGAGAAGGTGACAGTAATCGGCGTCGTAACCGGGACTGCGGTGGCGCCGCTGGCCGGCGCGATGCCATTGATCTGCGGCGGAGTCGTGTCGGCGGCGTACGTTGCGGCGTAGGTGCCAGAAGACGCACTCACGGCGGCGTACGTGGTGCCGTTGATTGCGAGCGTCGTGAACGAAACGCTGGAACCATTGCGGGTGACGCCGGTCAGGCTTCCCCCTCGATGCTGGAGGGGTAGGAGCAGCGTCTGATTCCCGCCGCCCGCTGCAACCGAGAAGGTCAACGTGTTGTTGGACCACGAGCTATTCGACATTGCCGTTGCGGCCCGTTCAAGGGTGAACGCTAGCCAAGCGTCAGCGGTCATCGACACCGCCCCACGGGTGCGCGCGTAGTCAGCAGTTTGCGTCGCCCAGTCGCTGTTGGTTGGGTAAAAGTAATCGACGTGGAACTGTGTTGCGATCGGAACGTGATACAGATCGATGGCGGCGTCGATCGTCGCCTGCGACGCTGCGACCGCCTGCTGGAGTGACAGACCCGCGAGTCCAGCTTGAGGTGCGATGAATTCGTCGACGAGGCTGGTGTGTTGCTGGTAGATCGACAGAATGTTGCCATTTGATTCGACGAAGCGCATTGGCAGCCCTCCACCGTTGAGGTAGCCAAGCGCGGGGCTGCCAGCGTTCGTCAGCCATGGTCCCCACTGATATGAGTTGAAGTCCATTTGGATACCGCGAGCAGCCTGGATACTGGCTGCATCAGTCCATCCGGTCCAGCGAACCTGGTGAGTCCGCGATGTGCGTGGGGTGATGCCATAGGTGTTCTGGAGCCAGTTTCTCACCGCGTCGATGCCACAGGCATAGCCACAGTCGACAACCGGATGGATCGAGAAGTCGAACCCAAGTGCACGCCAGGCAGCGACGTTGGCAGCACTCGGTTGACCAGCTTGGGTCATATAGAACGTGCTGGTCGTGGCGTGCTGGTTCAGATCGCTGATCTCGGACTGATAGTACGCGTCAGGGTTGGCGTGTGCATCGGCGGTTGCGATCAGGACGCTCGGTGCAGTGCCAGGGAAGAACCAGAGCCGGGGCAGCGGTTGTGGGCTGACGGCTTCAATCAGACGCGACAGCAGGCGCCCTTGAACATCAGCCTGTGGGACGCTGGTCCGCTGGAGGTCAGTCCAGTTGCGGTAGAGATCGATCGTACGGCGAACACCATCTCCGTCCGTATCGAGGTTGGCATTGGATGGATTGCCCTGGCGTGTAAGCGCGACACTTCTGCCAAGGTCGTAAGCGAACATCGCAGCCCGGCCGTTGCCACGTGTTGCGATCGTGGCGGCAGGCCGGCTGGCTGATGCCGTCCGCGAACTGTACAGCTCTGCCACCTGAGTGGTACCGGATTGCAGTGTGTAGTGAGAAGCGGTGCCGTGGAACTGCATGGTGTCGCTGTATAATCCCGCGCCGATCGTGCCATCTGTGATGCGCATATAGCCTTCTGACGTAGTGCCAGAGACAGCCGTCACGCCCAGGGTTGCGTTGAGACCTGACACGGGGCGCATTGCTATCAGCCCGCCGCCAGCCATCACGTAGTTGTTCAGTAGATTGATCTGAGTTGTGGTTATCGACGTTTCGCAGACGATGACGACAGAACGGCCAACGAGTAGCGCGCTGTTCAGATTGCTTATCGATCTCACCTCGACGTTATCGAACCCTTCAGCTGCCAGGATTTCGGTCACGTAGGCCGAGAGAGGGTTGGAGGTGCTGGAAGGGGTGAGGACGAGCATCGGTGGTTCACCTGCCGCGACGACCGTATGGGGACGGACGAAGCCGGCAAGGCCACTGAAGACCAACGAAACGATTAGTGCCAGCGCAATAGCGCGCTGGCGTTGCTGCGACAATCCCGACATCGTGTACCTATCCCTTACCTATGGGCATCCCGTTTGACGCCAGTTCGTCAGAAGTCGGCGACGGCTGTGAATGACGCAACCGTGACCACCGGATGGTTCTTGTTGAATGTGATGCAAGCAGTTGCCTGACGACCGGTACCGCCGCACGCAGATCGTCGACGATAGCGTTGGGCGCATCATTCCCACATGTCCCGCGCCGGATCGCTTCCGCGGCAGCGCGGCCTCTCCCTGTCAGGACCAGCACGGTGCTACAGCCGGCCTGTTGACCGGCCTGAATGTCGGTTTCTGCGTCTCCAACAATCACCGAGGTCGACAGGTCAATTCCGAGTTGCGCAGCGGCGCCAAGCAGCATCCCAGGCTTTGGCTTACGACATTGGCAGTCATCGTCTACCGTGTGTGGGCACCAGTAAATACCGTCGATCCGCACTCCTCGACGGGAAAGTGCATTCGTCATCCGGTGATGAATGTCCTCGATCGCCGTGTGGGAGATCAGCCCGCGACCGACGCCGGCCTGATTCGTCACGATGACAATTGGCGCGCCGAATGTAGCCAAAGCACGCAGTGCCGGGAATGTGCCAGGCAGGAACGCAAACTCATTCCACGAGCGAACATAGTCCGCACGGTTCTCGTTCAGCACTCCGTCGCGATCGAGGAAGATAGCTGATCGCCCCACGGTTCCCCCAATTTTTCGCTCGCCAAACACGACGGAGCGACTTTGGCTCAGTTGTTCGAGCCTACGACCAACCGCGCTCCACGTCTGATGAGGGCGCTGGCACTGCGGAGTGACATTCTGTTCAGGCAGAACGTAATGACGCGGAATCGGCAACGAGTGACGGGTTTGTCAGGCTGTTGTCAGCAGCTCGGGACACTCCGTTCACACATGAGGGCGACGATCAACGACACAAGATCGTCAAATCGATCGATCTGGCGCGGGAACGCGTTTGCGATGTTCCCGTCTGGAAACGAGGAGCGGGCGTGTCGTCGACACCCTCAGTCGAAGGACACATCGAACGTGTTGTCGTTGCCGGGCTGAAACGTCCCGGCAAACGCGCCATCGGCGTGCTCAGCGTCGATCGTGTTGTTGCAAGTGTCGTTCTGCTGACACTCCTGCTCAGCGTGTTCCGGATCAACCAGTACCCAGCGCCCTGGTTCGATGAGGGGATTCATCTTCAGGTTGCGAAGAATCTGGCAGCCGATGGCACCTACGCGGCCCGTTCGGCGGACAACACGCTCGATTACGCGCCGGTGATTGGTGTCGGACCGACGCTGCTGTTGCCGATCGCGGCAGTTTTTGAGCTTACCGGGCCATCCCTGGCCGGAGGCCGGTCGATTCCGATCATCTACCTGATTCTTGCGACCGCGCTGCTCTTCGTTGTCTCCCGCTCCCTGTTTGGACAACCGGCCGCGTTCGTCACCTTGGCCGTCCTGTTGGCGATGCCTGCACTTGACTGGATCGAAACGGGCAGGCAGGTACTCGGCGAGGTACCGGCGCTCGCCTTCCTGCTTGCGGGCGGGTTGCTTGTCCAACGATCGATGTCACGACAGGCATTGATAGCCGGGGGTATCGTCCTCGGTCTGTCATTAGTCACAAAGGGGCAGTACGTTCTGATCGTGCCAGCCACGCTCATCGCCCTGGCATTCGTTGATCTCCGCTGGACTCGACATCGCAATCTCGCTTGGCACGCCACCCTGTTCTGTACCGTCGTTGGGACCTGGGCTGGGTGGATGACGTCGCTTCTCCTCGTCATTGGCGAAGGTGATGCTCTCCACAACATCAGGCTATTGCGTGAGTCATCGAGCGGAGCCCTGCTGGTTCTCGAACCATCGAGGATGACGGCTGCCTGGAAGGTTGTGCTCGGTCCAGGCGCAATCTTCATCGTTGTTCCGGCGGCGATTGCGGGACTGGTCGCGTTGCGATCTGCCGAGGGTGAGCGTCGGTTCGCGATACTCGCGATCTGGTTGTTTCAGGCCGCATGGCTGGGCTGGTTCGTGACAGCGTCGATCGGCTGGCCCCGCTATGTGTTCGCTGGGCTTGCGATCAACGCCATCTTTGCAGGCTACCTGATCGATCGGCTTCAGGCGCAGGCTCGTGCCGTTGTTTCGGATCGCACTCGGTCAGGTTCCGCACTCGCAGCGGCCGCCTGTGTCGGCTTCTCCTTACTCCTCGTCGCCGGTGGATGGCGCACATTGTCACCAGTTGTGACGAGTGATGAGCAGGATGCCAGTCACTTCGCAGCACTCCTTCATTCACGGATCCCAAAGGGAGCAACGGTCAACGCATGGGAGCCGGAACTCTCATTTCTGTCCGACGTCGCGATCCAACCTCCTCCGCCCGGTTCACTGAGCGACGTAGTGAATGCGCGGTGGTACGGCGGGCAGATGCCGGACTTCAGTCGCGATCTCGACGGCGAGTTCCTCGTTATTGGGCCGTTCGCCCGCTGGGTTGGCGTCTACGACGGTGCAGCAGCGTCGTCGAACTGGCGGCAGATCGAGAGCGTCGGGAGTTACCAACTGTTTCAGCGATTGGACTGATGTCCACGTCAGGTGGGGCAAGGAGACACGGCAGTGAGATCACCGGTTCGGGTAGCAGTCATCGGGGCGGGCGTGATGGGTGCACGACATGCGCGCCTCTATTCCCAGATCCCGGGCTATGAGTTTGCCGGTGTCTTCGACCCGGACACCGCGCGCGCAACTGAGGTTGCGGATCAGTTTGGCGGGATTGCATTTCGTGACTTCAACGCACTTCTCGATGATGTCGAGGCTGCGACCGTGGCGTCACCAACGTCAACGCACGCTGCGGTCGCCCGGCGGGCAATGGATGCCGGTCTGCATCTTCTTATTGAGAAACCGATGGCAGCGTCGGTGGATGAGGCGCGGCACATCGTTGAACGAAGCGATGCTAGTGACCGTGTCCTGCTGGTTGGACATGTTGAGTTGTTTAACCCCGCTGTTGCTGAACTTCGTCGCACGCTGGCCGGACGGAAAGTACGTCACGTCACATTACGCCGAATCGCGCCGTTTACATCCCGCTGTCTTGATACTAACGTGGTGAGCGATCTGATGATCCACGATATCAATCTCGTGCAGAACCTGTTTGGATCAGACATCGTCTCGATAACTGCAGACGGCGAAGCGGTTGAGACCACACAAATCGACCGCGCTGTCGTTGATTTGACGCTCGCCACGGGAACCCGTGTCACGCTGTTTGCGTCTCGGGTTGGTGCGTCACAGACGCGCCAGATCGATGTTACCGCCGATGGAATCTGTGTTCTCGCCGACTTGCTTAATCGATCTATTTCGATGACGAGCGTTACGCCAACTGGCGGACGCTGTCTCATCGAGCAGTATGACGCGCCGCCGGGTGAGCCGTTGCGCCTTGAACTCCAGCACTTTCTCAACTGTATTCGCGGCCAGGAGAAGCCGCAGATCGACGCCGCCTGCGGTTATCGAGCGGTCGAATGGGTCGATCGCATCGATCGCCTCATCGATCAGCGCCGCCTCACGGCACCTGCGGGTGCTCATGCTGGAAAGGTGTACTAAATGCCATCACGACTGAGTGGTGTGTCGATCGTCGTGCCCTGTTGTAACGAGGAGGAGGCGGTGCGCCTCCTGCCATCGAAGCTGTTCCCACCGCTTGCCCAACTGGCGGAACGACGCGCTGTAGAGTTAGTGCTTGTTGACGACGGTAGCCTGGATTCTACATGGGACGAGTTAACGAGGCTGGGGCGTTCTGACTGTCCGTTCTCGATAGTGCTGGTTCGCCATGAGGTCAATCGCGGACTCGGTGCCGCGATTCAGTCTGGCTTCTTCGCCTCCAATCACGACATCGTCGTTACGCTGGACGCTGACGGAACCTATCCATTCTCCATCGTTGGCTTGCTTGTCGGGAAGATTGACGCCGGCGCTGATGTCGTCACTGCGTCCCCTTATCACCCACGAGGCAACGTTGAAGGCGTTTCTGCAATGCGGCTGGTATTCAGTCGTGGTGCCTCTGCCTGTTACCGGGTGCTGGTCGATCATCGTGTCTACACCTGGACGGCAATGGTGCGGGCGTATCGAAGCGATGTCCTCTCTCAAGCGATTTCCCCGGAGTGTGGGTTCCTGCATGTCGCGATGACGCTGATCGAGGCACGTCGACGTGGCGCAACGATCGTCGAAGTGCCTGCGATCCTTTCCACGCGCAAGGTTGGGCAATCAAAGGCGAAGGTAGCGCGGATTACGAGGTCGCATCTGCGCTACATGCAAGGACTCCTCTGGCTCCGGATGACCCGCCGGTTCTGGCTTGTTCCGCGCCGGGCGCCGGCAAGGGTTGCTAGCCATGGATAGCCGAGGTCGACGCTCTATCGTGACGGTGCTGGGAACGCGGCCAGAGATTATCAAGTGTTCGACACTCCTGCCGGAGTTCGACGAACGCTACGAGCACACATTGATTCACACCGGCCAGCACTACGATGAGCGAATGGACGGCATATTCTTCCGCGAGCTAGGACTTCGCGCCCCGGACGTCGCGCTCGGCGTTGGGTCGGGCACGCATGCGGAGCAACTCGCAACGATGCTGCTGGGCATCGAAGCTGTCCTGACTGGACGTAAGCCGGATCTGGTCTTCGTTCAGGGAGATACAAACTCGACGCTCGCCGGAGGACTGGCGGCCGCGAAACTGAATGTGCCGGTCGCCCATCTCGAAGCGGGTTGCCGCTCATTCAACCGTACGATGCCCGAAGAGATCAATCGCGTTGTGGTCGATCATCTCGCGATGATCCTGCTAGCGCCCGACGATCGTGCTGCGCAACACCTGCATCACGAAGGTATCGCAGCTGAGTCAGTCGTGACAGTAGGTTCAACGGCCGTCGACGCTTGCTTGCGGGTTGCATCCCTGACGAGCGAAGCCGACGACATACCAGTTGCTGGCAATCTGCCATACCTCGTCGCAACAATCCACCGTGCTGAGAACACGACTTCACTGAGGCTACCGGGCCTCATCAATGCTTTGAATGAACTATCGACTACCTGGCCAGTTGTGGTACCTCTCCATCCCCGAACTGCCAAAGCATTGACGGGACTACATGTGTCACCTGCGGTGCGGTTCATCGAACCGATCGGGTACGCATCGATGATGAAACTCGTTCGCGGGAGCCGGGCACTGTTAACCGACTCGGGTGGCCTACAGGAGGAGGCTGCCGTCCTCGGCGTTCCGACGTTCGTCCTCCGTGACGAGACGGAGTGGCAGGTTTTCGTCGAGGCTGGTCACCATCAGTTGGTGGGCACAAGGACCTCCGTCATTGTCGACGCTGTCCGAGCGACGCTGACTGATCCGATCCGTGAACAGCGCATGCGGCAGCCAATTGGACTGGAACGGGCTGGAGCAACCAGCCGGGTTCTGGACGCGATCGAACAGTTCTTCTCCGGCGACTCCGCCGGACAGCCAGCAGACAGGCTGAAAGGACGCTCCCAGTGGAATCCGCTCACGACCATTTCGAGCAACGGTCAGGCCGCCGCCGCTTTGGACGGCGGGCAGCCGCGGTCGGCGTAGAAAGCAATCCAATGACGATGACTTTGATCTGCATTCTGATGAGCACGGTGCTCGGCGTTGCAGGCCAGATGCTGCTCAAGCAGGGTATGACGAAGATGGGCGAGCAATCGCTTGCCCTTGGAGGGCTTGGCAACATCGGGCTGCGGATCGCTACTTCGCCATGGGTCATTCTCGGCTTGATGGTCTATGTCTCCGGTACGTTCTTCTGGCTCATCGCCTTGTCACGGGTCGAGTTGTCGTTTGCCTATCCCTTCGCGAGCCTCAGCTACGTGCTGATTCTCGCAACCGGTTGGGCGCTCCTCGGCGAGACGGTCAGTCTGTTCCGGTTGGCTGGCGTCGTCACAATCTGTCTTGGCGTGCTGATCGTTTCACAATCGTGAGCGACCGGAGCGCATCTCCGTTCCTGGGAGGGATCACATGAAGACGGTCGTCATTGGCGGTGGGCTGTTAGGCCTGGGTACCGGCTATGAACTGGCGAAGGCGGGACATCAGGTTATCGTGCTTGAAGCCAGCGATCGCCTTGGTGGGCTGGCGACGGATGTTGATGTTGCGGGCATCGCTGTTGATCGGTTTTACCACTGCATTCTGAACAGTGACACGCATCTCGTCGAGTTGATTGACGAAGTCGGGCTGTCCGGATCGATGCGGATGCATCCAGTCAAAGCGGGCTTCCTCCACAATGGCCGCGTTCACTCGATTTCGTCACCGCTCGATCTGCTCCGCTTTCCTCCACTTTCACCGCTGGATCGGTTCAGGCTGGTCCGCTCGCTACTGGCGTGTCGCCGCGTGAAGGATTGGGAACGACTAGAGGATGTCGATGTCGAAACCTGGCTGCGGGGCCTGAGCGGTGATCGAGTCTGGGATACTGTCTGGCGTCCACTCCTCTCTTCGAAGTTTGACGGAAACTTCTCTAATACCCCTGCAACGTACATCTGGTCGCGGACAGTTCGAATGACCGAGACGCGGTCAACAGGTGGGGCAAAGGAACTCGCGGGCCATCTCGTTGGTGGATATCGCACGCTCGTCGAGCGGTTGGCCGAACTCATTCGCGCGCTGGGAGGAGAGGTACGGACGGGCGCTCCCGTCCAGCGGCTGGTGACACGGGATGGCGTGATCGAGCAGGTCGTTACCGCCGATGTGGCATATGACTGTGACGCGGCTGTCCTGACCGTGCCATTGCCACTGGCGGCGCGTCTGCTGGGTGAACGCGACATCAACGGTGTTGAGGACGGCCAGCGACGGAATGCGATCGATGCGTACCGTCAATCAGTCGAGCGGATGGAAGGGTACCTCGGGGTCGTTTGCGTGTTGCTGATGCTCGATCGTCCACTGAGTGAGTATTACACCCTCTATCTGGCCGACGGCAGCTTGCCGTTTACCGCAATCATCGAGTCGACCAACCTGATCGAGCCGACCCACGTTGGTGGGAAACACCTGGTTTATCTGCCGAAGTATGTTGCTCCGCAGAGCGATGTCTTCGCTATGAGCGATGAGGACATTCGCTCGTGGTTCCTTTCCGAGTTGCGCCGTGTCTACCCTGACCTACGCGATGATGAGATCGTCGCCGCGCCAGTTTTTCGGGCACCACATGTTGAGCCGCTTCATCCCATCGGCTCGTTTGGTACTGTTCCATCGATCCAGACGCCCATCGAAGGACTGGTTTTGGGTTCGACCAAACACTTCTATCCCAAGCTCAACAATGGCGACGCCGTCATGCGACTCGCAACGACGCTCGCTAGCACGGCAATTGGCGCCGGTTCTCGCGCAAAACACCATTCGGTCGGAGTCGCATAACGTCAGCCCCATAATGTTCCTGACATAACAAGCGAGCCGGTTGGTGAGTCCGGCTCGCTTGAAGGGGGTGGGGGTGATGTATGCGATGTTAGTCAGCCGCCATCCTGACGGTCGGTACCTGTGCGAGAGCGTTAGCCAGCGTCCGCGAGATCGTGCAGAGCTCGTCTCCTGTGATTGACGGGTGGACTGGAAGTGACAGTACTTCGCGGGCTGCTCGTTCGCTGTGTGGGAGGAAGTCGCGGAAGCCACGGTCCCGATACACAGGCTGCTGATGAATGGGAATTGGATAGTAGACCTCACAGCCGACGCCGTGCTCTCGCAGGTAGGCGGCGACCTCATCACGTCCGTCGTGGACGCGGATCGTGAACTGATGGTAGACGTGGCTGGCTTCTTCGTAGATAGCCTGGGGATCAACTGGTAGCGGTTCGATGAGCCTCCGGAGCGTGCCCGCGTTGCAGACCCGCTCGTCGGTCCATTCACGGAGGTGGTCGAGTTGGGCGAGGCCGATCGCGGCGTGAACGTCAGTCATTCGGAAGTTGTAACCGAGAAGGTCGTGGTGATATCGGACTGCCATCCCATGTGCGCGGAGGAGCCTGGCACGCTCAGCGATCTCAGGGTCGTCAGTCGTTACCATTCCACCCTCAGCGGACGTGACGTTCTTGGTTGGGTAGAACGAGAAGCAGCCGGTGCCGAACGAGCCAACTGGTCGACCAGCCCACATCGCACCATGCGCCTGGCATGCGTCCTCAATCAGGATCAACCCGTGGCGATCACAGATCGCGGTCAGCCGACCAAGGTCGGCTGGTGTTCCATAGAGGTGGACGGCGATGATCGCGCGCGTGCGTGGCGTAATATTCGCTTCAACATCATCAGGGTCAATCTGAAACGTTGCCGGATCGATGTCGGCGAACACCGGTGTGGCGCCAGTGTAGAGCGCCACATTAGCGCTGGCGATGAATGAGAACGATGTCGTGATCACTTCGTCGCCGGGCCCGATGCCATGGGCGAGCAGCGCGAGGTGGAGGGCCGTCGTCCCGGAAGACGTCGCGATGGCGTAGCGGACTCCGCATAGAGCCGCAAACCGCTCTTCGAACTGTTGGACGACAGCACCTTGGGCAAGCATCCCCGATTTCAGGACGGCGACAACCGCATCGCAGGCGGTGTCGTCGACGACGGGTCGAGCCATCGGAATCATCGCGCTATCTCCTCGTATCTGTCGCCGCAGGTGAAGCACGGTAGGTCATTGACGAGTGGGCGACCACACTTGCAGACCCATCCGGCGTGAAAGGCGGGGCTGCCGATCATCAATGCCTGGGGTTTCACGTCGTGCGTGATAATGGAACCGGCGCCAACCATCGCATATGCGCCGATTTTCAGGCCGGTCATCACGACTGCACCAGCACCAATCGATGCGCCGTCTTCGATCTCAATCGTCCCGCATTCCCAGTCGTCAGCGCGCTTGAGTTCACCATCCGGCGTAATTGCTCGTGGATAGCGGTCGTTGGTGAGGATCGCCGCTGGCCCGATGAAGACCCCGTTGCCGAGTCGCGCGCCTTTATAAACGAGTGCATAGTTCTGGACCTTGCAATTCGCGCCGAGTTCGACATCGGCGTCGATGTACACACCTTTGCCGATGATGCAACTGTCGCCGATGGTCGCGCGTTCGCGGACCTGGGCGTGATGCCAGATCTGCGCGCCGTCACCAATAGCAGCGGTCGCAGCCACTTCGGCTGAAGGATGAACTCGCGCACTCCGCGCGATCCGAAGACCACGCTGAACGACAGTCGCCATGGGCAACACTCCCATTTCTGCCACCTGCGTCGGTATCGATATTGTCGTGGCGCATGGCGCCGTCCGGAAACATCGACATCTTAGGAGGACAGACAGGTCACTTCGATGCGATTCGAAAGCACGAGCACTGACAAATCGGTCACATCAGAAGCAGCAGAACGACCGATTGCTCGTGTCACTCTCGTGAATGTGTTGGCGCTGACCATCCTGTCAGAAAGATGACAGACAAGCGTGCCAATCCTGTGAACCATCCGGGATAGGCTGTCGCCATGAAGAGTGTGATTGAGTCGGTCAGTGGCGTCCCAGTGAGCAGGTCGGGGCGTCCACCCGCCCGAATACTGCTCGTGACACACGGCTATCCGCCGTTCCAAACAGGTGGGGCCGAGCTTCAGGCACAGCGCAAAGCCCGCTGGTGGTCTGAACGCGGAGACCATGTTCGCGTGCTGACAGCGGATACACGCCCGGAGCAGGCCCCACCTTTCGGCTCCGTTGTGCGCTCTGAAGACCGGGATGGCGGCGTCAGCATTTGTCGCCTTCGATTTAGAGCGCCCGACGGAACTCAGGCATTTGCCGATACCTTCCGACACCCGCTGCTCGCGTCAGAGATAGAGAGCGAACTGGAGTCGTTTCAACCTGATCTGGTCTATCAGGTGAGCGGCTACCTTTTCGGCGTTTCACCGTTGCAACTCGCGGCAGCGCGAAGGATTCCAACCGTCTTGTTCGCGATGGACTTCTGGCACGTTTGTCCACGAATCACGCTGCTGCGGCCTGATGGTTCGATTTGCGCTGGGCCACGCAACGCGGCCGATTGCGCCGCTTGCCGGTTCGTCGATCGGCCACGAATTCAGTCATATCCAGCTGTGGCTCGTGCCGCCTGGCAAATCGCGTCAATCGCCGGCCGTGCTCCAGTCGTTTCCGAGCGCTTGACAGTTCCGGTCTTCACGGAGCGAGAGCAGGCTGTCCGCACGATCCTCGCAGCCGCTTCGCTAATCGTCGTCAACTCCCGATTTCTCGCCCGTCAATTGAGTGCGCTGGGGGTGCCGAGCGATCGAATGCTGGTCGCCCGTCAAGGACTTGATACGGACGCAATTCCGGCCATACCTCGAAATCACGAGGCAGGTGAATCGATCCGTGCGCTTTATCTGGGGCAGATCGCGAAGCACAAGGGTGTTGATCTGGCCGTTCGAGCAGTGAGTGATCTCGCCACGCGGGGATACAGGATCACGCTGCGTGTCCACGGTCAGCCAACCGGCGATGCTGCCTATCGAGCGGCACTCGGGCGACTAGCGGAATCACAGGCGGTCAAGATTGGACCGCCGCTTGACCGAGAAGCGTTGATGCAAGCGTTGCGAGCGAGTGATGTGCTGATCGTGCCTTCGAGATGGTACGAGAATAGTCCCAACGTCATTCTCGAAGCGTTCTCAGCCGGAGTACCAGTCGTCGTTGCCAGTCATGGTGGCATGGCTGAGATGGTCTGTGATGGTGTCGATGGGCTGCACTTCGTACCGGGAGATTATCGGTCATTGACCGAGGTTCTCCAGCGCTTGTGCGATGAGCCAGGCACGATCGACCGGTTGCGCGCAGGGATCTCCCGGCCAGATCCAGTTGATGTAGAGATGAATGCGGAGGAGGCAGCGTTAGTTCGTCTCCTTCAATGGGTGGTGTGATGCTGCTGAGACTACCATCGTCCCATCGGTTCCAGATTGTTGCGTTACTGCTGACAGCTGGTGTCGCGTTGGTACTCGCCGGCAGCAGTGTCTTACGGTTCGATCAGAATGGGGCCAACACACCACTCCGAGCATTTGGCGATCCTGTCAGCACACGCGAACATGCCGCGACACAACGCCTGTCGATCGGTGACGCCTTTGATCAAGTGTGGCGTCGAAGTGACGGCCCCGTCGCGGATCACGTCGTGGACAGGACATGGATGTGGGGGCCTGCGCCAATCGGCGATGATCGATTCGAACGGTTCGAGGAATCGCCGGGAAACAGTCGCGTGGTGCGATACTTCGACAAATCCCGAATGGAAATCACCGACCCCGAACTTGACCAGTCTACAGCGTGGTTTGTCACCAATGGCCTGCTTGTCGTGGAACTCGTTCGTGGCCGAGTACAGACTGGCGTGGAACGCTTCAAAGATCGCCATCCAGCCGAAGAGAACGTTGCTGGCGACGACGGTCCTGCGAATGGCCCGACGTATGCAACACTCGCCGGTTTGCTCGACGCTCCAGCAGCGTCTGCCGATGACGTGATTACACAACGCATCGATCATACTGGAACGGTGACCAACGACCCTGCACTAGCGCCCCACGCGGTAGTAGCCGCGCATCGCGTTATGGTGCCAGGTATCGATCACCAGGTTGCATCCCCGTTCTGGGCATTCATGCAGTCTTCCGGACCGATAGAGCAGGATGGGATGGTGGTTGATGGACTGCTCTTCGAGAATCCCTTCTACGCTACGGGATACCCCATCACTGAGGCGTACTGGACGACGGTTCGCGTGGCCGGTACCCCACGTGATGTCCTCCTGCAGTGCTTCGAGCGTCGTTGCCTGACCTGGACGCCATCCAATCCACCGGGATGGCAAGTCGAGTCAGGGAATGTGGGCCGCCACTATCTTCGATGGCGCTATGAGCAAGACAACGAACCACTGCCTGTGCCGACGGTCACACACACTGCGACTGCCATAGCTTCTGCGACCCCGCCAACCGTACCAACCGTACCGACGGGCGCAGCCGATCTGATCACAATCGGTCCTGGGGCCGTCGATTCATGGATGCGGTCGCTCGTGCGAGATGCAGACGACCGTGTCTGGCTTGTCGCGATGAACAACAACGCCGCTACGGCCGGCACTGGCCCAGGTGAGGTTCGCGTCTATCGTGCGACGACGACCGGGACTCCGGACGGATTCGAGCATCTTCCAGAACTCCTGATCGAAGCATCTGGTGTCGAACGGATTGCGGCCGTCGACGCGGCGATCGATGGTGAGAATCGGCTCCACGTCGTCTGGGTCGACCGGGCAGCAGCGGGACAACCACTCGGCTATCGCGTGCTCGACCTTTCCAACTCGACCTGGTTGCAACCAGCGGTGACGATCGATCTGACGAACCTCTCGGGCTATGGTGGCTTGCAGGGACAAGGTGGCGTCAGCATTGTGATCGGTTCTGACGGTCAGCCAACGATCGCCTACACGGTCGCGGGATTCCAGAATCACATTCGTACTCGTACCCTGACAGAGTCTGGCTGGGGCAATGCCAGTGACCTGTTCAAGATCGATGGCGCATGGGTCTGGCATCCAGCGCTGGCAGTTGACATGGACGGATCAATCTACCTGGCTGCATATGATGCCACCAGCCGGACGATTCTGGCGTCGCGGGACACCGGATCGGGTTGGGATTCAGCGCAGATTGTTGCAAGCGATGTCCTTGGACCGGAGAACATCGACCAAGGGCCATCACTGGTTGTGACGCCCGATGGCGACCCAACCGTGACATACCTCGACAGCCACTCGCACCTGCGAATGAGCCAGTTTGATGGCGTCGCCTGGCGTGATCTCCCGCTAGGTGGCGACTACCATACGCACGCGCCCGGCCTGGGTATCTTCGCTGACGGAACCTTTGTCATCGCGGGGCACAACGAGGGATCGCCGCCGACCGCTCTGAATGCCATATTCGGTAATGACACTGATTGGGGATCGTGGGATGCCCTGGTGCAGATTCAGGCCGACGGTTCGCAGGTGTTTCGTTGGGCAGGAACCTTCTCGAACCCATCGCATGCCGCTGTCGACCTCGTCTTTTTTGATGAGGACACGAACGATGACAGCGTGTTCGATGACCAGACTCTCTACTATCTTGCCGTCCCTCGCCCCTGACCGGAGTGCGGCGATATCGCCCCAGATGTTCATGACGATCCTGTCACGCATTCAGCAATGATTGCGCCATTCCTGCAGCACCTTTCGTCGCTAGGCTGACATTGTCATGTCACAGCGATTGCGTACGGCGGCTATTCAGTGCAATGGCCGTCGTGCGACTGCGAGAGGAGTCGCACGGATGAAGATCCTAGTTACCGGCGGAGCTGGCTTCATCGGCTCACACCTTGTTCGCCGGCTTGTTCAGGATGGCCACCAGGTTCGCGTCATGGATGCGCTCGTCTCTCAGGTTCATGGCGACAATGCAGATTGGCCTTCACACCTGCCAGACGGTATCGACCTGATCCGAGGCGACACTCAGGACGCAACGTGCTGGGACCGGGCGCTCTCTGGTACGGAGATGGTGTATCACCTGGCGGCTGAGGTGGGTGTCGGTCAGTCGATGTACGAGATTGTTCGGTACATGCAGGCGAACACGCTGGGGACATCCATCTTTCTCGAACGCCTTATCTCTGGTCGCTATCCTGTGAAGAAAGTTGTTGTTGCCTCGTCGATGTCGATTTACGGCGAAGGTTCCTATCAGTGCCCAGTATGTGGTATCGCAAGCCCGCCAGTTCGGAGTGACTCACAACTGGAAACGCGACACTGGGAATTGGTCTGCTCAGCATGCCGTTCCGACCTCATCCCCTTGCCAACGGCGGAAGACAAGCCATTGCAGCCGACGTCGGTTTACGCGATTTCCAAGCGCGATCAGGAAGAATTATGCCTTTCAGTTGGCAGGGCATATGGTATCCCAACCGTCGCGCTGCGCTTCTTTAATGTCTTCGGTCCCGGTCAGGCGCTGTCTAATCCGTACACAGGAGTCGCTGCGATCTTCTCTTCGCGACTCCTCAACGGGCAGCAGCCACTTGTGTACGAGGATGGCAGACAGTCGCGTGACTTCATCCACGTACGAGACCTTGTCGAAGGACTGGTTCTGGCGGGGAAGTGCGACGCGGCAGACTATCAGGCGATCAATCTCGGTTCCGGTGTCTCACGAACGATAAATGAGGTTGCCGAAGCCCTTGCGGATGCACTGGGTGTCGACCTTCCACCACGGATCGTCGACAAGTACCGCGCCGGAGATATTCGCCATTGCTTCGCCGACATCTCCCTTGCTCGTTCGTTGCTTGGGTTCTGTCCTCGTGTGGACTTCCAGAACGGCATCCAGGAACTCGTCGCATGGGTTCGTTCCCAGGAAGCGACAGACCGCGTCGTGGAGGCCCAGCATGAACTCGAACGTCGGGGACTTGCACGATGACAGCGAGGGATGAGCGGCATCACCCTGACCGTAGCGTTGCGATCATCGTCCTGACGTGGAACCAGCGGGACATGACGCTCGATTGCCTGGCGTCACTCCGTGAACTGCACTATCCCAGCGTCGAAACGATCGTTGTTGACAATGCATCTTCGGATGGTACTGCGGATGCCGTTCGGGAGGCTTACCCTGAAGTCGTCGTCATCGAGAACCCTGACAATCTGGGGTTCGTTGGCGGCAATAACGCCGGGTTGCGCTACGCGATGGAGACAGATGCTGAATACATCATGCTCCTCAACAACGACACGGTACTCGATCCTGATATGGTCACCGAACTGATCACGGTCATGGAGGCAGACACATCCGTCGGGATTACCGGCCCGAAGATGCTCTATTTTGATCAGCCTGACACGATCTGGTGCGCAGGAAATCGTATCAACTGGAAGACCGGCGACAGTCAGCGACTTCAGGCTGAACAACCGGATAGCACACTCGATCTGGATCCGATCGAAGTCGACTTCATCACCGGCTGTGCAATCTGCCTGCGGCGAGAGGTCATCGATCGGATCGGCATGCTCGACACACGCTTCTTCATCTACTACGAAGAGACAGACTGGTGTATTCAGGCTCACAGGCACGGCTGGAAGATCCTGTATGTGCCGCGCGCAAGGCTCTGGCACAAGGTGTCTGCGGCAATGGGCGCGACGTCACCCGCTACTGATTACTACATGACTCGCAATGCACTGCTGTTTCTGGCAAAGAACCGGAGAGGAGTCTCAAAGTTCTGGTCCCTTACTGGATGGAGTGTGCGTACGGCGAAGATCCTCGCAGCCTATACGGTCAAGGGGCGATCCCGAGAGCGCCTGCGAAGCCGCAATGCGCGCATGTTCGGCATTCGTGACGCGATCCTTGGCCGCTGGGGGAAGATGGGGCCAGACGTCGAACGATTCTGCCGCTCCTGATCCAGGTTGGGAACACAGTGTCCGGCCCAATGTGAGTGAGTGACGGCCTCAGCGCCGGAGGTAGGACCGCACGACGGCAAGCTCGTGCGGTCCTATGATGCCGGTGAGGCGCGAAGCGGCCAGGTAGGCGACGATCGTCGCAATTCCAGTGAACACAACATGGATAGACAGCGCGGTTAGCAGGAGGACTACGAGTGCTGGCGCGATGACGGCCAGGCTGGTCCGGCCAATTGAGTCACGCGGCGCTTCGAAGACTCCGGTTCGGCGGAGGGCAACGACGTACTGTCCGACGAGTACGACCTCGGTCATGACAGCCGTCGCCGCGGCTGCCATGACGCCCAGGAATGGGATAAGGGCAAGGTTGAGCGCGATGTTCGTTCCGGCGGCCAGCCAGTTGGCACGGGCAACCAGTCGCTCGCGATCTACGACGATCGCCACGTAACCGAGAAATTCGCTCACGTACATCAGCGGAACGGCCCAGATGAGCAGCACGAGAGGTCTGGCGGCGCCGGACAGGTTGTCACCGTACAGCAACGTTATGATGTCTCGTGCCATCAAGCTGACAACCACGGCGACCGGCAGTGAGACGAAGAGCAGGTAAGTGAATCCACGCCGGAAGAGATCGCGTGCCTGGATTGGGTCGGACGCCTGTTGGCGCGTCATCGCCGGAAAGAGAGCCAGGTTGATGCTGTGCGATAGCGTAACGAACGTGAAGACAAGACCGTAGGCAACTGCGTACTCGCCGATTGCTTTGCTGGACGCAAAGCCGGAGAGGATAACGGCATCTGCGCGGTAGGAGACGGCTAGCGCGAGGGTCGTCGCTGCGAACGGCGTCGCAGACCGGATCAATCTCCCCCAATTGGCTGGCGTGACCGGCGCACGCAAGTTCGTTGAGCCTGACAACCGGAAGTACGCGACAATCGCGACAATAGCAGCCGAAACCGTTGCAGCGGCCAGCAGCCCGAGAAACCCGCTGCCCTTAAACACGAGCACTGACGCGAGCACCAGCATGACAGCCTGCGTGGCAACCGCAAGCAGGGCCGAGAAGCGAAACCGCTCCTGTCCCATGACCACTGCGTCTATCGACCCATGTAGCGCATATGAAATCAGCCCAAGCGACGCAATCAGAATCCCGAGTCGTATCTCGGATTCGTAGCCGATAACCCAGGCTGCAAGCGATGTCGTGATCACGACGGCGAGTGCCAGCAGGAGACGTAACACAAAAATGTTGGAGAACAGGCTCGCTGTTTCCGAGCGATCTCGAGCGATGCGCTTCACTGTCAGTGTCGCCAGTCCGAGATCGGAGAAAACGGTAAACAGGCTTCCGAACGCGACGCAGACAGCGTACTTTCCGTACTGCTCACCGCCGAGATGGCGAATGACAACCACACTGAACAGAAACGACACGACCTTGATTGCGAGCTGACCACCAAAGAGGGTCATCGCACTGGCGATAACCGTTGAACCCTGTTTGGCCGGCTGCCCATCTGCGACGGTCGGCGATGAAATGGTCATCTCGCTGCTGGTGGTCAATCCGCTGCAACCTGTCCTGGCTGCCATTCTCGTTGTGGCCGGCGGGAGTCGAGGAGATGATCGTAGACGTCGATCATCTTCTGTGCTGTCCTATCCCACGAGAATGCAGCGGCACGAGATAGCGCACGAGTGCGCATCCGTTCCTGATGTTGCTGGTTGGTCAGCAGCGGGATCAGGGCGGAAACTATCGCTTCGTGGTCTTCGGCATCCACCACAGTGCCGCCATTGCCAACGACTTCCGGTAACGATCCGCGGTTTGATGCTATGACGGGCGCGCCGCAAGCCATTGCCTCCAGGACTGGGAGGCCGAAGCCCTCGTACCAGGATGGAAAGACGAATGCGTCCGCCAGGTTAAAGAGGCGAACGAGATCGGCTCGATCTGGTCGCAACTCAAGCCGCACCTCACCGTGGCCAGCGGCGTCAAGCACAGCGGATTCCGGAGTTCTGCGAGAGAAAAAGACCAGGTCGGTCTCACCTCGAACATGTTCAGGCAATGCTCTCCATGCCCGAAGGGTGCTGGCGGGATTCTTTATCGCATCCGCCAGCACAACACGTTTCGAGAGACGCCGTTGCCTTCGCTCCTCATCGATCTCGCTCTGCATAAGCCGCTGGAATACAGGGTCGTGCGCCGACGGAATCGCGAGTATCCGCGCCGGGTTGAGTTTCGTGTAACGGAGAATCTCACGACGAGCGTGCTTGCTGACGGTCACGACGAACGGTTGATGGCGGAGTGCTTGTGTCGTTGTCAGGTGAAGATAGGTCATCATCGCGAGAGTCTTCGGACGCTTGCGATGTCCGCGCCAGATTTCGTGGAGCGGCATGATGTTTATCGCGTCATGCAGCGTCACGACGGAGGGCAGCAGCGGTGGCGCGAATCCGTAGTTCGCCGGGAAGTGCGCGACATCAGCGCCGGAGCGGACCATCGCGACGCCCAGTTGCCGATCATTGTGAAGGCTGCTGATTGCACCTGACCAAGGCAGGAGCCGCAGTTCGGCGTGCGCTGGAAGGTCGTCGATCTCGAATTGCGCTTTGCTGTCTGCCCAGAGCACGTAGTCGTGTCCCGAGTCCGCTGCGAGCAACGCCTGGACGAGATTGCGTTGATAGGTGTGGACGCCGCCAACCAGGCCGTGCGAGAGGTAGCGGACATCGATGGCAATTCGTCGGCGTCGAAGCGGCATCATCGATCTCATTTCGCGCTCTGGAACTGGCCGAACCGGCCGAGTGTGAAGTCCCGCATTGCCCGTAGCATTGGCACCCGGCCACGCGTTCGGGACGAGTCAGATGGTCGGAGGAATAGGCTCGCCAAGGTCCGGGCCTGCCAGAAGACGGTATAGGCCCATGCCTGGACAGGTGCGCGAGTCGCCCGCAGGAACAACAGATGGTTGCGTGTCATGTAGTAAGCGATCAGTGGAGATGCGGCCTGAGCCGTTGGATCGATGTCATGTCGGATGATGGCCTGCGGGTTGACGACGATCCTGTAGCCACTAGCGACGATTCGCGCGCACCACTCGGTCTCCTCGTAATACATGAAGAAGCGCGGATCGAGCAGCCCAGCCTTTACGATTGCGTCGGCTCGCACCATCATTGCACAGCCGGAGACGTGGTCTACGACATACGGACTGCCGGGCAGTGCTGCCAGCGGGTGATTGAGCCAGTCGGTCGATACCCTGCCGGTTGGCCGATCGATTTGTCCCCCAGCCGACCAGACAATGTCGGGTGTGCGCATGTAGACGATCGCACCACTACAAACTGCGATAGAGTGGTCGTTCCGAAGAGGCTGTAGCAGTTTCTCAATCGCGTCCGGGGCAACGGTTGTGTCATTGTTAAGCAACATGATCCAGCGGAAGCCCTCGGCGATTGCGAGGCGGATCGCAACGTTGTTTCCCTCTGCGAATCCCAGGTTCGCGCCGTTCTGGATGACGTGTACTCCGGGGAACCGGCTGCGGACCGACTGCTCGGTGCCATCGCTGGAGCCGTTGTCGACCATGAAAACGTCAAGTGGTGGGGTCGTTACCGACGCAAGCGAGTCGAGGCAGCGCAGCGTATCGTCGCGCCGGTTCCAGTTCAGGACAATGACAGCCACGCGGTCGGGATTGCTCTGCACGCTTGACACTCCGGTCGCATCATCGGTATGCCTCGATTCTGCGCCACGGTCAGGAACCACCAGTGAGTCGTGATCGTCATGACGACTGACAGGTTGTACAGATGGCTGTCAGGAAGCAGGCAACGCCGTAAGCACACAGGTTGAGACGTGGTTGACCGCAACTGGCTTGTTTAGAGGTGCAATCGGAATCAACTCGCCAAAGCACTGCTCGAAGTGGGGCCGGTGTGATTCAAGGTCGGTCATGATCGCTTGATTCCCGTGGCCGATAACGGTTTCAAACACGCAGAAGCGCATACGCTCTGCGGCCTCAGATGGACCTGTATCGATGAGTTGGGCCATCGCTCCGGCGTACGGTTCGAGGGACGAGCCGACGCACGCATCAATGACATCTGGTGCGGCCGCCATCATCGCGGCGACCGACATCTCGGCCTGGCCGTCGTGCTGGTGATCAGACGTGCCTTCCGGTTTCGATTCTTCTGCCGCTGATTGCGCGTGGTGCTGTGGCGCACCCGCAGCCGGGCGATCGTTGTCCGAACCCTGCCCGATCAGCAGATAGGCTGCCCATGCACCGAGGATTCCGGCGATGAGCATCATCGCAACAGTTCGTGATACTGAGCTTAGTTGCCGCGCGCGGGGCGTTGAAGTCGATGTTCGCAACGGATTCGCTCCACTAAACGGCCTCAATGGCGACTCCGGCTGGGAGTCGCCATCGGGGCGCGTGTGATGCTCCGGCTTCGGATACGTCGATGTCGGTGCTAGTTCGGTGCGTGCACCGAGCCATCAGGATCGTGATTTCGATCGGCTCCGAACGCATTCGATGGGTCCTGCGGTCGGGCGTTGACTGCCGATACGAATTGTTCGATGCCGTTGGCGGCTCCAGGTGCCACCTGTACACCATATGGGTCAGTCCAGATCGTCGTATTTCCGCCGGCGTTGTCGATCCAGACCTGGTTCATATAGGTCTCGCGCTTGGTCCCCTTGAACCATGAGTTGGTGCCGGTTGGCTCAGCGCCAGTCCCGGCGCGAACGTCGGAGTAGGCCAACGTGCAGCTATTGCCACTCACGACGCAATAGGTGTTTGGGTTGAAGATCGCGAAGTGAGGATCGACGTATGCTTCCCAGTTACCGTAGTTGCCATCATGGCCCAGGTAGACGGATGTCACCCAGTCCTCGTATGGCGAGTTCGGATTGTTGAAGCACTTGTCAGCAGAGACCTGGATCATTCCCTTGGCGTTACCACGGTCGATTGAGATGCCCTGAGGGTCGTTCGCTCCACAACCGACGAACAGATCTCCGAACGGCGCCATCACATGCATGTGAATGCGTCGCCCGTCGGCTGGGTTCCAGTAGTGGAACTCGAAGTCGTGGTGGACGGTCGTGAATCGCGCCGCCCCAGCGGTACCCTGGTGGATCACGAACACTGCATAGCCTGTCATGTGGCTATTCGGTGCGTTGTGCGTGTTTCGTTCTCGGTTCCAGACGCTGACCTTGAAGCCGGCGTGTGGCTCGCTCATCCCCGCCTTGATCGAGGCGTAGCCGAAGAGGACTTGACGTCCTTCCAGAGCTGGCGATCCAGTCGGGTCATCGCCGTGCTCGTGCCCGAAGTGGCAGCCATATGTGCGGTCCGTCGGTGGGTGCCAGGTTGGGTACCAGTTGCCATCTGGACCTTGCGCGACGTACTGGTCGTGGACCCAGGTCGGGCACGGCTGGCCAGCTACTGGTGTGGTGCCACCCCCGCTCGGTGTCGTTGCCGTCGCGACCGGTGTGTTCGTTGGGGCTGGCGTGTTGGTTGCACCCCTGGTTGGCGTGGCACGTGGAGTATTCGTTGCGGACGGCGTGTTCGTTGCCGACGGTGTACTCGTTGCTGGAACACCGTCCGGAGTCGTGTAGTTGATCGTTAATTGTGGAGCTCGCGCTACGCCGGCCTCGCTCATGAAGAAGGCCTGTCGTGCCCAGGCTGGCTGTGACGGGCCGGTCGCTATCAACGCGATGGCGTTGCCGCTTTGCCAGCCTGGACGATTGATGACCTCCTGGAGAGCGCTCGCCAGTTGACCACCCTGGCAGATCGTATAACGCTGACCATCGGAGCGACGGATATTGTTGTCGTTCGTCACGCTGGCTCTCGTGAGTGAGCGCTGCGATGGTAGCGACGTGGTCGTGAACGGTGCTGCGTTAGTACTGGCATCGAACGCACAGTTGACGGCAAGCCTCGCCCACTGCGACTGGTCCTTGACCATCGAAAACTGGACTCCGTTAATCACCGACCCAGTGGGAATCGTGATGTTCGTGAATCTGAAGCCGGCGACGTTCGCCTGGCGGCCGTTTCCAGCGCCGATGAGCGCAGACCGCTCGGATGCTGTAAATCGTCCCTGATCCGACTGATGAGCGTCGTCCGCTCCGGCAGTAATCGTCTTCGTCATCGAGTTCGTCGCGGCGTCAGCGTCGATGGTGATAGTGACGAGCGCAAACACGAGTACGAAGCTGGTGACGATGAGCAACACCCGGCTGCTCATTCCTGTTGCTGGTGCTTTCGGCACGATAGGGGCTCCTTACGCTGGATAGAGCGACGGATAACGCAATTACGTGATGCCAGTCCTGATACGCCGTGCGTATCGTGATTGGCGACTGCTTTGCGATCACTCACCCATCGGTATTGTTCCGGAGTAGTACATTCAGGAATCCTCTACCCGGGACCTCTGGGCGCCTCACATCCGGCATGACGAGATCCTGCCGTCGATGTCGATCGACAGCCAAGTTCGTTCGCTTGGGGAAATCCGGGTTGAACGTTGGTTCGGCGGGACTGCGACCAGACGTAGGACTGGCGCGGCGGCTATCAGTCTGCGACTGGAGTGCTCGCGCCGTCGATTGTCATGGGTGCGGCCCTCCATACCAGAGTGTAGACACTGCGGACTCAGCGGATCGAGAACTCCGATCGCACCGTTGGTTCATCTTGACGGAATGCGTTGTACGCTGAATCCTGGACGAAGTTTCAGAAGTTGGACATCTTCGTTGTGTGCGTGCCTGACGTGACATGTCGGTCACCAACACGACATCACCTTTCGCTGCGCGGGCGAAGCCGGCCACCCAGCCTGGCATTCGCGTCGCGATCACCTTCCCTTTTCCCGCCGACAGATAACCCCACGGCCATGCGAGACACGTTGCACGGCCAATTGCATGTGCGATCGCTTCGTTCCCCACTCGCTTGCGACCGACTGCAATAGCCCACCAGCCGCCTCTCAGAGAGGCGTTGATACATGGCTAGCCTGGAGCTATCCACGCGGAGAATAGCATAGCATGTAGTTTCCAGATTGTCACAAATCTTCCGAATTATCGCAAATTGATTACGAAATGCGTGAAGGGAATCGTATCTGCATGGATCATACGTACCCACAGGACAGCAGTTGCCATCGTGATTGCAGGTTGTAATTCTGAGCGGGCTTGTCGACTATGAGATGTCAATGGAATGTGTCAGGGAAATACTGCTCCATAGTACACACTGGGGATTGAATGCTTTTCGCACGTACGAATTGCGGAAATCATGGGTTCTCGTCAATGGCCATTTCAATGGATCGTGCCCGCTCAGTGGAGGGGTCGAATCGCAACTCCTCGACATAACGATCGGCTGATCTCCCCCTGGTGTCGCGACCTGAAAACAGCGCGACAATCGTCGGACTCGTATAGATCCGTCGGATATGGCCTGGTTCGATGTCCTGTTGGCTAATGAGGTGCGCATCCGGAGGACGGTAGAAGGCGACAAGTGATTCGGCTTCGTCCAGTTGCATCGTGAAGTCGTCGACATCGAGAACAAACGAGATCCAGACTGCCAGCGAACCGCCCCCATAGGTAACAAGTACGCTTCCGCCATTGTAGACAACCCGGCCATCCTGCTCCCCTTCTGCAGGACCAAACGTCTCTGCCATCGCCACGTCAGTGCTCCCAACGCCGCCGGGAACGATCTCTCCGACTGGTACGACCGTTGCCGGTTCAGGTGTCTCGGTTGGGGTTGCCGAAGGAGACGGAACCGGCGTTTCTGTCAGGCTCGGCGTTTGGGTCGCGGTTGTCGATGGCGCTGCATCCGCCGTCGGAGTTGCGGTGTTCCCATCAACGGCGTGCGTCGCTTCGGGTGTCATCGTTGCTGGAGTGATTGTCGGTGGGCTGCCGCTTGTCGGTGTTGATGACGTGGTTGGAGATGCGGTCCTGGAAGGCGATACGTTGGGCGTGAATGTCGGAGTCTTCATTGCTGGCGGCGAAGTAGTCGACGCTTGCGGCAGCAGGATTCGCGACGTCGCAGTTGGTGAAGGAGTGAGTCTACTTACTGAAGGAATCATGGGGGGTGGTTCGTTTTCTTCCGATCCCGCTGATGTCATCCATGTCGATACGACCATCACGGCGGCAATCGGAGCCCCGATCCACGCCGCACGTCGATATCGTTCAGGAATGTGCGCCCAGAATGGGACTCGGTCAGGTTGTTGCTGATCATGGAGATCAGAGGGAGTGGATGCAGTGTCCAGTTCAATAGTGTCAGGTGCGTGTTCTGAGTCTGCTTCCGTAGTCGATGGTGGCAGGACGATTCGTGTAAACGTCGGGCCGCCAACTTGCCCCTCGCCGCGTACAGAAACGACACGTGTTGCGGGAGTGACCACAGGTTCAGAGATCGCTGGTGCTGCTAGCGGCTCAGGTACTGTCGGTTCGTGCAATGCGTCAGATGCGATGCCCGCATCATTCTGAGTTGTTGGAATGATAGTCGTTTGCTGGAGTTTCGACAGGTGTGCAGCGAGATGACTGGCGTGGCTGTGTCGTTCCTGAGTCTCGATTTCGACGCGACCCAGTTCACTCGACAACCGCTGAACGGTGTCAAGGAGGAGATTACATGCAAACTCGATCTGACGCGGTGTCATCCGGTTGCACCCGCTCCTGTTAGTTCGCGTGTTCCTGTTGGCGCGTCAGTTTCTCAATCTGCTGCTCCAGCCGCGTGATGTGTTGCTCGACAAGCAAGCGTTGAGTTTCTGCCCTTCCAAGTTCTCGAGACAAGTGCTCGATCCTGCCCAGCAGGAGCGAGAACAGCGACGGATCTAGCGACGGCTGAGTCGCTGTATCGACGTTGCCACGGTCTGTCCAGTTGTCACTGATCAGACGGCTCGGTCCGTTGTCAACAATGGGGGTGCGGTGGTCGTCAGCTTGCATCTGCCGAGATTCCTCTCCTGGTCGGGCTGTACTTGACTACAGCGATCGATCTCTTCGCATGAGAATGAGATCTAGCCTAGCGGAGATGATCGGCACCGGCATTGCTGGAGTTGATTCGCATTCTGTCAATTCTCTCACCTCGCATCCAGCATGAACTGATATCCAGAGCAGTTCGGCACGGTTCACTGGTTCTCAGTTACACCCGCAAATGGCGTGAGACCTCGGAGATCGCCTCGATCGTGTGCCACCCAATGCGGGCCTTTCGCCTGTGGGAAGACATTCTTGTCGTCCCGCCCGGTGGGTCAGCAGAGTGCCAATGGGCAATTAATGGAAAGCGAGCAGGCTACGCATGACTCTAGGTATGCGCGCCTACGCCGATCAGGTCCAGACTGCTATCGCCAGCATCGACCTGGCAACCATCGAGCAGATCGTTGATTCTCTGGAGGATGCGTTCCGGCGAGGTCGACATGTCTTCGTGATGGGCAACGGTGCAAGCGCCGCACTCGCATCACACATGGCTTGCGATCTTGGGAAAGGCACCGCGATCGACATCGGACTTGGCACCACCGATTCGGGGCTGTCCCGATTGAGAGTCGTCAGCCTCGTGGATAACACCGCGCTGCTGACGGCGCTGAGTAACGATGTGCGGTACGAGGACGTGTTCGTTGAGCAGCTCAAGAACCTGCTCGTTGCAGGTGACGTCGTCATGGGGATCAGCGGAAGCGGTGGATCCCCGAATGTCCTTCGTGCAATGGAATACGCGCGTACTCGAGGTGCGACGACGATTGGCCTGACGGGCAGCCAACCGAACAGCCGGCTGATGTGTGCGGTCAGCGATATCGTCGCTCAAGTGCCATTGACGGTTATGGAACAGATCGAAGATGTCCACGTGATCATGCATCACATGATCAGTATTGCACTCCGAGAACGGATGGCCTCCGGGATGTTCGCCGATCGAGCGACCTCCGGTCATCGGAGGTTCGGACACGTCGATTCAATCCAGCAGGCCGTTCCATCATTCCCAGCATCTGACGACTAGCCAGGCACGAATCGGTCATTCTGATGATCTTCTTCTCTTCTTTATATAAGAAGGAACGCAATCGTGGCTCAAGGACTTCCGCGGGTACGACTTCTCCTGGGGCTGGTAATCAGTGTCGCTGCGTTCGGCCTTGTTGTGATGCGCGTCGACTTCAACGAGGTAGCCGATGCGTTTCGTATCGCGAACTACAAGTGGCTTCTTGTTGCAGCAGTTTGCTCGTCCCTGACCGTTCCCATTCGTGCGGAACGCTGGCGGCTACTCTGTAGCCCGACACAGATCGCGTTTCCGCGTGCGCTAGGTATCTTGAGCGTTGGAGCTGCGTTGACGGCGCTGCTCCCGCTGCGCCTCGGAGATGTAGTCCGAGCATACCTTGTTGGTGAGATGGAGCGACGGAGTAAGGTCTGGGCACTGGCGACAATGGTGGTGGAGCGGATGTTTGACATCGTTGCACTACTCGTCATCACCGTTGTCCTGTTGCCATTTGTCTCGCTTCCGGACTGGGCTGCTGATTCGGCGCGAGTTACCGTTGGACTGGCTTTGGTCGGCCTCGTCGCAATCTTCGGTATCTGGTTCAGTCGATCCATTGTCGAGCGACGCGCAGGTTCGCTCTCGGGTCGCTTCTCAGGTCGCCCGATAGAGCATGTGCGTGCAATGGTCAGACACGTCATTGATGGATTGTCGATCCTGAGTCAACCGGCACAACTGATCGGCGCCGTGTTCTGGACTGCAACGCTCTGGCTTGTGACGAGCGTTGTCATCTGGGCGACGTTGATGGCGTTCAACGTCACGACGTCACCGACAATCGCCCTGCTACTCGTCCTCGTGTCGGCAGCAACCGTTGCTGTGCCACTCTCTCCAAGCGCAGTCGGGGTCTACCACGCGGCTATCGTTGAAACACTCATTGTGGTCACAACGGTCAGTTCATCGACGGCTGCGAGCGTTGCGATCGTCGCTCATGCGTTGCTGTTTGTTCCGCCGATCGTCTTTGGCTTTGCCTGCTTCTGGCTTGTACCGGGCATCGCCGAACGTCTCCTGCTCATGCGACGGACCCGGAAAGAGCCAGCGGGGGCGCAGATGGTCAGTAGCGGCCCGCTACCGCCGGGGTAACGACAGGCGGCGAGAGTGTTGGCAACACATCATCCCGTTGATCGATCCCATTCTCAGGGCGATCGATGAACGTCCTGCTGTATTCCGGTGATCTGTCAGCGTTCGACTGGCTCCGCCTCGCCATCTTGATCCGCGGACATCAATGTTATGGGTCGAGTGATCCCCAGGTCGTGCGACAACGGGTTATAGGTTCGCGCTTCGATTTGTTGATCGTTGATCAGGTCAACAGTGACCAGGAAATTTCTGTCGAGCTGTGCCGTCGGATTCGCGAGCATCCACAATCCCGGACAATCCCAATCTGGGTGATCGTCGAGCGAATTCGTCCGGACGGTATGTTGGCTGCCATCGATTCGGGTGCGACCAGCGTGCTGTTGTTCCCGGTTGACGCCCAGCAGCTTCGGACTCGATTCGAGGTCCTCGAGCGACACCACAGACCGGCTACTCATACTTCCACATCCGGTCAGGATCTCGTGCAGCGGGTACTTGCCCTCATCGATGACCCAATTGCTATCGTTGACCGAATAGGCGTTATCCGCGGAGTGTCATCTCCCTCAGGTCGCATTGCTGGTGTCCTCACTGAGGAACTGCTAGGTGTGAACATCGAAGTGTTATGCCACTCTGATGACTTACCGCTTTTGTTGGCGACAATCAGGACTGCGATGACGAGCCAGGAGGTCGTGGGCGGAACGGTTGTCCGGCTCCGCGGATCGGATTCCGATTGGCAGCCGATCGAAGTCCGTGCAGTCGATCTCCACGACGCTTCGTCGGTTGGTGGGATCCTACTAATGCTTCGCGATGGCGCGACGCTAGAACGACGCTCCGAGCAACCTGAAGAGGTGCCGCTCATCAATCCCGAGAGCGGATTTGCTACGAATGCAATGTTCGAAGCGCAGATTGCGCTTGCATTGGCACGAGGGGAGCGCGCCAATCAGCCAATCGCGATAATCGTAGCCGAGATTCAATCGAACCAGGATGAACCGATCGACGACGCAGAACTGTTGCACATCACTGGGCTCTTCCGTGGCTCGATGCGAGCTGGAGATGTTGTAACCGTGTTCGACCGGAATGTGATTGCGATCCTTGCCGATGATGTCGGTTCAGTCGACGGAGCGACGGCTGCTGCCAGCCGAGTACGCATGGTAATCGAAGAACTGACTGGCGGCTTCTTGGCAAATGCTCGTGTGCGCGTTGAAACGGTCATCAGTCATCCAGGTATCACGACTCATGTTGCGCTCATGCAAGAGGTTCTGCGAATCATCGATGAAGGCGAGGCGCGGCAAAGTCATTATGGTTTGAACGATGGATTCCCACTATCCCAGCAATCTAGCGGAAGTGATCTACCGTCGCAGAACGACGTTGATCGAAATGACGTTGACGCAAACGCTGGTGAACCGACTGTGGAGATACCGGACCATCGATTGCAGACGCTCGTACAGCCGAGCGGCGTGATTGACCGATTTCTCGCACTCGAATCGCAGCTCGCGCATCTGATGAGTGACAATAAACTGGATAAACCTCCGCATCATGTTGCGGGACATCGTAATGTGACTGATCCACCCGCGTTGACAGAAGCGTAGTACACTCATACATCTCTGAAAGAGATTCGTGATTCGATGACGAACTGTCTCACTCGTGCGATCGATGGGGCTACCGTCGCTGAGACGTCTGACCACCAAACGCCGACCTGATTGGAGCGTCGAAGCGTTCCTGAGCATGCGTGTGTGCCTAAGTCGGGTTAACTCAGTTGCCCTCCTGCAGACGACGATGTCCTGATCGCATCGATCGGAGCACGCCAATGTCGCAGTCAGACGATGTCGCCAAGTCTACGCTGCAAATTGAACGTGACCTCGCTCAGTTCGCGATACACGACCTGAAGGGGGCAGTGCACGCTATTCAAGGTTTTCTCAGTGTGCTTCGAAGTGGGCAGGCTGGACCGCTGACGGAGACACAACACGATTTCCTGGCATCTGCCTTCATCACTGCCCGGCGGATCGAACGACTTGTTGGAGACCTGCAAGTGTTCGAGTTCGGAGAACGCGCTGACACGCTGGTTCGGGCGAAGTGTGATCTGAAATCTATCGTTCAATTGTGCGTTCGTGAACTTGAACCGACGTCGTTCGGCTTGGGCGTCCAGGTTGTGGTTGACGCAGAGGCACGCGACGACTGGTCTCTGATTGCGGACGCGGTGCGACTAGAGCAGATTATCTTCAATCTGATTGAGAATGCGATCCGATATGCCGATGTCAACACAACGGTAAGGGTTCGGCTACGACAGTCGGCAACGCGGATGTTACTCGTGGTTGAAAACGACTCCAGTGCAGCGGACAGCATCGACTTGAAGAAACTATCAGCACCATTGCAGCGTGGAGCAACGGCGACAATTCTGGGTCGCCGTGGTCTTGGGATTGGCCTCAGCGTCGTCACAACGCTTGTCACAGCGCATGGCGGAACTACGTGCATGCGCGTACGTGGCTCGACGGTTTCGATTGCGGCTAGCCTGCCGAGACGAACTCCCCTGGATGGGAGGCATTAGTGGGCAGTTCCTGGTATGCGCGGACGGACTCCCCCCAGAGGCCGAGCACACACCGTGAGTTGCTCACTTGAATTGGAACGGTTGCGGATATCTCCAGCGATCTTGCGATCTGGCGGATCGTCTCCGGATTTCCCTCAATGACGAGACCCTGACGCGTTTCAGTCCAGTACTCGCGCACCAACCGCATCCCCCTTCGGCGTGCAACCCGAGCCCACTGTTATGTTCCCCACCTGATAGATACTGTACGTTCAGTCTACACCCAATCCCTCAGATTGCCAACAAGTCACATGCGGATACACTGCAGCAGGCGACGCTGCCGTGATCGGGCGCGAAGGCACGATGAGGAAGGCTGAATGGATGATCTCGACTCGGCATCGGCGACTGCTGACGACGATTGATGCCCACGCTGGCGGAGAGCCATTGCGACTCATCACCTCCGGTGTTCCGCGTCTGGAGGGCAGCACAATCCTCGACCGGCGGCAGGAGATGCTTGACCTGCACGACGACATCCGCCGTGCGCTGATGTGGGAGCCTCGTGGTCACGCGGACATGTACGGCGCGATCCTGACGCTGCCGGTGACGTCGGATGCCGACTACGGGATTCTGTTCATGCACAACGAGGGCTACTCGACGATGTGCGGCCACGGCATCATCGCGGTGACGACGATCCTGGTCGAGACCGGGCAGGTCCTAGCTGCCGATGGCCAGGCAACGATCGGGTATGACACGCCGGCCGGGTTTGTCCGGGCGTCAGCGACGGTAGACGGCGGGCGTGTTACAGAAGTTGCGTTCGAGAATGTGCCGTCGTTCGTCTTTACGGACGCGGTGCAGGTTGAGACGGGATACGGTGCGTCCATGGTTCCGGTCGTCTTCGGTGGAGCGTTTTATGCCCTCGCGCCTGCGCCGGAGGGTGTGGTGGTTGAGCCAGGGAATGCCCGTGTTCTGATTGAGTATGGGATGGCGGTCAAGCACGCCGTCGAGGAGCGGCTGGATGTCGTGCACCCGCTTGACTCCGGTCTCCGCGGTATCTACGGCACGATCATCACCGGCAATCCAACCGACGGTGCCGACGGTCGCAACGTAACGATCTTCGCAGACGGCGAGGTCGATCGGTCGCCGTGCGGGACCGGAACAGCCGCCCGGCTAGCGTGGCTGCATGCACAGGGCGAACTGGCCATTGGGCAGCCATATGTCCACGAGAGCATCATCGGCAGTCGCTTCACCGGCACGGTCCTGCGCGAGACGACTGTTGGCGAACGTCGCGCGATCGTCCCGCAGATCGCCGGCTCAGCACGGATCACTGGCTACCACACCTTCGTCGTCGAGCCGGACGATCCTGTTGGGGCAGGGTTCCTGGTTCGCTAGAAGCATTCTCTGGGGTTGGCAGTCATCGCAGTGACGCCTTGTTGTTCAGTTGCATCGATTTGCCGATCACGACGCTCTCGACAGAGAGTTGCGACTCCAACTCACTGATTGAAAGACTCCGCTTACCTTCGCCGACACGGGTCGGCAATACCAGGTCGACCTTGGTGAGGGGATCTCGCAAGCTGTCATCGGATGGTGCGTAGATGATTGTGGCGGTTCCAAAGGTGGTCCTATCCAGTTGCGCGAATGAAACAGGCCTCCCTGAGTCGAGGAAGGCCTGTCTGAGGAGGAGTTGTATGAGCGACGGGAACTAGATTTCCGGTGGCTGCTGGAGTTCGATGAGCGTGCCTGCCGGATGCCGGTACGCTTCATAGATCTGTACCTGCATCCAGGTATCGCGCATGCCTGCCTTTAAAGGGCGAGTGTTGTTCATCACATTCTCACAGAAGTCGCGTACCTGGGGTACGTAGCCAAGGAAGAATGCATTGTCGTTGTTCAAGTTCCCCAGGGAGAACTCAGGCTCCCAGATGATGGGTGCATGCTCCTCGTCATCGAGAAAGCTGGCTGAGCGGCCGTAGACGAAGCCTGGACGTTGGCGGTAGTAAATGACGCGCACCGTGTTGTCAATCACGATGTGCGCGCTCTTCCCAACCACCTCGACGTGCTCCAGCGGTGCGCTGCGGCCCTGGCCCCCACTTGAGTGCCATGAGGCAATTGCGCCGCTGCGCATATTGAAGAGCGTCATGAACCCGCCGTTGCCCGCCTCCCAGACGTACGTCATTGACTCGGCATCACCACCGAGCAACTGCAGGATTGCGAGCGGATGACACACGTGGTCCAGAAAGCCGATGGCTTGCGGCGTTCCGGCCAGGTCATAGCGAACGTCCGGCGGCGGCATCGACTGCGGATATCGAATGGAGATCTGTCGGGCACCGCCAAACGCCTCTCCCTGCGCGATCTGTTGGACTTTGACATAGGCTGGCGCAAACATCTTCTTGTAACCAACCTGGACGAACTTCCCAGTTGCGCGTTCGGCATCGATCATGGCTTCGACCTCAGCCAGTGACGCGGCGGGAGGCTTCTCGATCCAGACGTGAACTCCTGCCTTCATGGCATCGATTGCAATGCCAGGGAATCGTGGACGCCCATCTTCATCGTAGTTGGTTACGACGAAGACGCACTCGAGGTCTTCCTTTTCCAGCATCTCGCGATAGTCCGAATATGCCCGCTGCGCACCGAACTCTCGCCGATAGGCCTCCGCCCGTTCACCGACGACGTCTGCCACTGCGACGAGGTCGACCGGAGCATAGCGAAACGTCGGATAAATGTTTCGGTACGAATGACCGCCGCAACCGATGAAGCCCGCACGAACTCGACGGGGAGCCTCGAAGGCGTACTCGATCGTTCCCTCGATCTGGCGCCAGTCTGGCCGACCGCTATTTCGTTGTCGACGTTCCTCAGCAAGCAATCCCCTCACCCCTCCCTGCCATTAACCGACAACCACACCGACGTTATTCCATGCTGTGTACTTTACAGTGTGTAGAGCATATTGTATAATGCATGCAGTCCTTCGTCAATCAAGACGATGGTCTGCTCCGCGAACCTCGTTAGCAACGATAGGAACGCGCCATTGGCAGTCAAAAGACTCGGCCATCTGCCTGTAAACCAGCAGGTGTATCAACAGATTCTGGATCTCATCAGCGCGCGCGTCCTCGAGCCCGGCAGTCGGCTGGACGAGCAGTCGTTGGCCGCTGAGATGGGCGTAAGTCGGACACCGCTCCGCGAAGCCATCGGCCGTCTGGCCGAAAAGGGCGTTGTCGAGTACCGCCCGTACCAGGGCAACTTCGTTCGCACGTTTTCGACGAAAGAAGTCAACGACATCTATGACGTTCGGCGAGCGCTCGAAGAGTTGGCGATCCGGTTGACGGCTCACCGCATGACTGATGAAAAACTGGGCGTCATTCGATCCATTCTGGATGAGATTGAGTCCGCGATGGCGCGCGGTGATGTCGAGACTGTTAACGCGGCCGATGCCAGTTTCCATGATGCGATTGCCAGGTTCAGTGAGAACGAAACGCTGGTATCCGCGATCGAGGACCTCAGTCATCAGGTTCAGATCATCCGCATGATGGCCAACCAGAATCCCGAGGTCGTCAGTCGTACGGCAATGCAGCGATCGGAGATTCTCGCTGCTCTTGAATCCGGAGATGCCGACGAGTCAGCGCGTCTGATTGGTCGCCATATCGACTTCGTCAGGCAATCCGTTATCGAAGCACTGGAGGCAGCGGAAACGTCCAGGTCGGGTGATCGATAGGTATGGGTGAACAGTTCAGAGGGGCGAGTATGGAGAGACAACAGTCATCAGATGGCGCGAATCCCACCGAAGGGACATCTGTGCTGCAAAGCGACGACGTGATCAGCCGGGTTGGCCGCGTTGACGAAAGCAACGCGCACGTATTCGACTGGGGGAGCATTCAGTGGCTGTGTAGTGGAGCCCGGTATCCCGATGCACAGCAGACATTCGGGTATGTGCGCATTCTGCCGGGTTGCAAGAACCCGAAGCATTACCACCCGAACAGTGACGAGGTGCTGCTCCTGCTCGAAGGTCAACTCGTCCATAGCCTCGATGACCAATCCTTCGAACTCTCGCCAGGCATGTCTATCCATATTCCCCAAGGTGTTCTGCACGATGCATTGAATACCGGAGACACGGTCGCGTGCATGATCGTCGCTTATCCCACAAGCGATCGTCGGGTCGTGATGACCGAAGAGGGGCAGGAATAGCTCGCGCTGGTACGGACCATCAGGGTGAGAGGGAGCGAGATCATGACGCATACCATCGCCATTGTCGCGGCGCTGGACACCAAGGCTTCGGAAGCCAGATTCCTCCGTGATCTGATCGTCGATCGAGGTCACCAGGTGCTGATGATTGACGTCGGTGTGCTTGGCGAACCGCTAACCGACGCGGACGTGACACGTGGGGAAGTCGCGCAAGCGGCCGGTGCATCAATCGCTGCTCTGAAATCTGCCGGCGATAAGGCGACAGCGATGGCGGCAATGACGAACGGCGCGGCCGCGGTCGCGTCAGCCCTGCATGCTGAGGGTCGCTTCGATGGGATCATCGGCCTTGGTGGAACGGCCGGCACCGTGATCAGTGCGAGCGCGATGCGCGCACTTCCTGTCGGCGTTCCAAAAGTCCTGGTGTCGACGGTAGCGTCTGGAGACACCAGACCATATGTCGGCGCCAAAGACATTGCGATGCTCTACTCAGTCGTTGATATCGCCGGGTTGAACCGCATCTCTTCACGAGTGCTTGCAAACGCCGCTGGCGCCATCTGTGGGATGGTAGAAGTCGAACTGCCACCACGCGACGACCGACCACTTATTGCCGCCAGCATGTTCGGCAACACGACGCGCTGTATCGACCAGGCGCGGGAGATTCTTGACGGTTCGGGATATGAAGTCCTTGTGTTTCACGCCACCGGAGCGGGCGGCGAGACGATGGAGAGTCTGATCAGGGATCGACTGTTCTCTGGCGTGCTCGACCTGACTACAACTGAACTGGCCGACGCACTCTGTGGCGGAGTCTTCAGTGCAGGCGAAGGGCGGCTCGACGCCGCTGCAGCTACGGGCATTCCGCAGGTTGTCGCTCCTGGATGCGTCGATATGGTCAACTTCGGCGCTCCTGACACGGTGCCGGCCCACTATCGTGACCGGCGGCTCTACGAGTGGAATCCTAACGTCACCCTGATGCGGACAACGCCAGACGAGAATGCCGTCCTCGGCAAGTGGATCGCCGAGAAGGTAAATCGCTCGACTGCTCCGGCTGCGGTGCTGCTTCCACTGCACGGGGTGTCTCAGCTTGACAGCCCGACCGGTGAGTTCTGGTGGCCTGAGGCAGATGACGCGCTGTATGACGCTATTCGCTCGAACATCCGCGACGGAATTCCAGTCATCGAAATCGACGCCAATATCAATGACCGGGCATTCTCGGATCGCGCCGCCGATCTGCTGCTCGAGTTCATCAGTACATCTGCCGTCACTATGACTTCAGCGTAGGGACGAAAGAGGAGCAACGTGAAATTTACGCGGGATGAGGTGCTTCGTCGGTTGCACGACGAGGTCGCCGGGGGTCGTGCTGTCGTCGGAGCCGGAGCCGGCACAGGGATATCGGCGAAGTTCGCTGAAGCTGGTGGAGCGGATCTCATCATCATCTACAACTCTGGCCGCTACCGGATGGCAGGGCACGGTAGCCTGGCGGGTTTGCTGGCCTATGGTGACGCGAACCAGATCGTGAAGGAGATGGGAGAGCGTGAGGTGCTTCCGGTTGTCCGTGACACGCCAGTAATTGCCGGCGTGATGGGCACGGATCCGATGCGCCAGATGGGGTATCTGCTTCGCGAACTGGATGCGCTCGGATTTTCCGGAATCAATAACTTCCCAACCGTCGGGCTTATCGATGGTCGATTCCGGACGGAACTTGAGCAGACCGGCATGGGCTTCGGCAAAGAGGTCGACATGATGGCTCTTGCTCACAGCATGGGATTCTTCACCATCGCCTACGTCTTCAACGAAGACGAGTCCCGGGCTATGGCTGTAGCTGGTGTTGATGTCGTTATCGCCCACCTCGGTCTCACTGTTGGCGGATCGATTGGCGTACATGCTGATACCGCACTCGGGCTCGAGGATGCGCCTGCACGAGTCCAGGCGATTGGCGATGCGGCGCGCAAGGTCCGGCCCGACTTCCTGTTGCTCTGCCATGGCGGTCCAATCGCAACGCCGGAAGATGCCCGCTATGTCCTGGAGCGTAGCGACGCCGTCGGCTTCGTCGGTGCGTCATCGATGGAGCGTCTCCCGGTCGAAAACGCCATCGCAGACACGACCCGTCAGTTCAAGTCGGTGACATGGACAGAAGGGACGGAACCAATTCGTTGAGCGTGTCGCGATGCACTTTCCCAACCCGGCTTCTTGCCAGCTGCCACGCCGCGGCGAACGAGAACCACGTCGAGATATCGGGGTCTGGTCTGTCGTGGAGGAGCGTGAATGACCGATGGATTGAAGCGTGATCGTCGATTCGATGGACCATTTGCGGGAGTCATGAGTGGAGAGGTGGCACAGCGATGTTGAAGCGACAACTTTCTCGACGGTTCTTTCTACAAGCCGCGACTGCCGGATTCGTCGGCGTTGCGGGCGCCAGCCTGCTGGCTGCCTGTGGCGGTGATGACGCTGATGACGATTCCGAACCAACCGCCACGACTGGCTCTGCTCAGTCGGATGCCACTGCGACCAGTGGATCAGCCAACGCTGACGATTCGACGGCAACCACGGGTTCGGATTCGCCGGCTGAGCCAACCTCGACGACTGCCGCTGAAGCGGAATCCACAGAAGCGACCGACGAAGCGCCGGCCCTCGGCTCATCGCTGATCGGAAAGCTCGAAGGCCCGACGATCGTGACCGATCCAACGAAGTGGCCTGCCAGCTTCAATGAAGCACCGCAGCTCGCGGATCTGGTTGCTGCAGGGCAACTGCCGCCGGTCAACGACCGGATTGGCGCCGCTCCAATCGTTGTCCAGCCACTGCATGAGATTGGCAAGTACGGTGGTACGTGGCGCCGCGGATTCACGGGTCCGGGCGACACCATCAACGGCATGCGAGTCGCCGGCATGGACACGTTGATCGCCTGGCACTACGAGGGAATAGAGCTCATTCCAAATCTCGCCCAATCATGGGAGGTCAGCGATGACGGCACAACCGTCACGCTGACGCTCCGCCCCGGAATGTGCTGGAGTGATGGCGAGCCATTCACAGCCGATGACTTCGTCTTCTGGCACGATCACATGTTCCTGAATGATGAGCTGGTTCCGGTCAAGCCGGTCGACATGTTCATCAACGGCAAGCAAGGGCGCCTCGTCAAGGTCGAGGATGATGTCGTCCGCTTCGAGTTTGACGAGCCGTATTACCTGTTCCCGGAGTTGCTGGCTTCTGGGCTTCGCTCGCTGGCCGGGCAGTCGGTGAACAATCACGTCGGGAACGGCGGCTACGCCCCAGCCCATTACCTCCGGCAATTCCATATTGACTTCGCCGATCCGGACGATCTCAACAAGGCGATCGCCGACGAAGGGGTCGAGAACTGGGTCGAGCTATTCAAGTCGAAGGCACGCTGGTCTCATAATCCGGATGTACCGGTTGTCACGCCGTGGAAGACGACCTCGCCGGCGAATAGCCCCACGTGGGTGCTGCAGCGGAATCCATACAGCATCTGGGCCGATACCGAGGGCAATCAACTGCCATACATCGACGAGATCGTGATGACGCTCGCCGAGAATCTGGAGATCGTCAATCTGCGAGCGATCGCGGGCGAATACGACTTCCAGGCCCGGCACATCGATCTCAGTAAGCTGCCGGTTCTGCTTGAGAATCGGGATAAGGGCAACTACGACGTCTATCTCGACATCGGCGAGTACGGCTCCGACATGCAGATCATCTTCAACCTTTCCTACGAAGCGGATGCCGAAATCGCCCAACTCTTCAACACCGTCGACTTTCGGCGCGCGCTCTCGCTGGGCATCGAGCGCGACGAGATCAACGAGATATTCTTCCTCGGGACGGGCACATCGGGATCGCCAGCGCCCTCGGACGACAATATCTACAACCCTGGCCCCGAGTACCGCACGTTGTGGTCAACCTATGATCCCGAACAGGCTAACGCGCTGCTCGATGGAATCGGCCTCACGGAGCGTGATGGTGAGGGCTTTCGCCAGCGGCTCGACGGTAGTGGCCGATTGCGGCTCGAGCTGATGACTCGCGGTGGGTCGGTCGTGCAGTTCACCCAGATCGGTGAGATGATCGCCAACCAGTGGCGAGAGATCGGAATCGATCTCACGGTCCGGGAGGTCGAACGCAGCCTCAGTGACACCATCATCGACGCGAACGAGCACATGCTGTATGCGTGGAACAACGATGGCAGCGAAAGCCTGTTCACGAACCCGAAGGGCGTAGTGATCCGCGGTGCGGATTCCAGCGGTCCACTCTGGGGTATCTGGAACAGCACGAACGGTGAGCGAGGCAAGGAACCGCCGGAGGAATTCAAGGCGAACCTGGAGAAATTCAACCGTGGTTTCGGCTCGACAGATGAGGAGCGCATCACGATCGGCAAGGAACTCTGGGCGACAGCGATCGACCAGGTCTATACGATCGGAATCGTCGGCTTGTCGGCGGCGTCGATGGGGGTTCGGGTCGTTAAGCGAAACATGGGGAACATCCCAGCACGACAGTACAACAGTCCATCGGTCAAGAACCCGGTCATCTCGTGCCCACCAACCTTCTTCTTTAAGGACTAGCACTGGCAACGTGACGGCGTCCGCGCGACACCCCCAATGTCGCGCGGACACGTATCTGCCAGAAATCAGTAGCCTCACGGGAGGGCGGGGATGTTTCAGTACATTGCGAACCGACTCATCATGGCGGTATTCACCGTCCTGCTGATCTCGGTACTCTCGTTTGTCATCATCCAGATTCCTCCTGGCGACTACGTTAATAGCTATATCGCTCAGCAGGAGGCATCCGGTGCGGAGATCTCGATCGAAGAAGCCGAGAGCCTTCGAGACCAGTACGGGCTCAACCAGTCAGTCTGGGTCCAGTACTTCAAGTGGATGGGTCGCATCGTTCGCGGCGATCTGGGAATGTCGATGGAGTGGAATCGGTCGGTATCGAGCCTGATCGGTGAGCGATTGTTCCTGACCGTCGTCCTGACTCTGGCAACCGTTGTCCTCACCTGGGCGTTAGCACTGCCGATCGGCATCCTGTCAGCGGTTCGGCAGTACTCGTTCCTTGACTACTTCTTTACCTTCGTCGGCTTCATTGGGCTGGCCGTCCCGAACTTCCTGCTCGCATTGCTCGCGATGTACTTCGGGTACGTCTGGTTCGACGCCAGCATCGGAGGGTTGTTCTCTGCAGAGTACGTAGACGCCCCCTGGAGTATTGGGCGATCCTGGGACCTCGCAAAGCACCTTCCGATCCCAGCCCTGATTCTGGCAACCAGCGGCACCGCCGAGGTCGTCCGCGTCATGCGAGCGAATCTCCTTGATGAGCTTGGTAAGCCCTACGTGGTTACCGCCAGGGCAAAGGGCCTGTCCGATTGGCAGGTCATTATCCGTCATCCAGTGCGTGTTGCGCTGAACCCATTCGTGAGCACGATTGGCTACATTCTGCCGTACGTCGTGTCGGGGAGCATCATCGTTTCTCTGGTGTTGGGCCTGCCAACCGTTGGGCCGCTGTTGTTGCGTGCGCTGATCGCTCAGGACATGTTCCTGGCCGGCGCCATCGTGTTGCTTCTGGGTGTCATGACCGTCATCGGCACGTTCATCTCGGATGTGCTGCTGATGTGGATTGACCCGAGAGTTCGATAGGAATACGACAGATGGCTCGTGCGATGCCCCTGACCACTGAACCAGATACCCTGGCGGAAGTACACACCACCAGCGTCCGCTCAGAAAGCCAGCTACGCCTGACCTGGCGCAAGTTCAGGCGTCACCGACTCGCGTTGATTGGGACCGGCATCATTGCGTTCTTCTATCTGATTGTCGCCTTCGCTGGGTTTATTGCCTATGCGGATCCCAACGTATCCGAGGCGGACCGTTCGTTACTTCCACCGCAACGTATCCGCTTCTTCGACGACGGCAGCTTTCGCCCGCATGTGTACGCACTGACCGGAAGCCGGGACCCAATTACCTTCAAGCGCGTCTATGTCGCCGATCCGAACCAGAAGCTACCGTTGACCTTCTTTGCTCGAGGATTCGAGTACAAGCTGTTCGGCCTGATCTCAACGAACGTCCACCTGATCGGTGTCGAAGGAGCGAATGCTGAGGAGACGCTCTTCATTCTGGGAACCGATCTGCAAGGGCGGGATTTGTTCTCGCGCATCATCTTCGCGACTCAGGTTTCGATGCTCATTGGTCTCGTCGGCGTCGCGCTGAGTCTGATTCTCGGAGTTGTCCTTGGAGCAGTCTCGGGCTATTACGGTGGGTTCGTTGATACGGTGATTCAGCGCGTCATCGAAGTCCTGCGCTCGATTCCGACAATTCCTCTCTGGATGGGCCTTGCAGCCGGTCTGCCTCGTGACTGGAGTGTTCTCAAGATCTATTTCGCGATCACCATCATCATCTCGCTCCTGGGCTGGACCACCCTGGCCCGAGTTGTTCGCGGTCGGTTTCTCTCATTGCGCCGCGACGAGTTCGTTATGGCGGCAAAGGTGTTGGGCTGCCGTCAGCCGCGCATCATATTTCGGCACATGATGCCGGCACTCATCAGCCACGTCATTGCCGTAACGACGCTTGCTTTGCCGGCCATGATCATCAGCGAGACCTCACTCAGCTTCCTGGGTCTGGGTCTCCGTCCACCGGCGATCAGCTGGGGCGTCATGTTGCAGCAGGCCCAGAACGTTCAGGCCATCGCGCTGACACCGTGGCTGCTCATTCCAGCCATCCCGGTCATCGTGATTGTCCTGGCCTTCAACTTCATGGGCGATGGCCTCCGTGATGCCGCCGATCCATATTCCAAGCTTGGTCGATAACGCGTTGCCCACGGATGGAACCGTCAGGGTTAACCGGCACTGACACGTGACGATATCGACCGTCGAGAGCGGAATCGGGAGATATGGTCCAACGAGCCAACCCAGAGATCGCGCTGGGGCGTCAACGTTGACGCCCCTCGACCTCAGTAGCCGGCCTTGGCTTCGCCATTTCCTTGTGCAGGAACCATCGCGATGCGCACGAATGCGTCGGTGTCTGTCTCGATGGCTGGTGTCATCCGTTTCAGCGCCGCGACCTCCCTGCGGAGCGTGTCCATCTCGCGGTGCATCTTCAGTGCGTCGAGCTGTTGCTTGAGTTCCGCGATTTCCTTCCGGGCGGCCAGCAGTTCAGAACCGATCAGTCCCCTCGTTACGCTGCCGTTCGGCTGCCGTTCCAGCCTCGCTCGCTCGAAGTACTGAACCAGGATCGTGTTGTCGCCGACCTTCTCATCGGTAGCAGGGCCAAGGCAGTAGCCGGTGTCGATCCATGGGCGCGACTTGATGTCGTTGACGAACCGCTTCGGGATCCAGAAACTGCCGTACGGTGACTGCCACTCGTCCGGAACGGCCGAGTCGTCGACTGGTCCGGGTAGGGCGCCGGCGCGATACGGCTGGATGAAGTCTGCAAGCAGTGTCCCCGGGCACGTCGTTGGTGAGAGTTCCTTGTGTCCCCAGACCTCAGTGCGTGGTGCGCCGGTATGGCTGAGCCACGCGTCGCAGATTCGCTGGAGTTCTGCCAGTTGTTCGGGTGTCGCGCGCTGGTCGCCGCCAAGTGGCAACTGGATCGCCAGCGTATTGGAGTTCTGCGGCCAGGCACCGCAATGCCACAGCACCCGGTCGAGATCTCGCATGAGATAACTCTTGCCATCTCCGTCGATTCCGATGTGATACATGATGCCCGAGCCGAGGATGGGTGGCTCTCCGTCTTTCGCCCAGTTCTTGCCGACGTGGAACTCAGCGTCGGCCTTGAACGACGAGAGACCGGCCCCGGCGCTCGTGACGACTCCCCGGTAGTGGATGACGATGCCGCGACGCTGGTTGAGGGGCACGCGATCGTAGGGCCCGCGTTCGACGACACCATCGCCCGGCTCTGCCGTCGCCAACTGGTCGCGCACATCGATCAGGCCTGGAATGACGTGATCGTATGGAGTCGCCATTGTCTCTGCTCCAATCCACCGGTTCATGATTTCAACGACGAAGTTGGCATACGGGCCACCGTCTTCTGACCAGATTGCGAGAACATCGCCGATCGTCGTTCGATTCTCCTGGACGTAACGGAACGAGGGATCGGTGACGCGGAACATACCGTCCTGGAGACTGTCTTCGACACTGGCGTACTTCACGTAGTTGCTCTCGCGGATGGGGTCCTGGATGATCGACCAACCGGTCAGCGACGGATCACGGACGGTGCGGGCATTTGTCCACGAACGGGTGTCGTTTCGCCAGAGGACAGAGTCGCGATTCGACCCATACCGATGCTCGCGAGCCGCGATGGCCAGCCAGACAGCCGGGTCGTGTCCCGTCGCGACGATCTTCTGGTACAGCGCAGCCCCGCGATCAGCCCACGGCGAGCTCGCCTCGGTGAGCGTTCTCGTAAACAGCGACTGACTGATCCGGGGCGAACTCTGGAATGGGCTGTTGAGACGAACAGGATCACCCATTGCGCGTACTCCATTCAGTTGGCGTGCATAGGACATGAGTCGCGTCAGGTCGCAGGATGTGTAATGCGGACGTCCGGCGGGGCACGAACGATGGTCGTTCGCAGATAGAGCGACATGCGCAAGAGAGGTATGAGAAACTGGCGTGTTTCAGATACTCATACCACATAGAGTGCTGTGATTGCAATATCCGCAACGTAATTTCTCAGATGCGGGATGGCAATAGCCCAAATGGGCCACGCAGATGCGGCTCCGCCTGCCAACCGAGGGCTGCGTACCACGCGTTCCCGAGCCTTCGAAGCGATGCCTCATGTGGTGTCGCCCTTCTCGCTCGGTCCGTTCAGTAGCCGTGTGGGCGATCACCATGGACCCGGAATCTCGCTGTTCCATCAGCCTGTCTCGTCATTCCAGAGTGAAGGCAACCTGTCGCGGATGATTCCGTTGACGATTCGTGTGACGAGCGCGTCGGTTAGCGGGTTGTCTGGTCCCGGTAGGTTGAAGTGTCTGACCAGTGCGTTAACACGGCGTTCGAGCGCGTCTTCGAACACGTCGCGGACGCTATGCCGCGGGTCGCGTGTGCTCTGGATGTCGTCCAGAGCGCTGTAGCGACTGATGTCACCAATGTCCGACGGGTCGGCATCGGGTGTGTAGAACGACTCGGGCTGTTGCTGATACGTGATCTGGAACAGGTCCCTGGCGACCCGGCGGGCGTCGGCGGCGCCTCGCCGGAAATCGTATTCCCGGAACCTGCGGTCGAGGAAGGCCGACAGGTGGTTCAGGTAGACGCAGCGGAGCGACGGATCTCCTTCCTGCGGGATGACGAGCGCAAAGGTTTTCAGCAGATCGACTGGAGGACGATTTACACCGGGTATCCCTTTGGGGCCACCAGTGGCGGTCAGCGGGCCGATGATCTCCTTGTCGAACTGGATCATCGAACTCTCGGTGCGGACGTCGCGCAGCATATTGAACGCATAGGGCAGCAGACTCGGATAGGCTGGATCGCTCGTTACCGGCTCGGGGTGGCTTCGCCACGGGTCGATGACCACGACGCGGCGGTTCTTCAAGGCGTCGGGCTCTCGTCTTCGCCTGGCGTCGACAGTGATGTAATGCCACGCGAGATCGATCGGCAGGTTGTTGTAGGTGCCCCCGTCGTAGTACCAGAAGCGGCGTTCGCCATCGAACATCGGCGGGTGGATGTAGTGGTGTGGGTTATCCGCGCGGCGAGCGAGTTGCACCATCGGGAAGATAAACGGGAGCGCGGCGGACGCCTGCGCCACCGAGCCAATCCGTTCCCAGATCCGGTCGCGCGGGCCAACGCTGTTGTCGAGCGTGAACGCCTCGATCTCCGCGTTGCGCTTCTGGATGAAGACCTCAGGGCCGGAGGCGCTCGGCTGTGGGACGCGAGACGCATACGAGAGCGGTGTCGAGTTTGACAGGGTCATCGCGACCGTCAGGTTGGGCGAGCAGTATGCCGCGCGTGTCCCCACATCGCTGGTACGCCAGTCGATTGTCCCGAGCGCGATCCGGCGCAACTGTCGCGCGCTGAGGACCGAGATTGGCTCATCGTTGGCGATCTCGGGTTCGAGCAGATCGAGAACATCAACGCCATCGACCCAGACACGCTGGAGGTCGGTCTCGCCATTTCGATAGCAGAGTCCGTGGGCGATGACGGCCGCAGTCGTCGCGCCAGCCGATGATCCGGTGATGATGTCAATCTCATGCTGCTCGCTATCGCGAAAGGCTCGCAACAACTCATCGAGCGCGCCAGCGATGTACGCGCCGGCCGAACTGCCGCCACTGAGCACAAAGGCGACACGTATCTTCTCCAACGGCTCGTCCTCTTCATTGAAGTGGCTCGTAGAAGGTTGATAGGCCGTTCTGCCGCGCGATCGCGCATCGCCGACGACGAAGGACGATTCCCAGCGCTCGACGCGGCGAGTCACATAAGCCCTGTTCCAGTCAATTCTTCGGATAGTTTCATATTAGTAGTTGCCCTATTGGTAGTCAAGGAGTATTCTGATGGTAAGCATGCAGATGACATGGCCGCGCACATTGCGCATGTACGTTGTTCTCCAGTGATCGAGCTGCTGGTGGCATACGTCGCGCCACGATGCCGTACTTGAGGAAAGGCGGTTAATCGCGATGTTCGGCGGCTACGACGGGGGCAGGGAGTTCCTGCCCCGTGTGCTCCACCTGTCAATCGCTCGATACCGGGCGGACCTGCCACGGCACGGAGAGCCGCTCGAACTGCTTGTCACCATCCACGAAGAGGGAACCGGGATTAGCTGGCAGCAGAATGTGCTGGTTGATCCGGAGGCAGAACGGGACCTGCTCAGCGAGGTTGCTGTCTTGCATGAATGCTCGCTGAACTGGGCGACGGCGCTGAACGAAGCCATTCGAGTGTCCGGGCAACTCGGACAACGTCTCTATGACACGTTTATCGGACCGTCTGGGACAGCGGTCCTTGAGACGATTGTGCCGACGGCCATCCTCCTCGACGTCGATGAGACGATCCTGAACCTGCCGTGGGAGTTGCTCGGGCGTGACGGTCGGATCTTCTCACAGGACGTCCCGCTCGGACGGGTTGTGACGACGCGTACCCACCCCAGACGCGGGCGCGATCCACTCAAGGAAGACCAGTTGCTTCGGGTACTGGTCGTCGCGAATCCAACGCTGGACCTTGCTGAGGCGGAGCAGGAAATCGCGGCGATGCGCGCGCTTGAGGGGCATTACCTCGATGTCGAGGTCGAAGTGACGGTCCTGGCCGGTCATCAGGCGACTCGGGAAGCGGTCTGCGACCTGCTCCTGCCCGGTGACTTTGACATCCTGCACGTATCGGGGCACGCCTCGTTGCAGGTCGACCAGCCTGACGTCAGCGCGCTCCAGCTGGCGGATGGGCCGCTGACTGCCGGCGATATCCTGCGCCTGCCCTGGCAGCAACCGCCCGGGTTCGTCTTCAGTAGCGCCTGTGAATCTGGCAGGGCGGTTGCTGGCCAGCGACTGCTCTCCGATACCCAGCAGGCGAATGGGCTGGCCGGAGCGTTTCTGACCACCGGGGTGTACGCCTACGCTGGATTCTTCTGGCCGGTGACGGATACGGGCGCGGCGCTCTTCACACGGACGTTCTACGAGCAACTGTTCCTCCAGCAGAACGTCGGGATGGCGTTCCTCGCCGCGCGGCAACGCGCCGTTCAGGATCTTGGAGCGTTTGGGGACCTCGCCGGATTCGGCGCGATTCTCTATGGCGATGCGGCGTCGAAGCATCGTCGCGATTTGTCCACCGCCGCTGACTGACGCGTCACGACGGCAACGTCGCCCAACTGGATGGCACCTGCCGGACTGCGTCTCAGTCGATGCCTGAAATCAGAAGGGTGAGCGACATGGCAACTGGTATCTCGCTGCACATCGGATTGAATCAGGTTGACCCCAATCACTATCGCGATCAGTTTGGCCGACCATGGTCTGGTGACCTGGTCGCCTGTGAGAAGGATGCGCGTGATATGCAGGCGCTTGCCCTCGAGCAGGGGTTCAGTCCCACGATCCTGCTGACGAGCGCAGCCACATCCGATGCCGTACTCGACGCGCTCGCCAGCGCCAGCAGGACGCTCTGCGCTGGTGACACGCTGTTCGTGACTTACTCCGGACACGGGGGCCAGGTCATGGATCTGCATGACGAGGAGGAGGACGATCTCGACGAAACGTGGTGCCTGTATGACCGCGAGTTGATCGACGACGAGTTGCGCGCCGTCTGGGGTACGTTCCAGCCGGGTGTCCGCATTCTGGTCCTCTCGGACAGTTGTCACAGTGGTAGCGTCATCAAGGTCCAGCAGCGCGAGCGCGAGATGTTCGAGCGGGCGATGACGACGGGAGATGTGCCGCGCATCCGGGCGCTTCCGCTGGGTGTGATTACCGGAACCTACGTTGCGCATCGCGCGGTCTACGATGCGATTCAGACGATCCACCCGCAGGGCGAGAATGCTCCAGTCGCGGCCAGCGTTCTCCTGATTTCCGGCTGTCAGGACGATCAGTTCTCGATGGATGGGCCGTTCAACGGCGCATTCACCGGCCAGTTGCTCCGCACCTGGAACAACGGTGCGTTTCAGGGTAACTATCGCAGTTTCCACCAGGCGATCGTGGCTGGAATGCCAGCGGATCAGGAGCCCAACTACTTCACGACCGGGATGTCGGATCCAGCATTCGAAGCGGAGCGACCGTTCACAATCGGTAGCGCGTTGCCATCGATGCCATACACCGCTCCGAAGGCGACCGGGACCATCGACATCGAGCGACTTGATCGTGGTGGTAGCGCCTGACCGTTAGTGTGATCTGGACTCGCCAGGCCATGCTGCATGGAATCGCGCGTCCTGAACCGAGGCGGGTTCCTCACGCGGAGCCCGCCGGTCCCGGCGAGTGAGTCAGTGCGGTCAGCACGTCTCCGGGCCACGTGTCACAAATGCCCCCGCAGTTGCTCGTTGACACCCGCTTCTATTGAAGGAGCGTCTCGCGTGTCGTGCTGCTATCGACAGGACGGAGCCGAACATGCCACACGAGTTCGACACGGGCTATGCACAGCCACCGTTCGATGCGCTCTGTCGTGACTATCCGGGTGCGGATGTCTACGCACCGGATGACTTCCGCGTCGAGTGGGGACCGATCTTCCATCGAGGGCGACTCGACGGGTCGGCGCGTGTGCTGGTGCTGGGACAGGACCCTGGCGCCCATGAGTGCATTGCTCGCCGGGTCATGGTCGGTGAGGCTGGGCAACGCGTACAGGGGTATCTGGCGCGGCTGGGCGTCACGACCAGTTATGTGATGCTCAACGCATTCCTGTATCCGGTCTATGGACAGTCCGGCGGCAACCGCAATATCGGTGACGCAGCGATTGCCGCCTACCGGCATCGCTGGCTGGAGGCCATCCTCGTCGATTCGCAGATCGAGGCGGTCATCGCCTTCGGACGACTTGCCGATCTTGCCTGGCAGCGGTGGAAGGCAACGCCGGACGGAATGGCCTGCGATGTCGCGTATCAGGCGCTCCGCCATCCAACCTACCCTGAGGGTTCGTCGGGCGGGAACCGGCAGAAGTACGCGGACGCGATGCTGGCGATGCTGACACAGTGGAATGCAGCCCTGCATGAACTTGCTCCGGCGATTCAGCATACGGATGATGAACGCGACCTCGTTCTGTACGGCGACAGTCTCACGCCGGAAGATCGCTCTCCGATACCCGAGCGGGACCTGCCAGCCGGGATTCCGGCCTGGATGCGCTCGGTTGATTCATGGGCGGTTCGCCGGGGAGAGACGACTGAGACGAAACGAGCGACTGTCGTGATCACCGTCCCGAAACGCCATCGACCATGGACACGGATCGAAGACTGAACGGTGAGGGGCCACCAGATGATCGACGAACGACTGTCCGACGATGCCTTCCTCGAAGATCCTTTCGAGCGCGCATACACCACATCATTGCTTGACGCAGACCCGATCGAACCACTCACCCGCGCTGCGCCGCGCGATGGCCAGGCGTTCGCGCTGCATGGATGTGTGATCACCCCCGAGGAGCGCTTCGATAACGGATACGTCGTCGTGCATGGACCAGTCATCGACTCCGTTGGCACGCAGACTCCGGATGCCGGAGTGCTGGTCATCGAGACGGATGGCGTGATCCTGCCCGGGCTGATCGACCTGCATGGCCATCCGGAGTACAACATCTTCGCTGCCTGGGAACCGCCGAAACGCTACAACAACCGCTACCAGTGGCGGCGAAGCGACGAGTATCAGGCGATCGTGCGTGACCCCTGGAACACGCTGACTGGAGAAAACTCGCTGCTTCGTTCGCTGATGCGCTATGCCGAGGTGAGGGCACTGGTCGGTGGAACGACCGCGATCCAGGGTTCGAGTGGACTGTTCCAGACCTCCAGCGAAGCACTGGTCCGCAATGTCGATCGCCGTATCTTCGGTCAACATCGCGCTCGCTCGGTGATCGACCTCGGGCGCCTCGCCCCGGACGATGCGGCGCGGTTAACTCGCCAGATCGATGAAGGGGATGTCAATGCGGTCTACATTCATCTGGCAGAGGGGATCGATGACTCGTCGCGAGCAGAGTTCGACAAGTTGGTGGACCGTGGGCTGCTGACGTCCGCCACGATCATCATCCATGGCACAGCGCTGACGCGGGACCAACTCGCCGAAGTGCGCGACGCCGGGGCGAAGCTGGTCTGGTCACCACAGAGCAACCTGCGGCTCTACGGACAGACGACGCTCGCCGCTGACGCGATTGAACTCGGGGTTCCGGTCGGGCTTGGTGCCGATTGGCTGCCAAGCGGCAGCCCGAACCTGATGGCGGAACTCAAGGTTGCCCAGCGCGTGCTGGCACAGCAGGGTTCTGATGCAGGTGCGAAACAACTGGTGGGTATGGTGACATCCGGTGCTGCGGAGATCGCCGGACTTGGCGACCGGCTCGGCGTCCTCGCGCCAGGGCGGGTGGCGGATATCCTCGTCCTGGAGCGGCGGCTCGACGATCCGTGGGAGAACGTGCTGGCTGCAGACCCGTCGTGGATCGACCTCGTCACGATTGGTGGCGATCTCAGTTATGGCCGCCCGGACTGGATTCGGGACGTAGCCGGTGCGGCTGAGGCCGAGACGCTCGAACCGGTGCTGGCGTGGGGCAAGCCGATGCTGCTCGACACTCGCTTTGCCGTCAACCGGCAGGATGATCCGCCACCGCGACTGTCCGACCTGCGTGCCAGCCTGATCGAACGCTATCCGGCCATCGGTCCGATCTTCGCCTGATCTCGTTCAGGTGATTTCGAACACGCGCATCGCGATCTGGTCGGCGTTGGCTGCGTTCTCAACAAGCACCCGGCGCGGGCCAACTCCGGCGTTACTCTGGATCGTCAGCGTGACAGTCTGACCAGTCACTGCGGTCGTGACGCGCGCCGATGGGACGACGACGACAGTACCGGCGTTGACGCCATCGGTGCAGGTCAGCGTCAGGCTACTGCCGCGGGCGACCTGGAAGTTGCTGCCACCTGCCGCAGGCTCCAGTCGGAAGTGCGGCAGGTACTGTGTGCGCGCCTCCAGCGTCGCACTCTGGGTCGCGTTGCCGACATCGATCTGGAAGATCAGGTCGGTCGGTTCCGCCGGTGGATCGTCTTTCGGGAATGTGATCTTGAAGATACCACCATCGCCGATGAACGCCTTGACCTCGTCAGTCACCGCTTCAACGCCGATTTGCGGGTGAGGGTCGAGTGCGCCGCTCGGGCTGGTCAGCCGTAGCGGGACAACGATCGGGGCCGGAACGAGCACGAATGCTTCCTCGCCCGGCAGGCGACTGGTGACGACTGTCGCCGGGTCGGTTGAGAGCGCGTTGCGCAGCGGGACGGTACTCACCACATCGACGTTGATGCGCCGGACGGGGATATGCACGTCTCCCGGCAGGTGCAAGCCATGCTGGCCAAGCGCGCTTGATTCGAACGAGCCAGTGCCGGCGTTGAACAGATGGACGCGGCTGATCTCGACCGGCTCGGGCGCGGTGGTGTTCTGCGTCTGCGCGACGAGGGTGAGGTCACCGTCCGTCCGCAGAATCGGACTTGACGCCGGTTGTGTCAGCGCGACGACATAGCGGCGGTTGGCGTTGGGGGTAACTGCCACGTTTGCCCGTTGCGTCTGGACGAGCGTGACCGTGTCGCCCTGCGCGACCGTCTGACCGGCGACCGTGACATCGACATCGCCGACCGTTACGTTGAAGAACAGTGTCTGCTTCTTCGCGCTGGAGAGCACCTTTGTCGTGTCCTGCGCCTCGCGAGCGTCGGCCGCGCCAACGATGCCGTTCAGGACGGTGATGCGGTGCGAGCCTGGCAGTGTGAAGGCAGCATAGATGCCTGAGGTGCGCTCGAGGACCGGGCTGACCGGTACCCACCCCCGAGCATCAGCGATGAATCTGCGAGGTGTGGTCAGAGTCACATCGCGGGGGTCGGTTCGATTCTTCAGCGTGAACACATCCGGCAGGCTGAGTCCGGGCGCCTGCGCGATGGGTGCCGCCTCAGCGCCACGATTCGGGTCGGGCGCACCACTTCCCGTCTCGGCTGTCACGAACGGGAACAGACACGGGTGGCCAGTGATGTGGACGCCGGGCGCGTCGTGCTGGCCGGTCATGATGACTGTGTCGGATCGCAAGTTCACGAAGTACCAGTAGCGCGCGACATCGCCGACGACGGCGAGGTTACCGCGTAGTCTGCCGATCGGGCTGTAGAGATCGCCGCTCTGTTCCGAAGCGTCCTGCTCCATTTGTGAGAGATGTCCCTTGGGGCTGCTTCCGGCCTGCTTGAATGCGTTGTCCCAGAAGAACCAGCCAGGAATCGCCGCACTCCACGACTGCGTACCGAACAGATAGCGCGCAATGCGGGCCGTCATGCCCCAGAACGATCCAGGGTCGGGTTTCAGACGGTAGTTCAATTGACTGTATGGGTCGAATGCCCAGCGCATCCAGCCCATGCCCAACTCCGTCATGGCTGCACTGTCGGCGTTACCCATCGGATCACGCTCATCGATCTTGGCGATTCGGAAGTCGCGGCTCTCACCGGATGTGACCGGAGGCTCTTCGAGTTCTACCGTGCCGTCGGCTGTGACGGCGGTGACGTTTGTCCGCTTCGAGGCCGTTCCGGCCGTCACTGTCACCCGGTCGAACACGTCGAGGGTCAACTTCTTGCCGTTGACCTCTTCGACGCGGATCGCGGCTGGTCGCGCTGGATCAGGCACGCGTGCGGGATAGTAATCGTGCCAGTCCCAGTTCGAATCGGGCGTATGAACAGCGTACGGGGCGACGCGGACCGCGTTCTGGAGCGCGGGTTCGGTAACCGCCGTTGCCAGTTCAATGATGCCGTCGGAGACGACTCCCGCGATCGAGCGGACGATGGTGTTGTTCCCGTCCGTGTCCTGAATGATGACCCGGGATGCACCGAGCATCGCCTGCCCGTCGGCTTCATTGCCGAGGCGCAACCGCTTGCCGTCATCCTCCATCGTTGCGGGAAAGTTCTTCCCCGATCCAAAGATCCATGCGCGCCCAGCCGCATAGATCAGCTTGCCGACGCCAAAGATGAGCCCGCCATAGACCGATCCAGCCAGCAGATTCAGCATCCCGCCATGAGTCAGTGTCTGGAGGACATTGAAAGGCACGTCGCGCCAGAAACTGGATGGCGTTTCACGTCGCACGTGGACGGCGCCGGTAGCGACGTCCAGCCCGGCCTCGACCCGGAACCGGTTTGCTTCCGAAACTGCCCCGAGGGTGAGCATCGCCGGGGCTCCGCCGGTGGTCACCTGGACCCTGTCGCCGGGCTGGAAGGTGATACCGGCCGGATCTGGAATCTTGAGGAAGCGGGTCGAGCCATCGGATTCGATCTCACCGGCTACGTACGCCGAGAAGGCCGGGAGTTCGATGTCGGTCGTCAACTCGAGGACGCCTTCAAGCGCAGCCAATGGGAACCAGCCGAGCAGCAGGGGCCCCCACAACGCGCTCTGGAGCGTGTGACGGAGTTCGTGATCGACCAGGCTTTGCCGCCGATCGAGTTCGGCGTGCTCCGGATCTTCCGGCACCAGCACGGTACCGGGGCCCAACTCGCCTGTTGCCGCACGCGTCGTCTCCCGGAACGCAATGGCAACGACCGGTGTCGTTGCCGGGGTGAGCGGCGCTGGATCGTCGTTGATCGTGACGGATGCCCCCTGCTGGGTGAATGACGCCGCGTGGCCGACCTGCGCGACAACGGGAATCGTGATCTCGACACCTGCGCCGGTCAGGCCAGGCGCGGCGGCGAATACGATGTCGACTGGTTGTGGTGCCGTGGCATCGATACCGGCTGGCAGGACCGTTGTCCCATCGACGATCGCAACGCGCGTCACACCGCTAAAGGCGTTGGGACTCCAGACGCTGAATTGCACCTGTCGCGTCGTCGTACTCGGCGCAACGATAACGGGAGTGCCGTCGATACCGAGACGCGATCCGCCTGTGTTCGGATTCGCAGGGACGAGCCGGGTGATCGTCAGGTCCGCGATACCAGCCGGGATATCGGCATCTCCGACGAGCGTCAACGTCGCGCCTTCGACGGCAGTGATGCGGTACTGATGCGCGCGCGGTGCCGATGTCCAGTTGGCCTCGACCAGTTCACCGACCTGAAAGCGTGGCATCTGCACATCGATGGCAGGCGGAGTGACGGTCGTCACCCGAGCACGCGGCAGGACGGTAACCAGCAGCACGTCACGACGTTCTGCCAGATAGGTTGGCCCACTTTGAGCCAGCGGTACGATCTGAAGTCCGTTGGCGCTTACCGACAGGTCGCGGTCGAACGTGGCCGTCGCCCGGACCTGACTGACGACGGCAGGCTCGACGGTGCCAGCCTGACTCAGCACGACAAACTGTGATGGTATCGGCGTTGTTGCGCTGCCGCCCACTGCAAGTGTCACCGACGCGACCGACCCGGTGACTGTCGCCGTTGGTAGTGGCCCCGGAATCGGCCCTGCCGTGATGGTTGGGCTGGCGAGTTGGTGAAGTCGTAATCCAACCCCGTCCAGCGTGACAGTTGGGTCCAGAGCGAGGTTGATCAGTCGACTGAACGCCAATCCCGAGTGGTCCGGTGGCGCGATTGGCATGCGCTCGACGTCGTACGGGGCGCCAGTGTTGCCTGGTAGGCCAGCGCCGATGACGAGTGCGTCGTACACCAGTCCGCCGACGTTCCCGACAGCCACCGTAGCGCTCGAGTCCTCGACATGCAGGAAGCCGGTCAATGGCGCTGTCCGGATGGCATTGGGCTGGTACGTGATTACCGGATCGGTTTCTGGTGCCTCACTGCGGGTACCCAATTCCGCGCCACGAACCAGTTCCTGAATGTCGACTTCCGCCCCAGCGCCACCCAATGCCGCCAGGCTGCGGTCGACCTTCCGCTGTTGTGGAGTTGGGCTTTCCTTCACGACAACGGCAATGAAGTTGCCACCATTGCTGACGACGATTGCGTCGTTAACGCGTGGTGCCGTTTGGTTGGCCGGTAACTCGAAGATAGTGTCGTCGATCAGCGTCACTTTCGTCGGCGACCCGCTCGCCTGTCCGATTGATACCCTCAGCGGAGCGGTGAGCGTGTGTGGTAGCGCGGTGTCTGGTAGCGCGGCGTCCAGTTGCAATCGTGTCTCGAGCCTCGCGACGATCGCTGCCCCTACCTGTGCGCCAGTCTGACTGAGCCGTAGCACGTCACCGGTGGCGTAGGTCCCCGCCGAGCCGGTGACGCTGAGGTGCAGGTTGTCGGGACCAGGGCCCGGGTTTGGAGAGACGGCGCTGAGTGGTTCGTTCGAGGCAGCCGCGCCCAGACCGCGCAGACGTATCTGGGTCGGGCCAACGCCAGCCGACGCTGCGGCTGTCTCCAGCAGAATGCGCGTGCTCCCGTCTTCTTCAGTCGCGGCCAGCACGCGGGAGATGACGACACCGGTACCCGCGTCGGTGAGGAGCACGCGCGCATCGGTATTCAGGCCGAGGCCCGTCGCCCGAACGACAATGGCGATTCGCTCCTCAATTGTCCCCACTCCGATCGAACCTGATGGCTCAAGTTCGGTGACGACGCAGCCGACCGGACCGTCAAGCGCAGTGCGCGTTGTATCGAAGTGCAACCCGCCGCTGGGGAAATGGGGGACCAGTGAGCCGGGGATGACGGCTTCGGCGGGCCCACCGGAGCGACTCCAACCTGTCAGGCCGGTGCTTTGTCCGGCACTGGCGCCGAGGCTCATACTGCGCAACAGGAACGGAGCGCCGCGACTGGGAACGGCCCGTATTACGCTACCGTACAGCGTCGGTCGAAACGGTCCTTTCGGGTCGAACACTCGAACCGCTTTCAGGTCGTCGATCTCTTCTGGAATCGCCCACACCTGGTGCTGGTAGGTCCATGCCCGTGGAGGATTCTTGTAGGTGACCAGTCCGTCGCGCCGTACGCCAAATGCACCGAGGCGGCTACTGCTGCTCAATCCCTGGAAGTCGAAGAATCGTGAGATGAGGGTCTCGTCTGAACTTCCGGAGATGACCTGGAACAGGCTGCCGATCAGGCTGCCCCAGAAGTTAATGGTTGCATCCAGCCCGAACCATCCCAGCAGATTGTTCTGCAGTGACCAGGTCAGGTCGCTGAGGATCAGCAGGATCGATACTTCGCCAGTCGGATCGGTCCTGCCGATTGGGTCGTACTGACAGACGACGTATGGCCCGGCGCTCGCGTCTTCGACAAGGAGTGGCCCCTGGTAGCCGCCGGAGCGTCGTGGGTCGTCGCTGAGACCGTGCCAGGGGTCGGGCGAATCGAATGTACCTGTCAGCGGGTCGAGCGATCGCGCGCGCAGGTGAACAAATCCCTCGTGAACCGCTCCGCCATACAATCCAGGCGTTCCTGGATGGTCCAGTAACCCCTCGCCAAATGCGTCGCGAGGGACACGGTGGACACCCGCAGGAGTGATGATCCGTACCGGCGTGCACGATGGATCGAGCGACCAGGTTGCTGCGAGCGGTTCGCCGAGCGGCCCGTCGATACGCCCGAGGCAGGCGAAACCATCCCAGAGGAACGTTGTCTCAACTTGGCCGTCTGGACCGATGATCGTCCAGAGGCGGCCAAGTTCATCCCGGTGCCAACGGTTCGGCACCAGAGGGGCATCCCTGCGCGCGCCTGTGCTGGTCCAGCCGATTCGGGTGAGACGGTGGTCCTGTCGTATCTGTGTCGGTCTGCCCTGCGCGTCATGACATAAATGGCGAACGCCACGCGGGGAGGCAATTGTCGCCAACCGTTCACCGTCATAGGTGTAGATCCAGTTCCCGGCAGGGCTGAGGCAGGCAGTAACCCGCTGGTGCGCGTCGCGCCGGACTTCGACGCCGTCGACGACGACCGGCCGGCCACTCCCATCCCAACGATACTCTTCGGACCATACCTGGCCGGCTGCACGGACGAAGCGCAGCAGGCCATCCGGCATGGCGACTTCGACAATCGTTGCCAGATCATCGCCGATGTGACGACCGTCGTCGCGATCCTCTACGTACGTGCGGCCATTGCCGCTCAGGCGCAGCAGTTTGCCGGACTCGGCTCGTTCGAACAGCAATTTTTCGGTCGAACCGGGTATCGTCCATGCCTGGGTGAGTGGGACGCCCATCATCCACTCCCAACACTCACCTCGACGCTGGCGTGCGCGGAGGCATACTGGAGAGACTTCAACAAGGCGATGATCTCCTGCTGGATCGACGTTATCGCGACGTCCAGCGCAGCGAGCAGCCGGGGGCCGAGACCTTCGATGGACGCTTCCAGACCACCGACATCGATTGCGGCCAGTTGTTCGCCAGCTGCGGTGAGTGACGCGGCGACGTTCGCCAGTTCGTCGCCTGGCACCGCGGCATCAATGCGGGCAGTGATGTCGTCCAGGATCGTGATGTCGCCAAGCAACGACTCAGGGTCGAGTGCTCTCAATGCCGTCGCTACTGCCGTCAGTGTCTCGGCGATCTCGTCAGCAAACAGGGCCGGGTCGTACGCGGCCAATGTCGCGCGGATTGCCGAGTGGATCTCTCCGAGTTCGACCGCGAGACGCCGGGGATTGAGGGCTTCCAGTTCATCACGAACGACATCCAGGACGACCAGGAACTTCTGTGCCTGAGTGCCAGGGTTCATCTCGCGAATCAGCGCCTGGAGCGACGAGACGGCCGCTTCGAGATCAGGTTTGATCTGGACGAGGACGGCCGGCGCCTGAGTCAGGACCGCTGACAGCAGCGCATCCAGTTCCGCGGCGAGTGGTTCGGGGTCGAGTGCCGCGAGCAGCCCATCAAGATCCCCGACGACCCCGGCGAGGCGCGTGCGCTCCAGCGCGATGGCCGCGTTCTCAAGGGCCGCCCCGGTTTGTCCACCGGCTTCGAGTGCGACCTGTCGCGCGCGTGAGCGGGCTACCGCAACGCTATCGCCCAGCGCTGCGCGCATCGCGCCGGGGCCAACCTGGGCGACGATCTCGATGGCGGAATCCCGGCGCTCACGATCTTTCGCGAATCCCGTCTGAATCGAGAGTTGAGCGCGCAACTGGACCGCACTCAGCGGGACCAGCAGGTCATCCAGCCCCGCGTCAATCCGGGCTTCAACATCCCAGAGTGCGGTCTGCACCGCGCGGAGGTCACGGGCGAGGCCAGCCGTCAAACCATCGATCGCCCGCAGGGCGTCACCAGCCTGACTCGCATCCAGTTCTGCCAGTGTCTCGCGCAGTTTGTTCGGCAGATATCCGAACAAGCGGATCACGTCACCTGGTCGGACACTGTCGTTCACCGGCGGTAGCACCGGCGGTTGCTGGCCGTTGGCTGGCGGCAACTCGGTCGTGCCGGGCGGACTCAGGCTGAGCAGTGGCTCGGCTGCTGCCCTTCCGATACGCTCTCCCGCCGCTCCGATCGCGGCGCTGACTTTCTTCGTCGCCTCTTCCGGCGAGGGGACGGGGATGCTACCGACGACTGAGTCAAAGGCCTGAATCGCTGGTGCCAGCAGCACATTTGGATGGACGGCATCGACCGCGTCGAGGACCGCCTGGAACGGCGCACGAATCTGCTCGACGAGCGGGCGTGGATCGAGCCCTTCGACGAACTCGGCTGCCTCATCGACGAACTGTCCAACACCACCCAGCAGCGTGGCTGGGTCGAAATCTCGGATGACGTCCAAGGCAGCGTCAATCTCAGCGTTGATCGACCGGATGAGTTCGGCCGGGATGAGGTTCTGGACGGCAACCTGAGTTGCCTGGAGACCTTCGATCAGACTGTCTGGTACCTGGAACTCATTGACCACCTCGCGGATTGGTCCAAGCACCACTTCAGGGTCGAAATCTTCGAGTTCGTCGATCAACTGCTGCACCAGCGGGCGCATCGATTCCGGTAACGGTGCGGCTGTCAGGAGCGCTTCAGCGGTTTCGCGAAGTTGTGTCAGCGTTGCGACGACCTGTGCCGCCGCCTGCTCGATACCGACGCCGTCAACGGCGACTGCGATCTCATCAATGGTCGCCTTGAAACTGGTGAGAGCGCTGGCGGCCCGGTTCAGAATCTCAGCCGCCGAGTCTGCGACATCTTCGATAGCAGCCGTGATACCGGCAACGGCCCCGGTGATTGTGTCGAGCGTCGTCGCGATGACCTGCTGGGCGGCTTCCAATGCCTCGCGGATATCCGCGGTCAGGGCTGCCGGATCCAGTTTCGCCTGAAGTTCATCGAGCAGATCGCGAACGGCGCGCGCGTAGCGGCTGAGGTCGGCATCCTGGATGGCCTGCGCGATGCTGTGGATAAAGGCGCTCAGGCGTGCACGCAGTTGACGTAAACCCAGTTCGCGGAGCAGGCCGCGGACCCAGAGTTCGAGTTGGCGAACCTGCGCATTGATTGGCTCCACGATCTCAACGCGCGCGGTGTTCTCGATATGCGCGACGAGGCGAGGCAGGTGCTGGGTGATCAGTGACGCGTCCATCTGCTCGACTTCGGCGCGAGCCTCTGCGATCTGCTCGCGCCATTCGTCGAGGAACTCGAGAATGCCTTCTTCCGCGGCCTGGAGCGATGCGCTGGCGGTGGCAACGACACTCAGCACGTCTCCAATTCGCAGGCGGTCGATCTCCGCGACGATCCGGAGGACGTCATCACGAATCGCCACGATTGTATTCAGCCGGACACGCTCCAGGTGTTGAAGCGCCTGCTCCAGTGCGACGGCGTCACCGGTCGCTGCGACTGTGGCGACCACCTCCAGCGATTCCACCAGTCCGGCCATTCGCTCACCTGGAAGCGCGATGCCGGCGACGCCGCTGAGCAGCGGCTGAATCCTGCCGCGCATCTGCGTCAGGCTTTCGACCGGGAACGGCATCAGTACCTGAATCGCCAGGTTGGCAATCGCGTCAGGATCGGGCGGGATACCACGCTCGATCTTCTCCACCAGCCTGCGAAAGCGCCCAAGGTCATCGAGGCCGACTGATGTGTAGTTTCCAATGATGTCTGGCGTACGGTTCAGCGTTTCCGCGAACGAGAACCCGAAGAGTTGACCGGCCAGATTGGGATCGCCTCCGAGACCCTCGAATAACCGAGCGACGGTTGTGGCTCCCTCCGAGACGGCGGCGAGATACTCGCCCAGCGGCAGATCGTCGAGCGTCAGGGTGTCGCCAAGCGCCGCGACAGCATCGATCAGCGGGGTTACGAGCGCGGCTGGATCGTCCAGTGACTCGCGGAGTGTCTGCATCGACTCGCCGAGCCCGGCCAGTGCCGTCTGAGCGGCTCCCCCACTGAGCATCGCTTGCAGATCAGGGCTTTCAACCGCAACGGAAATCGCGCCGCGTGCCTCAATCACGGCCGAGACGTCGAGGCTTTGCAGGTCTTGCAACAGGCTCATCGCTGATACCTCAGTACGAGATCAGAGACGTCCACCGTCAGGAACAGATCGCTCTCCCAACTCGGGGCATGCGACCGGAATGCTGTAGCCGGTAGTTGGAACGCCGGCAGGTGCCGCGCGTTCGACTCGGGTTCGAGATCCTCGCGTTTGACATCGAGGACGGTCGTCCCTGCCAACTGCAATGGGCGACCGCCGGGATCCGGATCGTAAATGGCGATTCGTGTCAGTGGCGCGGGGCCAGTCACCCAGAAGAACCTTCCGAGATTGGCCCGTACTGAAATGCCGACCGGACCGACCGGTAGCGACATCGAAGGAATCGCGACCCAGACTGTGCCGATCGCCGAATCGGCCTGCAGCCGTACGACCCCCGGCGGCCCGAGTGGCAGACCAGGCTCTCCGGTCGAGAGATCGACTAGTTGGACGGACAGTTCCGACTCAATCGGTGACCGGCCGATGAGTCCGATTCGGGCGATGGTCATGTTCGAGAATGCCTTGGGCGCGAACGCGTGGGTGACTGGCTGATCGCGAACGATGATCCCGCTGATGCTGTCGTTTGGCGCCGGTACCGCAGCCGACACCGACTCCAGAATACGGATGCCGTCGTAGCGGATGGTCAGATCGGCCTGCGCGACCGTCGGTTGCTCGTCGGCGAGTGGGCCGGACAGGGCCAGTTGGCGCGTGTCGCCATCGACGCTGGTCCGCAGCACGCCAGGAAACTCGCGGACGATGAACCCGCGAGCGCCATCAAACGCGATTCCGGCGACGCCGGGTGCTTCGCCTCGCAGGAACCAAGTGACGTCGAGCGGCTGACCGTCTGCCAATGCCGCGTTCATGGCCGCCTCCAGCGCAAAGCGCAGATCGACGAACGCGGGTGGTGCCTCTGTCGGGAACTCACCAGGGAACGCCCAGGCGATTTCATCATTCGTGCTGATCAGCACCAGATCGCGGGCTGGTAGTGCGGCCGTGCCGGACACCGAGGCAAGCGTTGCGCTGCGTGGTTGGAAGTCCTCAGGAAAGTCGCCTTCGACCAGCGTCAGCCGGATTCGGGAGGCCTTCAGGTCCGGCAGCGTCAACAGGCCGTCTCCCGCAGGTGCCTCGAAGGATGCGCCGACGAGCGATGCCGGGAGCATGCCTCGCTTGCTGACGGCGGGGACGGCATACAGCGGCGGGCTCCAGGTTGTGTCAGGGTCAGGGATGGTGACGATCAGGCGACGGTTCACTGCCTTGAGGTCTGCCGATGACCGTATCGGCGTGTCAGTCTGCGTGTTCCCGGTCGGAATTGGAGTCTTGAGCCCCTTCAGGAGGAGCGACCGGATCGGTTTGCCCTCGGGGATCGTGATCTCGTGCTGGGTACTTGAGTTGGTCGATTTCACAAGCAGGTCGCCGAGCGACTGCGTCACCACACCGGGGCTGATGCGCAACTCGGCTGATGACACCTCGACGCCAGTGGCACCGGGGACCATCTGCCAGGTCACCCGGATAGCGTGTCCCGGTGGCGCGACATCCACAAGGTGGAAGGCGTGCCGGTACATCGTGGCAACGTCGGACTGAATCGCCTTCCGCGTGGCGTTGGCTTCCATGATATTGGTGTTGCCGGAGAACGTTGTGGCTGACATCATCCCTCGCGGACAGTAAGCGTCAATCGACCGGCTTCGACACTTGCCCCGCCTTCTCCGTCGTCCAGTGCGACGACCAGCGTATCTATCGCTGTCGTGGCGGGTGGGGTGTAGCTGATCGTCGCTGAACCGTTGGTGAGTGGGACGAGACGGACGCCACCGTTACCCTCGGTTCCGCCGCTCAGCGAACCAGCGCCGGGCCGTCCGCCGGGGCCAGACAGGCGTAGCGCGAGGTTGCCGAATGGCAGGTTGGCGGTCGTCCCTGATCCATCGAGGCTCATCTGCCCGACACCACGGACCTGGATAGTCAGATTGACGGCTGGCCCAGCCGCGACGATCTCCGGGGTAGCCGGGACGAGATGTATTGGAAGCAACGCGCCACGCAGACGAATCTCGCCGATCTGGATGCCAGATTCGCCCACGGTGCCAACGGGCCAGAACCAACCAGTTGCCCGGGCCGACAACCCGACCGGCTCGGCGTCGGCTGCCGCTGGGTCGAGTGGGGCGGTGACATCGAGCGTCGATAACTCGTGGATCACGAAGCCTGGATCGCCATCGCCGAGAAGCGCCTCGCCACTGCGGAGATCAGGGGCATCCAGTTCGTAGATCAGCGCATCCAGTGCTTCCAGTAACTCGTCGCGTCCGTCACCAGTGCCGGGCAGGATTTCGAAGCCGACGACACATGACAGGCGGACGATTCGCCGGGCTGCTGTCACGTCCGGTACGACCTCCGGGCGATGGCTCCCGAGGTCCGGCTCGGCCCGCGTTGCCTGGCGGACGCCAACCAGAATCGCCAGTTCGTCGCTATCGTCTGGCCGTGGCGGCACAGAGACATGCCCCTGGAATGGCGGAGGCAGCCGCGTGCCGAGGACATCGGCTAACTGTCGCTCGAACTCAAAGAGCACCGCTACCCGATCCTCTCATCGAGCCGTCGATCGATCATCCGGATGAACTCGTCTTCCATGCTGGCGAATTCCCTGCGTGTCAACTCGCGTACCCGGTTGTTCAACTGCTCGATGACGATACTGGTGCGCGCATCGACCAACTCCGGAAGCCGTTCCTGAAAGCCATTGAGTTCTGCCTGGACGAGGAGTTGGATGTCGCCGCGCAACGCATTCGTGGCAGTACGGACTTCACTGGCGACTGCCTCCGTTGCGGACTGGCGCGCGACATCGATCAGCCGAGTCTCGACGCTGACCAGCATCGTCTCGATCTGCTGCCTGAATGCGCCTTCCAACGCGCTCAACCGTTCATCGATGAGCGTCGTCTGGGCTTGCTGGCGCCGGTCCATGTCGGCCACGAGCGCAGCACTCAGCGCCTCGCGCGACGCTGCTTCCTCGGTTGCCAGCGTGGTCAGGCGATTCGGAATCTCCTGGAGAATGACGTCGTGCCGGTCGAGCCGTTGCTCGTTGACATTCATTCGCTCGGCAAGCACTCCGGTCGCCCGCTCGATACCGGAGATGGTCGGTTCGAGTTCGTCGAGACGACCACCGAACTCGTTGCGCAGCGCCGTGGATTGTTCCGCCAGTTGCGTCTCAATTTCTGCGCGCAATGCCTCGGACCCGCGCGTGACCGCGGCGTCCAGTTCGGGGCGGATGCTGGTGGTGATCGTGGCTTGCAGGTCGGGTAGTGTGTCGTTGATCCGTTGGACGATCGTGGCGTCGACACCAGCGAGCTGGTCGTTAACCGTCGTGGTGATGTTGGTTCGGAGTGTCTCGAGCGACGTCTGAAAGTCGAGTGTGAGATCGCCCCGGAGCCTGTCGCGCAACTGGTCGAGGACATCCTCTGGCACTCGACCGGGACGTTGCTCCAGCGCTTCGTCCAGTTCCTCCTGAGTGACGAGCGTTGTGACCAGTTCCGTCAATCGCCGCTCAATCACCGTCGCGTCGAGCAGTTCACCCGTTGGTGTCCGGAGACGTTCGCGGAGCGACTCGACATCGCGGATGCGCTGATCGATCATCGCGATATCGACGGGCTGGCCGTTGAGGATCAGCCTCGATCCAACTTCGACGGCGACGCCGACATCCGCCTGGAGCAGTCGAAGCGTCTCGCGCATCGCGAGGACGTCTTCCTTGGCGTTCGATAGTCCCTCGACCGAGCGGCGTACAGCCGTCACATCTGCTTGTCGCGACAGGTCGCGGGTCGAGACCTCGGCGACTCGGTTGCGGATCTCGGAGAGATCCTCGTCGACGTGATCGACCCGGTGGGAGACACGCCACATCGCCCGGTCGATTTCCTCGATGCGTGAGACGATCGCGGGATCGGAGATGGGACCACGTTCAAGGACCGCGCGGAGCCGAGGATCGAGCCAGCCGATGCTGACCTGTTCTGCATGCTCGTGATCCTGGACCGTTTCCTCGCGCGTCTCGGCAAGAACCGCTCGCGCCAACTCGATCAGCGCGCCGACGACGGTGTTCCAGTTATCCGCGCGGATGAGTTCGCCACGCTGGATCTGCGAGAGCGGTGTCAGGACTCCGACAAGGGCTTCGAGACGCTCGAGTTCGGCGATCGTTGGCATTCGGCTACCCCCCGATCAGCCACGCGAGCTTCTTCCCACCGGCAGCGGTCGTCGTGCGCTGGTAGGTGACAAGCTCAGATTCAGGCCGGGTCTGCGTGCCGGATTGACTGTAGTGCAGCGCGATGCCCTGAAGATTCTGAACCTCGGGGCGGGCCAGGAATTCGTCGGCACCGGCTCCCTGGGCAACCGCCAGTTCGTTCACCACATTGAGGATGACGTTACCGGTGGTCGTCAGCTTCTGTGTGAAGGTCGGCGTGTCGCTCTGGAATGTCAACTCCAGATCCTGGACACGTTCGAATATCCGGTTGCGCAGATCGTCAGATGCTCCACCCACGTCGAGGACGTCGGTCACTGTCCGTCGGAGGTTGCCCGCTTCGATCTCACGCCGGAGTTCGAGCAGGCTGCGTCCGAACGCCTCGCCGAAGCGGCGGATGTTCTCCTGCACCTCGCCGATCTTTTCGGCGATTTCAGGATGGTCGTGCCCTTTGGGCGAGACAAGGTTCGTCAGTTCCAGTACGGCGCCGGCAAGGTCGGATACCGCACCGACAAGCGCGTTCCAGTCGGCCGCTCGGATCGCCTCACCGGCGCCCTTCCCGCCGATTGGCCCAAGCACGGAACGAGTTGTCGCGGCGATCTGCTGGACCGGGCGCAGGTCGGCGTCGGGAATGTCGCGGATAGGAGTGTCACGAAAGAGGTCGGCCGGGACAGGGACGAAGATGGAGGTGGGCGCCGGTTGCGGGAAGATGCGGATACGTCGCTGTTCGATCGGCTGGACGAGGTTCGGGTGTCGGACAACCAGTTCGTAGAAGCCCGGGTCCAGATCGCGTACGAGTAGCGATCCGTCGAGAAACGGCTTGCGTTCGACGACCGATCCGGTCGCTTCCTGGACCAGTGTCACGACGGCGTCGCGATTGGCTGCCGCGAATCCCTGAAGTTGAATATTTGCTGCGGCTTTCATCTCGGCCTCCTCATCTCATAGACCCGGTTGGAGCGACTCGGCGACGCATCCGTCGCATGTGTGGCATCAGCGGCTGGACACACCATCGACAGGGTGCGACTACATCACCCATTGCAGATCGCCGTAGGGAAACGTCACCTCCCAGAACAGCGTTAACTCGTGGTCGTCCCCTTTGGTGATTGGCGCGAATGTCACGCGGTTGTACAGCACCGCGCCCGCGTCGGTTCGCGAGATCAGACCGGCCTCGCGCACGACGCCGACAGCCGCGTTGGGTGGCAGCGTGCCGCGCAATCGCACGCGGACGACGCGGCGGGTTTCGTCAATCTCCGGCGGCTGGAAGGATTCGATCGGCAGGGGCGCTTCGGTATCGCCGTCGAGCGGTGTGCCTCCGTCGCTCGCGTCGTTGGTCAGTTGCTCCGTCGAGAAGGTGTCCGTTTCGGGTGAGGCGCTCGTGCCGACGCCCATATGGGTAATCGGCGCACCCTGGCCGGTAAACAGGCTCGCGATCAACGTCGCGCCAGAGCGCATCACGGCATTGTGCGCGTGGCGGACCTCGATCGTCTCACCCGTTGCTGATCTCAGTTCAACTCGCAACTCCGCGCGCATATGGCCTCCGCTCTAGAGGACGACTATCGGAATGTCGAATCGTCGAATGCTGTGATCTCGAATACGCCGCCCGCGTCCGGCAACTGGTCCGCGCCGGTCGGGCCGAGTTCGCGGAAGGTCAGTGGCAATACCTGAGTCAGGCGATCCATCTGTCCCTGGATTTCTCGAAACGGCTGGAGTTGAACGCTGGCCCCGATGCCGGCGGCTTTCAGTTTGTGAATTGCCTGATTCAGCGATGCGCCAAGCAGGTCACGTTCGTGCAAGGCGTCGTCGAGTTCATCCGGATTGCTCAGTAACGCCCCACCCGGCAGGCGAATCTCGAACGTCGCTGGCGGTGTCTCGATCCAGGTGGCGTAGAGGTTGATGGCCGGGTCCTGATAGAACAGCGCCCGGTCGAACTGCGTTTCGTCGAACCGGCCCTGCTGAAGCAGCAGATCGGCCAGCGCGAGGAGGAATCGATCGAGTCCAAGGGCGTCGAAGTGTGCGACGGGCAGGAACCAGAACGCGTTCTCGCCACGGCGCAGGGTGATGGAGCGTGCGGGCTGCTGGACGCTGGCGGTTGGCCACGGCGTGCCTGGAGTCAGCCCGGAAACCGAGCGCATGCGCGCCGAGACATCTTCCCCCTCCAGCCATGCCGTGACAGCTCCGGATGGGTCAGGGCGAATCCAGAGCCGTGCGCCGACCGGGATATTCCCCATATAGATGAGGCCTTCGCCAGTGGTGAGGTTCGCGATCACCGGCACAGTCTCCGGCGCCGAAGGCAGGCCGACGAGCAGGAAGGCTACCTGCGTTTCGTCCAGTCCCCGGTTCACGATCGTGAACTGGTGGAGCGGCTCGATGCCACCAGTCGCTGGTGCACGCTGGTAGCGTCGCTCTGGCGGGTTCTCGATGAAGGCTGGCGCTGACGGCTGCCCCGGTGCTTCCCAGAGCGGGGGTGGGATGGACGGGATCGCTAGCAGTTGCGGAACCCGCACCGCCTGCTGAAGCCTGGTCGAGTAATCCGCGACGAACTCCTGCATGGCGTGCAAGGTCACCGAACCAAAGCGGAGCCGCGCTTCAACGAGACCATGCAGCCAGGCGCGATAGGTGTCGAGTTCCTGCCACGGCTCGGGTGAGATGTCGAGCAACGCCCCCAGCCGGGCCGCTTCCGAGAGGTCCAACGTCTGGTCGAACCAGTGGGCGCGCTGGACGTCAACGGCTTCTTCGCCCAGCACCTCGATCTGGACGGCAGCGAGTTCGAGGACATCGCGCACCAACTCGCCGTCCCGGTAGAGTTGCGGCAGGCGCGTCAACATCGCATCAACGGTTGCCACGCTACACCCCACCTTCGCGGGCGTCGATCGTGATCTCGCCCTTCTGCAGCGACTCGTGTGGGGCAGGGCGATACTCTCCAATACCATCAGTCAGTTGCAGGAATCGTCCATCGGCGGTTTCGACCGTGACCAGCGATTCCGAGCGAATCAGCCCGAAGCGCGTATCGTCGCGAATCGCTGCTGCCAGATGGTCGACCGTCAGTGGGGCATCGGGCGCGCGGGAACTGAGGAATCCATTGAGCGCCAGTCCGATCGCCGCCGACGCATCGGCCAGCGTCACGCCGGGTGCCAGATGGATCGGTAGGATGGTGCTGACCGATGAGGTGACGGCGACCTGAGTCCCAGGCGCCACTTCTGTTGAAGGTGTCGGGACGCTGAACGGCTGGATGACCTCCAGAACGACACCGGCGGCGAGCGTGAGTTCCTCGGTCTCATCCAGCCCATCGGGCAGGAGGACGACGCTCGCGTCGGCAACCCGCGAGTCTTCGAGAGCGAGCGCGGAGAGACGCGCCCGGCGAACAGTTCCGCCAGGCGGAATGCTGCCGAGATACGCGCTGATACGCTGGGTGAGCGCGGTGGTCACGTCGGCGAGTTCCGCACCCGAAATACCGCTGCCCGCCAGCGTCAAATGCACTCGCGCCCCAACGCGCAGCCGTGCGGCTTCACCGTCCACAACACGGACCCCAGCCGGACGTAGCTCGTCGATCCGACTCCGGACGACTGCACGAGCCGCGTCACTGTTGTCGTTGTAGGCAACGTCGATACGAATCTCGCCATGGACACCGTTCGGCGCCTCAACGATGGTGACATCCTTGACTTCTGGAAGTGAGAGCAGGCCGAACCGCAGCGCATCCACCGTCCCACGCACGATGCCCTGCAACCCCGCCCGCGCTCGGCGGCGCAGGTCGGCATCGGTTTCCGGTGCGCTCAGGCGGCGGGCCGGTTGTGGGTTGGTCACTGCCGAGATACCCGCAATCGTGATCTCGAGCAGGGTGAGTTGGCCGGCTTCGACCTCTTCAGTAGCTGCGCTCTCGCCTCCGGCCAGCACCTCTCGTGTCGTCTCATATGGTTCCAGCGTGAGTGGTTCGAGTGTCATGTAGCGGTTGCCGGACGTGTCAACGATCGGCGTGCCAGCCGGAACCGTGATCCTTCCTGGTGTCCCTGCCCGCCGAGAAAACCGGACGCTTGCGATGGGGTGCCCAACCGGCAGGCGGGTGACTCCCACCAGCGCGACGACCTTGTCGAGCGAACTGCCCTCGGCTGTTTCGAGGTATGCGGATTTGTAGATCAGGTCGAGGTGCTGGTAGCTGACGGCCATCTCGCGGGCGACCGATTCCAGCATCGTGCGGATGACCGAGCCGACGTTGAGATCGGTCAACGGAACCGGCTGGGTCTGCACGGGATAGTAGTTGATGGTTAGCAGGCTGCCGGGTACGGGGCGGCGGCCCGTTTCGCGGAAGCGGATGGCGTCGAGCGAGTTTGGGTCCCCGATCGTCGAGACCAGTTCAAAATCGGCTGAGGTAAACCGATACGGTACCTCCCGCGCCGCGGGACCGACCCCAGCCGTCGTTACTCCCTGAAGGAATGAGACCCGACGAACTGGCCGGTTCTTCAGTTTCTCCGGGACGAGCAGGATGCCCTCCGGCGGCGCAACCAGTGACTCGCTGACCGTCCCGCCAGTCAGCGTCGTGAGGAGGTCGCGGACGAGTTGATCGTATGTGCGCGGGGTGTACGTCATAGACCGACCTCCAGCGTCAATCGAACCGGATCGCCACCCGAGACTGGCTGGACGGCGATGATGACGTTGAAGGACGAGAGGGTTTCGGCAGCGGGGTCGAAGGTAATTTCCGTTGCCGTGTTTTCGACCCGCTGCTCCTGGGCGATAACGTCGAGAATATGCGCGCGGCAGAGGTTGCGAGTCGCTTCGGTCTTGTGCTGTCCGATCAACTCATGCAGCCGGGAGCCATACGCGGCATGGCCAAGGTCACGCAGCGAGCCGCGAGGGGTGAGCAATCGGAGCAGCAGCGCCTGGGCGAGGTTGCGGCGTCCGGCGATTGTCTCGAGGTCGTGGGTGTCAGGCGAGGAGGCCACGCCCGGCCGAGCGGCAACCCGACGCACGACAAGGTCATGTGCGGCAGCATCATGCGCGATCAGGAATGGAACGACTGCGAGGTCTGTCCCGTGGGGATCATCCACTGGCGTCTTTCCTCATCTAGCCGATCAGGACAGTGCCTGCTGCGACGATCGTTCCTGCCGGTAGATCAGCCGGGTCGTTACAGGTCGTGACTGGATCACCGTTGCGCGCGGCAGGTTTACCGCCAATCCGAACGGTCGCGCTGCCGGACAACACGGTGCCGCGGTTCGCCGGCGGCTTCTGGAACGCAGTCCCTGGTGGCGTCGGAAAGTGGGCCGGAGCGTTCGTCGCGGTCGAGCCGACGACCGCGGCCGGTTGACCGTTGATCTTGACGCTTTCGACGAGTCCGCCATCGATCGTCCCGTTGAAGGGATGTGGCAGCGGTGTCGGCACCGGTCCACCGGGAGTCGGTACAAGGACGATGTGGATGTCGACTCCTGTGACGATGCTGTTGGCGGTCGCGGCTGGCATTCCCATCAGTTGATCTCCACTTGTGCGCCAGAAATCTTGACCTTGGCTGAGCCGGATATCTCGATCTCGCTACCCTCCAGCGTGAGCTTGCCGCTGGTTGAGAGGGCGATATCTCCATCCTGTTTGATGGTCAGCTTTGCTCCACCGGCTGCGATTTCTGCTCGCCCGCCACCGGTGCCGGTCAGGCTGACCTGCATGTCACCTACCTGGATCAGCACCGCTGACTCAATCACCTCCAGCAGGACATCGCCGGGGAGTTTCAGGCGCAGCGACGGCTCGTCGCCGGCGATTGCCAGATCGAACTTCGGTTCAGCCGACGCCGACGGCAGCCTGAGGACAATCTGCCCCTCAGCATGTTCGGGTGGGTTCTGGTCAGGATGATAGAGACGACTAACTACGACCGGCGCGTTGATATCTCCATCGAGAAACACAACGACAACGAGATCATCGACAGCCGGGATAGCAGCAAAGCCCATCGCACCGACCGCAATCGGGACACGTGGCAGCACCAGGCTGGTGTCACGCATCTGAACCGTGACAGCATGGTCCGGCTGGGGGCCATCGGCGGGGAACAGTTCGACGACGCGGCCAACGCCGGCAACCGCGCGGGCTTGCACCTCATGTCGTGCGATACGGGCCATGCTCTGGTAGAGGGCAGTGCTCACAGGATGCTCCCAACCGCTGCGATGGCCGCACCAAGCAGGTCTCCCAGGCCACCCCCTGCTCCTGCGGATTGCCCTTCAATCGCGGTCATGCCACCCAGATTGGGTTCGAGATGGTGCGTGACGCGTGTGACGAGCCACGGCCCGCCCGATACCTCGTCGGGCAGTTGTTGAACCTCGATCACCATGCCAGGACGCACGCCGGGGAGCAGGAAGCACAGCATCGTGACGGTGCTGGCGAGTGCAGCCGCCTCGGTTGTGGCCGCCTGCGATGCCGTTATGGCCGCACTGGGTGTACGAAGGACGGCGGCACTCTGCCAGACAGCACTTGTGCCCGGCTGGGGAGCATTCCCTGGCAGGTGGCTGGAACCGGGTCGGAGCGCATCCGGAGCATTCGCCGCACCGGCCGATCCACTCCCGATGATCACGCGCTGAACCGACGGACCGGGAACCTCACGCACGTCGTAGTCGATGATCTCGCGGCCGTACAGCAACGCGAGTTCCGGCTGCTCGCCGGGTCTGGGGATGACGTTCAGTTCTCCATCCGCATCGACGGTCGCTATCGCTCCTGCGAGACCAGCGAGGTAGGCAATGTGCTCGGCTGCTGTGCGACGCTGATGCGCAACGTAGGCAGCCAATTGCAGCGATACATCCAGTACCCCGATGCTGACCCCCGCGTCAGATGCCAGTGCACGGATAACATCGCCGGCGTCCTGTTTCTCGAACGTGGTTGCCGGTCGGTATGCGCTCAGGTCGGCCCCGGCGTCAGCGACGACGGCCTGCGTCACATGAATGCTTCGGTGGAATCCGCGAACTCGACCGGACATAACGGTGCTGGCTCCGTCGCCGCCATCGAGTTCAAGCAGGGCAGCATCGTCCGGCGATGCACTGACCTCGACGCCGGTCGGCAGGTGTGCGACGACGGAGTTGACCGCCGGAAGCAGCGCCAGTGTCGCGACGACGTTCGACAGGTGCGTGTCGTACTTCAGGTTTCCCAGTGTCAGGGCGCAGGAAGGTGTCAGGCTCATGTGTCGAACACTCCCGCGACGGTACGTGCCGCATCTCCGAACCGGCTGCCGATACCTCGGACGGAATCCGCAATGTCGCCCATCGGGCTGAGGAACCCACCGAGTTGCAGATCGCCAAGGCTGGCGAGTGCGCCGAGTTGGTCGATGACATCCAGGGCATCCGTCACGGCTCCGGCGATCTCTCCGGCCAGGTCCTGGATGTCTCCCAGGATGTCTGTGTCGAATCCAAGGTCGCCGAGTCCAAAGTCGTCGAGACCACCGAATGCGCTGACCTGGGCTGGTGGCGGCAGCGGCGGGCTTTCGGCGAGCACGAGCGTGTAGAAGTACATGCCCGGTCGTCCGGCTGCTTCGACACCACTGAAACTGGTGATGACGACACGCTGTAGATCGAGCGCAGTCGTGATGTCGGCCGCGAACGTCAACTCCTCACCACTAGTGGATGCCCGCTGGAGTGTCGCGAGTTGGTCGGCTGCCGTTGGGCCGGTCAGCAGACCACGGATCGTGATGTGGTGAGACGGTCGACCGGTGCGCTGCTGGAGGGCACCGGGCAAATCCGCGATCCGTGTCGCCACAAAGCCGCCGTCAATTTCGTTCTCGATCTGCTGGACATACTCGAGCGAGATATCTCCGAGCAGTGGGATTGGTCGTGTCCCGCTAGCGCTCACGGATCCAGCCCTCGCAAATCCGCCTCGGCGTTCAGCAGGGCTGCCAAACCGTCAGCCAGTCGCAGGATCGATTCGCTGGCCTGCCCGTCTGACTGCCGCATCGGGACGTTGCTCTGCCCGCGTCGAGGTTGCCGACCGGTCCTGCTCCAGGCCGGCGATGTGCGCGCGGCGTCAGGCGTCTGCCAGTCACCTGGCCAGAGGGACGGGGCAGTCGCGCTCGCTGCCACGACCGGCCAGAGAAGGTGTTCGCGCTGAAATTCGGACTGATGCGGCACCAACAGTTCAGGCAGAAGTGACGAAGCAGCGAGTTGGTGGCGATTGAAATCCTCGGCTCCTGTCCGATGCAGCGCGCCATCCGTCTCTGCCGAGATAAGTGCGCGAGGACGTTCTTCGCTCGTGTCGAACGATCTGGGATCGAGCCCCGTGCCGGTACGGTCTGTGTTCACAAACGGGTGCTGGTGATGGTGAGATGGCGTACTGCCAGGATCGGTGTGAGTCTCACTAACGTCGCCGGGTCCGGTGAATAGCTCCGACGTCGGAGACGCGTCGTGGCGGACAGCGGCAGGTGTCGCCAGCGGTGTCGTCGTATCGAGTCGATCGGCGCTCACGGCGAGTGAGTCCTGAGCGGTAGCGTGCGGCACGGCAACACTGGCGAGGCGTGGTGGCTGGATCGATGGACGTTCTGATGACGCCGTAGCCCCTCGTCGCAGGAGCGTAGTCGCGAGCCGTGCGCGAATCGCCCCCAGCACCTCGTCCTCGCCTGGCGCCAGCAGGAGGGTGTTCCATGCTGGCTCCGTCTGCACTTCGCTGACGAATGCAGCCAGACGGTCAATCTCGACCGCTTGCGTTCTCGCGATCTGATCTGCACTCCAGCCGGTGGACCGGGCGACGAGCAGCGTCGTTTCCACGAACGACGGTAGTTCGTGGTCTGCACCGGCCAGAACGAGCGCCAGGATCTCCAGGCTAGTCGACTCGGCCCTGCCTGGACGTGCCGTCGCGAGGCGCAATGCCGCCTGACACAGGTTCAGGGTGGGATCAGCCGATGCCGCGGCGTTCGCGACGGCCTCCGCTCGCTCTCCGAACGTGAGCGAGCGCAGGATTGGTCCGTCCACCCCGCCGACCTGGATCTCACCGCTTGGACCTGCCGGTGCGACCTGCACAGCCATCGTCCCGAGGACAGCCGTTCCGCCCAGCAGGTCGATGCTGACGCTCGTGCCATCGATCACGGTTGCGGTATCTCCTCACGGACGCGGGTCGCAGAGAAGCTATACAGCGCTTCACCGTGCCCACCTACCGACATGTCGAAGCTCTTTTCCAGCAGGACACACTCGTCGAAGGTGACGGTCATCAGCGTCGCGCCGTGTCGCAACTGGGCGGTGATCTGGAACATGGTCTCGCCGGTTAGCGCGTTCAGTTTCGTACTGGTTGAGGCAACGCGCATACGGCCCTCGACCGTTTGCGGTCCTGACGTCAGCCCGACGCGTTCGGCGCTACCGAGCGCGAAGACATTGGTACGAACCTGCTGATGGCGATACTCGATCGAGCGCACACCGTCGACGGCCTCGCCATCGATCTGCACACTGCTCTCGCTCGCCGCGAAGATGGTCGCCACGATTCCCTCCTGGCTCACATGTGCCGTTCATTCGGCGGAGCATCCTGCGGCTGCTGGTGCTCCTGTCAGGCTCGGGCTACAGCGTTAGTTCTTCACGCGAATGGTGGCGTAGATGTAATCGATCGCTCGCACCGGGCGAATGGCGATGTCGATCCGGACGATGCCTTGCGCGAAGTCGAGCTGGGTCGAATAGACGTTGACATGAAACGCGGGATCGGAGCCGTCGGTCGATGGCACCAGCGAGCCCTCTCGCTCCATGCGCGTGAACGTCGCGAAGATCTGCTGGCGGAGCGCAATGCGGGCATCATCGTTATTGAGGCGACCGATGAAGTTTTCGGAGATCGCCTTTGTCTCGCGGATGGCCCGGTCGGCCACGCGCGTCACCGAAATCTGGTCGCCAGTCGTGTCGATACCTTTCAGCACGACGACTCCTCGGCCCGCGCGATCCTGGACAACCAGGAGGTTCGTCGTCGGTCCGAGCAGTCGGTTGAGATCACTCTCCCGATATCTGGAGGGGGTGAGATCAAACAGCGGGACCGGTTTGAACGTCGGCGAATCCTGCGGGTTCATGCGCCCGATCATGCCTGCGACAGCGCCTTCCGCACCGGGTGGTGCGACAAGCACGAACCGTCGATTACGGACCGTCGCCGCGTGATCGCGGATGCGTCCCAACTCATCGGCCTCGTTGGCCGTGATCGATCCGAACGCGATCCGCGGTGCTCCGCGATCGGTCATCGTGACGGCGTGCGCCACCAGCGCCTGGTGGATCTGGCGCACCCTGGCATTGACGGCATCGTCCTCGCCCGCCGGATCGAGATCGATCGAGGCCAGCACCAGATCGATGCGCGTGTCATCCGCAAGCCGGTCGATCGCGTCCCGGTAGGCATCGACGGTTGGAGATGCACCGCCGGTGAATGGTTGCAGACCTGCGGTTGCCTGCGGAAGCCTTCGATCCTCGGGAAGCGCGCTGAGTGGACGGACGCGGATCAGGCGACTCTGGGTGAGCAGGACATACGGCAGATAGCGCTCGCTATCAGGGTTCATCTCCAGGTTCTGAAACTGCTCCTGTAGCCCTCCCTGGAGGACACGCAGGCTGAACTGATTGGCGTTGCCTGCCATCGCGGCGATCTCGACGCTCAGGCCATCGGGACCGGCGCCCTCGGCGACGAGCATCTCAAAGAGGTTGTCGTCACTATCGACCTCGGGAACGGCGACGGGGTCGCCATCGTCGTTGAACGCGTACGTGCCCGGTTCTGGGCGATTGGCTGTGAAGCCGGGCTGGACAGCGACGACGAGGCGCGAGCGCTGGTTGATTGTGTCGAACAGGTCGTCCGGCGCACCGGGGAGCACCTGCAGATCGTCGAACTGCTCGCGTACCGTGCCGTCTTCCAGCAGCCGGATCGAGACACGGACGATCGTGCCTTCGGCGTTCGCGACTCCGCGAACTTCGGCACGCAGGTTGTTGGCCCATGCCCCGTTTGACCGCGCCCGAAGCGTGACGGCAGGCTGGCTATTGGCATTCAGAAGCGCAAGTGATGCCGCCTGCCCACCAGGGACGGGAGCGATCAGCACTTCGCTGGCTCCATTCGCCAGGGCATGGACGACCTCGGGCATGCTGGCTTCGGTCCCTGGGCCGAACGATTCGCGTAGTTCCGGGATGCTGGTAACGCCGACCAGTCCGCCATCCGCTGGCTGCCGATCGACGATGCCGACGGCACCAAGGATTCCCGACTGGGCCGGCAGCGGCGGGAGCACATCGAAGCGTGCCTCGACCCGTACACCTGGAACGATCAGCGTTGACATTGCACCTCCTCGAACGGTCCGGGGGTGAGGACAGGAGACCTGTCGCCAGATCGGTGGTCGCGTCTGGTTGATGCCGGTAGATTGCGAGATCGCGATGGTTACGTCGTCAGGTGCCGTCGCTCTTCACGTACGTGATGCCTTGTGGGAACAGGTCCTGATGGCGAACGATCGGACGGTCGGGCGGCACGGCTCGTCGCATCGCCCGATGGCGTGACACGACGATTCGATTGCCTGACCGTTGAGGATGGGATAGCAGCAATGCGTCTCTACAAAGGTCTTCCGGGCGTCTTTTGAGCGTCTTCCGCTGTGTTTTCGTGTGTCCCCGAGATCAGCGAAGGGTGACGCCATTTCGACTCAGCAGATGCGCAAGTGTCTCTGGATTGTCCTGCGCACCTAGTGACAATGGGGTATCGGTAGGCTAGTATGGGTGAATCGGTTTCTTCTGACCTGCGGAGCTTCGCGGTGTGGTGATACGTGGAGCCCGCCAGACGTGTGGTGTTTGCACCGTGAGTGTAACGGCGGTCGGGTGTGCGATGCTGCTGATCTTGTGGCCCATCGGGCGTTTCAGGACGTTTCATCGGACCCGTCCGGGACGTCCGCCCCTGCGTCATGAACACGCGGCAGCGTCAGCCCTCGCACGCTGCCGAACTACGCAGCCATCCGTCAGTCCCCTGAGGGCGCCAACCCACCATGTCGATCTCCTGTACCGGGAAGGGAGACACGCACGTGGATCAGCTCCAGCTACAACTGCTTGGCCGATTCGCGGTCCGGCGCAACGGGCAGCCGGTTCCTCATACCGATGGACTTAAGCTCCAGGAACTGCTCAGCTATCTGGTCCTGAACCGCTCGCATCCGCATAACCGGGAGACGTTGGCTGGCGTGCTCTGGGGCAATGGTCGCGCTGACCAGGCTCGCAAGTACCTGCGCCAGACGCTCTGGCAGTTGCAGTCGTCACTCGCCCGTGAGTCTGCGAGTGGTGGTGATGAGGTACTGACGGTTGATGCTGGCTGGGTTCATCTGAACCTGGACGCCGAGATGTCGGTCGATGTCGTGGAACTGGAACACGTCTTCGACCGCGTGCGTGATGTGCCGGGCGAATCGTTCTCTACTGAAACGGCCAATGCCGTTGAGGCGGCTGTGGCGCTGTATCACGGCGACCTGCTTGAAGGCTGGTATCAGGACTGGTGCCTGCTCGAACGCGAGCGCCTGCAGGTGATGTTCCTGATCATGCTCGACAAGTTGATGGCACATTGTGAGGACAGGCAGGAGTATGAGGGTGGCATCGCCCACGGCCATCGCATCCTGGCAGTTGATCGCGCGCGGGAGCGTACCCATCGCCAGATGATGCGACTGCATGCGCTGGCCGGTGACCGGACCTCGGCGCTGCGCCAGTATGAGCGCTGTCACGACGCGCTCGCTGAGGAACTGGATGTCGAGCCATCCCAGCGCACCAACGACCTGTATGACCAGATTCGAGCCGACACCTTTCCAGCGCCCGGCATCGTCGCGAGCGTGACTGACCGGGCAATTGCGCTGGTCGATGTCGCCGCCCACCTGAAACTGCTTCGGATGACACTGGCCGATATCGACCGGCAGTTGCAGCATGACATCCAGGCCGTCGACCACCTGATGGTCGACCGGAGTTGTTCCGCAGTCCAGGAGCAGTAACGCACCAGGTGTCTTTGAGGTCCGAGACACCTGGCGAGACACGACTGAGACGCTGGTCAGATGCCAGTGGGGTATCAGACAGCGTAGCGGCGCACTGGGCATGTGCCGGCACGCTCTCCCCAAAGGCCAGGCATCGATTGGCGTGAGCATGACTTCGTCACGCGACCCAATGCACTCGTTCATTGTGAAGATCTGGCAGGAGGAGCCGGCCGGCAGCGATCAGACGGCTGTCTGGCGTGGTTCGGTAACGCACGCTGTCAACCGCGATCGAGTGTATTTCACCGACGTGTCCGAGATTCTCCCGTTCATCAACGCATACCTCTCGGCCGACGCACCGCATCGGCCGCAGGATCGCCGCCGGTTCGGCCGGTTGCGAAAGGACTAGCGGTTCGCGATGCTCCCTCACTCGTGAAATTGATACGCCGCTGATGCAGGGACGTGTGCCAAACACGCGTGACTGATGTGCTTCAGCGAATCATCGTGACCTGACCGACGCGTCATTAATTCGCCGGGTGACTGTTGCAGGAGTCGGGCGTCGATCGCTGTTGGTCGACTTTCCTTTCGGAGCGCTGGTACTGGTCGTGGGTCTGTCACCGGGAGTCAGTCGGTCGTATTTGAGGCCGTTCGACCATGGCGCACTCGATTCCACTTCCATTAACCTCGACTGCAATTGGTTCGGAATACCGTCAATAGATGGCAGCGTGATGGCGCGGGCATCGCGGCACGCAGCGTGCAAGTTGCGGTAAGGTAGTGCGTGCATCGTGAAATTCGCCGTCTGAACGGTGTGTTGATGTCGATGTTGATCGCCGTGTAGTTTGTCGCAATGGAGACCAGAACGTGGAGCTACGCTACTATCTTGGATTGCTCCGCAGGTGGTGGTGGCTGCTCCTTCTGGCCATCGTCGTGTTTGCCGGACCAGCCTATTACCTGACGAGCCTGCAGCCGAACGAATACCGCGCCTCAACAACGATTTTCGTGAACCAGACGGCTGCGGCCGGTCAGGTGACCTACAGCGACGCATTGCTCAACCAGCAATTGGTCAAGACCTACAGCCGAATGGCCGAGCAGCAGGTCGTCCTCGAAGAAGTGACCCAGAAACTGCCGATTCCATATACGGCCAGTGAACTGGCGGCAATGGTCTCGGCCCAGCCCATCCGTGACACGCAGTTGTTCGAGGTTTCGGTGACGGGTCGTAACCCGATCATGATCACCGACATCGCGAATGTGACGGCGGAGACGTTCATCGAGCAACAGCGGGCCAACCTGCCCGGTGAGCAGTCGAGCGCGCTCAGCGTCGCCCAGCCTGCGCTTGAACCGAGCACACCGATCGCCCCGAACCCGGGACGCAATGCAATTCTGGCCGGCATCCTCGGGTTGCTGCTGGCCGGTGGATTGGTGATGCTGCTGGAGTACCTCGACGATACGATCAAGACGCCCGAGAACCTGCAGGCGACGACCGGACTCGCGACGCTTGGCGGCGTTCCTCGGCTGGCAGGCAAGCAGTCGAACGGCGGTCTACTGCTGAACGACGCGATGCGCGCGCGCAGTTCCGCCGGCGAGGCGTACCGTGTCGTGCGAACCAACCTCGAGTTTGCCAGCATCGATCATGAGGTCAAGAGCATCCTCGTCACCAGTTCCAGCGCTGGCGAAGGCAAGTCGACGACGGCTGCCAACTTGGCGATTGTCCAGGCGCAGGCCGGCAAGCAGGTCATTCTGGTTGATGCCGACCTTCGAAAGCCTGCACTACACCGGATGCTCGGCATCAGCAATCGCCAAGGGCTGACCAGCGCACTGATGAGTGAGTCGGTCGATCTCAACGGCACACTTCAGCCATCCAGCGTTCCCGGTCTGCGAGTGATGACCTCTGGACCGATCCCGCCGAACCCGGCCGAACTGCTGGGGGCGACACGCTTCAGCGATCTGCTGCAACACCTCGAGTCGATGGCCGATCTGGTGATCATCGACAGCCCACCAACGTCGGCGGTGACCGATCCGATCGTGCTGTCGTCGCGGGTTGATGGCGTGCTGATGGTGGTCGATAGTGGCCGCACACGCTCCGGCACAGTCCAGCAGACGGTTGGGTCGCTTGCGAAGAGCGGCACACCACTGTTGGGCGGCGTGCTCAACAAGATGACGAAGCGCTCCGGCGAGTACTACTACTACTACACCTACGGCTACGGCCAGGACGGCTCCGACGGCGACTCAGGCGGCACCACCACACCGCAACCCCGCGGCGCTATGGCCCCCCTCGCAAGGTGGCAGGGCCTGCTGGACCGGCTGACACCGCGCGGTTGACCATGCTTGCCCCGGAGGGTTAGGGGTGACGGATAACTCGTGCCGGTACGCCGACTGCTGTGATGTCGGATGGGATGTCCTGGGTGACGACGGCACCGGCACCGATCACTGACCATGCGCCGACTGAGCGGTAGGGCGTGATCGTTGATCCTGCGCCGACGAGTGTGCCTTCCCCAATCCGCACCCCGCCGGTCAGGCAACTGGCAGGGGCGATGTGGGCGAAATCGCCAACCAGACAATCGTGGTCGACGGATGCTGCGGTGTTGACGATCGCGTAGTCGCCAATCGTGCTGTCGGGATTGATGATCGCACCGGCGGCGACGACCACCCCGCGTCCGAGCCGCACTGACGGTGCGACGACCGCGGACGGGTGAATCGCGTTGTGCCACAACTGTTCCGCATGAGTGCCCAGGCGCTCGACGATCGTCTGCCGTCCGTGGTTCGAGCCGACGCCGAGTGCTAGACCATCAGGGGCATGATTCTCGAATGAATCGATCGGGCCGAGTACGGGCAGGTTGAGTCGCTGCTGCTGCCACGTCACTGGATCATCATCGAGGAACCCGATCACGCGGATGCCTGACGCCCGCAGGATATCGGCAACGACTTTGGCGTGGCCTCCTGCTCCGAGTATCAGCACACCACTCATTCCGGGTGCCGAACCGAACCGGTGAATTCCGACATCGTTGCCATCCCTGGCTCGTTGACTCCCTCGCGCTTGAGAATCTTCCAGACCGTCAGGGCAATGATGCGCAGATCAAGCAGCAGCGATGCATGCTCAACGTACCAGACGTCCTGCCGGAACCTCTCGTCCCAGGTCAGCGCGTTGCGGCCATGCACCTGCGCCCAGCCCGTGATACCTGGCCGGACCTCGTGCCGCCGGGCCTGCTGCGGCGTGTAGAGGTCGAGATAGTGCATCAGCAGCGGGCGGGGGCCGACGATGCTCATCTCACCTTTGAGGACGTTGATCAGCTCCGGGAGTTCATCGAGGCTGGTCGATCGCAGAAACTGCCCCAGTGGCGTGATCCGCTCGGCGTCCGGAAGGAGACGGCCGTGCTGGTCGTGGGCATCACGCATCGTTCGGAACTTGACCATCGTAAACGGCTTGCCGTCTTTACCGGGACGTACCTGTCTGAACAGGATCGGACGATTCAGTCGCAGTGCGATCGCAATCGAGATGATCGCGAAAACTGGAGAGAGAACGACGACGGCCGGTATCGCGATCAGCAGATCAAGGAGCCGCTTCCCGCGGTACGGTTCTGGTGATCGACGGTGCTGCATCGTCAGCCAACACAGCGGCGGATGGCATCGGCGACGCGGTCGAGATCATCGCTTGAGAGGTTCGAGCCGGAGGGGAGGCAGAGGCCGTTGTCGAACAATCCCTCGGCGACCTCGCCGCCGATCCGCTCGTACTCGGCGAAGACCGGCTGCAGATGCATCGGCTTCCAGACAGGGCGCGACTCGATGTTCTCGGCTTCAAGCGCCTTGCGGACCACCTCGCGATCGGCGCCGAACGCGTCCGGGTCGATCGTGATGCAGGTCAGCCAGCGGGCGTGTTGTCCCCAGGGTGCCTCGGGTTGGAGTGTCACACCGGGGATATCGCCGAGCAGCTCGACGTAACGCTCATAGTTCTGGCGGCGCGCGGCGACGCGTTCGTCGAGGACTTCCAGTTGCCCACGACCGATGGCGGCGAGGACATTGGAGAGTCGGTAGTTGTAGCCGATCTCAGTATGTTCGTAGTGCGGGGCGGGGTCGCGCGCCTGGGTGGCGAGTTTGCGAGCGCGGGCGATCAGGTCGCCATCGTCGGAGACGAGCATCCCGCCGCCTGAAGTGGTGATGACCTTGTTTCCATTAAAGGAAAAGATGCCAAGCACGCCGAGCGTACCGGGATGGCGGTCGCGATAGGTCGACCCCAGCGCTTCGGCGGCATCCTCGATGATCGGAACGCCGTAGCGCGCACAGACCTTGACGATCGGGTCCAGATCCGCGCTCTGGCCGTAGAGGTGGACGACGATGACGGCCGCCGGCAGCCGACCATCCTGCGCGCGCCGTTCGATCTCGGCGACGAGCAACTGCGCGTCCACGTTCCACGACGTGGCTTCGCTATCGACGAAGACCGGCGTCGCACCGACGTAGATGATCGGGTTGACGCTGGCCGAGAAGGTCAGCGAAGAGACAAGCACCTCGTCGCCCGGCCCGACCCCCAGCAGCACGAGCGCCAGGTGGATCGCAGCCGTCCCGGACGAGAGCGCTGCTGCGTGGCTCGTTCCGACCCTGGCTGCGAACTCGGCTTCGAACGCATCCACATGTGGCCCGAGCGGCGCGATCCAGTTGGTATCGAACGCGTCCTGCACATACGCCAGTTCCCGGCCGGACATATGCGGTGACGAAAGGTAGATGCGGTCAGCCGTCTCCGTATTGTGTGTCGCCACGGTCGCAAACCTCCAATGTCATACGTCGGCAGTGCCGGCGAGCGATCTGGCATAGGTCAATGAATCGAACATTTCAGGCGGTGGGAATGTGGGATCGAGGATATGCCGGTAGATCTGGGCGACTTCAGCGCCGGTCCGCTCGACACGAAACATCTCGCGGACGAGGTCGCCGCCCCGCCGGGCCTCACCGTGCGCCTGTGCCGGGGAGGAACGTACCCGTTCAATTGCTCGTGCGGCATCCGCAGGTGACTTGACGGGGACGAGCGAGCCAGTGATCCCGTCGAAGACGACTTCGGGCAAACCACCCACCCGGCTTGCGATGGTCGGGACATGGGCGGCTAGCGGCTCAACGACACCGCCACAGTTCTCCGACATTGGCAGATGTAGCACGCAATCGAACAGGCTCCACATTGATGCAGCGTTGCCGAAATGAACGGGACCCGGAAGTCGGATCCTGCCTGGGGCGACAGCTTCCGCTCGTTCGCAAAGCCGGGAGAAGTAGTTCGATCCACCACCCCATTCGCCTCCAATGACCAACCCGATGAGATCAGGATGTTCGCGGCTGGCGATTCCAATCGCGTCGATGATGTCTTCGTGGCGTTTCAAGCCGCTGGTTTGTCCGAGGTAGTACTTTGGCGGGTACATGTAACTGATGCTTCCAACAACGAACTGATCTGGCGAGATGTCGAACTGCTGACGGACTGTCTGTCGCGCGTCAGTATTCGGACACGGACTGAGTGGCGAGCCGTAGTACGACAGGAAGACGCGCTCAAGTGAGACACCTGATCGCCAGTAGCGTCTCGCGATGTACCGGCTCGACGCGATCCAGTAGTCGCTGGCTCGGGCAGACTTCAGTTCCGCAGCGCGATAGACCGAGTGCTCCAGATGGAGTGGACCTGGCACCTGAAATACGGTCGGCACACGGCGTTGGTCGCCAAGCGCTCGACGAACGGCCAGCGTCGTCGTCACGAAGTGGCTATGAACGATATCAGGAGCAACGCTATCGACGAGCGCTCGGATTTCCCGCGCACGCTGCGGCCATGTCCACGGTTCGCGCAGTGGTAACGACCAGTTCGCAACATGGAGTGTCGCCCCGGCCTGCTCCCATAATTCAACCGCATCGCCGTGGTCAGACGGAAGGACGACATGGACCTCGACACCATGCCGAGCCAGCACGGCTGATTGCCATGCCGCCCACCGAGCGCCATCTGCTGTCTTGACGACATGCAGCACTCTCATGGCGACTGGTTCCGTGGTCGAACGTTTCCCCTTGTCAGAGGGTTGCCGGTACGGCCTCGCGCCGCGGTCCAGTCTTCGGTGACCTGACGGAGATGAGTGTAAAACGCCAGGCGACGCTCGCTGAGGACATCACTATGATAGTCCCTTGCGGTCGCTAGATTGCGTTCCGACATCGCCCGCATCCGCGCAGGATTGGTGATGACCTCGTCGATTCTCGATGCGAGCGCGACGGCGTCACTGGTCGGAACGAGGTCATCTGCCGGCAGGAGTTCAGGTATGCCTCCGACGGCCGTACCGATACATGGCAGCCCGCGCGCCATCGCTTCGATCATCGCCCTGGGGAGCCCCTCGGTACGTGACGGCAGGACGAACACGTCGGCGCGATCGAGTGCATCGCGAACAGCACTTCCGGCCGGCAGGACACCGGTAAATCGAACCCGATCCACCAGCCCAGCGTCGACAACTTGTTGTTCGAGCAACGGACGATACGATCCGTCACCAACGATCGTCAGGTATAGATCGCGTCCGTGCGCGACAAGTGCCCGAACCGCCTCGATCAAGAGGTCCGGCCCCTTATACAACTGGTCAAGTGAGCCAACCAAAATCAAATGGTGCTGCTGTTTGGTTGGCTCAAACGAGCGCGGGCCTTTCACGAAACCGTCGTCGTCCAGCGTAATACTGGAGTAGTGTGTCACGTAGCCCGGACACGGATACTGCCGCTGTAGCGTACTCTCTGTTACGTACGCTGCCGCCGCTGCGCCTTTGCACTGGCGCCGTAGTTCCCGGCTGAACCACCAGCGGAAGAAAGGCCTCAATGGGTGTTTAACACCACCCGGTGCAAACACATCGTGCGGGTTGCCGACGACCTCGACAGCATACGGATGTTCATCATGATTCAGCACAGGAGCAATTGTGATCGCAAGTTGCGAGGGTACTCTAAGGATGACTGCATCGCCTGGTTGCACACAGTTCCGCAAGGCTCGACGGACAGCACGCGAACGAGTGGCATATTGAAGCGGTCCTTTGTAGTATGGAATCTCGGAGAATGAGATGCCTGGGCCGCTTGACTTGATCGCCCCTGGCGACGGAGTCTTAAGATCGCGAACGCGCGCGACAATCCTGACACGATCAAACACGTGAAGATATCGATTCCAGAAGAGGTAGTCGAAGGCACCATGTGACCAGACGCCGCTTGGAGTACGCTCAAATCGTTGCTCTAGCACGACGACTAGATCCATTGAACCATTCCAAATCTCATTCGGTATCACCTATCAATCGCGGTTGCCCAATGTGGGATTCGACTTTGGGGCCATGACGCTCTGCAAGTTTCGCCATGCCGTGCAATACCAAGAAAAATCCTGCGGCATACACATTTGCTTTGAGCAGCGTGAGCATGTCATTGCGAATCGAGTACATTAGCGATACAGTGAAGAACACGCTTTGATAGGCAAATACGGGATGTCGGTCAATGCGATTGACAAGGCAACGCTGGATACTCCCGACAAGCACGAAGACAATCGGTACAGCCCAATATCCATAATTCAGATACGCCTCAGCCTCCAACGAGAACCCATAACCTGAGTTAGCTGAAGCTCCATACTGCTCAACAAGCCAGCTGGATGTGCTAAAATTGGACTGGTAGAATGTCCCTGGCAACAGGCTGGTTATTGCATTTACATATGTGGATCCGCCAAAATGGGATATGCTTTCGGGTACTAGATACAGCACCCTAGAGTCAGCAAACAATAGTGATCCTTCATTGAGAACATCCGTAAGGATCGGGTATCCGCCGCCGGATCTCCAATTAAAAAGGAACGATGCAGTCCATATCGATACGGCTCCGGCGATTACGCTCCGAAGACTAACAATCTTGCCGTGGATGAGGCTATGCATCAAGAGGATCGTAATTCCTAAGAATAGTATGTCTCTCTCATGTGTGACCGCACAGTACAACGCATAAACGCCAAGCAGAATGAAATACGGACGCTTTCCCGCCGATGTTGCGGGTAGCAATAAATACGTAGATAGGACGATCAAATGTACTAACAGTAGTCCATAATGTATTTCGCTCCCGACTGCGTCGATTTTGTCTCTCTTTGATAGTGCGGCGAGGCTGATTCCAGATGTCAGGATAACCGCAACGGTGATTGCAGTTACTAGCATGTAGATGATTGGCAGCATCACATACTGGGGCGTTGATGCGAACATCGCCGTCATCTCAAATGATGATCGCTGCCGAACCAGTGCGGTGCTGAGTGCGAGTCCGGCCAGCGCGAGCGTGAACAACAACCCGGACTGAGGAATGCGCTCAACTACGATTCCGGCATATATCGGCTCGTCTCGCAGGTAGTTGATCACTGGGCCAAATGCGAAGAAGAAGTAAAAGCACGCAACGACGAAAGTGACGCTATTCTTAAACGGTCGGAAGAATGTGATCGCTACAAGTCCAGCTGACACGGCAACCGCAGCATAGATTTGATTGTCCTGGCTCATATCCACGGTCTCTACCTTTGTCCGTCGCCCTGTGAGGGCAATTCTTCGATAAGGTTGGAAGCACTCACGTAGGTGTATCGATGGGAGTTACTTGACGATCAGTCGCAAGGGCTGGACTGGGGAAACTTCGGATCAGCAGCATGGTCAGCGTTAGTGCCTTCAAGGTCACCTGGGCGGCCATTGCGACCGCCACCGCCCACGCCGCACCCTTGATTCCATGGGTCGGAACAAGAACATAGCAAGCAATCGCGACTACAACAAAGGTGATGCAGTTTAGGACCAGCTGTAGCCGAAAGCGGCGCATAGCAGAAATCGCGTAGTCAGAGAACCATGCGAGGTAACTTATTCCGGTGCCGACAGCAAGCCAAACGAGGACTCGCTCGTACCGGGCGTATTCATCCGTATAGACAATCGCGAGCACGTCGGATCCGATAGCGGCTGCCATCGCAACACCAAGCATTGCCACAAGTAGGCCTAACAGCGCCAGTGTGCAAGTCAATTTTAGAAAGAGGTGGCGTTGTCCGGCTTCATAGTAGGTCGAGAGACGTGGTAGTGCGGCTTGGGCGATGGCACCTATCACGAGCGTTCCTACCATAGTGAGGTTGGAGATGGCGGCAAACACTCCAAGTTCATATGTCCCAAGTTCATAGTCGAGGAAGTAGCGTGGCACAGACACATAAAGTGACGCGAGCATTGCAGCGATTCCCATCGGCAATGTGATTCGTGCTAGGTCGGATAATGTGCTTCGAGACCGCGCCGGTCGCAGCACAGTTGAGGGCTTACCTGTGCCATGGTCGTTGTCCCCTAACCTATAGCCTGAGGGGATGGTGTATCCGACGAGTACACACGCAGACGCCAGTGTCATCATTGACACCGCCAAGATGATACTTTGCGTGATCTGTAGCACTGCCGCGCAGCCTACCAAGGAAAGAGTGCCGTTCAGCATCATCGAACGTGCAATAAACACCATACGTTCGCGGCGCTGAAACAAGCCGTGAAAGACGTCTGCGACAGCGTCGAGCGCTCTCCCAGCTCCAACGATGAGCAATACGATACCCTCTGTCCAATCGAAGGGTCCAAGCGCTGTAATGCCCACAATCACGAGCATTGCAATCACGACTGTAATCAGGCGTAGTGCCAGGTAATCTCCAAACACGTACTGATTGCGCGCATCGGTGGCTTGAACGGTTCTTAGTGACAGATTTGCTAACAGAATGACAGGTGTAGCGATGGCTAACCCAAGCGCGTATTGCCCGAGCATTTCGGCCTGACCTAACTTCGCGAGTACGATGAGCACACCCCATGAACAGGACGCACTCACGACCGTCCCCGCCAGCGACCAACCGGCATTGGTTCTGAGAGACGGTAGACCCGCTCCAGCGAGTGGGGCAGTCACGATCGAGTGGTGTTGGTTTCTTCCGGCTTCTATAGACATCGCCGATTGATCACTAGCCCAGACCTCTCCCACATGATCGACGCTGCGTCTGGAGGCGCGCGACGATCCCAATGAGTAGTTGAAGTCCTATATCTTCTGGGAAATCCACACACCTGAGTGTCCCCAACTGCGAACTCCTGGAATCGAATCCAGGGCAACCGCAAGCGGCTTCTGGTCAGCACCGATTGGGAGTCTCAGCATGGATTGAACCGGTTCGAGAGGGAGTCGCGAAGCCAATGGCAAATGTTGATATAGCGTTCCCAACGTTCCGTACTGTCGTACGTGCTGCACTTTGAAGCCAATCAGTTGGAGGGTAGATGTGAGCTCTTGGGGTGAAAACGCATACTGATAGAAGTACCGGGCTGGTTCGTCATGGAACGCTCCGATTCGTGCAATACCTCGTCGGAATGCATTAAAGCAAGGAGCAGTCGTTATGAGGGTTCCGCCAGACTTCAACACTCTACGTGCTTCAGCAAGGACCTTCTCCGGTCCTTCCTCGTAGTGTTCACAAACGCCTGGTGAGTAGACGACATCATAGTAGTCATTCTCGACTGATGAGAGACGTGTCACATCTCCTTGAAAGAAGTAGATGTCCGGAAACCGCTCCCGTAGCGCTTCTACAATATGTGATGCGTAGTCAACACCATGCGCTTCGTGACCGAGTGCGTGCGCGGCTATCGTGAACTCACCAAGTCCACACCCGGCTTCGAGGACTCGTGAATGAGGTTTGATTACGTGGTGGAACGCCTCTCGAATATGTCGTGGTAGATACCCGCCCTCATAGACAGAGAAATCAATTTTTGAGAGCGTGTTCATCCAGATAGTATCCCAGTAACCTGCATCAACCGGGACAGATCGGGAGTATCTTAGCCGACCGCCGTATTCGTTTCTCTCGTATGTGATTACTGGTCGCCTGCTGTGAGTCATGGTGTCACGGTTTCCGAAACTGTGTAATCCGCTAAATGGTAAGCACATGGCAATCAGCCGATATTGATGCACTTAGAGCGTTCCGCGTATCGACGACGAGTTTTGTGCGTCGGTTGACGAACTCATAGTTAAACGCGCGGTGGTTCGTCGCAATCACGACACAGTCAGCTGCCTGTAGCGTGTCTATAGTTAGTTTGGTCGAGGTCATCCGGTGGTTGCCAAGTTTGAGTTCTGGGACATGCGGATCGCTGTAAGAGACGATGGCACCCTTCTCCTGTAGCAGCAGGATGATGTCCAGGGCGGGTGATTCGCGGTAGTCGTCGATGTCGGGTTTGTAGGCGACGCCGAGGACGAGGATGTTGGCGCCCTTGACGCTCTTTTCGGCTTCGTTGAGACCATCGACGACCTTGCCGACGACGTGATACGGCATCTCCGAGTTGATCTCGCCGGCCAGTTCGATGAAGCGGGCGCGGTAGTTGAGCGTGCGCATCTTCCAGGACAGGTAGAACGGGTCGAGCGGGATGCAATGACCACCGATGCCCGGCCCGGGGTAGAACGGCATGAAGCCAAACGGCTTGCTGGCGGCGGCGTCGATGACCTCCCAGACGTTGATGCCCAGCCGATCGCACATAAGGGCCGTCTCGTTGGCAAGGCCGATGTTGACCGCGCGGAAGGTGTTCTCCAGCAACTTCACCATCTCGGCCGCTTCCGGTGATGAGACCGGGACAACCGTCTCCATCGCCTGGCCATAGAAGAGCGTCGCAAGATCGGTCGATTCGGTGTCGATCCCGCCGACGACCTTCGGCGTGTTAGTGATCCCATAGGTTGTGTTGCCGGGGTCGACCCGCTCGGGCGAGAAGGCGAGGAAGAAGTCTTCGCCTGCGCGGAGCCCCGTCGCTTCGAGGCGCGGCAGGATCACGTCGCGAGTCGTGCCGGGGTAGGTCGTGCTCTCGAGGACGATCAACTGCCCCCGGCGCAACGATCGCGCGACCTGCTCGGTGGCGGAGACGACGTAGGAGATGTCTGGGTCGCGTGTCTTGCTCAGTGGCGTTGGGACGCAGATGCTGATGACGTCGACCTCGGCCAGTTGGCACATATCGGTCGTCGCGCGCAGCAGACCGCTATCGACCAGCGGGCCGATGCTGTCGTTCGGGACATCGGGGATGTGCGAGATGCCGCGGTTGAGCGAGGCGACGCGCTCGTCGCTGATCTCGAAACCGACGACGCTGAAACCGGCCTCGGCGAAGGCAACGCCGAGTGGCAACCCGACATAGCCGAGTCCGATCACGCCGAATCGTGCCTGGCGCGTGCGGATTCTCTCGCTCAGGCGCTGCGCGACGTGACCAGCGGCGGTGTTCGGTGCGATCGTGGTTGCGGTCATGGCTAGTTCCTCGATCCCTGGGTCAGGAGTGTTTCCGTCGGCAATCCGCGAATTGCGGCGACTGTCCGTGCGAGTCCTTCACTGTCCGTGCGAGTCCTTCATTGAAAGGGACCCGTACTTCGTAGCCGAGCGTGGTTTGGGCGGCTGCGATATCGGCCAGCGAATCTCGAACATCGCCCGGCCTCGGCGGGTCGTGCTGTGCGTGTGCGTCGATATCCAGCAGGTCGGCAACTGCCGCCAGCATCTGGTTGACCGTGATGGCGCGGCCCGACGCGACGTTGAAGACCTGCCCGGCGGCCTCTGATGCCGTGGCGGCCCGCAGATTCGCGTCGACGACGTTGTCGATGTAGGTGAAGTCGCGCGACTGCTCGCCATCGCCGAAGATGACCGGTGTATCGCCGCTTGTGAGTGCCGCGATGAACTTGGGGATGACGGCGGCATAGGCGGAGGTCGGGTCCTGGCGTGGTCCGAAGACGTTGAAATAGCGCAGGGCAACTGTCTCCAACCCGTAGATACGGGTGAAGACGCCGCAGAGTTGCTCGCCAGTGAGTTTTGAGATGGCGTATGGCGAGAGCGGCTGCGGGGGCATGGTTTCGACTTTTGGCATGACCGGCGTATCACCGTAGACCGATGACGACGACGCGAATACGACGCGCCGACAGCCGGCGTCGCGGGCGGCCAGCAGGACGTTGAGGGTGCCAGTGACGTTCGCGTCGAAGGATGTTCGTGGGTCGGCGATCGAGCGTGGAACCGATGGTACGGCCGCCTGGTGGAAGACGACCTCGACTCCCTGCATCGCGCGCGTAACGGTGTCGCTGTCGCGGATGTCGCCCTCAATCAGGTCGATCCGTTCGCGCAGATGGGCGAGGTTCTCGGACCGCCCGCTGGAGAAATTGTCCAGAACACGGACTCGCTCGCCGCGTTGCAATAGCGATTCGACGATGTGCGAGCCAATGAATCCGGCGCCGCCAGTCACGAGATACATCCAGTTACCCTCTCGTCTTCACGATCGAGACGGCCGGTGTCATCGTGGTGGGGTGCTCGGGGATCGGCTGGCGCTCGGTCTTCAGGCTGCGCGAGAGTGTGCTGAAGAATGCGAAGCGGCGGATCGGTGGTGGCTCCGGGATCTCGGCGTTGTTGAGGACGGCGTGCGGGTTGCTGGCCACCAGTCGCTCGGCCGCCTCGCTGCCGATCAGGCGGGCGGCGACGCCGGCTGCCCGGTGCAGGTGCGGCGAACGCGAGCGGGGTGAGTGGCTGTCGGTCGCCAAAAAGCTAACGATGCCGCGCTTTACCAGTGCGCGGGCGCAGCGGGCGTGGTCGCGGCCACGCGAGCCAGTCAGGCTGTCGGCGTTGACCTGCAGGAGAATGTCGCGGCTGGCGAGGCGGTTGGCGACCTCGATGTCGTCGATGATCGAGTCGTACCGCTCGGCGTGCGCCAGGATCGGGCGCATGCCGGCTGCCTGGAGCCGGAACAGTCCCTCCTCGACATAATCGGACCAGTACGCAACCGGGCATTCGATCAGCAGGTAGCGGCTGCCGTTGAGCCCGAGGGACTCCCAGTCGTCGAAGCGGTTGATGAGTTCTGGTGTCAGCGAGAGTTCAAAGCCGCTGAGTACCTGTAGATCGAGGCCGTGCTCGGCGATCTGACGTCGCGTTTCGCGCATGGTGGCCGACGCGAGGCAGGGCAGGCCAGGGTCGGCGCCGTCGTAGTGTGGCGTCGCGACCATCGTCCGGATGCCATCCGCGACGGCAAGCCGCAGCATCGCAATCGATTCGTCCATGTTGCGGGGACCGTCGTCAATCCCCGGCAGTATGTGGGCGTGTATATCGATCATTCGCGCTCATCCATTGTTAGCGACCTGTCTGTGTCCAGCGACGTCCCGGCTGTTCATGGTCCAGACGACCATGCGTCGGCTGTCTGGTAATCCTGCGCAACATCAACCCATCTGCCGTTCTCGTTGTCTGGGCCAGGGAGTTGGTCCCGCGAAGCGTGCTGATGGATCTTGCCGGGCGTGGCGACCGCCGTTGATGGACGGTAGTGCGGGACAAGAGCCTGTAGCAATCGGCGTACCGCCTGGTCATCGCTCGCGGTCGCAGATGTTTCCAGCGCGCCGAGCAATCGCTCGAAATCGGCGGGTCTACCAGTGTTGGCATTCGCAGCGATGAAGATCTTGCCGTGGCCGGTGCGGGCGTACTTCTCGTCTTCGAGGAACAGTTCCTCGTAGAGCTTTTCGCCCGGTCGAACGCCAGTCAGGGCGATGTCGATATCGACGCCGAGTTCGAGTCCGGAGAGGCGGATCAGGTCACTCGCGAGATCGATGATCTTGACCGGTTCGCCCATATCAAACACGAAGACTTCGCCGCCGTTGCCCAGCACCGATGCCTGGAGGACGAGCTGGACCGCCTCAGGGATCGTCATGAAGTAGCGGGTCATATCCGGATGCGTCACCGTCACCGGCCCGCCGCTGGCGATCTGCTGTTTCATCGTCAGGACGACACTCCCACGGCTGCCGAGCACGTTGCCGAAGCGGACAGCCATGTACGGGCGTCGCGTTTGGCGTGCCTCCTGATGAACGAGCAACTCGGCGACCCGCTTGCTGGTTCCCATGATGTTGCTTGGGTTGACGGCCTTGTCGGATGAAATGAAGACGAAGCGTTCGACGCCGACACTGCGTGCCGCTGCCAGGACATTCCGTGTCCCGATCACGTTGTTGGTGACGGCCTCGCTCGGGTTCATCTCCATCAGAGGCACATGTTTGTGTGCGCCTGCGTGGAAGACGACTTCGGGGCGATACTCCTCGAAGACGGCCAGCATCCGGGTCCGGAAGCGGAAGTCGGCGATGACCGCGTGCAGCGTCGTCTGCTCGTGGTGGTTGGGGTCGTCCCGCATCGTGCGGGTCAACTCGTTCTGAATCTCGAAGATCGAGTTTTCGCCGTGGCCCAGCAGGATCAGTTCGTCCGGCTCGAAACGCAGCACCTGACGGCAGAGCTCGCTACCGATCGAGCCACCCGCGCCGGTGACGAGGACACGCTTGCCGCGCAGTAACCGGCCGACGGCGTCAAGGTCGGTCTGGATTGGCTCACGACGCAGCAGGTCTTCGATCTCAACATTGCGAAGTTGGTTGATGTGGACCTGACCGCCGATTAACTGATAGAGGCCCGGCAGGATCTGTGGTGTCACTCCTACCTGACGGCAGAGATCGACCAGTTCGCGGACAACGCGGCCCGAAACGGTCGGCATTGCGATGATGACGTGCCCGACATTGAGTTCCTCAACGACCTCCGGCAGATCCTCGCGAGTTCCGAGGACCGGTACCCCCTGGATCTGGAGGTACTGCTTGGTGGGATCGTCGTCGAGGAAACCAAGGACATGGAAGCCGAGTCGCGGGTTCCGCCGCAGTTCGCGCAGCGTCATGATGCCCGCTTCACCGGCGCCGACGATGATCGTTCGTCGCATGCCCTCGTCGCCAGTCACCTCGACCGACGGTGGCAGGCTGGCCTGGGTCAGCATCCGCGCGAACACACGGGGCGCCGCTGTCGTGCCGAGGGCCAACATGAAGAAGATCACTGGCACCGAGAGCGGTGGTCGGGCAAAGGAACTGGCAGGCAGGTCGGAACCCGCCACGAGCAGGCCGCCGACGATTCCGGCCACGACCGCGATCGACACGGCCAGGTGCAGGAGATCGACGATACCGGCGTACGGCCAGTAGCGCGAGTACATCCCGGCGACATAGAAGACGGTTGGAAAGACGATCAGCGCCAGGATCGTGAATTGCAGGGAAGCGCTGCGGAAACTGCCCAGGTCGAAGGAATCGATTCGCAGGACGAAACTGAGGTAGACGACCAACGGCAGCAGCAGCAAGTCGTACAGCACCAGATATCGATTGCGTAACCGGCCAGCCCTCGCACTGAGCGCTAGCGTCAACTGATGTCGCGTAGTTGCGCTGCCGGGGTACACCACCGGCGAGGCTCCTGTGCCCTGAGTTATCGTGCTGCTGCTGTTTCCCATTTCGCGTCGCCCATTCATGGGAGTGGCGATGCGATCACCCAATCAGCGCGATGGGCTGGACCGACATCTGTCTGGCTAATCAAGACGGTATGGGGTGATTGGAATCAAATCGTACGCAGGTCGAGGCGACCTGGTTGACTGCCCCACGCAGTCGCTCCGAATGTCCCAGACGGTCGCGTTGTGTCGCGCCCCGCAATGTTGCGGATTCCAGTTGAATAACTGGCCCTCCCCGGTCGACCGTTTGCCCTTCCCTGTCTGCTACGGGCTCGCTGGTCGACTCGAAACGTCCTCCGCTTCGCTTGACCAGCATACCCACCTGCTGAGATTGTGACAAGTTCGCATAGTACTAATTACTCATTTGGCCCAATTCGTGCGGAGACTTTACTTCCATAAGGCACCGACCTTGCGGATCGCAGCGAAGCGTTATCGCGACTCCCGCCGAATCGTGTGACGCAACGTCGTCTCAATCGGGCGACACGGCCGGATATATGGGGACCGGCATGACAGCGCAGGGTGAAGATCGGTCGTGGCATCCGGTCAGACGGTCCTGGGCCCCGGTCACCGCAGCATCAATGCCATCATTGGCGTACGCGACGCGTGTTTCATGCATTTTGTCTGCGCTTGTTCGCACATTTGCGCATGAATAGCGTCGATAATCGCGGGAATAATGCAATCCCTTGCATTCCGTGTTAAGGTACGACCCGCAGATGGTGCCACACCACGAGTACAGCCCATTCACCTGGGACGAGGGAGTGGTCAAGTCGAAGGAGGGCCCGCATGCGCCGTATCGTTTCGATCGTAGTGTTGACGCTCCTGTTGGGTGCTGTCGCTGCAACCCCCGCTTCGGCGGCTGAGCGGACGGCAGTGTTCCAGTTGAACGTCAACGTCCCGGTCTTCAACGTCGCCGCTATCGGCACGTTGACCGTTGTGTATGACGACGAATCCGGCAATGGAACGTGGACCTTCCAGGGAACTGTCGACGGCCAGCCTGCTTACGCGTCAGGTACAGGTACGTTCGACACCAGTTCCGCCTCGGGAATCCGCTCGATGGCAGGGTTTGCACAGACCACCGCCCAGTTGACGATGACTGGCATCGATAACTGGCAGGTGCCGCGCTTCTCGGCCTATACGCCTCGCACGGCGACGATCCGGACCGTCGGTGAACTGGCATACGTGGACTATCAGGGACGCGAACTCAGCGTCACCGGTGTTCCGCTCGCCATGAATCCACCGCTGTCGTTCCCGGTTGAGGGCAACTTCGTTGTCACCGACGCTGGTAGCGGTCAGGAACCAGTAACGGTTCTGCCTGGTACTGGCGCTGGGCCGGTCTCGTCGGCTGGATCCAGCCAGAGTGCCTTGCCGATTGCGGCGAGTGTGCTCAGCCTGCTGGCCATCGCCGGCATCTGGACATGGAGCCGTATGAAGCGCCCGGTGCGACAGTACGCGTGACCGACGCGCTGAATCAGCGAATGAGTCTGGGCTGGGGAAGGTTCCTGTGCCTTCCCCGGTCCTCCGTCATCTCCAGTCACGCTTCCTCATGGGTTGATCGTCTGCATCCTCTCTTCTCACCAATTCCATCCGTGTTCACACCTGTGCTGTTGATGCCTGGAAATCAATCGGTGGAAGTGGCTGGCCTCAGGTAATCTTCATGTCAAACTCGCAAACGCTTTCTCAGGACCAACCCGATCAGTCCCGGACGGCACCGTCCGCCGCGACAACCACGCCTGAGCGTGTTCGGCGACGACGACGTCACACGCCATCAACTCCACGCTCGCGGCTGGCGAATGTTGCGCTGCTTCTGGCTGGTTGTGCCGGGAGTCTCGTCCTCGCGTTCATCGGCTTCAACATCTACGTGCAGGTCGCCGAAGGGTTGAACCCGTCTGGTCGGGTGTTCGTCGAGGTCGATGGCCAGAAGGTCTACCTGGAGCAGCCGACTGCAGTGGTCACACCGCCGGTGGGGGCATCAGGCGCCGCGCCCGCCGCCGATCCCACGAATACCGACACAGCGACGGACGAAGCGGCTCCAGCCGATGCAACGGCCCCGCCAGACCCGGCGACGATTGAATCCGGCGGTGCAGCCGGTGAGAAACAGCAGGCGGCGCGATCGACTGTGCCGCTGCCTCCGGTGCATCTGGAGATTCCAGCCATCGATGTCGATGTTTCGGTGATGCTTGCCGACAACGACAATCTGCCACGCCATAAGTTCGCCGGTTGGTTCTTCAAGAGTGCGTTCCCGGCTACTGCCGGCAATATGGTCCTGCTGGGGCATCTCGACGGCAATGCCGCGATCTTCGGGCGCTTGAACGAACTGCAACCAGGTGATGAGATCCGCGTCTCAACCCAGGATTCCATCCACGTCTATGTCATCGATGAGAGTTGGACTGTGGATGACACCGAAGTCAGTGTCCTGGCGCCGACATCCGATCCGGTCGTCACGCTGATCACCTGCGCGGGCGACTGGAACCCGTATGAACATAGCTACAACAAGCGACTCGTCGTGCGTGGTCACTATGCTGCGGTCGAGCCGCTATCGGATGGCGCCGGTTCATAGGGCAGGCGAAATCGGACTGGCGCGCATTGTGCGGCGGGCGCGGGCGGAGCCAGTGTCCGCGCTGAAGAAATATGACGAGTAGGTAGTACAAGGGGGCACGTCTGCGACGCCGTCTGCGCCGATGGTTTCGGCGCTCTGCAACGCGCTGGATGGTCGGGCTATGGATTGGTGGGCTGGCGTTTGGGTTGATCGCCGGTTGGGCCTTCCTGCGTTTTGCGTACGACGACCCCGAGCACGGTGACCGTGGCGCAGTCGATCCAGCCTATGCCGCACAGATCTCCACCATGCGCGCCACGTCAGCGACTGGGACGGCTGGCGCGTCGCCAGCTGCCACCGAGGCGTCCGAGCCATCGGCATCGACAGAGACGAGCACCGATTCGACAACGCTGCGAGTCGACGGGACTGAACCTGCCGCCACGACAGCCGTTGAGACACCCATGGCGACGCAGCCACCGGAGACCATCCGGGGAACTGGCACGACCGTGACCGACCCCCTTACGTTGTCAGATGGAATCGTCCTGCTGACATCGAGCCACACTGGCGAGGGACGCTTCCAGGTGACCCTGTTCGACCAGTCCGGCAACCAGATCGCGCGCGTGGCGAACGGCAGTGGGAGTTGGAGTGGGTCCGGGTCCGCCGTCGTACCGGCCGACGGGCAGTATCTGTTCGAGGTCGTCGCCGATGGTGACTGGTCGATTGAGGCGGCTCCGCTCGTTCTCGATACGTCGTCGAACCTGACGATCCCGCTGGAACAGTCAGGCTCCGGTTCCCAGGTGCTCCCGTTCGTCGCCGCCGAGCCCGGCACCTACCGCCTGCATGCGACCTGCGAGACTGGTTCGCTTGGGATCGTGCTGACCAGCCATACCGGGTCGAGCCGCCGGAGCCTGATATCGACCACCTGCCCATTTGACGGCGTCGTCGCATTCCCGGTTGCCGAGGCTCCCGTTGGCTACTACCTCCTGGATATCGTCAGCAGCGGCGACTGGACACTGCGGATTGAATAGCGGTTGACGCGGTGGCGGGCAGCCTTTCCGCCGCACGCGGAACGCCGGGCCACATTTCGCGTAGCGTGACGGGGATAATGCCGATCAGTGAAATACGTCGCAAATCGAGACGGTCAATCGGCTGGGTAGCCTTGATGCTCGCGGCAATGTTGGCAATGGCTGGCTGCGGGAGCGAGGAGCGCCGCGGGGCTGACGCGACCTACGTTGCCGAGCGCGATGCGACCCGTCAGGCCATCGGCAGCGTCACGGCGATGTCGCCTCCGGCCACACAACCCGCCACTCCACCGGAGCGAACCCAGACAACCTCGCCGACAATGGCCAGCGCGACGGTCACACCGCGGAAGACACCAACCGTCGCTGCGACCACTCCGCCGACGCCGTCTGCCACGCGAACAGTAACGGCCACGGCTGAACGAACTGCTGAGCCAACTGTGGAACAAACCGCCGAAGCGACGCAGGAAACCACCCCGGAACCGGAACCAACGCCCGAACAACCGGCTGAGACGATTCATGTCGTCGTCGAGGGAGAAACGCTGATCGGTATTGCCAATCAGTACGGGGTATCTGCGAACGAGATCGCGACGCTCAATGAACTCGTCGATTCGAACCTGCTCACGATCGGTCAGGAATTGCGGATTCCCGTCCCACCGCAGCAATAGCCGAGGATTGCATCGCGATTCTCAGGCGCGTGGCAATCTTCAGGTGTCGTGTGTTGCTGGATGCAGAGAATGCGGTCAGATCGCTCGCGCCGAGGCGGAGCGTGCTGGTCCGGCTGCCTGGCCAGTCGTGTCTGGCGCTGCAACATGGCCAGACGCCGACGCAGGAGCCTGGTCCCAGCCGCGGTCCTCGATATCCTGTTTCGAGACATTGATGTAGATGGACCGGCGCTCGACATTGAAGATCGTGCTGACAGGAATGTAGCGCTGACGTCGGAAGAAGAGGCCCTTCCCAACTACGAGGTACTCTGGCTGGACATCGTCGACCGTCCCGATCTTGGCGAGATCGGCCCCGTAAACACTCCAGTTCGTATCGACGACCCAGTCACCGACCGCAGCGGTCTGTCTATCGACGGTTTGCATGCCGTACTCCTTCGTCACCACAGGTGTCCTCGATCGCTGCGACGGGATGGATCGGGGATATCGGCGAGGACAACGCAAGGCGCATGCCCGGTGCGATCCAATGACAAAGCCCACCTCCCGGCGCGCCAGATTGGCTGCGGGAGGTGGGCTGTTGGGCGCGATCTAGCCTGGGTTGGTTGAGAGTTCGTCGTACGTGTATGGCTGGTCGATTGGTGGCGGCTCGGGCTTATAGACGTCGGCCTCCATCATGAGATCAGCGGCGAACTCGTCCTCCGTCCGTTGGCGTGCTCGCTGGACGGCGATCGCAACCAGCGCGCTTGCGATGGCCGCGACGAGGGCGATCAACAGCCATGGTGCCGATGATTTGCCCTCTTCCGGTTCCGGCACGACGACGACCTGCTCGTGCCGGAATCTCCGGCCTGGGATTTCCGCCAGCGGTGTCGCCTTAGCGCGGGCCGCTCCGGCCAGGGACTTCGATCGCGCTGACATATCCGCCAGTTGGTCGCGAGTTGCCGTCGTCACCCATTCGAGCCGATGGGCAACGACCGGTTCCTCTCCAGTCAACAGGTCGGTCTGTGTATCGTCGGTCTTCTTCGATCTAAACGGCATGGAACCTCCGGTATTCAGGTCAATCCACTAACGTTGTGGACGGAATGCATCGATCGCGGCATACCTCGCACAGGTCGTGCCGTCCGGCCAGTTTGCGCGCGAGAGTCAGGCGGAGACCGGAGCAGCGATACTGTGCGCAGCGTGTCTGGACGGCTGATGCGTTGCGTCCGGTACCTTCGTGACGAGTGCGACCCGATAGCCAGCGAATCCGAACGCGCGCGACGGCTCCAGACCGGCCTGGGCTGCGAATTCGATGAGTTCCGCACGGCTATATGAGCGTCGCGCTGAGAGCGGTGCGTCGTGGCGGCTTATTGGGTTGCGCGTAAAGATCCGGCTGAAGAGCCAGGCGCCCGCGAAACTGGGCCAGCCACGCACCATGTCGTTGATCAGGACCGTCCCGCGTGACACCCGCCGCATCTCGCGCAGGGCAATGACGACCTCGGATGGGTCGAGGTGATGCAGGAAGAACGAGCAGGCCACGACATCAACTGCGTCGTCGGCAAATGGCAACTGCCGTGCATCAGCCGTCAGGAGGTGGATCGCCCCGTCGTCATCGCCACTGCGGGTGAGCCGCAGGACATCAGGATTGATGTCGGTTGCGATGATCCGGACGTTCCGCTGGTGTTGCTGCGCCCAGCGCGCCATGACGCGTGGGATATCGCCGGAGCCGCTGGCGACATCGAGGATCGTGATTGGCCGGGATGACGCGACATCCCGCGAGATCGCGCCGAGTGCCCTGCCAGTGAGCCATGTCCCACCCAGCCAGCGGTTGACCCGTTCGAGATCGGCGAACATCGATCTGAGTAGTCTCGGGTCCTGGCCCGGAAGGTCCATCCACTCCTGTTCGCCGGAGCGATCACGCTCGGCGAGGAATGAGCGCCAACCGAAGCGTTGATGCAGCCCGGGCGTCACAGGGGCGCGTCGTAGCGGGAGTTGCGCTGGGCGAGCGCTGCTGAGAATCATTTGAACGGCTGTATAGACAGCCAGGCTGAGGGTCAGCCCATAGGCAAGGGCACGCGGAATCCACCGGAACTTCATACTGACTCATTTCATATTGTCGACGGGCTGCTGTGGTTGTGCACCTCGGCGCGATGCACAGGTGCTGCACACTGGGTAGGTATGCACGGCCTGTGCCAGTCACGCGGGCAATGCCTTTACCGGGGTGACAGCAGGAGCATCCTCGGCGAAGATGGGCTTGGCGAGTGGGATGAAGGGGAGCGGGGAGGCAGGGCTGAATGAGCGGGACCAACACCGATGTCGTCGTCGTCGGAGCGGGCAACGCGGCGCTTTGTGCCGCATTGGCAGCGCGCGAGCAGGGGGCCAGCGTGCTCGTCCTCGAATGGGCGCCGAAGGAACTGCGCGGTGGGAACAGCCGCTTTACTGGCGGAATGGTCCGCTTCGTCTACGAGAACCTCGACGACCTCGTCCGGGTCGTACCCGACCTTGATGAGGACGAGAAGATCAACACCGACTTCGGCACCTACAGCCGCGACCAGTTCTTCGAGGACATGGGCCGGATCACGCAGTACCGCGCCGATCCGGACCTTGTGACGACGATGATCGACAACAGCCTCGACACGATGGTCTGGATGCAGCAGAAGGGTGTCCGCTTCTATCCCGCCTATGGCCACCAGGCGTTCAAAGTCGATGGCCGCTTCAAGTTCTGGGGCGGGCTGACCGTGCAGGTCTCCGGCGGCGGCCCCGGGTTGGTCGATCAACTCTGCGCGATCGCCGAGCGTGAGGGGATCGAGATCATTTACGGCGCACGCGGGACGGCGCTGATTGAGGAAGAGGGTGTCGTCAAGGGTGTCGTCGTTCGACAGGGCGGCAAGACCTGGGAGGCGCGCGCGAAGTCGGTCGTCCTTGCCTGCGGAGGCTTCGAGTCGAATAGCGAATGGCGCACCCGCTACCTCGGCCCTGGCTGGGATGTCGCCAAAGTGCGCGGCACCCGCTTCAACATGGGCGACGGCATCCGGATGGCGCTCGACATTGGCGCGATGCCGCACGGCAACTGGTCCGGCGCGCACGCCGTTGGCTGGGACCGCAACGCGCCAGACTTCGGTGACCTGAAGGTTGGCGACGGCTTTCAGAAGCACTCGTACCCGTTCGGGATCATGGTCAACGCCCGCGGCGAGCGCTTCGTCGACGAGGGCGCCGACTTCCGCAACTACACCTACGCCAAGTACGGCCACGAGGTGCTGCACCAGCCGGAGCAGTTCGCCTGGCAGGTCTTTGACGACAAGGTCGTCCACCTCTTGCGTGACGAGTACCGCATTCGCGAGGTAACGAAGGTCACGGCGAACACGCTCGAGGAATTGGCGCAGAGACTCGAAGGCGTCGATTCGGCTGGCTTCATGCGGATGATCACCGAATACAACGCCGCCGTCCAGACCGATGTCCCGTTCAACCCAACGATCAAGGACGGCCGCGGCACCGTTGGACTATCCGTCCCGAAGACGAACTGGGCCAACCCGCTCGACACGCCGCCCTACGTCGCCTTCCAGATCACCTGCGGTCTAACCTTCACCTTCGGTGGCCTCAATATCACGCGGCAGGCGCAAGTGCTCGACGCCGCCGGGTCGGTCATTCCCGGACTGTATGCGGCCGGTGAACTCGTCGGCGGGCTGTTCTACTTCAATTATCCTGGTGGGACGGGTCTTACCTCGGGTGCGGTGTTTGGCCGGATTTCCGGGCTTCAGGCTGCGGAAAACGCGATGATCGCAGGTGGTGCGGGCTAGTCCTGGACTGCCACACCCGATCCACAATCTGTTCTCCCCGCCGAGGAATATCTGGCACACAAGAGCGATGACCAGGCCTGCTCGACCTCGACGACTGGCCTGCAGATCCGGAAGTCATTGGCTGCGGGAGTAGCCCAGGCTAAGCCGACCACGCACCAGTGAAATGTGGGGACGACATGACCATGTCGTCCCCTTTGCGTTGAGCGTGACTCGAGGATGATGGTGCGTTCGGCATCCCCGAAACGTGACGTCAGCCGAAACACGGAAGATCACCCATCAACACGTCTTGCGCATCGATCACCCCGCATGTACGATCCCCCAATCATGAATGCACTGCGACAATCAGAAAGAGGGTGCTCGATGCCGCATGCCTGCCCCGCGTTCCGCCTTGGTCTGGTGCTGAGTCTCCTGCTGGGACTGCTGGTTGGCGTCACGACGCCAGCCCAGGCGGCTGACGGCGATCTCTACAGCTGGGGCTACAACCTCTTTGGTCAGCTCGGCGACGGCACGGATGACAATCGGTATCTCCCGGTGAGTGTTACGCCAGACTTCCCGGACGAGGTCGTCGCCGTGGCGGGAGGCTCTCGTCATTCACTGGCGCTGCTGGCTGATGGGACGGTCTGGGCGTGGGGGTGGGACAATTTCGGCCAACTCGGCAACGGTGATGCTGGTGATTCGCTCGTCCCAACGCAGGTGTTGGGGTTGCCACCGATCACCGCCATCAGTGCTGGTGGCTTCCACAGTGTGGCGTTGGCCGAGGGCGGCAACGTCTGGACGTGGGGCTACAATTCGGATGGCCAACTCGGCATCAACTCCCTCGACGACGCCCAGAGTCCGGTTCAGGTGCCCTCGCTCAGTGGTGTCGTCGACATCGCGGCTGGCTACATCCACACGCTCGCGCTGGCCGCAGGTGGAACCGTCTATGCCTGGGGCCATAACGGGTTAGGTCAGCTTGGGATCGGGAGCGAAGTAAGCCAGTCAACGCCGGTGCAGGTTGAGAGCCTCAGCGATGCCGAGATCGTCAACGTTGTGTCCGGCCAGGCATCGGATTTGAGCCTGGCGATTGCTGCGGATGGGACGCTGTACGAGTGGGGATTGAATGGGGCCGGAACGAGTATCCGAGTTACGCCGGTGCTGGTTGCGGGCATCAGCGATGTCGTCGATGCGTCTGCCGGCCACTGGCATATCCAGGCGTTGACGGCCGATGGCACGGTCTATGGGTGGGGATTCAACCTGTACAACGGAACCGGCGACACAGGGTTTACGGACACCCCGCAGTGGGTCATGGATGATGCCGTGGCGGTGGCGACCGGAGCCTTTCACAGCCTGGCGATCGACGAACAGGGGACACTCTGGAGTTGGGGGATGAATACCAATGGCCAGCTTGGCACAGGAACGAATGACAACGAATCCCTCCCCGTCGTGGTCCAGACGTCGCTCAGGTTCCGGGCTGTCGCGGCTGGTATCTACCACTCGCTAGCGATCGAGCGGGATATCGCTCCGCCAGTAACGACGGCGACCGTGAACGGTGAGGCACCGAACGATGGCTGGTACCAGTCGGCCACCATGACGCTGATCGCCGACGAGCCCGCCACGACGACCTACGAGGTCGACGCCGACGCAACGCAGACCTACACCGATCCATTCATGTTGTCCGACGGGGAACACACGATCACCTACCGCTCGACGGATCTGGCCGGCAACGTCGAAGACGACCAGACGCTCACCGTCAAGGTCGATAGCACCAAT
>Ga0180215_1000113_pt1 | contig 120476 bp, 94 predicted proteins | sample eDN3rd37CBELigBY_FD_128871 | JGI IMG/M metagenome (GOLD analysis project Ga0180215, IMG submission 128871) | Enriched backyard soil microbial communities from Emeryville, California, USA - eDNA 3rd pass 37_C BE-Lig BY (version 2) (version 2) | ecosystem: Environmental > Terrestrial > Soil >... | reverse complement strand
GCATGACCATCGAGCCGGCGGGGAGCGACTTCTCCATCGTGAGCATCACCAAGGATGCCTGCGTCGACGACGGCTCCGGCACCAGGGTCCCCGCCGGCAACCCGACCCCCGTCGACATCAGCGGCGGCTACATGATCGGGCCCAGCGAGATCCCCTCGAACTGCGGCGACGACGAGCTGCTGGTCACCGTGCGCTACGCGCCGGGCGAGCCCGCGGGCATGGACAACGCGACCCTCAAGATCATCCACGACGAGGGCGTCAACGACGTCCGGCTGAGCGGCGGCGCGACGCCGCTGATCGAGCACGAGCCGAGCGACCTGAACATCCAGTTCGTCGATCCCGTCGCGCTGGGCTGCGAGAACGACGCCTGCGGCCTCGCCAACTCCTGCGACGGCGCCTGCGCGTCCGCGGCGGACTGCGTCGGCGGCGAGGCGTGCCTCGACGGCGTCTGCCTCTCCGACCAGGCCTGCGTCGGCAAGTGCGAGATGTCGCAGAAGGCGATCCGGTTCTGGAACCGGGGCCCCGCGCCGCTGATCATCAGCAGCGTGGCGTTCCAGGCCATCGAGGACGGGTCGATTCCGGTCGATCCGGCGGATGGCGACCGGCCGCTCTACTCCATCGTGCGCGAGGACTGCACCGCCGAGGCGGTGGCCCGGGACGAGTTCTGCACCGTGACCGTCGGCTTCAAGGACAAGAACACCGGCGGCTTCTCCTCGGTCTATCTCGTCGCGGAGAACAACACGCCGCAGCAGGAGACCTACAAGGTGCTGCTGCGCTCCTCCACGCGCATCGACAAGCTGCCCAACCCGGACGTGGTCAAGGAGCCGGTCAACCCGCGCAAGGGCGAGTGGGTGCGCCTCGACGCCAGCGGCTCCACCGACGAGGAGGGGCCGATCACCAACTACCAGTGGCGGTTCATCGGGCATTCTTCGACGGCGATCGGCCTCCCGCGCGGCGACATCGATCCCGCCAACCCGAACGGGACCGGCTGCAACGTGGTCAGCCCGGCGTCGCCGGGTGGCGCTCCCGCCAACTCCTGCTTCCACTTCCCGATCCCCGGCTCGACGCGGGTGCTCGAGTTCTACGCGCCGGAGCAGGGAACCTACGACTTCGGCCTGACGGTCTACGACTCGGCCTGCATCCCGCAGTCGACGTTCAAGAACGAGCCGGTCACCGTCTCCAACTGACGGCGAACGCAGGCAGCGCTTGGAAGTGCGAAGGGGCGGCACCTGCCGCCCCTTCGTTTTTGCCGGCCCACTCTCGCCATCCAGGGGAGCTGGCCTTCAGTCGATCGTCGGCAGCGGATGGCGCCGGGGCCCCGCCAGGTCGGCGAGGGTGGCGTTGCGGTAGACGTCGAGCATCCGCTCCTGCCCCTCCCGCCACACCGAGAGCATGGTGCAGGAGGGGGCGACGGAGCAGGCGTCGTGCTCGCCGCCCGCCTCGTCCTGCAGGCAGACGTTGACCCGGACCGGACCCTCCACCGCCTCGATCACGTCGAGGAAGGAGATGGCGGCGGCGGGCTTGGCGAGGCCGTAGCCGCCGCCCGCGCCGCGCTGGGAGACGACGAGGCCGGCGTCCGCCAGGGTCTTGAGGATCTTGGCGAGGAAGTCCTCGGGAACGTCGATCTTGCGGGCGATCTCGCGGAAGGGCATGAGATCGCCCCCGTACCTGCCGGCGAGGAAGATCATCGCCCGGAGGCCGTAGTCGATCTTGCGGCTGATCTGCAGGACGTGCTGCATGCTCACCCCAGGGGCCGGCATCGGGACTGCCAGCGGCCGTTATAACCCGCGAGGACGCGACGTTGATCGATCTCCATAGCCACACCACCGCCTCCGACGGGGTCCACACGCCGGCGGAGCTGGTGCGCCTCGCCGTCGAGGCGGGGGTTGCGGTGCTGGCGGTGACCGACCACGACACCACCGCGGGCGTCGCCGCCGCCCAGGCAGCGGCGGCGGAGCAGGGCGGGGGGCTGCGGATCGTCCCGGGCATCGAGATCTCCTGCCGCTGGAAGGACCGGGAGATCCACATCCTCGGCCACTTCCTCGATCCGGACCACCCGGCGCTCCTCGAGCGGCTCGCCGCCTTCCGCGACGCCCGATCCCGCAGGATGGAGGCGATGGTGGAGCGCTGCCGGTCGATCGGCCTCGACGTGCGCCTCGAGGAGATCGAGTCGCGCCGCGAGGGCGCCGGCACCCTGGGCAGGCCCCACCTCGCCCGGCTCCTGGTGGAGAAGGGATACGCCAGCGACCTGCAGCACGCCTTCGACAGGTGGATCGGCAGGGGCGCGCCCGCGTGGGTGGAGCGGCCGATGCCCGAGGCGGCGGAGGCGATCCGCCTCATCCGCGCTGCGGGGGGCTGCGCCACGGTGGCCCACCCGGGCCTCTCGGGGATCCGCTCCGCCGATCTCCGCGCCCTGCGCCGGGAGGGTCTCGAGGGGGTGGAGGCGGATCACCCCGCGCAGACCCCGGACGTGCGCCGGACGATGCGCGAGCACGCGCGCGCCCACGGACTGTGCGTCACCGCCGGCTCCGACTACCACGCGGACGAGCGGGACGGCACCCGCCGCCTCGGCACCGAAACGATGGAAAGCGGGGCGTTTTCCGCCTACGAGGCCCGCGCGACGCGTTCCACAGCGGGCCCGTGATACAGCATTGTCGTCCAGTGGAAATGCGTTGACAGTCAAGGGGGTCCTTCCTAATCTCCGCCGCTCGCAAGACCCCCCTTCCGTCCGAGGAAAGGCCCCGACGTATGGAGCACTTGTCCACCTGGTTCCCCATCCTTCTCCTCGTCGTGCTCGCGGTGGTGATGGTGCTGGTGCTCACCTTCCTGAGCTGGCTCCTCGGCCCGAAGCGGATGACGGCGATCAAGGCGGCCGCCTTCGAGTGCGGCTCCGAGTCCTCTGGCACCGCCCGCGACCGCTTCAGCGTCAAGTTCTATATGGTGGCGCTGCTCTTCATCGTCTTCGACGTGGAGGCGGTCTTCCTCTACCCGTGGGCGGTCCTCTTCCAGGACCTCGGTTGGATCGGCTTCAGCGTGATGGGGTTCTTCCTCTTCCCCGTGGTGATCGGCCTCATCTACGAGTGGAAGAAGGGCGCGATGGAGTGGGACTGAGCTTCCTGCTCGCGAGGTGAATTCGGCATGTCCCAGGATTTTCAGGCGATCACCACCCGCCGCGAGGAGGCGCAGGGCTTCTTCGAGCGGCTGGTCTCCCGCGGCCTCGGCTGGGCGCGGAAGTACTCGCTCTTCACCTATCCGTACGCCACCGCCTGCTGCGGCATGGAGTACATGTCCGTGTCGTCGGCGCGCTACGACATCGCGCGTTTCGGCGCGGAGTTTCCGCGTTTTTCGCCGCGCCAGGCCGACCTGCTGATGGTGATCGGCACGATCAACCAGAAGCAGGCGCCGATCCTCAAGCGCGTCTACGAGCAGATGGCCGAGCCGAAGTGGGTGGTCGCCTTCGGCGTCTGCGCCTCGTCCGGCGGCTTCTACGACAACTACGCGGTGCTCCAGGGCATCGACCGGATCATCCCGGTCGACGTCTACATTCCGGGCTGCCCGCCGCGTCCGGAGCAGGTGCTCGACGCCCTGATCCTCCTCCAGGAGAAGATCGGGGCGCAGTCGCACAAGCTGATCGATCACCGCCCGCCCGAGCCGGAGCTCGTCCGCCCCGCGGGGCGGGATCTCGTTTCCGGAGGAGTGAAGTGAGCGTCGAGCAGCTGCAGCGCATTGCCGAGCGTTTCCCGGACGCGGTGGTGGAGGGCTACACGCTCCACGGCGACGAGACGCTGGTGATCAAGCGCGAGAACCTGGTCGAGGTCGCCCAGTTCTGCAAGAACGAGCCGGGGCTCGAGTTCAAGCTCCCGCTCTCGGTCACCTGCGTCGACTACATCGACGAGAAGCCGCGCTTCGAGCTGGTCTACACCCTCTACTCCATCACCACGGGGCACCACCTCCGCCTCAAGGTGCGCGTGCCGGAGGAGGATCCGGTGGCGCCGAGCACCATCGGCGTGTGGCGCGGCATGGACTGGTGGGAGCGCTACTGCTGGGACATGTACGGCATCCGCTTCAGCGGCCGCGGCCCGATGCGCCGCCTGTGGATGTACGAGGAGTTCGAGGGCTTCCCGCTCCGCAAGGACTATCCGCTCCGCGGGCGCCAGCCGCTCATCCCGGAAGCCGACGTTCGGGACATCTACCGCGGTCCCGGTCCGGGCCCGGGTTCGCCGCCCGCGAGCCGCTCGAACCCCCCGCGCCCCTCCCAGCTGCCCATCGTCAAGTAGCCTCCGGTCGCCAGGCCGGAAGAGGCGATAGAGATGCCCGAGAAGCACGACAGCACGGAATCCCGCGTGACCGAGAACGCGCTGGAGGCCCGGCTTCCCACCAAGACCATGTCGATCAACATGGGCCCGTCGCACCCGGCGTCCCATGGCACGGTCCGCTTCAACATCGAGCTCGACGGCGAGACGATCGTGAAGCTCGATCCGGAGATCGGCTTCCTCCACCGGGGCTTCGAGAAGAGCTGCGAGAACGTGACGTGGCAGCAGTGCCTGCCCTACACGGATCGCCTCAACTACGTCTCGGCGCTCTGCAACAACTTCGGTTTCCTCACCGCCATCGAGAAGCTGGCGGGGATCGAGATCCCGGAGCGGGCGAAGTACATCCGCACCATCGGCGCGGAGATGCACCGCCTCTGCGACCACCTCACCTGCACCGCGGCGATGGGGATGGAGCTGGGCGGCTTCGCCCCCTTCCTCTACGGCATGGAGGCGCGCGAGCTCCTCTGGGACCGCATCGCCGAGCTGACCGGCGCCCGCGTCACCACCAGCTACGGCCGCATCGGCGGCGTGGAGAAGGATCTGCCGGAGGGCTGGGTCCAGAAGGTGAAGGACACGCTGGTCAAGGTGGAGGAGTTCCGCCAGGAGATCGACCAGCTCCTCACCCTCAACCGCCTCTTCATCGACCGCACCCGGGACACCGGCGTGATCAGCGCCGAGGACGCGGTGGACTTCGGCTTCACCGGTCCGATGCTCCGCGCCTCGGGCGTTCCCTACGACGTGCGCAAGGCGCATCCGTACTGGGTCTACGACCGGGTGGAGTTTAAGGTCCCGATCGGCACCCGCGGCGACAACTTCGACCGCTACTACATCCGCATGCAGGAGATGGTCGAGTCGATCTCGATCATCAACCAGTGCTTCGAGCAGATGGAGCCCGGCCCGCACATCATCGAGGACTGGCGCTACGTCATGCCGCCCAAGCCCCAGGTCTACTCGACCATCGAGGGCGTCATCGGCCACTTCAAGCTGGTGATGGAGGGCGTGAAGATCCCGAAGGGCGAGGTCTACTCCTACACCGAGTCGCCCAACGGCGAGCTCGGCTGGTACCTCGTCAGCGACGGCTCCGGCAGGCCCTACAAGGTGCACTGCCGCGCCCCCGGCATCCAGCTGGTGAGCGGCCTCGAGCACATGGTGAAGGGAAGCATGCTTCCCGATCTCATCCCGACCTTCGACGCGATCAACATGATCGGTGGCGAGGTGGAGCAGTGACCGACGAGAAGAAGCCTTCGCTGCCGAGCGGCCGCGACGAAGCAACGCCGGGTGGCAGCGCCCCCGGTATCGAGAAGGGCCCGACCACCACGCCGCCCGCCGACGTGGCGCAGCGCCCGGGCGGCGAGGCGAAGCCGGCGACCGCCGTTCCCAACGTGGCGCCCGCCTCGCCCGCGGCGCAGATGCAGGCCAACCCGGGGATGGTCAACGTCACCATCGACGGCATCCCCGTCGCCGTGCCGCCGGGCACGCCGATCATCGAGGCGGCCAAGGCAGCGGGCGTCAACATCCCCTTCTACTGCTACCACGCGGGCCTCTCCATCGCGGCCAACTGCCGCATGTGCCTGGTGGAGACCTCCAACTCGCCGCCGGGCAAGCTGGTGCCCTCGTGCCAGGTGCCGGTGGCGGAGGGGCAGAAGGTCACCACCAACTCGCCCCGCGTGAAGGAGCAGCAGCGCGCGGTGCAGGAGTTCCTCCTCCTCCACCACCCGGTGGACTGCTCGATCTGCGACCAGGCCGGTGAGTGCAAGCTCCAGGACTACTACATGGAGCACGACTTCCGTCCGTCGCGGTTCGACATGCCCAAGTGGATGAAGAACAAGCGCAAGGACCTGTCGGAGAGCATCACGCTCGACCAGGAGCGGTGCATCATGTGCACCCGCTGCGTGCGCTTCATGGCGGAGGTGGCGAAGGAGCCGGTGCTCGGCGCCTTCGGCCGCGGCCAGCGCGAGGTGATCGACGTCTTCCCCGGCAAGAAGATGACGTCGAACTACCAGGGCAACGTGGTCGACCTCTGCCCGGTGGGTGCGCTCACCTCGAAGGACTTCCGCTTCCGGGCCCGCGCCTACTTCCTCACCGCCACGCCGTCGGTCTGCACCGGCTGCGCGCGCGGCTGCAACACCTTCCTCGACCACTTCCAGGGCGTCCCCTACCGCTACCGGCCGCGGGAGAACATGGACGTCAACCAGTACTGGATGTGCGACATCGGCCGCCGCAGCTACCACGAGCTCTACGAGGAGCGGGTCTCGACCGCGCGGGTCGGCAACGCCCGGGTGGCGCCCGCCGAGGCGGTGCGCGTCGCCGCGGAGAAGCTCAAGGGCGGTCCGGTGGCGGTGGTGGTCTCGCCGGTCCTCTCCCTCGAGGATGCGCTGGCGGTGATGCTCCTCGCCAGGGAGGGGCTGGGCGCCAGGGAGATCTTCCTCTCCGGCCGAGCGGACGGGGAGGGCGATGACTTCCTCCTCCGACCCGACCGCAACCCCAACCGCAAGGGCGTGGAGCTGGCGGCGCAGGCCTTCGGCCTCACCGTGCGCGGCTGGAACGACCTGGGCAAGACGAAGGCGAAGAGCGTGCTCCTCGCCGGCGTCGAGGTGCCGGTGGCGGACGACCAGTTCGCCTCGTGGCTCGGCAACGTCGACGCGGTGGTGGCGCTCGCCTCCAACGACACGCCGGTCGCCCGCGCCGCCCACGTGGTCCTGCCGCTGGCGACCCACGCGGAGACGGAGGGCACCTTCGTCAACTTCGAGGGGCGCGCGCAGCGCTTCCTTCCCGCGTACCCGGGCCGCGACGACGTGATGGCGGGCTGGTACTGGGCCACCGCCATCGGCGCGGAGCTCGGCCTCGCCTACCGCTACGCCTCGGCCCGCGAGGTGTGGGTCGAGCAGTCGAAGCGGCTCCCCGCCGGCGCCCTCGGCGACTTCGACTGGGACAAGACGCCGCGCAACCGCCTCAAGGGCGTGACGCCGCTGCCGGGCGGCACCGTCGACGGCAGGCCCGCCGGCTGGCGGCAGCTCGTTCCCCTGAAGACCCCCACCTCCGCTGCTTGATTCGAGGATTCGTACGATGCGCGCAGCTCTGATGACAGCCGTGATTGTCGGCGTCCTCGCTCTCCTCTTCGTCCTGGTGGGGGCGTTCTACTGGCTCGCGGCCTTCCTCGGCGTGGTCTCCGCCTCGCTCTTCGGGCCGGGCAGCGAGTTCATCGGCATGGCGGTGGCCAACATGGTCACCCTGGTGCTGGTGCTGGTGATGGTCGTCGCCTCGCTGCTCACCGTGGCGGAGCGCAAGTGGTCCTCGATGATGCAGGACCGCATCGGCCCCAACCGCGCCCGGCTGGCGATCATCCCCGGCCTCAAGAACCGGTCCCTCGGCGGCATCCCGCACTTCCTCGCGGACGGCATCAAGATGCTGACCAAGGAGGACTTCATCCCGGCGCAGGCGTCGCGCTTCCTCTACTCGCTCGCGCCGATGATGGCCTTCGGCCCGGTCTTCATCCTCTTCGCCATCGTGCCGATCGCCCCGGAGATCCCCGCCTCCGCGATCCCGGGCATCGCCGGCATCGCCGCCTCCTTCGGCACCACGGCTACCTTCCCGGTGAGCCTCACCGTGGCGCCCAACCTCGACATCGGCCTGCTCTACGCCTTCGCCATGGCGGGCCTCGCGGTCTACGGCGCGGCGCTCGCCGGCTGGGCGTCGAACAACAAGCTCGCGCTGCTGGGCGGCATCCGCGCCGCCTCGCAGATGATCTCCTACGAGATCGCGCTCGGCCTCTCGCTGGTGGGCTGCATGATGGCCTACGGCTCGCTGCAGCTCGAGGAGATGACCGAGGCGCAGACGGGCAACCTCTTCGGCGGCCTCCTGCCCGCGTGGGGCATCTTCCTCCAGCCCCTCGGCTTCCTCCTCTTCTTCGCGGCGGCGTTCGCTGAGACCAAGCGCGCCCCCTTCGACGCGCCGGAAGGCGAGTCCGAGGTGATCGGCTACTTTGTCGAGTACTCGGGCATGCGCTTCGGCATGTTCATGATCTCGGAGTTCGTGGAGATCGTGGTGCTGTCGGGGCTGGTGACCGCGGTCTTCCTCGGCGGCTACCACCTGCCGGTCCCGCCCGCGTGGGGGCTCGAGGCCTCGATCGCGTCGACCTTCGGCGTCTTCGGGCTGGCGCTCTTCCAGGGGCTCACCTTCCTGATCAAGACGGCGATCCTGATCTGGCTGCAGCTCCTCATCCGCTGGTCGATGATCCGCATCCGCTACGATCAGATCCAGACGCTGGGCTGGAAGATCCTCCTGCCGCTCGCGCTGGCCAACATCGTCGTCACCGGCGTGCTGATCCTCGTCGACCCGTCGCTCAACGCGCTGGGCGTCCTCGGGATCATCGTCCTCGCCCTGCTCATCGGCATCACGGTGCTCTACCGGGCGCCGGCGAAGCCCGCCAGCATCCGCTTCGCAGGCCAGCCCGCCGCGACCCCGGTCGCCACCGGCCACGGCCACTAACTGCTTCCAGCTTACGCCCACGCTGCCTGCGGGCGGCGTGGGCGGGAGACGGTCCAAGACATGGCCCACGATCCCAAGCACGAGCCCCGTGAGTTCCACGTCGAGGAGGACAAGGGCCTCACGTGGTTCGAGCGGCTCTACGTTCCCGCCATCATCCGCGGCCTCGCGGTCACCGCCCGGCACTTCTTCGGCAACCTCTTCGGCGATCGCGACACCAACCCGGACGTCGTCTACCGCAAGGGCACCCTCGGCAACGCCGTCTCCACGGTGCAGTACCCCGAGGAGAAGATCCCCTACCCGGTGGGCTACCGCGGTCTGCACCGCCTGGTGCCTCGCGAGGACGGCAAGCCGCGGTGCGTCGCCTGCTATATGTGCGCGACGGTCTGCCCGGCGCAGTGCATCTACATCGAGGCGGGCGAGTACAGCGACGATCCGATCGAGAAGTACCCCACCAGGTTCGTGATCGACGAGCTCCGCTGCGTGGTGTGCGGTCTCTGCGTGGAGGCGTGCCCCAAGGACGCCATCCGCATGGACACCTTCACCCATACGCCGCCGGAGTACAGCCGCGAGGGGTTCATCTACCCGGTGGAGCGGCTGCTCAAGGGTCCCGCGGTCGCGTACCCCAGCGACCCCTGGGTCAAGCGCGAGAGCTCGGCGCAGCCCCACCAGCACGTTCCCTTCCACGGCCTGGCGGAGCACTCCACCGAGCCGGTGCCGCCGAAGCCGAAGCATCCGGTGGGCACCGTCCACCCGACGCAGCCGCGCTTCCAGGAGAGCGACTTCCAGAAGCCGGTGGCGCTCCCCCGGCAGAAGTAGGGCGCCCGCACGGCGGGATGGAACGAAGGGCTCCGGCGACGGAGCCCTTCGTCGTTCCTGCCACGGAAGGCACGGGGGAAGGGGAGCTGGAGGTCGGATTTGCCGACCAGTGGACAGCCGGGTGGATTTTTTGGGTATCGGTCGATCCGCGAGTCATTGTCCGGTGTTGCAGCGCTCGAAGCCGCGCATGGCCAGCGATTGCGACAGTCAATCGGTGTTGGCCCCCTTGCGGGTGCTCTCCCGGCCCCTCTAGCATCCCCGCCGTGCCTCCCTTCCCGGGGGACGCGTGAGGGGGTTCCGGTGAAAGCGCTTCGTTTCCTGGCTGGGACCGTGCTGTGCGGTCTCCTCGTGTTGGCGTGCGGCGGGGAAGATCCCCGGCCGAGCGCGCCGGTCTGTGGCAACGGGCGCGTCGAGCCGGGCGAAGCCTGCGACGACGGCAACCAGGACGACACCGACGGCTGTCTCTCCACCTGCGTGGAGGCGCGGTGCGGCGACGGCGTGGTCCATGCCGGGGTGGAGGCGTGCGATCTCGGCGCGGACAACTCGGACAGCGGCGCCTGTACCACCTCGTGCCGCGAGGCGGTCTGCGGCGACGGCCTCGTGTACGAGGGGCACGAGGGCTGCGACGACGGCAACGACGACGAGACGGACGGCTGCCTTTCGACCTGCGTCCTCGCCAGCTGTGGCGACGGGGAGGTGCAGGAGGGCGAGGCGTGCGACGACGGCAACGACGACGAGACGGACGCGTGCCTCTCGAACTGCCTGCCGGCGCGCTGCGGCGACGGCCACGTCTACGCCGGCGTCGAGACCTGCGACGACGGAAACGATCGCGACGACGACGCGTGCCCCACCACCTGCGAGCCGGCGCGCTGCGGCGACGGCTTCGTCCTTCCCGGCGTGGAGGCGTGCGACCTGGGCGCGGAGAACGCGGACACCGGCGCCTGCACCACCTCGTGCAAGGAGGCGGTCTGCGGCGACGGCCTGGTCCACGCCGGGGTGGAGGCGTGCGACCTCGGCGCCGCCAACTCGGACACCGGCGCCTGCACCACCGCCTGCCGGGAGGCGACGTGCGGCGACGGCCTCGTCCACGAGGGCGTGGAGGAATGCGACCTCGGCGAGGGGAACGCGGAGGACGCCGCCTGCCTGCCGGGCTGCGTGGAGAACGTCTGCGGCGACGGCTTCGTCGAAGCGGGCGTGGAGGCGTGTGACGAGGGGGCGGAAAACCGCGACGACGGCGCCTGCCTCACCACCTGCGAGGTGGCGACCTGCGGCGACGGCAAGCTGCACGTGGGCGTGGAGGCGTGCGACGACGGCAACCTCGACGACGACGACGCGTGCCCCTCCACCTGCCAGCCGGCGCGCTGCGGCGACGGGTTCGTGCAGGCGGGGGTGGAGGGGTGCGACCGCGGCAGCGCCAACAGCGACGAGCCGGACGCCCTCTGCCGCACCGATTGCCAGCCGCGACGCTGCGGCGACGGGATCCGCGACACCGGCGAGCAGTGCGACGACGGCGGCACCGCGCCGGGCGACGGCTGCAGCCCCGACTGCTTCGTCGAGGGGGACAGCTGCAACAGCCCGCTGCCGCTCCCGTCGCTCGCGATGCCGTTCACCATCAGCGGCGACACCCGCGGCTTCGGCAGCGACATCGATCTCGACTTCTGTACCCAGGCGACGGCGACCAACCGCGACGTGGTCTACTCCCTCACCTCGCCGATCGACGCCCGGTGGGAGTTCGCCCTGACCCCCGACGCGGACTTCGACATCGTCCTCGGCGTGCTCTCGTCGTGCTTCGACGTCCCCGCATCCGGCTCGGAGCTCGGCTGCGCCGACTCGCCCGCGGAGGGCGGCACCGAGCACCTGACGATCGACCTCGTGGCCAACCAGACCGTCTACCTGGTGATCGACGGCTACGACGATCCCGACGGCCTGCCCGACGAGGGGACGTGGGAGCTGACCGCCACCCCGACGCCCATCGTCGGCGCGGGCCAGTCCTGCGCAGGCGCCGTCTGCGCCGTTCCGCTCGTCTGCAACCCGAACACGCAGATCTGCGTTCCCAACGTCTGCGGCGACGGCGCCATCGGGCTCAACGAGAACTGCGACGACGGCAACACCACCACCGGCGACGGCTGCGACGCGAATTGCAGGCTGGAGGGCGATCACTGCTCCAACGTGGGCGTGATCCCGGTGCAATCCGACGGGCGGGCGGTGATCGCGGGCTCCACCGTCGGCCTGGGGACGGACTACAACGCGGGCTGCCCGGTGGAGGGACAGTCCAACTACAACGGCGACGTGATCTTCGCCTTCACCTCGCCCACCGACGCGAAGTGGACCTTCGACATCACGGCCGACTTCAACAGCGTCCTCGCGATCCAGACGAGCTGCGGCGACAACACCACCAACCTCGCCTGCGACAACCGGATGATCACCCGCGGCGGCGACTCGGTCTCGGCGATCCTCGGCGCCGGCGAGACGGTCTTCATCCTCGTCGACGGCTACGGCAACTCCACCTACAACGAGGGCTCCTTCGTGCTGGTCGGCACCCAGGAGCCGGTGGTCCCGGCGGGCGCGTCCTGCGCCGGGGGCGAGCCCTGCGAGCCGGGCAGCTTCTGCTACGCGCTGGGAGGCGTCTGCGTGGGCACCTGCGGCAACGGCGCGGTCGACGCGGACAGCCGGGAGACCTGCGACGACGGCAACACGGCGGGCGGCGACGGGTGCTCGGCCAACTGCGTCCGCGCGCCGGGCTGGTCCTGCCCGGTCCCCGGCGCCGCCTGCAGGCCGATCGTCTGCGGCGACGGGCACGTCGATCCGCCGGAGAGCTGCGACGACGGCGGGGCGGTCGGCGGCGACGGCTGCGACGCCAACTGCCAGTTCGAGCCCCAGCCCCTGCCGGAGGCGGGATCGGAGCTGGTCCTCCAGGGCGCGTTCACCGTCGACGATCCCGCCTGGCAGCAGCCGAACACCACCTGCGGCGCGACCACCGGCACCCCCAGGCGCTACGACACCTGGGCGGTGATCAACGACGGTCCGGCGCCGAAGACGATCGACATCGAGATGAACTACTTCGGCACCTCGATGTACCTGCACGTCTTCGGGCTGCCGTGGAACCCGGAGCGCCCGACCGAGAACTGCATCACCGGTTCGCTGGCGAGCCAGCCCGCGCGGACCGGGATCGTGGTCGGCCCCGGCGAGACGCGGCTGATCGTCGTCACCGACTACTCGGAAACGCTGCGGCCCTACACCATCCGCGTGAAGAACCCGCCCGTGTGCGGCGACGGCCTGTGGGGCAACGCCGAGGCCTGCGACGACGGCAATGGCGTGCAGGGCGACGGCTGCGATTCCTGCCAGGTCGAGCCGGGCTACACCTGCTCCCACGTCACCGCGACCTGCTTCGTCAACGATTGCGGCGACGGGATGGTGGGCAACGGCGAGGCGTGCGACGACGGCAACGGCGTGGACGACGACGACTGCAGCAACGCCTGCCTGGTGCGGGGCGACACCTGCGGCGACGCCGCGGTGGTGCGGGTCGATCCCGCCACGCAGTCGTTCCGCGTCACCGGCGACACCCGCACCGCCAGCGCGGACTACGACCTCGACTGCAACTTCGCCAGGACCGTGGCCAACGGCGATCGTGTCTACGAGTTCACCGCCCCGGTCTCCGGCATCTGGACCTTCGACGCCACCGCCGACACCGCCAGCTTCAACATCGCCCTCGGCGTGCAGCGGGTCTGCGGCGACGCGACCCGGAACCTCGCCTGCGACGTCTCGTCGACCACCACCTGGAGGCGCAGCGCCACCCTGGAGATGCTGGCGGGGGAGACGGTCTACCTGGTGGTCGACGGCTACGGCACCGGCAGCTCGCCCACCTCGACGGGGCAGGGCGCCTTCACCCTGACCGGAAAGGTGGTTCCCTATGTCGGGCTCGGGGCGAGCTGCGATCCGGCGGGCGTGCTGAACCGCTGTGGCGACGGCTTCCTCTGCGACACCTCGCTGGCCGCGCCGGTCTGCATCCCGACGGTATGCGGCAACGGCGTCCTCGAGCCCGGCGAGGAGTGCGAGGACGGCAACGTCGCCGACGGCGACGGCTGCTCGCCCGACTGCAGGATCGACGCGGTGCCGCTGGCGGACGCGGGCTCGTCCGTCTTCTTCCAGGGGAGCATCGACGCCACCGATCCCACCTGGCTGCCGCCCAGCACCACCTGCGCGGCGACCACCCGGAACGGAAGCTGGCACTACGACGTCTACTACGTGCGCAACACGGGCGCGGCGACGAAGACGGTGGACATCGCGGTGACCCCCTTCGTCTCCTCGGCGCACGCGTTCGTCTACGACCTGCCCTTCGATCCCGCCCAGCCCCTCGTCAACTGCCTCGACGTGGATCTGCGTGCCGGTCCGCGGATCGAGAAGGTGGAGCTCCGCGCCGGCGAGGCGCGGGCGATCGTGGTGGGCACCGGCCTCGAGACCGCCCCGACGCCCGGCGCCTACGAGCTGCGCGTCACCACGCTGCCGGTCTGCGGCGACGGGCTCTGGGGCGACGCGGAGGCGTGCGACGACGGCAACCCGTTCGACTGGGACGGCTGCAGCTCCACCTGCCAGGTGGAGCCGGGCTGGACCTGCTCGCGGACCACCGGCACCTGCTTCGCCAACTTCTGCGGGGACGGGATCGCGGGCAACGGCGAGGCGTGCGACGACGGCAACGCCGACGAGACCGACGCCTGCAACTCGGCCTGCGCGTGGAACGGCGACACCTGCGCCGCGCCGGTGATCCTCACCGCGAGCGCCGCGAACCCCGCGATCTCGGTGGAGGGCAACACCACGGGGATGGCGCGGGACTACACCGCGTCGTGCGCCAACACGAGCACGAGCGGCGACGTCTTCTACCAGTTCGTCGCGCCGTTCCACGGTTTCTGGCGGTTCAGCGTCCGCGGCGAGCTGACGATGGACACCGCGATCGCGGTGATGAGCGACTGCGGCGTGCCGGCAACCGAGCTCGCCTGCGCGGAGGACGGCGGCGATGGCGCTCCCGACACGGTGCGGGTGGAGCTGGCGGCGGGCCAGCTCGTCTACGTGGTGGTGGACGGCTATGGCACCACCGGCAGCAACTTCAACGACGGCGCCTACCGGCTCGACGTCTTCGGCGCCCCGGTCAAGCACCTGGGCGAGACGTGCGATCCCGCCGGCGTGACCAGCGTCTGCGCGGTGGGCACCCTCTGCGACGCCGACACCGGGGTCTGCGTCGGCTCCGTCTGCGGCAACGGCCTGATCGAGTCGGGGGAGGAGTGCGACGACGGGAACGTCGCCGACGGCGACGGCTGCTCCGCCACCTGCCTCGTCCCGTCGATCCCGCTCCTCGAGGCGGGCTCCGCGCTCCGCTTCGACGACGCCCTGGTCGGCACCGATGCGAAGTGGGCGCCGCCCAACACCTCGTGCACCGCCGCCACGCGCAGCGGCGACTGGCACTACGACGCGTGGGTGGTCCGCAACACCGGGCCGGTGGAGAAGCGGGTGGACGTCTCCCTGACCAAGATGCCGGTCACCACCTTCGTCTTCGTCTACGACCTGCCCTTCGATCCCGCCGACCAGCTCACCAACTGCGCCCAGGGCGCCTCCGGCCTCGAACCGGCGATCAACGACCTCGTCTTCGCGCCGGGGGAGGCGAAGGTGCTGCTGGTGAGCACCGGCGCCACCACCAACCGGACGCCGGGCCCCTACACCCTGGTGGTGGCGACCGAGGCGGTCTGCGGCGACGGCATCTGGGGCAACAACGAGGCGTGCGACGGAGGCGTCGGCTGCAGCCCGAGCTGCATGCCCGAGCCCGGCTACTCCTGCAGGCACGGCGTCGGCTGCGCGCTCAACGTGTGCGGCGACGGGGTGGTCGGCGACTGGGAGGAGTGCGACGACGGCAACCTGGTCGACGACGACGCCTGCTCCAACGGCTGCATGCTGCTGGGCGCCGACTGCAGCGCGCCGGGCGTGATCCGCACCACCGCGGCGGATCCGGGCTTCGTCATCCACGCCTCGACCGTGGGTGGCGGGACCGACTACGCCGCCGGCTGCGCCACCACCACCGGGAGCTCCGATCGCGTCTACGAGTTCACCACGCCCGTGGGCGGCACGTGGACCTTCAACCTCCGCGGCCACGATTTCGACGGCGCCCTTGCGGTCACCGCCACCTGCGGCGTCCCGCTGAGCGAGCTGGGCTGCAGCGAGCTGGGCCTCTTCGGCGCGGTCGACACGGTGACCCTCGATCTGGAGGCGGGGCGCACCGTCTTCCTCGAGGTGGACGGCTTCAGCAGCACCAGCGCCACCAACCAGGGGCGCTTCACCCTCACCGGCGCGGTGGTTCCCTTCAAGGCGCTGGGCGAGCCCTGCAACCCCAACGGCGTGGGCGGCGCCTGCGCGCCGGGCACGAGCTGCGACGACACGCTACCGGCGCCCGTCTGCTCGCTGCCGGTCTGCGGCAACGGCAGGCTGGAGCCGGGGGAGGGGTGCGACGACGGCGGCACCGCGCCCGGCGACGGCTGCGCCGCCGACTGCAGGATCGAGGGGATCGGCTGCGAGCTGCCGCGGGTGGCGGTGGCCGGGCCCGACAACACCTTCACCCTGGCCGGCGACACCACCGGCCTGGAGAAGCGCTACGCGATCGGCTGCGAGTACACCGACAACAGCCCCGACATGCACATCGCCTTCACCGCGCCGGTGGCGGGGCGGTGGACCTTCACCGTGACCCCCGACGGCTTCGACGCGGGCCTGGCGGTCACCACCATCTGCGGGGATCCGCGGGGGCAGATCGCCTGCGTCGAGGCGGGCGGGAGCGGCGCCGCCGATACGGTGACCGTGGCGCTGGCGGCCAACGAGACGGTCTACATTGTCGTGGACGGTTTCAGCTCCAGCACCACGGTCAACGACGGGCCCTTCGTCCTCACCGGCGAGCTGACGAAGCCGTTCCGGCAGATCGGGGAGGGCTGTGATCCGTCGGGCGCCGCGGACGAGTGCGTCGCCGGGGCGGTCTGCGATCTCCTGAGCAGCATGTGCGTCGCCACCGTGTGCGGCAACGGCATCCCGCAGCCCGAGGGCGGCGAGGCCTGCGACGACGGCAACACCGACGACTGGGACGGCTGCAGCAACGACTGCCAGATCCGCGGCGACAGCTGCGCGGCGCCCTTCGACCTCCGCCGCTCCGATACGGATCCCGCGCCGAACCTGGTGCGGGTCACCGGCAACCTGTTCCAGTTCAAGAACGACCACACCCCCGCCTGCTACAGCGAGATGACCGCGACCACGGACCACCGCGACGTGGTCTACGAGCTGCACGGCAACGGGGTGACCGACGAGGCGTGGACGCTGACGCTCAGCGGCGCGACCACCACCGACATCATCCTCGAGGTGGACAGCGCGTGCGTTCCCCGCAACGCGCGCCTCTTCTGCGCCCCGAACATCAACTCCAACAACCCGGGGAGCTACACCTTCATCCTCGGCGCCGACGAGACGGTCTACATCTGGATCGACTCGGAGGCGGCGGTCACCGCCAACCGCGGCTACACGCTCACCGGCGCGTTCTTCCCGCTCGGCGATGCGGGCGCCTCCTGCGACCCGCTGCAGGTGGGTCCGCAGTGCGCGAAGGGACTCACCTGCGGTCCCTCCGCCACCTGCGTGCCGGCGGTCTGCGGCGACTTCGTGGTCGACGGGGAGGAGGAGTGCGACGAGGGGCCGTTCGGCAGCACCACGTGCAGCCCGGATTGCTACGTCCTCGGCGACACCTGCAATGCGCCCTACGATCTCAACGTGCTGAGCACGGTGCCCGCCAGCGGCGCCTGGGCCCACGCGGGCGATCTGGTGGGCAAGAAGCCGGACTACATCCCGTACTGCACCACCGCCGCGGGCTACAACGACGTGGTCTACGTCTTCACCGCGCCGTTCGCCGGTACCTACACCTTCAGCGAGACCCAGTCGTTCGACGCGGTCCTCTACGCGTCCCACGAGTGTCCGGACACCGCCGGCACGCCGGATCTGGTCTGCACCGCCAACGAGTTCGTGAGCCTGCGCCTCGAGGCGAACGAGACCATCTTCCTGTTCGTCGAGCGCTCGGGGAGCACGACCCAGGGGCTGCCCACCAGCAACACCAACTACGCGCTCGAGGTGAGCTGGTCGCCCTGACCGGCGCCGCCGGGACGGCGAAGCCGAGGAACGAAGGAAGCGGGGCCCCTTCTCCGGAAGGCGGCCCCGCTTCCATCTCCGCGCCGGCGCGGCGCCTACTTCTCGGCGGTGGTGGGCTTGGCCTGCTTCACCAGCTCCACGTCGATGGTGATCTGGACCTCCTCGCCGACGAGCACACCGCCGGTCTCGAGTGCCTGGTTCCAGGTGAGGCCGAAGTCCTTGCGGTTGATGGTGGTGGTGGCCACGCCGCCGACGTGGACGCCGCCCCAGGGGTCCTTCGACTCCTTGTCGAGCCCCTCGACCCGGAGGACCACCGGCTTCGTCACGCCGCGGATGGTCAGGTCGCCGGTGACGTCGAGCTTGCCGTTCGCCACCTTCCGGGCGCTCTTCGACTTGAAGGTGATGTTGGGGTGCTTGGCGGCGTCGAAGAAGTCGGCCGACTTGAGGTGCTCGTCGCGCTTCGGCTCGCGGGTGTCGATGCTCGCCACCTCGATCACCGCGTCGATCGCGATCTTCTCCGGGTTGGCGAGGTCGTAGTCGACGGTGCCGCTGAGCTTCTTGAACTCGCCGCGGACGCTGCTGACCATCAGGTGATCGACCTTGAACTGCGCGGCGGTGTGGGCGGTGTCGAGGACCCAGGCGTCGGCGAAGGCGAAGGAGGGGGCGGCCACCGCGGCGGCGGCGAGGATCGAGGGGATGAAGCGCTTCATCGTGACTCCTTGAACGTGGTGCGCGGCTCTCTCACCGCGCGTGGGGAGGCGCCCGCGGGGCGCCGATCGAGTGGCGGTCCTTCGGATGCTGCAGCGTCCGAAGGGGTTGCATCGATGTCGAACGATTTACCATCGACCGGGTGCCCCGCGCAACGGGGCGGCGGGATCAGCGGCGCCGGCGGAGGAGGAGGAAGAGCGCGAGGAGCGGGCTCTCCCCGCCGGCGGCGGCGCAGCCGGCGCCGTCCCGCGGGCGCGGCCGTTCTCCAGCGCTGCCGGGCGGAGCGGGGCAGCCGCCGGGGGCGCCTGCGTTCGCCGGGACGAGGAGCCTGCCGGTGGCCCAGGCGGCGCCGGAGCCGCCGTCGGGCGCGGCGACGGTGGCGTGGAGCTCGACCCATCCGCCCGCGGGGGCGACGCAGCGGAGGTCGACCTCCACCGGCTCGGCGATCCCCGGCCGGCCCACCCAGGCGACCGAGTCGTCGAGCCCCTTTGCGTCGGCGAAGCCCGCGCGCACCACCACCTCGATCCCCTCGGTGGGCCAGGTGGTGAGGCGGGCCACGTAGGCGCCGCCCTGCGCGGTGTCGTTCCGGGCGGGGGCGTCGAAGAAGACCGACGGGGGCGGCGCGGCGCCGGGCTCGACCACGGTGAGGACGCCGGCGGGCGGGACGTACTGGGTGTGGCCGTCGGGCGCCTCGAGGCCGAGCCAGAAGAACCAGTGGCCCGGCTCGAGGGCCGCGGTGTCGAGGACCACCTCGTCGACCGGATCGGTGACCGGCACGGGGCCGTGGATCCGCTCGCCCTCCACCTGGTCGAGGGGCCAGCTCGAGACCCGGGGCGGCGGCGGGGTCCGGGTGGCGTGGAGGGAGATGGTCGCGTCGCCGAGGTCGGTGTCGCGCCAACGCACCACCGCCGCCTCGCCGCGCACCACCACGTTGCCCGGGCCGAGGGGCGCCTCGAAGGCGGCGGGCACCTCGCCGTGGGCGAGCGCCGTGGCGGGGAGGGCGAGGAGGAGGCAGGCGGAGGCGCGCATGGCGGCGAGCGTAGCCCGGGGGGCGCCGGCCTGCCGAGCGCGTGGCTGTGGCGCCCCCCCGCCCGGGCTGGCAGGATGCGCGGGTGCCCACCCCGTCCACCGCCCCCCGCTGGCGCGCCCGGCTCGAGCGCCTCGGCGATCGCCTCGGCAGGCAGCCGCACCTCGGCGCCGTGCGCGACGGCGTGGTGGCGGCCCTTCCGCTGGTGCTGATCGGCTCGACCTTCCTCCTCGTCGCCCAGCCGCCGTCGCGCCTCCTCCACGAGCTGGCCGCGCCCCACGCCGCCACGCTCCTCCTCCCGTACCGGATGCTGGGCGGGCTCATCTCCCTCTACGTCTGCTTCGGCACCGCGCGGTCCCTCGCCCGCCGCCACGGGCTGGACGAGCTGGGCGTGGCGCTGATGGCGGTGGCCTCTTTCCTCGTCGCCGTCGGCCCGGTGGAGGTGCAGGGCGGCGGCTGGGGGCTGGCGGCGGAGCGTCTCGGCGCGGGCGGCCTCTTCGGCGCGCTGGCCGTCGCCCTCGCCTCGGTGGAGATCCAGCGGGCGATCGCCGCGCGCAACCTCACCATCCGCCTGCCGGAGACGGCGCCCGAGGCGATCGGCAGGAGCTTCGCCTCCATCGTCCCCGGCTTCGCGTCGGTGGTGGGCTGCTGGCTCCTCGTCCACGTGGCGGGCTTCGACCTGGTGGCGGTGCTCGAATCGGCGGTGCGCCCGCTGGTCGGCGTCTCCGACTCGCTGCCCGGGGTGCTCGCCCTCTGCCTCGTGGACAGCGCCATGTGGCTCATCGGCCTCCACCCGATGGCGCTGCTGGCGCCGCTCAAGCCGATCTGGCTGGCGATGCTCGCCGAGAACATGGAGGTGGCGGCATCGGGCGGCCTGCCGCCCCACGTGGCCACCCGCGAGTTCTTCCTGTGGTTCGTCTGGCAGGGCGGCTCCGGCGGCACGCTGGCCGCGGCGCTCCTCCTCCTGCGGGCGCGGAGCGGGACGCTCAAGGCGGTGGGGCGCCTCGGCTTCGTCCCCGCGCTCTTCAACGTCAACGAGCCGATCCTCTTCGGCATCCCGGTGGTGATGAATCCCAGGGTGGCGGTGCCCTTCCTGGCGGCGCCGCTGGCCACCGCCACCACCACCTGGATCGCCATGTCGGCGGGGTGGGTGGCCCGCCCGCGGCTCGACGTGCTCTGGACGCTGCCCGCGCCGGCGGGCGCCTTCCTCTCCACCGGCGGCGACGGGGCGGCGCTCGTCCTCCAGCTCGCCAACCTGGCGCTGGCGGGGCTGATCTGGTGGCCCTTCCTGCGGGTGTGGGACCGGGAGCTGCTGGCGAAGGAGGGGCCGCCCGACCCCGCTGCCGCGCCGGCCCTCGCCGGCTGATCCGGGCGCCTGGGCGAAAAGGCGGCATCCTCGCCGCCGCTCGGCGGTTGGACGGGCGATCGAATGCCGTTACAACACCGGGCACTCGCCTTCCGGAGGTCGGTTTCCGTGGTTCGCTCGTTCCTCCTCGCGCTCCTCCTCCTCGCGGTGGTGCCCGCCGCCGCCTTCGCCGCGCCGCCGATCGACTGCGACACGCCGCGCAGCGCGGTGGAGTCGCTCCTCGGCTGGCTCCAGCCCGAGACCCACGCGCCCGATCTGGCGGCGCGCTGCCTCGACGCGGCGGGGCGCACGCAGGAGGAACGGGAGCTGCTCGCCTGGCGGATCAAGGAGATCTACGACAGGCGCGGGCTCTACGTGCCGGTGGAGCGGCTGGCCACCACCAACGACTACCGGGACGCGCAGACCGGCGCCGCCCGCGCCTGGCCCCACCCGCAGCTCCGCGAGCTCTTCGTGGAGCGGCAGGAGGACGGGCAGTGGCGCTGGCCCGCCCGGGTCCTCGACCAGGTGGACGCGCTCCACGTCGCCGTCTCCGGCGGCTGGCTGGAGCGGCTGGTGCGGCGGATGCCGCCCTCGATGCGCGGCACCGTCTTCGGCGTCGAGCTGTGGCAGTACCTCGCCCTCGGCCTGCTGGCGCTGGTGGGGCTGGTGATCCGCAAGGTGATCCAGATGGTCGTCGCCGCCCGCTCCCGCCGCCTGGTGGAGCGCTACGGCGAGGTCTGGGCCACCAAGCTGATCGCCTCCCTCGACTCCCCCGGCGCCACCCTGGTGATGGCGGGCGTCTTCTCCCTCGCCTACCCGCAGCTCCATCTTCCCATCCGCGCCGCCCTGGCGATGGAGGTGGCGGTGCGGGTGATCGCGGTGGTCTCGGTGGTCTGGATCGCCTACCGCCTGGTGGACGTGCTGGGCGAGGCGATGGCCCACCGCGCCGCGCGCACCGAGTCGAAGCTGGACGATCAGCTCGTGCCGCTGGTCCGCCGCTCCCTCAAGATCCTCACCGTCGTCATCGGCTTCCTCTTCATCCTGCAGAACCTCGACGTCGACGTGGGATCGCTCCTCGCCGGCCTCGGGATCGGCGGTCTCGCCTTCGCCCTGGCGGCGAAGGACACCCTCGCCAACTTCTTCGGCAGCGTGATGATCTTCGCCGACCGGCCCTTCCAGATCGGCGACTGGGTGGTGGTCGACGGCGGCACCGAGGGGATCGTGGAGGAGGTGGGCTTCCGCTCCACGCGGATCCGCACCTTCTACAACTCGCTGATCACCGTCCCCAACTCGAAGATCGCCGACGCCAAGGTGGACAACTACGGCGCACGGACGTGGCGGCGCACCTACACCACGCTCCACCTCTCCCGCGACACGGCGCCCGAGCAGGTGCAGGCCTTCGTGGAGGGCGTGCGGGCGATCGTCCGCGCCAACCCCTTCACGCGGAAGGACTACTACGAGATCCACCTCTCCGGGATCGGCCCGTGGTCCTACGAGGTGATGCTCTACATCTTCTTCGGCGTCCCCACGTGGACCGACGAGCTGCGCGAGCGGCACAACGTCTACATGGAGATCCTCCGGCTCGCGGAGCGGCTGGGGATCGAGTTCGCCATGCCCACCTCGATCCAGCGCCACGACTTCGTGGCCCAGCCCGGCGCACCGCGGGAGGTGCCGCAGCCACCGGCGCTCGACGCGATGGCGGAGGTGGTCCACGCCTTCGGGCCGGGTGGCAGCCTCGCCCGGCCCGGGCAGAAGGAGGTGGCGGGGGGCTGGTACGCCAACCAGGAGATCCCCGCCCCGCCGGCCGGCGCGAAGAAGAGCGCCTAGACCGGCACGCGCCGGTGGTGGCCGAAGGGGCCGGTGCGGCGCGACCGCTCCGGCACCAGCGAGAGGCCGAAGATCGCCAGCGCAACGAGCGTGTTGTTCCACATCGCCTCGCCGGTGCCGGGGATGGCGAAGGCGCTGGCGAAGAGCCAGACCGCCAGCGCGGTGTTGAAGAGGCGCGCCTGCGGCCGGGCGAGGGAGACGAGCCCGATCACCACCGCCGCCGCGCCGGAGAGCAGGGCGTTGGTCTGCTGGCCGGACGACTGCTCCCACGCGAAGGCGGAGAGGAAGAGCCACGCGCCCAGGGCGATGGTGGTGATGCGTGCCCAGGTGCCGTTCATGCTGCCTCCTTTGCGGGCGCGCCGATCGAGCCCATGGAGAAGGCGTGGGCAGCGGCGGGCGCGGCGTCAATCCACTGCCGGCGCGCCTTCCGATCGGAGGGCCGCCGCGCGCCCGCCCCGCAGCGCCGCGAGGAAGTCCTCGACGGGCAGGGTGTTGAGCACGTCCGCCGCGGTGGCCCTGCCGCGCCGCGCGGTGGCCACGCCGTAGCGCAGCGTCTGCATCGCCGCGGCGGAGTGGGCGTCGGTGGAGACCACCAGCTTGACGCCGTGGCGCAGGGCGGCGCGGACGTGGGCGCCGGAGAGGTCGAGGCGGTGCGGGCTGCCGTTGACCTCGAGCGCCTTGCCGCAGGCTGCTGCGGTCTCGAACACCTCCTCGAGGCGGAGCGGGTAGGGATCGCGGCTGCCCACCAGCCTGCCGGTGGGGTGACCGATCCAGGAGAGGAGCGGGTGACGCAGCGCCCGCACCAGGCGGCGGGTCTGGCCCGCCTCGTCGAGGCCGTGGCGCTGGTGGATCGAGCCGATCACCACGTCGAGCCGCTCGAGGATCCCGTCGGGGAGGTCGAGGCTGCCGTCGGCGAGGATGTCCACCTCGCTGCCGCGGAGCAGGCGCACCTCGGGCACCTCCTCCTGCACCCGCGCGATCTCCTCCCACTGCCGCTGCAGGCGATCGAGATCGAGGCCGCGGGCGTAGTGGCTCGACGGCGAGTGATCGGTGATGGTGAGGTAGCGGAAGCCGAGCAGGCGCGCCGCGTGGGCCATCTCCCGCACGGTCTGCTTCCCGTCGCTCCAGTCGGTGTGGCAGTGGGTCATCCCCTGGATCTGCTCGATGCGCAGCAGGTCGGGCAGCCGCCCCGCCGCCGCGTCGTCGAGCGCGCCGGGATCGTCGCGCAGCTCCGGGGGCACGTACTGCAGACCCAGCGCCGCGTAGATCGCCTCCTCGTCCGGCGGATCGAGCCGGACGCCGTCGTCGCGGAAGAAGCCGGTCTCCGCCAGCTCGAAGCCGCGCGCCTGCGCCCGCTCCGCGAGGCGCCGCACGTGCCCGGCGTCACCGGTGTGGCGGAGGAGGAGGGCGGTCCAGCTCTCCAGCGGCGTGGTGTGGAGGGTGGCGTGCGTGCCGTCGTAGAGGCGCGCCGCGGCACGGACCGGCGTGCGCTCGAGGCGCTGATCGACGGCGGGGAAGGCGAGGAACCAGTCGAGGGTCGCGCGGGGATCGGTGGTGGCCGCCACCAGCTCGATCCCCGGCACCTGCTCGTTCCAGCGGCGCACCGCGCCGGCGATCGCCGCCCGGTGGACGCCGGGATCCTTCTCCACGTGGAAGAGGATCTCCTCCGCCAGCGGCAGCGCCTCCGCCAGCGGCTTCGCCTCGCCGTGGCGGCGCAGCTCCTCGATACCGCGGAGGATCGCCTCGCGGCTCCTCGGGCCGAAGCCCTGGACCGCGACGAGGCTGCCGTCGCGCGCCGCCCGCTCCAGCGCCTCCACCGAGTCGATCCCCGCCGCGAGGAGCGCCCCCAGCCTGGCCGGACCCACCGCGGGCACCCGGAGGAGATCCACCGCGCCGGGCGGCCACTTCGCCTCCAGGCGATCGAGCAGGGGGATGTGGCCGGTGGCGAGCAGGCTCTCGATCTGCCGGGCGATGGTGGGGCCCACGCCGGGGATCTCCCGGAGCCGCCCCTGCCGCGCCAGCTCGTCGAGCGGCTCGGCGAGGGCGGCGATCCGGTCCGCCGCCACCGCGTAGGCGCGCACCTTGAACGCGCTCTCTCCCTCCAGCTCGAGCAGGCGGCCGAGCCGTCGCAGCGCGCGGGCCACCTCGTGTCGCTCCATCGGACCACCCTCCCGGCGCGTGTGCTATGGAGGATGGCCATTCCGAAGAGGGAGCGTGATCGTGACCAGGAAGGTTTGCCTGGGCCCCGCCGATCTGCGGGAGGGCGAGATGCGGGGCTACGAGGCGGAGGGGGGCAGGCTGGTGCTCCTGGGGCGGGTCGGCGGCAGGTACCGGGCGATCGACGACTGGTGCAACCACGCCGGTTGCCAGATCTCCATGGGCTGGCTCGATCCCCGGCCGGACGGGGGCGCCACCGCGGTCTGCCCCTGCCACGAGATCGGCTTCGACCTGGAGACGGGGAAGAACCTCACCTCGCCGCTCCTCTGCGACGATCAGCCCGTCTTCCCGGTCACGGTGGAGGGGGGCGAGGTGTGGGTGGAGCTTCCGGAGGAGGAGTGATGGCGCACGGCGACCACGGTCACGACCACGACCACGATCACGTCCACGGGCATGGGCACGCCCATGCCCACGGCCACGAGCACGGTCACGTCCACCACGCCCACGGCCACCCGCACGCGGGCGCGGAGGCGGCGCACCACCACGCGGTCTACCACCACCAGACCGGCGCCCACGCGCTCCACCACGGACACGCCGCCGCGGACGCGGCACCCCGGATCCACCGCGCCGCCGCGCCGCGCATCGTGCGGGTGGGCGTGGTCACCGCCAGCGACACCCGGGACGAGAGCACCGACACCTCCGGCCGCTACCTCCGCGACACCCTCGCGGACCACGGCCAGCTCGTGGTCCACCGGACCATCGTCCCCGACGAGCCGGAGCGGGTCCGCCTCGCGGTGGCTGCAGCGGCGGCGGCAGGCGCCGAGGTGGTGATCGTCACCGGCGGCACCGGCATCTCCCGCCGCGACTCCACCTTCGAGGCGATCGACGGCCTGCTCGCCAGGCGCCTCCCCGGCTTCGGCGAGCTCTTCCGGCTCCTGTCCTTCCAGGAGATCGGCAGCGCGGCGATGCTCTCCCGCGCCACCGCCGGCGTCACCGCCGACGGGCTGATCATCTTCGCCATCCCCGGCTCCACCGGGGCGTGCCGCACCGCGCTGGAGCGGCTCATCCTCCCGGAGCTGGGGCACCTGGTGGCGGAGGTGCAGAAGTAGCCGGCGCGCGCCGGCTGTTGCGCCCCCGATGCTCTCCGTCGCCCGTGCAGAACGCCTCCGCGGCGTGCTCGATCCCTTCGTCGCCGCCTTCGATGCGCAGGCGCGTGTCGCCTTCGATCCGGTGGAGGCGCCGCGCTCGTACGCGGATCCCGCCGACCAGGAGATCGCCGGGCTCCTCGCCGCGGGGCTCGCCTACGGCAGGGCCGATCTCTTCCGGCCCCGGCTCTTCGGCGTGCTCCGCGAGATGGGGCCCTCGCCCGCCGCCTTCGTGCGCGCCTTCGATCCCGCGCGAGACGGCCACCGCTTCGCGTCGTTCGCCTACCGCTTCAACCTGCCCGCGGACATCGGCGCGCTCCTCGCCGGCGCGGGGGCGGTGGTGCGGGCGCACGGATCGCTGGGCGCCTTCTTCGCCGCGGAGCTGCGGGCGCGCGGCGCTCTCCGCGGCGCCCTCGCGTCCTTCTCCCGCACCATCCGCACCGAAGGGGCGGCGCGGGTCGCCGGCGCGATGGGGCCGACCCGCGCCCTGGAGCACCTCCTCGCCGACGCGGAGAAGGGGGGCGCGTGCAAGCGGCTCCACCTCTACCTGCGCTGGATGGTGCGGCGCGACCAGGTGGACGTGGGCGCGTGGGAGGGGCTGGTGCCCCGCTCCCGGCTCCTCGTCCCCGTGGACACCCACGTGCTCCGGGTGGCGCGCCTCCTCGGCCTCACCGCGCGCAAGGACGCGAGCTGGCGGACCGCGGAGGAGATCACCGCCTCGCTGCGGCGGCTCGATCCCGACGATCCGGTCAAGTACGACTTCGCCCTGTGCCACCTGGGGATGAGCGGCGCCTGCCCGGCGCGGCGGCGGCAGGCCCACTGCCTGCGCTGCCCGCTGCGCGGGGAGTGCAGCGCCGGGCGCAGGTTCGCCGCGCTCGCCCGCGCCGGCTGATCAGGCGGCGAGCGGCAGCCGGATGTGGAAGGCGGCGCCGCACGGGTGGTTCTCGGTGACGTAGATCGTCCCGCCGTTCGCCTCCGCGGCCAGCTTGCAGAAGGTGAGGCCGAGGCCGCGGCCGCGGCGCTCCCGCGCGAGCTGCTTGAACTTCTCGAAGATGGCCCGCCGCTCGTCCGGTGGGATCCCCGGCCCGTCGTCCCGGACCACCACGGTCGCCGCGTCGCCCACCTGCATCGCCTCCACCCGGATGGTGGTGCGGGCGTAGCGGCTGGCGTTGTCGAGGAGGTTCTCGATCGAGCGGCGGAGGAGGTCGCGATCGACGTGGACGGAGAGGGGGCCGTCCACCTGGATCTCGAGCCGCTGCCCGTGGAGGCGCGCCAGGACGCCCACCCGCGCCGCCGCCTCCTGGACGATCTCCGCCAGGTCGGCGCGCTCCGGCCTGGCGCGCAGGCCGGTCACCTCGTGGGTGTAGAGATCGAGCAGGCCGAGCACCTGGCGATCGAGGGCGGCGGCGGAGGCCTCGATCTCGTCGAGGAGCTCCCGCTGCGCGGGGCTCAGCTCGCCCTCGTGGCCCAGCAGGTAGGCCGCAGCGAGGATCGAGGAGAGGGGCGCCTTGAAGTCGTGGACCACCAGGGCGAGGAGCTCCTGCCGCTTCCGCTCCTGCTCGACGATGCTCGCCACCAGCGCCGCGCGCGAGCTGGCGAGGTGCCCCAGGTGCTCCGCCTGCGGGTTGCGCGGCATGCCCCGGGTCTCGAAGCCGATCACCTCGCCGTGCTCGTTCCGCTCCAGCTGGTTGAACTGCTCGATCCAGTGGAAGGCGCCGTCCGCGCCGCGCCAGCGGACGAGGAGCGGGTGGCTGGCGCCGGCGGGCAGGTGGAGGGTGGCGGCCACCACCGGACGATCCTCGGGGTGGACCAGCTCGAGGAGGGCCGCTTCGGCGATCGGCTCGTCCGCGGAGACGCCCGCGCCGGCGGCGAAGCCGGGATCGAGCTCGAACGCCTGGAGCGCAGGGCGGGAGCGGTAGAGGAGGAAGGCATCGGGCGCCGCCGCCGCCCGTTCCAGGAGCGACTGCGCCGCGCGCCGCCCCGCCTCGACGTCGCGCTCGATCGCCGCCACCCGCGCCTGGGTGCGCAGGTCCGACTCCGCCTGGTGGGCGAGCCGGACCAAAAGCTCGAGCGATCCGGGCCCGAGGGTGCGGGGCGTGCGGTCGAGGACGCAGAGCACGCCGACGGCATCGAAGCCGGGAGAGCGGATCGGAACGCCGGCGAAGAAGCGGACGCGGGGCCCGCCCTGGACGAGGGCGCAGCCCGCGAAGCGGGGGTCCTCGAGGGCGTCGGGGACGTGCAGGGGGCGGGCGCTCCCGAGCACCTCGGCGCAGAACGGATCGGCGCCGAGCCGTGCGTCGGCCGGGAGGCCGGTGCTCGCCACCAGGCCGGCGCCCTCGAGCCAGATGCAGGCGATCGGCGCGGCGGCGGCGCTGGCGGCGAGCTGCACGTAGCGGGAGAAGGGCTTCTGCAGGCCCGTCCCGGGCCGGACGGCGCGGTGCCGGTCGATTGCTACCGGTGTGCGTCCTCCGTGGCGCGCCATCGACACCTCCTCCCGGTCGCCCGAATGGAAGGAGGGTACAGCAGCCATCACCCGCCGTGGGGGGCCGTTGCGCCGGGGACCCGTCGAGGACCGGCGCGCATTGTCCGCTGCTCCCCAGTGGCCCGGACGGCGCCTCCGCGTTCAGATCCGGCGCTTGGACTGGTGGAGCTCGAAGACGATCTCGCCGCCGCGGAAGATGCGCACGGTCCCCGAGGTCTGGGAAACCACCAGGGCGATCGCCCGGGTGTGGGCGGTCATCAGCGCCGCGGCGGCGTGGCGCGCCCCGAGACCGAGGGGGATCTTGAGCTCGTCGGTCCCCGGGGACTGGAGGTATCGGCCGGCAGCCAGCACCACGCCGTCCTCGCGGACGACGAAGGCGCCGTCGAGGACGGAGAAGTTCTTCACCGCCTCGGTGATCCGGGGATCGAGGATGTTCCGCTCCGACTCGCTGATCCCCTGGAAGGGATTGATGGTGAGCTGCTTGCTCTTCTCCAGCACCGAGATCGAGTCGCCGAGCACCACGATCGTCCCCACCGGGTGGCCCTCGAATCCCTCCTGGCCCACCTCGAGGGCGAGGCGGATCACCTGCTCCACCACCTGGGGGTCGAACTCCTCGGGGAGGCGGAGCGCCTCCACCGAGAGCGATTCGTCCTCCTCGGCCCCCACCTCCACCTTGAGGAGGGTGTCGACGGAGCGGCGATGCCCGGTGACGCAGAGGACCACGTCGCCGTGCTGGAAGGAGGGGGCGGCCGCCACCAGGGCGACCTTGGCCTTCTCCACCCGCGAGTACTCGTAGCCGGGGATGACCACCGCCCGGAACCCCTCCTCCCGAAGGTCGCGGGCGAGGTTGTCGCTGGTCACCGCGTAGATTAGCTTCCGGCGCAACGATCGGCCCTTCAGGTCTTCGGGGGCGAGGGGGTAGTCGGAGACGTAGAGCAGGTGATCGACCTCTGCCCGTGCGGCCAGCGCGAGGGCGCTCCGGAGGAATTCGCGGTCGATTCGTGTGGTTGTGTCGGCCATGGTGATCCGGTGCCCGGCTGGGTGCCGGGGGAGCGGCCCACCTTACGGCAGGTGGCGTGGCTCCGCAAAAAAAGCCGAGTCGTCACGCGGGGGTAGCCGCTTGACGTTCCCGGTTTCGTACTGATAGAAACGCCGACTTTCCCCGGGGAGCCCGGGGAGGAACTGCAACGCGAGCGAGCTCGCCCCGCCGTGGGAGTCCAGGTTGAACCAGACGGATCTGCAGCGCTTCAAGACGATGCTCGAGGAGTCCCGCCAGACGCTTCTCCAGTCGGCGAAGCGGACCCTGGAGGAGTCGAACTTCGATACCGACGATCTCCCCGACGAAATCGACCTGGCTTCGTCCGAGTACAACCAGTCGATGGTCTTCCGCCTGCGCGATCGGGAGAAGTTCCTCCTCAAGAAGATCGACAAGGCGCTGGCGCGCATCGAGGACGGATCGTTCGGCATCTGTGAGCGGTGCGAGGAGGAGATCAGCGTGAAGCGCCTCGAGGCGCGCCCGGTCACCACCCTCTGCATCCGCTGCAAGGAGGAGCAGGAGAAGAAGGAGAAGTCCTACAGCTGAGGCTGGAGGCTTCCCGCGCTCCTGCGCCGACGAGAAGGCCGCCCCCCGGGGCGGCCTTTTTTCGTGCCCCTTCAGCGCAGCTCCACGCGGAGGAGCTGGTTGCCGACGAGGAGGAAGTCGCCCGCCGCCAGCGCGGTGGGGCGGTTGAGGCGCACGAAGGTGCCGTTGGACGAGCCCAGGTCGCGAAGGCGGTAGCTCTCGCCGTCCACCTCGATCACCGCGTGGCGGCCGGAGACGAAGCGGTCGGTGGGGAAGGTGACATCCCCCTGCTCGCGCCCGAGGAGGTTGTCGCCCGCCTGGAGGGGATAGACCTCGCCGATGCCGCCCCCCTGGAGAATCTGGAGGAGCCGCGCCTGGTAGCCGGGATCGGGGGAGCCCCAGAGCCGGGTGCCGTCGGCGCGGGTGCGCCCCGCCGGGACCATCGGCTCGAGCCGGAGGAGCTGCCGGCCGAGGCGGAGGTGATCGCCGGGCTGGAGCTGCACCTCGCCTCGTACCTTGCGGAAGACGCCGTTGAGCGAACCGAGGTCCTCCACGCGCAGCTCGCCGTCCATCCAGGCGAAGCTGCAGTGGCGGGCGCTCACGAAAGGGTCGTCCTCGATGCGGACGTCGCCCGCGGTCCCCACCACCACCGGCGCGTCGCCCACCGGGAAGGCGTCGCCTTCGCTCCCGTCGGCGCGGATGGAGACGATGCGCGCCCGCGGCGTGGCCAGCGGCACCGCGTGGAGGAACATCGTGCCGCCGCGCACCGGCTTCTCGTCGAGGCGCGAGCCGCACGAGGCGCACCAGACGAAGCTGGCGGGGGAGGGCTTGCCGCACGAGGGGCAGGTGCGCTCCGCCGCGGCGGGGCCGGGGGTGCGGCCCACGGGCACGGGGGCGCGGGGCGCGTTGGGCACGCCGGGGCGCAGCGCCTCGCCGCAGTCGAGGCAGTAGTTGAAGCTGGCGGCGTTCTGCCTGCCGCACGATTCGCAGCGGATCATCGATTGCCCCCTGGGGTGCCAGCGGCGAGGCATAGCGCTCCGCGTGCGAGGGCGTCAAACCGCTTCGGCAGCATCGTCGGCCATCCGTCAGCGGGTGGAGGCGATCTTCTCCACCCGCATCACGTTGCGGCCGATCCGCACCGTGTCGCCGGCGGCGAGCTCCCGCTCTCCCCCCGCCGCGAGGTGGAGGAAGGTGCCGTTGGAGGAGCCGAGGTCGCGGAGCAGCGCGTCGCCCTCCGGCGCCGCGTCGAGCTCGCAGTGGCGGAAGGAGACGAACGGATCGTCGGGGAGGAGGAGGTCGCCGGCGGAGCGGCCGATCCGCACCGGCGCGGGGCGGAGCCAGGCGGCGCCTACCACGCCGCCCGCGTGGATCCTGTCGATGCGCAGCACCGTCTCGCCCTCCGGGGGCGGGCTGCCGAGGAAGGGGGCGCCGGGGCGGGGTGGCGGCACCGTTCCCGCGAAGCGGAGGAGCTGATCGCCCAGGGCGAAGAGGGAACCGGGGGCGATCGTCTCCGGGCGGCGCATGCGCACGAAGACGTTCGCGCCGCCCACGTCGCGGAGGAAGAGCCTGCCGCAGCGGAAGCGGAAGGTGGCGGCGTGGGGCGGGACGGTGTCGTCGCCGGCGAAGCAGAAGGCGCAGCCCTCCCTGCCCACGGTCACCTCCTCGTCGGCGAGGAGCCACGGGGTGGTGGTGGGGGGCAGACCGCGCAGGTGGACGAGCCGGACCCTGCCCGGCTCCAGGGCGAGCTCCGGGGGCGGGGTGGTGATCACCCGGGCGCCGCAGCTCGGGCAGAAGGAGAGGCTGATGGGCAGGCCGAGGCCACAGGCGGCGCACGGGGCCTCGGGCTCCGGCGGAGGCGGCGTGCGGTAGGGCGGCCAGGTCGGGGTGCGGCGGGGCTGCGGGGCGGCAGCGTCCGCGGGGGGCGGCGGGGGGCCGGGGGTGCGGGCATGCGTCTGCGGGCCCGGGATCCGGGCGTGCGCCTGCGGGGCGGGCGGCGCGGCGGGCCGTCCGTGGAGGAGCGCCACCACCTCGAGCACCTTCCCGCAGCAGGCGCAGGTCCCGACGCCGGGTTCGCTCCAGGTCGAGCAGACCTCGCAGACCGCGCCCAGCTGTGCGAGCAGGCTCTTCACACGTCCCTCCCGTCCCGGGGCCGGACCTTACCCCGTCCGCACCCGCTTCGGCGTGCCCATTTTATCCCGTGGGCCGGGCAGGAAGGCCGGCTTGCCTTCGAGGCGTTCCGTCGTACGATGGTGATGCAGTGCGTCGAGGATTGCCCGGACACCACCGAACGTTGCGAACCGATGGCGGGGTGGTACGATCGTCCAACCCCCGACAACTACATGCTCCGTCTCAACGACATCCTCCAGCGAATCGCCGGCTACCACCCGGATCCCGACCTCGACGTCATCAAGAAGGCCTACGTCTACTCGGCGAAGGTCCACCAGGGACAGATCCGCAAATCGGGCGAGCCGTACCTCACGCATCCGCTCGCGGTGGCGGGCATCCTCACGGAGCTCAAGCTGGACGAGGCCTCGATCGTCACCGGCCTCCTCCACGACACCATCGAGGACACGCTCGCCACCCTGGACGAGCTGCGCGAGCTCTTCGGCGACGAGATCGCCCAGCTCGTGGACGGCGTCACCAAGCTCTCCCAGTTCCAGATCTCCAAGGAGGCCTCCGCCGAGGTGAAGCAGGCGGAGAACTTCCGGAAGATGATCGTGGCGATGGCCAAGGACATCCGGGTCATCCTGGTGAAGCTGGCCGACCGCACCCACAACATGCGGACGCTCGAGCACATGTCGCCGGAGAAGCAGGCGCGGATCGCCCAGGAGACCCTGGACATCTACGCACCCCTGGCGAACCGGCTCGGCATCAGCTGGATCAAGACGGAGCTGGAGGAGCTCTCGTTCCGCTACCTCCGCCCGGCGGAGTACGCCGACCTGGACGAGAAGGTCTCGCGCCGCAAGCGGGAGCGCGAGCGCTTCGTCGAGGAGGTCTGCGAGATCATCCAGCGGAAGATGCAGGACAACGGCCTCGACGTGCAGGTCTACGGCCGTTGGAAGCACCTCTACTCGATCTGGAAGAAGATGCGGGCCTCGGGCATCGAGTTCGAGGGCGTCCACGACGTGATCGCCTTCCGCGTGCTCACCCGCACGGTGGCCAACTGCTACGAGGCGCTGGGGCTCATCCACTCGATGTGGAAGCCGGTGCCGGGGCGGTTCAAGGACTTCATCGCCATCCCCAAGCCGAACATGTACCAGTCGCTCCACACGACGGTGATCGGTCCGTTCGGCGAGCGCATCGAGGTGCAGATCCGCACCCACGAGATGCACAAGGTGGCGGAGGAGGGCATCGCCGCCCACTGGGCCTACAAGGAAGGGAAGAGCGGGGTCCGCAGCTCCGACGACGCCAAGTTCGCCTGGCTGCGCCAGCTCATGGAGTGGCAGCAGGACCTCAAGGATCCCAAGGAGTTCCTCGAGACGGTGAAGGTCGACCTCTTCACCGACGAGGTCTTCGTCTTCACGCCCAAGGGCGACGTGAAGGATCTGCCCCGGGGCGCCACGCCAGTGGACTTCGCCTTCGCCATCCACTCGGCGGTGGGCGAGCGCTGCGTCGGCGCCAAGGTGAACGGCAAGATCGTTCCCCTGCGCTACAAGCTCAAGAACGGCGACACGGTGGAGATCCTCACCAACGCCAACGCCCACCCGTCGAAGGACTGGCTCACCTTCGTCAAGACGAGCCGGGCGCAGGCGCGGATCCGCGCGTACATCAAGTCGCAGCAGCGCGAGAAGGCGATGGCGCTGGGGCGCGAGCTCCTCGATCGGGAGTTCAAGCGCTTCGGCCTCAACTTCAACAAGCTGCTCAAGGGCGACGCCCTGCCGAAGATCCTCGCCGACATGGGAATGCGCCAGGGGGAGGAGCTCCTCTCGGCGGTGGGCTACGGCAAGGTGGCGCCCTCGCAGGTGCTCCAGCGGGTGCTTCCGCCGGAGAAGCTGGCGGCGCCGCAGGAGCCGGACAGCGGCGTCTCCAAATTCACCGCGATCATCAAGAAGGCGGTGGGGCGCTCGTCGCGCTCGGGGGTGCAGATCAACGGCATCGACGACGTGATGGTCCGCTTCGGGCGATGTTGCAACCCGGTGCCCGGCGACCCGATCCTCGGCTTCATCACCCGGGGCCGCGGCGTCACCGTGCACACCGCGAGCTGCGAGAAGGTGCTCGCCACCGACCAGGAGCGCCGCGTCGACGTGCAGTGGGACATCAAGGGCGACTTCAAGCGCCCGGTCACCGTGCGCGTGCTCACCGCGGATCGCCCGGGCCTCCTCGCCGACATCTCCCAGAAATTCTCCGCGGCGGGGGTCAACATCTCCCAGGCCAACTGCCGCTCCACCGGCGACGACCGCGCCGTCAACACCTTCGAGGTGGCGATCACCGACCTCAAGCAGCTCCAGGGGGTCATGGCGGCGATCGAGCGGATCAAGGGCGTCTTCGCGGTGGAGCGCGTCTGACGCCGGTCTCGTTGACCGGCTGCGCGCGCCGCGCTAGGTAGGCCTCCGCGATTCTTCCCGGAGGACGAGACGATGGCGCGCGAAGTGATCCACTCGGACAATGCCCCCAAGGCGATCGGGCCCTACTCGCAGGCGATCCGCGTGGAGGCGGGGCGGATGATCTTCTGCTCCGGCCAGGTGCCCATCGTGCCGGCGACGGGCGAGTTCAACTCGCAGAACGTGGCGGAGCAGACCGAGCAGGTGATGAAGAACCTCGAGGCGGTGCTCGCCGCCGCCGGCGCCACCTTCGAGAACGTGGTGCGCACCACCATCTTCCTCACCAACATGGCGGACTTCGGCACGGTCAACGAGGTCTACGGGCGCTACTTCCCGAAGAACCCGCCCGCCCGCGCCACCGTGCAGGTGGCGGCGCTGCCGAAGGGCGCGCAGGTGGAGATCGACTGCATCGCGGTGATCTGACCGCCGCCTTCGAGAGAGGGAGAAGGCCCGCGCCGCGGTGATGCGGGGCGCGGGCCTTCGTCCGTCAGGGCGCCGCGGGCGGCACGATGTCGCCGCGGATCTCGCCGTCGGGCTCGTCCACCGTGTGGACGTTGATGTAGAGCGCGCCCGCCTCGTACGCGGTGACGTCGTCGGCGCTCATGGTGTGCTCGCCGGTGAAGGTGCCGCTCCTGCTGTCGTCGCCGGGGACCACCTCGAGGTCGAAGAGGATTCCGTCGGCGCCGTACACGTGGGCGGAGCTGCCCTCCACGTCGGTGAGGACGCTCTCCAGACCGCGGAAGCTGCCGTTGACCGTGAGCACGTCGCCGGTGCGGGAGATCGAGGCGACGCCGGTGCCGGCGGTCTCGACCGGCGGATCCTCCTGGTCGCCCGAGAGCGTGATCTCGAAGAGCTGGTCGGGCGCAGCGGGCGCCTCGTCAGCGAGCTGGGCGCGCAGCTCGCCCATCGGGTAGTTCTCCGTGTGGACGTTCACGTAGTGATCGCCATCGAGGAAGTTCTGCCGCTGCGTGGCGTCCAGCTCGGCGGTGCCGGTGAAGGTGCCGCTGCGGTTGTCGGCGCCCGGGGTCACCTCCAGCGGGATCACCACCGGCCCGTTCTCGCCGGGGGGCGCGAAGTGGACGTGGGCGGGTGTGCCGCCCACCGGGAAGAGATCGCTCCCCAGACCCGAGAACTCCCCCTCGATGGTGAGGGTGTTGCCGTCGAGCGTGGCGGTGGCGCTGCCGGTCGCCAGGGTGGCCACCGGCGGCACCTCCTGGGCGCCGGTCAGCACCACCTCGCGCTGCACCTGCTCTCCGCCGCCGGTGCCGCCGGTACCGCCCTCGCCGCCGGTGCCGCCAGCGCCACCCGTTCCGCCGGTGCCACCGGTTCCACCCGTGCCGCCGGTACCGCCGGTGCCGCCGGCGCCTCCGCTGCCGCCCGTGCCGTCGCCATCGTCATCGGTGTCGCAGCCCACCGCCGCGCCCAGCGAGAGCGCGAGGAGCAGCACCAGCCAGATCGACCCATGCCTCTTCATTCCACCCCTCCCGAGCCCTTGGGCTCGCCGGTTGCCGGAATCTTCGTCCGGCCAGAGGAATGACGCGGGCCGGGCGGTACTGCATCACCCCGGCACCCGCGCAGGGCCTGCCCCGACGAGCCGCCGCGGGTGGGGCTACCTGCGGAGCTGGGCGCGCAGCTCGCCTTCCGGGCGGTCGACGGTGCGGACCTCCACGTAGGTGCGGCCGGCGAGGAACTCCTCGACCAGATCGTCGTCGAGGAGCACGTCGCCGAGGAAGGAGCCGGTCCTGCCGTCGACGCTGGCGGGGGTGAGGCGCAGGATCACGCCGCCGGCGGCGACGTCCTCGCCGCCGTGCCGGTAGAGGACGCCTCCCTCCTCCGTGGAGAGGACTGGGCTCTCCAGGTTGGTGAACTCGCCCTGGATCCGGAGCGTGTTGCCGAAGAGCCGCCCGGTGGCGATGCCGGTGGCGGAGGTCTCCACCGGCGGGATCACCGCGGCGCCGGTCAGCTCCGCGGAGAGGGTCGCCTCCTCGAGCTCCTCCTGGCCGATGCCGCAGGTCACCCCGAGCAGCAGGGGGGCGATGGCGAGCACACCCGCCGCGCAATGCCGAGACTGGAACAACCGCTACCTCCCGTGCAGGCAGTGCAACGGTGGTGCCGCTCCCCGGCTGCGGCAACTGCGCGCGCTCCGCCGCTCGTCAGCGGACGAAGAGCTTCGGACCGGTGGGGCCGATCTTGAGGGAGCAGCGGCCGGAGAAGCTGCCCGAGCAGAGATCGATGCCGCCGCTCCCCACCGCACCCACCTGCCTGCCGCGGTGGATGATCGAGCCGCTGGCGGGATCGAAGGCAAAGCCGAGGGGCGCGCCCACCGGCTCGCCGCCCTGGAGCGCGCGGAGGCCGACGCCCTCGAGGGTGGGCAGCACCTGGAGGTCGAAGCCTGCCAGGGGCAGCAGGCTGATCCAGTCGCCGGCGGCGGCGCCGGCGAGGGTCGCCTCGAACGCGGCGGTCTCGCGGACCCAGGGGAGGAACTCCACCGCCAGGGCGTTCTGCGCCTCGAAGTAGCTGAGCTGGCAGGTGTCGCGCCAGGCGAGGGTGCAGAGCTGCACCTCGCCGTCCCACGCCTGGCCCACCTCGATCCCCTCGTGGAAGAGCGCGCCGCCCGCGTCGACGTCGAGGGAGAGCTCGCGCGTCCAGGAGCCGTCGGCGAGGAGGCCGCGGATCCGGTAGCGCCCCCGCGTGATCACGTGCTCGACCTTGTAGAAGGTGTGGTTCTCCGCGGCGAGGAGGGCGGGCGTCCAGTCGACGAGATCGGGGAGGGGCCGGGGCCCGGGCGGCTGCGGCGGCTCCGGATCCGGATCGGGCGTGGGATCGGGCTCGAGCCCCTCGTAGCGGGCGAGGAAGGCGGGATCGAGCTCCGCGTCGCGGATCACCGGGAAGGGTACGGGGTAGCGCCACTCCTCGAACCAGGCGAGGGTCATGCAGGCGTAGCCCTCCTGCCCCCAGCCCTGGCCCCAGCTGTTCTTGATCACGAAGCACATGCCGCCCTCGCCGGGCAGGTCGATGCGCCGCGCGCCGACCACCAGGTAGGCGTGACCCGCCGCGTGCATGCCGGTGGCGGGGCCTGCCTCTTTCAGCGTGATGATCTCCTCGCCCCGCATCCAGTTGTCGGAGAGCTGGCTGTAGACCACCACCGCCACGTCGCCGTTGCGGACCGTGTCGTAGATCTCCTGCGCGCTCTCCACGTAGCCGATCTCGGTGACGCGGGCGACCTGCCCCTCGAGGCAGGCGCTCCGGGTGTAGCGCGCCTGCACGTCGTCGGGGCCGAAGCGCGGGTTGTAGGTGCAGGTTGCCTCGGTCGGCAGGTCGTAGGCGCCGGAGATGGAGGCGTTGAAGCCGTCGTCGGTGAGGGAGCCCTGGTCGGCGTAGCCGCAGCCGCCGTTCTGGCAGGCGGGCTTGGAGGCGAAGTAGAAGAGCTGCTCCGCCAGGTCGAGGGTGGGGACGTGGGGGTACTTCTTGAGCAGGAAGGACTCGAGCGCGCCCACGCCGGCGAAGCTGGCGCAGGTGCCGCGCTCGCCCTGATCCCGCACCGGCATGCGGTCGGCGGTGGAGATGAGGAAGTCCTCCACGCCGGTGAGGGCGGTGGCCCTGCTGCGGAGCGCCTGCGCCGCCGGGAAGCCGAAGTCGACCAGCGCGTACGACGCGGGGTCGAAGGTGAGGCGCGCGCCCTGGTTCTTCTGGAGGAAGTCGATGAAGCGGCCGGCGAGGGCGACGTCGTCGTCCTGCTGCGCGCCGCGGCGCTCGCGCTCCGAGGCGGCGAGCATCCGCATCGCGGCGCCCACGTCGGTGCGGGCGGGCTGATCGAAGTCCCGGGCGAGCCACGCCGAGGCTTCGGGGCCGGTGGGGCCCTCGTCGCCGGCGCCGCAGGCGGCGAGGAGGGGGAGGAGGAGCAGGTTGGCTGCGGTGCGCTTCATCGTGGTGGCTCCGGTGGAGGCTTCCGGCCTTCTGCCACAAAAAAAGCCGCCCGGGGAGCCGGGCGGCTTCGCTTCCACGTTCGCCTGCAGGATCAGGGCTCGATGTACTCGAACTCCTGGAAGGCGTAGTTGCGCAGGACCACCTTCTTGCCCTCCCGGCGCACCATGTACTCGGGGAGGAGCGGGATCTTGCCGCCGCCGTTGGGGGCGTCGACCACGAAGTGGGGCACCGCGAGGCCGGAGGTGTGGCCGCGGAGCGACTCGATGATCTTGAGGCCCGTCTCGATCGGCGTGCGGAAGTGCGAGATGCCCTGCGAGAGGTCGCACTGGTAGATGTAGTAGGGGCGCACGCGCATCATCAGGAGCTTGTGGTTGAGCTCCTTGACGACCTTCGGATCGTCGTTGACGCCCTTGAGGAGCACCATCTGGTTGCCGAGGACGCAGCCCGCGTCGGCGAGCTTGCGGCAGGCCTCGAAGGCCTCGGCGGTGCACTCCTTCGGATGGTTGAAGTGGGTGTTGACGTAGACCGGGTGGTGCTTGCGGAGCATCTTCGCGAAGTCGTCGGTCACGCGCTGGGGCAGGGTGACGAGGTTGCGCGTGCCGAGGCGGAACATCTCCACGTGCGGGATCGCCCGCAGCCGCCCGAGGATGTAGTCGAGCCGGTCGTCGGAGAGGGAGAGCGGATCGCCGCCGGAGATGACGATGTCGCGGATCTCCGGGTGCGCCTCGATGTAGGCGAGGCCGTCCTCGATCTGCTTCTTCGCCGCGGCGGTGGTGGGGTCGGAGACCTTCCGCTTGCGGGTGCAGTGGCGGCAGTACACCGGGCAGTTGTGCGTGGTGTAGAAGAGCACCCGGTCCGGGTAGCGGTGGGTGATGCCGGGGACCGGCATGTCCCGTTCCTCGGCGAGGGGATCCTCGAGATCCGTGGGCAGGACGGTCAGCTCGCCGAGCTGGGGCACCGCCTGGAGGCGGATCGGGCAGTTGGGATCGGTCGGATCCATCAGCGAGGCGTAGTAGGGCGTGATGCCCATGTGGAACGCCTCGTGGGAGCGCTGGAACGCCTCGCGCTCCTCCTGGGTGAGGTCGATCAGCGCCTCGAGGTCCTCGAGCGAGGTGAGGCGGTTGCGCTGCTGCCAGTGCCAGTCGTCCCAGTCGTCCTGGGCGACGTCGACGTAGGCGCGACCCCTCCCGCCGGTGGGGAAGCGATCGCGGATGTGCTGGACCGGCCGCGGATCCCCGCTGTCCGCGAGGGTATCGCGCGCGGTGGGCCGCACCTTCTTCTGGAGCTGGACCAGGCCGCCATCGGGGCCGTTCGCGTTGGGCAGACTCATCTGATTCTCCTTGAAGACACCGTCCGGGCCGCTGCTCGGCGCCACGCGTCCGATCGCGCCACCTGGAGGAACGTACACGGGGGAGGAAAAACGTCCCCTGCACCGTTTTTCCCACCTTCGATCTTCGCGCCCCCGAACGGGCAGGCGAGCGAGCGAGGGAACGTACGGAACGGCCCCGCGCCGGTCAAGGCGCGTCGCAACGTGCTATAGCTGCCGCGCCCGCTTCGGAAGAAGCACCATGGAGGAAACACCCGGCGTGAGCAAGTCAGCCACCTCTCTACCCGTCGTCGGCCGTTCCAGGCCGGAACCCCGCCACCCGCCGAAGACCGTTCCGCCGCGGGGCGGGGCGAGGCGGCGGGACTGGCGCGAGCTCTTTCCCGGGGTGACCGAGGCGGAATGGCGGGACTGGCGCTGGCAGGCCCGGCGGTCGGTGCGGACCCTCGACGAGCTGGAGCGCTTCGTCGAGCTCACCGACGACGAGCGGGCGGGGGTGGAGCGGACCGCCGCGATCTTCAAGCTGGCGATCACGCCCTACTACCTGTCGCTGATCGATCCGGCCCATCCCCACTGCCCGGTGCGGCGCCAGGCGATCCCGGTGGCGGCGGAGGCGCGCGTCTCCCCCGGCGAGCTGGCCGATCCCCTCGGCGAGGATCTCCACCGGCCCACCACCAGCATCGTCCACAAGTATCCCGACCGCGTCCTCCTCCTTGCCCTCGACCGCTGCTCGGTCTACTGCCGCCACTGCACGCGGCGGCGGATCACCGGCCAGCCGGAGACGGAGATCGACAGGGAGGCGGTGAGCGAGGCGGTGGCCTGGCTCCACGACCACCCCGAGGTGCGCGACGTCCTCGTCTCCGGCGGCGATCCCTTCCTCCTGCCGACCCGGCGCCTCGACGAGCTCCTCGGCGCCATCCGCGCGGTACCCCACGTCCAGATGATCCGCATCGGGACGCGGGTGCCGGTCTGCAATCCGATGCGGGTGGACGAGGAGCTGGCGAAGGTGCTGCGGAAGCATGCGCCGCTCTTCGTGGTGACCCACTTCAACCACCCCAAGGAGATCACCGAGGAGGCGGGCGCCGCCTGCGAGCTCCTCGTCGATCACGGCGTCCCGGTGGAGAACCAGGCGGTGCTGATGCGGCGGATCAACTCCGACGCGCGGATCCAGACCGAGCTCTCCCACCGGCTCCTCGAGCGGCGGGTCCGCCCCTACTACCTCCACCAGATGGACGTGGCGGAGGGGCTCGAGCACCTGCGCACGCCGATCCAGAAGGGGATCGAGATCATCGACAGGATGCGGGGCTGGACCTCGGGGCTGGCGATCCCCCACCTGGCGGTGGACCTCCCCGCGGGCGGCGGGAAGGTGACCCTCTCGCCCCAGTACGCCCAGGCCTTCGGACCCGCGGACACCACGTTCCGCAACTACCGGGGGGAGATCTACCGGTACCCCGAGCCGGCGGAGACCGACTGCAGCTGCCCGTACGACGAGGTCTGGTACGGGGAGCGGGAGGGATAGGGCCCGCCCGGGGACCGGGGGGCCCGTGGTTCCCCCGTTCCGGGTGTGGGGAGGGATTCCCCGCGCCGGTGTGGCGGGATTCCTCGGGTCTCGGCTAGGCTGGAGCCATGGCGCTCCTTCTCTGCGGTCGTTGGGACGTACTTCGTTCACTGGGATCGGGCGGTTCCGGGGAGGTCTTCCTCGCGGCGGATCGCTACGCCGCCGGCGCGCTCCGCGCGGTGAAGATCCTCAAGGGCGGCTCCGAACGCCACCTGCGGGCGGAGTTCGCGGTGCTCGCCGCGCTCTCCCACCCGGGCGTGGTGCGTCCCCACGCCCTCGCCGAGGATCCGGAGCGGGGGCCGCTCCTGGTGACCGACTGGGTCGATGGGGCGGATCTCCTCACCGGCGGGGCGGTCCTCCCCGAGGCGGGGAAGCTCGCCCTGATCGCCCAGCTCCTGCGCACCCTCGCCTTCGTCCACGCCAGGGGCGTGCTCCACCTCGACCTCAAGCCGGGCAACGTGCTGGTGGAGGCGGGGCGGGTGCGCCTCCTCGACTTCGGCCTCGCCGGGACGGAGTGGAGCACCGCCGCCGGCGCCACCCCGGCCTGGGCGGCGCCGGAGCAGATCGGCGGCGGGCAGGTGGATCGCCGCGCCGACCTCTGGGCGGTGGGGGCGCTCGCCTTCGCCCTCGCCACCGGCGCGCCGCCGCAGCAGCGGGAGGCGGAGGAGGCGGCGGCGCGGGCGCCGGGCAGGCTGGGGGAGGTGGCGCGCCTGCTCCTCCGCCGCGATCCGGAGCGGCGCCCCGCCTCGGCGGCGGCGGCGCTGGAGCGGATCGGCGCGCGGCTGCCCGACGAGCCCGCGGAGATCGCCGCCTGGATCCCCCATGCGCCGGGGGTGGTGCGGGCCGCGGCGGTGGAGCGGGTGGAGGCGGCGCTCGCCACGGGGCGCGCGGTGGCGGTGATCGGCCCCGCCGGCAGCGGCCGCGGCGCCCTGCTCGGCGAGGTGCTGCGCCGGGCGGCGGGGGCGGGGCGGATCGTCCTCCGCGGCGGCGCCGGGCAGGCGCCCCTCGAGCCCCTGCTCCCGGTGGTGCGGGGGGCCGCGGCGATCCTCCCCTCCGGCGTGGCTGCGCCCGCGCGGGCGGTTCTCGCCGGCTGGCTCGGCGGGGAGGCGGGCGCGCCCGTCGATCCCGCCGCGCTCGGCGCCGCCGCCGCGGAGCTGGTGGCGGCAGCGGCGGAGCGGCGCGGGCTGCTGGTGGCGGTGGACGAGGCGGATCGCCTCGAGCCCGCGTCGCGGGTGGCGCTCCACGAGCTGGCGGGCAGGCGGGTGCCGCTGCTCCTCTCCGCGGAGGAGCCGCAGGAGATCGGAGGCGTCGAGTCGATCGCCCTCCCGCCGCTGGCGCCCGATGCGGTGGCCCGGTGGCTGGCGGGCGTGTACCCCGACCGCGGCGTGCCCGATGGCTTCGCCGCGGCGATCCACCGCTGGAGCGGCGGGCTCCCCGCGGTGATCGAGGAGGGCTTGCGCGCCCTCGCCGCGCGCGGCATCGCCAGGCCCGGCGTGGGCGGAGCGCCGCTCCCCGCCGACCTGGGCGAGGGCGACTTCCCGGACAGGGCGGAGAGCGCGAGCCGCATCGCCCAGCGCGCCCTCGCCACCGCGCGGGAGGCGGCGCTCCTCCTCGGCGCCTGGCGCGGCGCCCTCGGCCTGGCGGACCTCGCCGCGATCCTCGGCGTGCAGCAGGGGGAGGCGCGCCGGCAGGTGGAGGCGCTCGCCGCGGAAGGGGCGGTGGCGATCGAGGTGGAGGCGGGCGCCGCCGCGCGGATCTGCGGCGAGGCGGTGGCCCGTGCGATCGGCGCCGCCGCGCGGGCGGAGGAGCTGGCGGGGATCCACCGCAGGCTCGCCGAGCACGCGGCGCGCATGGCTGCCGCCGCCCGCGGGGCGGAGGCGACCGCGCTCCGCGCCGCCCGGGCGCGCCACCTCCTCGCCGCGGGCGATCCCGCCGCGCCTGCCGCTGCCCTCGAGGCGGGCCTCGCCTGCGCCGCGGGTGCGGCGCGCCACGAGGCGGTGGAGCTCCTCTCCGCCGCGCTGCAGGCAGGGGTGGGCGACGGCGCCGCCCGCTGCGCCCTCGCCGCCGCGATGGCGGCGCTGGGGGACGCGGAGGGCGCCCTCGCCACCTACAGGCAGGCGGCGGCGGAGGGGGCCGCGGCGGAGGCGGCGATCGGTGCGGCGGAGGTGCTGGTGCGCCGGGGCGCGTGGCGGGAGGCGGTGGAGGAGCTGGAGCGGGCGGAGGCGCCGGACCCCGCCCTCCGGGTGCGCCTCCTCGCCAGCCTCGCCCGGGCCCTCGCCTTCGCGGGCAGGGCGGCGGAGGCGCGGGCACGGGCGGAGGAGGGGCTCCTCGCGGTGGCGCCGCTCGCGGGGCAGGAGGCGGCGGAGGCGGAGCTCCACGCCGCCCGCGGCCTCGCGCTCCACCTCGCCGGCGACGCGGACGGAGCGCTCGCCGCCTGGGAGGCGGCAGACCGCGCCGCGGCGCGGGCGGGCGATCCGGGCAGGCGGGCCATCGCCGCCAACGGCAAGGCGATGGTCGCCCACCGGCGCGGGAATCTCGCCGCGGCGCAGGCGCTCTACGAGGAGGCGCTCCACCAGGCCCGGGCCGCCCGCGACCTCTCCCGCGCCGCGGTGGGCCACCTCAACCTCGGCGCCCTCGCCCAGGAGCGGAGCGCGACCGACGTGGCGGCGGAGCAGTTCCGGCAGGCGGCGGCGGTGGGGCGCGCCCTGGGCGATCACCACCTGGTGGCCCGGGCGGAGCTCAACCTGGCGGTGCTCGACCGCTTCGTGGGCAGGCTGGAGGCGGCGGTGGCGGCGGCGCAGGCGGCGCAGCGGGCGGCGGCGCGCGGTGGCGCGGATCACGTGCGCGGCCTCGCCGCCGCGGTGGAGGGGGAGACGCGCCTCCTCCTCGGCGAGATCGCCCTCGCGCGGGCGCGGCTCGAGGAGGGATTGGCGCTGGTGACAGGCGTGGCGGAGCGGCTCGACGTGGAGCTGGCCCTGGGCCAGGCGGAGCTCGCCGGGGGCGCCAGCGCCGCCGCGGCGGAGCGGGCCCGGCGGGTGGCGGAGGCGGCTGCGTCGCTGCCGGCGATCCGCCTGCGGGCCTGGTTCCTCCTCGGCGAGGCGCTCCTCGCCGGCGCCAGCGCCGACGTCCCCGCGGCGCGCCGCGCGATCTACGAGGCCCTCGCCCTGGCCGAGGTGCACGCCCGCCCCGACGTGCGCTGGCGCCTCCACCGCGCCCTCTTCCTCGCCCACCGCGCGGCGGGTGAGGGCGACCTGGCCAGGGCGGAGGCGGTGGTGGCGCAGCGGCTCCTCGCCGCGTCGGCGCAGGAGCTGCCGCCGGGCGATCGCGCGCCGTTCCTCGCCCGCCCCGATCGCCGGCGCGCCAGGGAGGAGCTCGCCCTCGCCGGTCCGGTCGCCGCCGCGGAGGGCTCCGCGGCGCGCGTGCTGGCGTTGAACCGCAGGCTGGCGGAGGAGCGCGACGCGGATCGCCTGCTCGCCGCCATCGTCGACGCGGCGATCGAGCTCTCCGGCGCGGAGCGCGGCTTCGTCCTCCTCCCCGCGGCGGGAGGAGGCGTGTCGATCCGCGTCGCCCGCGGCTTCGCCGCGCGGGCGGAGGACGTGCCGGTCTCCCGCTCCATCGCCGAGCGCGTGCTGCGCACCGGCGAGCCAGAGCACACCGTCGACGCGCTCCACGACGATCGGTACCGGGATCAGCTCTCCATCCACGACCTGCGGCTGCGCAGCGTGATCTGCCTGCCGCTCCAGTTCCGCGGCGAGCGGGTAGGGGCGCTCTACCTGGACAACCGCCTGCGCAGCCGCGCCTTCGACGACGCGGCGGTGGCGCTCCTCGAGTCCTTCGCCGATCAGGCGGGAATCGCCCTGGGCAACGCGCAGCTCCTCGCCGAGACCGAGGCGGCGCGGCGGGCGGCGGACGAGGCGGCGGACGAGGTGCGCCGCCTGGCGGCGCGGCTCGAGGAGCAGGTGGAGCAGCAGGCGGCGGAGCTGGCCAGCGCCAGGGAAGCGCTCCGGGATCAGCCGCTGGCGGGGATCGTCGGGAGGAGCGAGCCGATTCGCAAGCTGGTGCGGGCGGTGGAGAAGGTGGCGGCGGTGGCGGTGCCGGTGCTGATCCAGGGGGAGAGCGGCACCGGCAAGGAGCTGGTGGCCCGGGCGATCCACACCCTGGGGCCGCGGCGCGACCGCCCCTTCGTCGCGGTCAACTGCGCGGCCCTGGCGGAGACGGTGCTGGAGAGCGAGCTCTTCGGCCACGTGCGCGGCGCCTTCACCGGCGCCGACCGCGACAGGCGCGGCCTCTTCGAGCTGGCGAGCGGCGGCACGCTCTTTCTCGACGAGGTGGCGGACATGAGCCTCGGCATGCAGGCGAAGCTGCTCCGCACCCTGCAGAGCGGCGAGGTGTGGAAGGTAGGCGGCCGCGCCCCGCTGCGGGTCGACGTGCGGGTGGTGGCGGCGACCAACAAGCCGCTGGCGGAGCAGGTGGCGGCGGGGCTCTTCCGGGAGGATCTCTTCTACCGCCTCAACGTGGTGACGCTCGAGGTGCCGCCGCTGCGGGAGCGGCAGGAGGATCTGCCGCTCCTGGTGGAGCACTTCCTCCGCAACGTGCGGAGCGAGGACGGGGCGAAGCGGCGGCTGCGGATCGAGCCCGCGGCGCTGGCGATCCTCACCGCCCACGACTGGCCGGGCAACGTGCGCGAGCTGGAGGGGGCGCTGCGCAACGCGGCGATCTTCGCGGAGAAGGACGTGATCCGCGCGGCGGACCTGGCCTTCCTGCAGCAGCGGCAGCGGACGGCGCCGGCCGGGGCGGTGCGGCTGGAGGGGACGGTGCCGCTGGCGGAGGCGGAGCTGGTGCTCATCGAGCGGACGCTGGAGAAGACCAACGGCAACAAGGCGCTGGCGGCGCGGATGCTGGGGATCGACAGGAAGACGCTCTACAACAAGCTGCGGCGGCACGGCGGGGCGTGAGGCGCCCACGGCGACGACGGGCCGTACGCCTCGGATTTCCACGGGGTGGGGAGATCTTCCCCGCCTTGGCGGGCCGCTGCCGGGTGGAAATCCCGTCGTTTCCGGTGTTTGCGTGCTGGTTCACTTCTTGCGGCGATGGGACTCGAGACCGGCAGCCTGCGCGCCGGTGGAGACGGCGACGATGCGCATCCTCCTCGCACTCACGACGATCGCCCTGATCCTGGCCGGCTGTGGCGGCCAGGGGGAGATCGATCCCATCCCCACCCCGATGCAGAAGCCGGACGAGACGCGGATCTTCCTCTCCGCGAGCCAGGCGCGGCGCGCCGGCGAGGCGGGCGCGGGCTCCGACGGGATGGTGGCGATCGTGGGCCTCCCCGGCGCGGTCGATCCCGTGGCGCGGGTGGTGGTGGAGGATCCCGAGGGCGCGTTCGCCATCGAGTCGGTGGTGCGGGAGGACGGTTCCTTCGCCACCGCGCTCCCCCTCGCCGCGGGGGATCGGGTGCGGATCTACGCCCGCCTGCGCGCGCACGGCGCGACGCCGGTGGACGGCCCCGCCGTCGAGCGCCAGGTTCCGCCGGCGGAGAAGGGGATCAACCCCGATCCCCCGGCGACGGTGATCCAGAACGGGCAGGGGGCGGGCGGCCCCGCGATCCGCGCCACCGTCCGCGACGACGGGACGGTGGAGCTCCGCGCGGCGATCCGCACCGTCGATGCAGGGGTGGACGTGGTGATCGGCAACACCCGCAACGGCGCGCTGGTGGTCACCGCCGCCGACGCGGAGGGCGCCTTCGAGGCGGCGATCGCCGGCGAGCGCGGCGACGTGCTGGTCCTCTTCGCCCGCTGGCAGGACGCGGCGCCGGGAGCGCCGGAAGCGCCCTCCGAGGCGATCACCTTCCGGATCGACTGACCTTCCCCGGCGCGGGCGCCTGATCGCGCAGGCGCAGCGCCCGCTCCTCGAGCCACGCCTTCGACCAGGCGGCGTAGCGCCCCTCCTCGATCGCCCTGCGCACCTGGGCCATCAGGTCGAGGAAGAAGGTGAGGTTGTGGAGGGTGTTGAGCCGGTAGGCGAGGAGCTCGCCCGCGTTGTAGAGGTGGCGCAGGTAGGCCCGCGAGAAGTGGGTGCAGGTGTAGCAGCGGCAGGCGGGATCGAGCGGCCCCGGATCGTCCGCGTACCGCGCGTTCTTGATGTTGACGATCCCCTCGCTGGTGTAGAGGCGGGCGTTGCGCGCGGTGCGGGTGGGCAGCACGCAGTCGAACATGTCGATGCCGAGGCCCACGCAGGTCACCAGATCCTCCGGGGTCCCCACGCCCATCAGGTAGCGGGGCTTCTCCGCGGGGAGGAGCGGGGCGGAGGTGGCCACGCTGGCGTACATCGCGGGGATCGGCTCGCCGACGCTGTAGCCGCCCAGCGCGTAGCCGGGCAGGTCGAGGGCGCAGATCTCCTCCGCGTGGGCGCGGCGCAGGTCCTCGTGGAGGCCGCCCTGGACGATGCCGAAGAGGTTGGACGGCCCCTCGGGATCCCAGGCCGCCTTGCACCGCTTCGCCCAGCGGGTGGTGCGCGCCAGCGACTGCTCGAAGTAGCGCCGCTCGCTCCCGGCGGGCGGGCACTCGTCGAAGGCCATGATCACGTCGGCGCCGAGGGCCTGCTGCACCTCGATGGAGATCTCGGGGCTGAGCATCCGCTTGCTGCCGTCGAGGTGGGAGCGGAAGGTGACGCCCTCCTCCTCGATCTTTCGCGCCGCGGCCAGGGAGTAGACCTGGAAGCCGCCCGAGTCGGTGAGGATCGGCCTGGGCCACGACATGAAGCCATGGAGCCCGCCGTGGCGCCTGACCAGCTCGTGCCCCGGGCGGAGGAAGAGGTGGTAGGTGTTGCCGAGGATGATCTGCGCGCCGATCCGCTCCAGATCGTCCGGCGCGATCGCCTTGACGCTGGCGGCGGTGCCCACCGGCATGAAGATCGGCGTCTCCACCACGCCGTGGGGAAGGGTGAGCCTGCCGCGCCGGGCTGCCGACGCCGGGTCCTTGCGGAGCAGTTCGAACTTCAGGGCCATCCGATCACCAGCATCGCGTCGCCGTAGGAGTAGAAGCGGTAGCGCTCCTCCACCGCCTCGGCGTAGGCGGCGAGGAGGCGTTCGCGGCCGGCGAGGGCCGCCACCAGCATCACCAGGGTGGAGCGGGGGAGGTGGAAGTTGGTCACCAGCCCGTCCACCACCCGGAACTCGTAGCCCGGCCGCACGAAGAGCTCGGAGACGCCGGGGCCGGGGCGCACGCCGCCCGCGCCGTCCGCCGCCGACTCGAGGGTGCGCAGCGCGGTGGTGCCCACCGCGATCACCCTGCCGCCCGCGGCGCGGGTGCGGGCGATCGCCTGCGCCGTCTCCGCGGGGACGTGGTAGCGCTCCGCGTGCATGCGGTGCGCCTCCACCTCGTCGACGCGCACCGGCATGAAGGTGCCGGGGCCGACGTGGAGCGTCACCGACGCGGTGGCGATCCCCCGCGCGGCGAGGCGGGCGAAGATCGCCTCGGTGAAGTGGAGGCCGGCGGTGGGCGCCGCCACCGCGCCGCGCTCGCGGGCGTAGATGGTCTGGTAGCGCTCCTTGTCCGCCTCCTCCGGCGCGCGGCCGAGGTAGGGGGGCAGGGGGAGCTCGCCGAGCTCGTCGAGGCGATCGAGGAAGGCCTCCGGATCCGCGTCGAAGGCCACGTCGACGAAGCCGCCCTCGTGGACCGCGAGGATCTCCGCCACCAGCTCGCCCGCCGCGTCGGCGAAGCGGAGGTGCCTGCCGGGGCGCAGGGGCTTGGACGAGCCGCCCATGCAGCGCCAGGCGGCGCGGCCTCCGGCGGGCGGGAGCGGATCGCAGAGGAGGAGCTCCACCCTGCCGCCCGACTCGGCCTTGGTCCCGCGCAGGCGGGCGGGGATCACCTTCGCGTCGTTGAGGATGAGGAGATCCCCGGGGGCGAGGAGGTCGGGCAGGTCGCGGAAGGCGCGGTGGAGGGGCGCGCCGCTCTCCCGCGGGAGGACGAGGAGGCGCGAGGCGTCGCGCTCGGCCAGGGGGCTCCGGGCGATCAGCTCGTCGGGGAGGTGGAAGTCGAAATCGGCGGTCTTCATCCGGAAGTCTTGCGCGCCGCGCGAGGCGGGGCCGCGCAATCTACCCGGAACGGGCGGCCGGGGGAGAGCATTCTCCCCGCGCGGTCAGTACATCTTCCGGATCTCGGCCCCCGGGTAGTAGTGGGCGAGGATCCGGCGCCAATCCCAGCCTTCCTTCGCCGCCTGCTGCGCGCCCCACTGGCAGAGGCCCGCGGCGTGGCCCTGGCCCCTGCCGTGGAAGTGGAAGCTCCCGCCGCTGTGGCGGACCTCGAAGGCGAGGCTCTTGAGCTGGCCGTAGCCGAGGCGCTGGCGCAGCTCCACCGCGGTGAAGCGCCTGCCGTCCACCAGCACGGTGCGGGCGCGGCCCGTCTTCGTCCGGGTCTCGATCTCCACTGAGCGGACCGGCTTCATGCCCAGCTTCCTGCCCAGCTCCGCGGCGGAGAGGGTGAGGCTCCAGCGCGAGCCCGGCGCGTCCGCCGCCTCGGGGCAGGCGTGGCCGGTGAGGTAGGGGAGCGGCCGGCCCAGCGCCTCCGCGCCGAACTCGGTGGTGCCGCCGCAGGAGGAGAAGAAGTAGGCCTCGATCGGCGCGTGATCCCAGACGAGGACCTGCCCCTCCGTCGCCTCCACCGCGGCGCGGGTGCGGGGATCCTCGCGGTGGACGCCGCCGTAGACCTGGGCGAGGACGGTGGAGCCGAGGTGGAAGGGCATCCCTTCCGCGGCGATCTTCTTCGCCACCGCGTAGGTGCGCGCCGCCACCGCCTGCGCCTTGAGCGCCTCCGGCTCGAAGGAGGGCGGCATCTCGCTGCCGAGGACGGCGGCGAGATACTTCTCCATCGAGAGCTCGTTGACCACGAGGAGGCCGCCTGCGTCGGGGAGCACCTCCACCGCGCCGCGCACCGTCTTGTCGCCCACGGCGATGGGGCCGTCCGCGCGGAGCTTGACCGCGGGGGCGGGCGCCCTGCCGGCGAGGACCACGCCGTCGCCGCGCCGGGTGAGACGGGCGACGCCGTCGGGCAGGGGCTCGTAGTAGCCGTCGTCGGTGAGGGCGCGCACCCGCAGCCCCTCTGCGCGCACGGTGATCGCCTCCGCTCCCTCGACCACCGCGATGCGGATGATCGTCTCGGCGCGGACGAGGAGGGGGACGAAGAGGAGGAGCAGCGGCGCGAGGAAGCGGAACATCCCGCGCCACGGTCGCACGGTGGGTGCGTGTGATCCAGAAAGGGGCTGTGGCTTCTTCGGGGCGCGGGCCGCCGTGGAGGGGCGTGCCCGCGGTGGGAAGGCGGCCTCCCACCCGCCCGAGCGGCGCGGCGGGGTGTCCGGCGCGGCGCCGCATGGCCACCTTTCGCCTCATGGCACTGGTGGCTCGCCCCGGCTGGATCCTGCGCGGCGCCTCGCTCTTCGGGCTGCTGGCCTGGCTGGCGATCTTCGCGGTGCTCTTCACCGTACCCGGCATCACCGCCGGCACCTATCTCTCCGCCCTGGCGATGGCCGCGCTCTTCGCCGCGCTCCTCGCCGGGCAGCAGGCGGCGGTGATCCGCGCCGATCGCGACGGCCTGTCCGGGCGCACCCTGTTCCGCAGCCTGCGCTGCAACTGGACCAGCGTGCAGCGGGTGGAGGCGCGCCCCTTCTTCCCGGGGCTCACCATCTTCCTCGTCGCCACCACCCGGGGGCCGCTCGTCTTCACCACCCTCTGGCGCAACCACGCCGAGCTGCTGCGCGAGCTGCGGGAGCGGGCCGCGCTCGCCTGATCACTCGGTGGGATCCACCAGCTCCCAGGGGCTGTCCGCCACCGAGCGCCGCGCCGGATCGCCGTGGAAGCGGAGGAAGCCCTGGGCCTCCAGGGTGTCGATCAGGCTCTCCGCATCGATCTCCGAGCAGCCGAGCAGCTCGACGAGGGCGTCGCGGTAGGCGGTCCGCCCCCGCAGCCAGCCGTCGGGCGGGTCGCTCCAGAAGTAGCGGCGCAGCCGCTCCGCCAGCTCCGCGAGATCGATCTCCTCGATGCGCATGGTGGGGAGGATGGGAACCCGCGGGCGCGGCAGCAAGTCGGCGCGCGGCGGACTTGCCCGTGGGGCGGTCGGGGGGCGGCAGGCTCGAGCGCCGGGGCGGTTCGGCCGGCTTCACGGGGGGAACGCGATCGGTCGCTGGCGCGAAAGGCGCCCGGAGCGGCGGGCGAGATGGGGATCCATGCCTACCGCGCGACGGGTGCGAGCGTGCTGCCGTCGCTGACGAAATGAACCGGGCCGTGATCGGTGCGGTGGAGCGTGCAGCGGCGCGCCTGGTAGCGCTGCACCACGTCGTCGTGGGGGAAGCCGAAGCGGTTGCGGTGGCCGACACAGAAGACCACGTGATCGGGACGCACGCGGTCGATGAACGCAGGCGTGGACGACGTGCGTGATCCGTGGTGCGGCGCCTTGAGCAGGCGCGCCTCCACGGTCGCCCCGGAATCGAGCAGCGCCCACTCGCCGATCGCCTCGACGTCGCCGGGGAGGAGGATGGCCACGTCGCCGTGGACGATGCGCAGCACGAGCGAGGCATCGTTGTCGCCGAGGAGCGCGTCGTCCTTCGCGCCTCCCGCGTCCGGCGGGCCGAGCACCTCGATGCGCACCCCGCCCATCTCGATGCGATCGCCGGCGGCGAGCAGGCGCCTGGGAACGCCGCGCTCCGCCGCCGCCGCCGCCAGCGGCTCCGCCCAGCGCCCCGCGAGCGGCCGCCCGGTGGTCCAGAGCTCGCCCACCTCGAGCGCCCGGAGCACGGCGGGGATGCCGCCCACGTGATCGGGGTGGAGGTGGCTCACCGCCACCGCGGCGAGGCGGCGCACGCCGCGGCGGCGGAGCTGCGGCAGGACGCGGGTGGCGCCGACGTCGCTGCCGCCGAAGGGATCGCCCCCCGCGTCGACGAGGATGGCGCTGCCGTCTGGCAGGCGGAGGAGCGTGCAGTCGCCCTGGCCCACCGGGAGGAACTCCACGTGGAGCCTGCCGTCGGGCGCAGGCGGCAGTGCGGCGATGACCACCGCCACGACGGCGGTAGCGGCCAGCGACAGGCCGAGACGCCTTCGCCACCCCGAGAGCCAGATGGCGAGCGGGAGCAGGGTGAGCGCGGCGAGCGAGACGCCATCGGTGGCGAGCGGCAGCCGCGCCCCGGGCAGGCCGGCGAAGAACGAGGCCATCCCATCGAGCAGGCGGCACGGCCACCACGCCAGCCACAGGGGCAGGTCGAGCAGCCGCTCGTGGGCGAGGCCCGCGGCGGTCGCGATCGCCCCGAGGACGGTGGCCACCAGCCCCACCGGCACCGCCGCCACGTTGGCGGGGAGGCTGGCGAGGCTGGTCCGCTCGAAGTGGAGCGCGGTGAAGGGAAGGGTGGCCAGCGTCGCCGCGCAGGTGGTGAGGAGCGCGCCGACGAGCCATTCGAGCCAGCGGCGCCAGCGCGGCGCGTCGGGGAGCGGCGGCGCGAGCGGCAACAGCGCGCGGAGCGGCGCGCCGAGGGCGAGGAGCCCCCAGCACGCGGCGAAGGAGAGCTGCAGCGAGGGATCGAAGATCTGCGCGGGATCGCAGGCGAGGATGGCGAGGAGCGCCGCCGCCAGCGCGCTCCAGCCGTCGGGGGCGCGCCCCGCCAGGTGGGCGATCAGGTAGAGCCCCGCCGCCACCGCGGCGCGGAGCACCGGGACGGAGGCGCCGGTGAGGAGCGCGTAGGCGGGGGCGAGGGGTAGGGCCAGCGCGGCGGCGACGCGCAGCGGATCGAGGCGCGCGGCGAGGGGCGTGCGCGCGAGGCCCCAGGCGAGGAGGCGGAAGGCGCCGAGGACGGTGAGGGCGAGGTGGAGGCCCGAGACCGAGAGGAGGTGGGCGAGGCCGCTGTCGGCGAAGCGCTCGTTCTGGGCGGCGTCGATCCCCGCGCGATCCCCCACGGCGAGGGCGAGGACGAGGGAACTGGCGGGACCGGGCTCGAGGCGCGCCCGCATCGCGCCGAGGAGCGCCCGCCGCTTCGCCTCCACCGCGGCGAGCCAGCCCGCCGCCGGCTCGACCACCGCGGCGCGGCCGTCGACGATCTTCGCCACGCAGGCGATCCCCCGCCGCCCGAGCTGGACCAGGCGATCCGCGCCGGCGGGTCCATCCAACGCCGCCTCGTCGAGCGCCACCTCGGCGAGGAGGCGGTCTCCGGCAAACGGGCGGATCCCCGCAGGAAGGAAGAGCTGGAGCCGCAGGCCCGTCGTCGCCACCGCCGGCGGCAGCTCCGCCGTCGGCCGCTCCCGCGGCAGCCCGGCCCGCGCCACCTCCACCTCGGCGACGCCGCCCCGGGGGCCGAAGCGCGGCGGGCCGATCACCTCCCCCTCGATGCGCAGGGTCGACGGCCCGCGGGCGTCCGGCGGCGGCAGGCCGAAGCGCACCAGCGCCGCCGCGCAGGGGCCAGCGGCGGGGCCCGGCCCGGACGGGAAACCGGCCAGGTGGCGCCGGGCCGCGCCGCCGATCAGGAAGCAGGCGGCGAGGAGGACGAGCGCCAGGCGGCGCCTGCCGGCGCGGGACGCAGCGAGCGCCAGCAGCGCCAGCGGGAAGAAGGCGCCGGCCAGCGCGGTTGGCGTGTGGTCGGAACCCGTAGCGGCGAGCCACACGCCCGCCGCGAAGGTGAAGGCGAGCAACGGCAGCGGGCCCGGGCCCTGGAGCGCACCCATGCGCGGGGGCCAGGCGAGGATCGGGCCAGGGGGGCCGGGGTCCGCCATTGTGGTTTTTGACGCACCATGCTACGGTGCGTCGGCTCTATTTACGGCCTGCGGGTCGGACGTTAGCTGGAGGGCTTGCTTGATGCAGACGACCTTCAAGGTCGGTGACAAGGCGGTCTACCCGGGCCAGGGCGTCGGCGAGGTGCTCGGAATCGAGCACAAGGAGGTCGCCGGACAGCGCCAGTCGTTCTACGTGCTCCGCATCCTCGAGAACGGCATGAAGATCATGATCCCGATCAACAAGGTCGGGTCGGTCGGTCTCCGGGAGATCATCGACGACGCGGCGGTGAAGCGCGTCTACAGCATCCTTCGCGAGAAGGACGTCTCGGTCGACGCCACCACCTGGAACCGGCGCTACCGCGAGTACATGGAGAAGATCAAGACCGGCTCGGTCTTCGAGATCGCCGAGGTCCTGCGCGACCTCTACCTCCTCAAGAGCGACAAGGATCTCTCCTTCGGCGAGCGGAAGATGCTCGACACCGCCCGCTCGCTCCTGATCAAGGAGCTCTCCCTCGCCAAGAACTGTGACGAGGAGGCGATCGAGAGCGACCTGCGGGCGATCTTCAACCGCTGAAGAGCGCCCGCAGATCCTTCCGGATCGCCGAATGCCCCTTGCCCGTGCGAGGGGCATTCGCGTTTAAGCCACGGGGTGAAGCCTTTGGATGCACTGGTGATCCTGCCTGCAGCCGGCCGCGGCACGCGGCTGGGGCAGGCCAAGCAATTCCTCGAGCTGGGCGGCGTGCCCCTCCTCGCCCGCGCGGCGCTGCAGGCCTCCGCCTGCCCGCAGGTGGCGGCGATCGTGGTGGCGGCGCCCGCCGGCGAGGAGGATCGGGTCCGCGCGCTCCTCGAGCGCCACGGCGCCGCCGGAAAGCTCCACGCGGTGGTGGCGGGCGGGGCGGAGCGGGCCGACTCGGTGCGCAACGCCCTCGCCGCGGCGCCCGCGGGGATGGAGCTGGTGGCGATCCACGACGCGGCGCGCCCCTTCGCCAGCCCGGGGCTCTTCACCCGGGTGCTGGGGGCGGCGCGGGCGCACGGCGCGGCGGTGGCGGCGATCCCCGCCACCGACACGGTGAAGCAGGCGGAGGGGACCGCGGTGGCCCGCACCCTCGATCGCCGCACCCTCTGGCTGGCCCAGACGCCCCAGGCCTTCCGCACCGGGGTTCTCCTCGCCGCCTACGAGAAGGCGGGCGCCGCAATCTCCGACTTCACCGACGAGGCGTCGCTGGTGGAGGCGGCGGGGCAGCGGGTGGAGCTGGTGCAGGGGGAGAAGGAGAACTTCAAGGTGACCGACGCCGACGATCTGGAGCGGGCGCGCGCCCGGGTGGAGCAGCCCGCCGCGGTGGGTTTCGGCTTCGACGTCCACGCCTACGCGGAGGACCGCCCCTGCATCCTCGGCGGCATCGAGTTCCCCGGCGAGCCGGGCCTCCTCGGCCACTCGGACGCGGACGCGGCGCTCCACGCGATCATGGACGCGATCCTCGGCGCGGCGGGGCTGGGCGACATCGGCCAGCATTTCCCCGACACCGACGAGCGCTTCCGCGGCGCCGACTCGGGCCGGCTGCTGGAGGAGGTGGTCCGGCGCGCCGCCGACGCGGGCTTCCGGGTGCTCAACGTCGACCTCACCATCGCCGCCGCCCGCCCGAAGATCGGCCCGCGGCGCGACGAGATGCGGGAGCGGATCGCCTCCCTCCTCCGCGTGCAGGCCGCACGCGTCAACGTCAAGGCGACCACGACCGAGGGGCTCGGCTTCATCGGTCGGAAGGAAGGCCTGGCCGCCCAGGCGGTGGTGCTGCTCGCCCGATGTTGAGCGGGGGGCGCCCGGAAAATCGCGCGCCCTCTCTCCCAACGCGGACAACCCCAGACCGCGGTCGATGCTAGACTCGAGCGCTTCCCAGGAGCAGACCACCGATGGCGCAGCGACTCTTCAACACGCTCACGAACCAGAAGGAAGACCTCGTCCCCCGCGAGGGCCGCAAGATCGGCATGTACGTCTGCGGGCCGACGGTCTACGACATGAGCCACGTGGGCCATGCCCGCTGCTACAGCGCGTTCGACACCATCGCGCGGTGGCTGCGCGCCTCGGGCTACGAGGTGACCGTCGTCCGCAACTACACCGACGTGGACGACAAGATCATCAAGCGGGCCAACGAGCAGGGGCTGCCGGCCCACGAGATCTCCGAGCGCTACATCGAGGAGTTCAAGAAGGACATGCGGGCGCTCAACGTGCTGCCCGCGGACGTGGAGCCGAAGGTCACCGAGCACATGCCGGAGATCATCGCGCTCATCGAGAAGCTGGTCGAGAAGGGCGTGGCCTACGAGTCGGAGGGCGACGTCTACTTCGCGGTGAAGCTCTTCGAGCCCTACGGCAAGCTCTCCAAGCGCAACCTGGACGACCTCCTCGCCGGCGCCCGCGTCGAGGTGGGGGAGCGCAAGCGCGATCCCCTCGACTTCGCCCTGTGGAAGGCGGCCAAGCCCGGCGAGCCCGCCTGGGACAGCCCCTGGGGCAAGGGCCGGCCCGGCTGGCACATCGAGTGCTCGGCGATGAGCCTCAAGTACCTCGGCCCCAGCTTCGACATCCACGGCGGCGGCAAGGATCTCGTCTTCCCCCACCACGAGAACGAGATCGCCCAGTCGGAGGCGGCGAGCGGCCTCCAGATGGCGAAGTACTGGATGCACAACGGCTTCGTCACCATCAACGCGGAGAAGATGGCGAAGAGCCTCGGCAACTTCACCACCATCCGCGACATGCTCGCCGACTACGACGGCGAGGCGCTGCGCTACTTCCTCCTCGGCACCCACTACCGCTCGCCGATCGACTTCTCGGTGGAGGCGATCGATGCGGCGCAGGCCCGCGTCGCCTACGTCTACGAGACGCTGGCCAAGGTGGACGAGCGGCTCGCCCGCGCCGGCGAGATCGGCGAGGGGCCGGTCCACGCCCGGGAGGTGGTGGAGGGCTTGTGGCCCCGCTTCGCCGAGGCGATGGAGGACGACTTCAACGCCGCCGCGGCGCTGGGCGCGATCAGCGAGGTCTTCCCGCTGATGAACGAGCTGGTGGAGAAGCCGCCGGTCAAGGACAAGGCGCTGGTGGCGCGGACGCTGAAGCGCCTGCGCGAGACGGTCGACAGGATGGGCGACGTGCTCGGCGTGTGGCGGCAGGAACCGCAGGCGTGGCTCGCCCGCCACCGGGAGCGGATGGCGGCGCGCAAGGGGATCGAGCCTGCGTGGGTGGAGGAGCGGATCGCGGCGCGCGCCGAGGCGCGCAAGGCGAAGGACTTCGCCGCGGCGGACGCGATCCGCGACGAGCTGCTGAAGCGCGGTGTGGAGATCATGGATTCGCCCGGCGGTACGACCTGGAGGATTCCCGCATGAAGTCCAAGGCACTGGTGGTGGGGGCGGCGCTGATCGCGGCGCTGGCCGGTTGCAGTGAGGACGACGAGCGCAGGGGCGGCGGGGGCGACGGTGGCTCCGGCGCCGTCGGGGGGAGCGGGGGCAGCGGCGGCGCCGGGGGCAGTGGCGGCGCGGTCGAGGTGGACTTCTCGATCCCCGGGCTGGAGGCGCCGGTCACCGTCCGCTTCGACGAGCAGGGGGTGCTCCACGCCACCTGCAGGACCGACGAGGACTGCGCGGCGACGCTGGGCTGGTTCCACGCCCAGAACCGCTTCTACCAGATGGATCTCTTCCGCCGCGTCGCCCGCGGCAGGGGGAGCACGCTGATCGCCGCCTACAACCTCGAGAACGACGTCTACCTGCGGCAGTTCATGTCGACGCGGGACGGCACGCCGATCGAGGAGGCGATCTGGGCGATCCTCGACCAATCGACGAAGAAGATCGTCGAGGCGTACGCCGCGGGCGTGAACGCCTGGCTGGCGGACATGCGGGCGGGGCGCAACGGCGCCACCCTCACCGAGGAGTACAAGCTCTCGCTGGTGGCGGGCGATCCCGCGTCGATTCCGGACTGGGATCCCCTCGACACCATCGCCTTCGCCCGGCTGATGACGTGGCAGCTCTCCGAGTCGAGCGACGTGGAGCTCACCTACGGTCCCGCCTACCCGAAGCTGGCGGCGGAGAAGGCGGTGGCGCTCTTCAGCCTCGCGCCCGCCTCGCGCACGTACACGATGAACGCCTCCGGCCAGCCCTACCGGGAGCGGAGCGCCGCCTTCGCCGCGCGGACGGGGATCGACTACGACGCGATCCGCAAGCTGCAGGCGCGGCTCGACGAGGCGCGTTACGCCCTCGAACTGGCGGCGGAGGCGCGGATGGGCGGGCTGGAGTTCGGCCGCTTTGCCCCGGCGGGCGAGGCAGCCGGCTCCAACAACTGGGTGATCGCCCCGTCGAAGAGCGCCAGCGGCCACGCGCTGCTCGCCAACGATCCGCACCTCGGCCTGAGCAACCCGCCGGTCTGGTACTTCGCCGAGCTCGACGCGAAGAGCGAAGGCGAGGGGAGCATCCACGTGGCGGGCGGCACCTTCCCCGGCATCCCGGGCGTGCCCATCGGCCGCAACGAGCACGTCGCCTGGGGCGCCACGGTCGCCTACTACGACGCCACCGACGTCTACGTGGAGGAGCTGAACGAGGACGGCACCGCGGTCCGCTTCGGCGGCGGGTGGGTGGACATCGTCACCCGCGAGCACACCTTCGAGCGGATCGGGGCCGAGCCGGTGACGCGGACGCTGCGCTGGGTGCCGCACCACGGTCCCATCGTCTCCTACGACCTGGCCAACCGCACCGCCATCACCGTGCGCTGGACCGGCCACGAGCCCACCGACGAGCTCGGCGCCTTCCTCGGCCTCGCCCGGGCGGCGAACATCGCCGAGGCGCGGGAGGCGCTGCGCCTGTTCAAGGTGGGCGCGCAGAACTTCGTCCTCGTCGACACCGACGGGAAGATCGGCTGGTGGCCCCACGCCAACGTGCCGCGCCGTCCCTGGGCGTCGTTCAACCTGGCAGCGCCCACCGGCGAGGGCTCGCTGCCCCCCTGGCTGCCGCTCCCCGGCGACGGCAGCGCGGAGTGGGACGGCTACCTCTCCGACGAGGAGCTGCCGCAGCTCTGGGATCCGCCGGCGGGCTTCGTCGCCACCGCCAACCAGCCGATGACCGAGGCGCTGGAGGACGGCGATCCGACCAACGACGAGGGGATCCCGGTGGTCCAGACCGCGGCGGCGGCGGGCTTCCGCATGACCCGGATCGTCGATCTGCTCCGGGCGAGCGACGCCCACACGCCCGACTCCCTGCACGCCATCCAGGCGGACACCTACTCGCTCCCGGGGGAGGCGATCGTGCCGGCGCTCCTCGCGGTGGCCGATGCGGCGGAGGACCTCCCTGCGGCGACGGTGGAGCTGGTGGAGGCGCTGCGGGCGTGGGCGTACACCTGCCCGACCGGGCTCGACGGCCTGACGCCCGATTCGCCCCCCTCCACCGACCCGGTGGTGGCGCGGGAGTCGGCGGGCTGCACCGCCTTCCACTACACGCTGCCGAAGATCTTCCGGTTCGCCTACGAGGACGAGCTCGAGAAGGCGGGGGTGGGCCTGACCAACGAGCTGATCCGCCCGCTCACCCTGGCGCTCACCGGCGCGGCGGTCCCCTTCGACCCCAACCTCCTCTGGGACGACGAGCGGACCACCGAGGTGGTGGAGACGAAGGAGGAGATCCTCCGCAGGGCCCTCGACCGCGCGGCGCAGGAGATCACCACCTTCCTCGGCGCCGATTCCGACGGCTGGCGGTGGGGCAGGGTCCACACCCTCACCCTGAGCCACGACCTGGCGGCGCTCGATCCGAAGATGGCCCACGGCCCCTTCGCCAACGACGGCGGCCTCTTCACCGTGGACGTGGCCAACCCCAGCGCCAACGCGCAGGGGAAGGCGTTCGGCCACGGTGCGGGCGCCTCCCTGCGCATGGTCAACGAGGCGGATCCCGCGGGGATGCGCACCTGGCTCCAGCTCCCCGGTGGCCAGGACCTCCACCGGAAGGGCGAGCACTACAACGACCTGCTGCCCGGCTGGCTGGCGAACGAGCCGTTCGAGCTGGCCTTCGGGCCCGACGCGGTGGAGGCCGCCGCGGTCGAGACCCTGGTGGTCGGCCCCTGAATGGCGCCCGCCGGGATGGCGCGGGGAGCTGGCGAGGTTTCCACGATCATGGCGAAGACTCCATTCCGGCTCGTCTCCGACTACACGCCGCGGGGCGACCAGCCCCGCGCCATCCAGGAGCTCGTCGAGGGCCTCGCCCGCGGCGACAAGCACCAGGTGCTCCTCGGCGCGACGGGCACAGGCAAGACCTTCACCATCGCCAACGTGATCGCCGCCCACGGCAAGCCCACGCTGGTGATGGCCCACAACAAGACGCTCGCCGCGCAGCTCTACGGGGAGCTGAAGGAGCTCTTCCCGCACAACGCGGTGGAGTACTTCGTCTCCTACTACGACTACTACCAGCCGGAGGCGTACGTCCCCTCGTCGGACACCTTCATCGAGAAGGACTCGGCCATCAACGACGAGATCGATCGGATGCGCCACGCGGCGACCCACTCGCTGCTGACGCGCAACGACGTGATCATCGTCGCCTCGGTGAGCTGCATCTACGGCATCGGCTCCGCCGAGTCGTACTACGGCATGCTCCAGTCGATCGAGGTGGGGAAGGAGTTCTTGCGCGATCGCTTCCTCCGGGCGCTGGTGGACATCCAGTACGAGCGCAACGATCTCGACTTCCACCGCGGTACCTTCCGGGTGCGCGGCGACACCATCGAGGTCTTCCCCGCCTACGAGGAGGAGAAGGCGATCCGGATCGAGTTCTTCGGCGACACGGTGGAGGCGATCAGCGAGATCGATCCGCTGCGCGGCCTCAAGCTCGCCGACCTCGACAAGGTGGCCATCTTCCCCAACAGCCACTACGTGACCGCGCCGGAGCGGCGGAAGCTGGCGATCGAGTCGATCCGCGAGGAGCTGCGGGAGCGGCTCCAGTTCCTGCGCGCGCAGGGCAAGCTGCTGGAGGAGCAGCGCCTCGAGCAGCGCACCATGTTCGACCTGGAGATGCTGGAGCAGATGGGCTTCTGCAACGGCATCGAGAACTACTCGCGCCACCTCTCCGGGCGGAAGGCGGGCGAGCCGCCGCCCTGCCTCATCGACTACTTCCCGAAGGACTTCCTCCTCGTCATCGACGAGAGCCACCAGACCATCCCGCAGATCGGCGCCATGTACCGCGGCGACCGCTCCCGCAAGGAGACGCTGGTGGAGTACGGCTTCCGCCTCCCCTCGGCGCTGGACAACCGGCCGCTCCGCTTCGAGGAGTTCGAGGCGCTGGTCAACCAGGCGATCTACGTCTCGGCGACGCCCGCCGCCTATGAGCTGGAGAAGGCGCAGGGCGTGGTGGTGGAGCAGATCATCCGTCCCACCGGCCTGATGGATCCCGAGGTGGAGGTGCGGCCGGTTGCCACCCAGGTGGACGATCTACTCGGCGAGATCCGCGAGCGGGTGGAGAAGGGCGAGCGCGTCCTCGTCACCACCCTCACCAAGCGGATGGCGGAGGATCTCACCGAGTACTACACCGACGTGGGCGTGAAGGTTCGCTACCTCCACTCGGACATCGACACGCTGGAGCGGATCAAGACCATCCGCGGCCTGCGCAAGGGCGAGTTCGACGTGCTGGTGGGGATCAACCTGCTGCGCGAGGGGCTCGACATCCCCGAGGTGTCGCTGGTTGCGATCCTCGACGCGGACAAGGAGGGCTTCCTGCGCTCGTCGGTCTCGCTGATCCAGACCATCGGGCGTGCGGCGCGCAACGTGAACGGGCGGGTGATCCTCTACGGCGACACGATCACCGAGTCGATGCGCATCGCGATCGACGAGACCAACCGCAGGCGCGAGGTGCAGCGGCGGTACAACGAGGAGCACGGAATCACCCCGACCACGGTGAAGAAGTCGATCCTCGAGCTGGGGCCCGTGGTGGAGAGCGACTACTCCACCGTGCCGATCGCCGCGGAGGACGAGGCGGTCTACCTGGCGCCCGGCGACATCCACCGCGAGATCGAGCGGCTCACCAGGGAGATGGCCGCCGCCGCGGACGCGCTGGAGTTCGAGCGGGCGGCGATGATCCGCGACCAGATCAACGCCCTCAAGGACGCCGAGCTGGGGCTCAAGCCGGCGGTGCGGATCGGCACCGGCGGCGCGCCCGGGCCGAAGCGGGACAGGGGCAGGGGGCGCCATCCGGCGCGGAAGCGGGCCCGGCGATGAGCGGCCGCGGGCGGCGGAGGCCGGCTGGCGGCAGGGCGCGCTCGATCGCGTCGGCGATCGGCTGCGTGGCGGTGCTCGGGATCGGCGCCGCGGTGGCCCTCCAGGCGCCGGCGCAGGGCGAGGACCGCGAGGCCGCCGCGGCGGCGCCAGGGGGGAAGGCGATGGAGGCTGCGCCCGCGAATCCGGCCGCGCCCGCGGGGGGCGAGTCGATCGCCGCGGCGGCGCTCTACGACACGGTGCGCGCGTACGTGGAGGCGGGGCCCGCCGCGGAGGGGCTGCCCTCCAAGGACCGCGTCCGCGAGCTGATCGTGAACCGGCTCGAGGCGGCGGGGGCCCGGCCGAGGGTGCTGCCCTTCTCGGTGGTGACACCCGCCGGGCCGTGGGATCTCGAGAACGTCTTCGTCTCGATCAACCCCGCGGCGAAGGATCGGGTGCTCCTCGGCGCCCACTGGGACACCCGCCTCTGGGCGGAGCGCGACCCCGATCCCGCGCGGCGCGACCAGCCCATCACCGGCGCCAACGACGGCGGCTCCGGGGTGGCGGTGCTGATCGGCCTTGCCGCGGAGCTGGCGAAGGCGGCGCCGCCCGAGGGCCTGGGCGTCGACCTCGCCTTCTTCGACGGTGAGGAGGGGTTCGAGGGGAACCTGCGGGAGTGGTTCTACGGCTCGAAGGAGCTGGCCGGGCGCTGGGACCGCACCGGCGTCGCGCTGCCGCGGGCGGTGGTGATCGTCGACATGGTGGGGCGCAAGGGGCTGCGGATCCGGCGCGAGGGGATCGGCAACGCCCGGCCCGCGGGGCGCCGAATCCTCGACCGGATCTTCGCCATCGCGAAGGAGAAGGGCTACCGCTCCTTCGTCGACGAGCCGGGGATCGAGGTCCTCGATGATCACCTGCCGTTCCTGGCGCGCGGGATCCCGGCGGTCGACCTGATCGACCTCGACGATCCCCACTGGCACACCCACGGCGATACCCTGGACAAGATCGAGCCGCAGGCGATGGCGGAGGTGGCGGACGTGCTGCTCACCTGGATCCGCCGCGGCGCGCCGTCGCAGTAGCGCCGCTCGCCCCTGGCGGAGCAGCGCCCCGCCGATGCGCGACGGCTCGTGAACGCCAGGCGCGGCGGGAAGCGCGGTTGCGTCGCGGAACGCGCAGCGCGCGCGTGGGGGACGCGGTCACCGCCCTCCGGCGCCTCAGCCGGGCATCTGGGCGAGCTCGCCGATGGCGGTGTCGATCACCCGGGTGAGCGCCTGCTGCAGGGTGGCGCGCTCCCCGCGGATCCGTCCCTGGAACTCGACGCTCCGCTTGGCCTGATCCGCGCTGGAGGCGACGTCGGCGATGGGCTCGGCGATGTCCGCCACCACGTCTTCCGCCACGCTGTCGCCCCCCAGCTCGATCTCCTCCAGGCTGGTGCTGGCGTTCCCGTGGAAGGCGCCGTCGCGCAGGCGCGCGTCGATGGCGACGTGGGCGAAGCCACCCTCCGCCTCGAGCCCGGTCCGCTCCTCGAGCACCGCGCTGCCCGCCGCGAGGGGCAGGTTCCTTCCGCGCGCCGAGAGATCGAAGTCGGATCGGGGCGCGAAGGGATCCGCCTCGAAGTCGACCTGCAGCAGCCCCTCGGGCGGGATGGTGGCGGTGAGGTGTCCCGCGGTGGGAAGCTCGCCCTCCCGCGCCGGACGGGTGCGGATCCGCTCCGCCTCCAGCTCGAGGGGATCGACGGCGATCCGCTTGCCGAGCTCCACCGAGGTGACCGCCGCGTTGGCGTCCCGCACGTGGAGTCGCGCCACGAAGACGGCGGGGAGCTCGACGAGCCGCTTTCGGATGGTGTCGAGCCACGCCTCGGTCCGCCCCGGCTCCACCGCCAGATCGAAGGAGGCGCCCTCCAGCTCGAGGCTGCTCACCCGGAGCTGGCCGCGGAGGAGGGCGGTGGGCGCCGTGTCGATGCGGGCGCGGGGCACGTGGACGATCAGCTCGCCGCTCCGGCGATCGATCACCCGCAGATCCTCCACCGTGGCGACCGCGCCGATCGGCTGGAGATCGACGTCGCCGATCGTCGCCTCGTAGGCGTCGGTGGAGAGGAGCTCCTCCGCCCGCCGCTGCACCACCCGTGGGAGGGCGAGGGCGGCGACGACGAGGAGCGCGACGAGCGCGCCGAGGACGATGGCGCGATCCAGCGGGGCATGTCTCCACCATGGGGAGCGGCGCGCCCGGGTGCCAGTCGCCGGGGAAGCGAAGCGGTCGCACGAGCGCGGGCGCGCCCGCGTCGGCCCCCGGGGATCCTACGTCCCCGGAAAGGCGGCGAGGGGCGCGCTGCCGGGATCGGCGGCGGGCAGCGTCCGGCGCGGCACGTGGGCGCGGGCCAGCCCCACCCAGCCGAGATCGCTCTGCACCAGCACCGCGTCGTCGGGCACCGGGAAGCGCTCCCCTTCGGGCTGATCGAGCGCCTCGACGATCTCCCGCCACGCGGGGAGCGCGGTGCGCCCGCCGGTCTCCTGGTCGCCGAGGCTCACCGTGCCGTCGGTGCCGATCCAGACCGCCACCGTGTAGCGTGGCGTGAAGCCGACGAACCAGGCGTCGACGTTGCCGTTGGTGGTTCCCGTCTTGCCGGCCCGGTCGTAGGCGGGATCCCAGGCGGCCCGCGCGGTGCCCGCCCGCACCACCTCGCGGAGCATGTCCGCCAGCTCGTAGGCGACGCCCGCGGGGAGCGCGCGGGGCAGGGGGCCGCCGGGAAGCCGCCCGTGCGCTTCGCCGCCGAAGACGATCGGCCGCCCCGCCCGGGCGATCTCCCGCCCCCGCACGTCCTCGAGGCGGTCGATGTAGACCGGCTCGGTGGGCACGCCCATCCGCGCGATGGTCGCGTAGCCGAGCGCCTGGTCCATCGGCGTCACCTCGCTCGAGCCGAGGGCCAGGGTGATGTCCTTGCGCAGCGGCGTCTGCACGCCCATCCGCCGGGCGAGGCGGGCGACGTTCTCCGGCCCCGCGTCCAGGGCGAGGCGAACCGCCACGGTGTTGAGGCTCTGGGCGAGGGCGCGCCGCATGGGCAGCGGCCCCTTGTAGTCGTGGGTGTAGTTCTTCGGGCTCCAGATCCGTCCACCGCCGGCGGGCAGGGAGAGGGGCGCGTCGAGCACCGTGTCGAGCTGGCTCCTGCCCTCGAGGAGCGCCGCCGCGTAGACGTAGGGCTTGAACGAGGATCCCGGCTGGCGCCGCGCCTGGGTGGCGCGCACGAAGCCCTCGATCCCCACCTCCCATCCGCCCACCAGGGCGACGATCCGGCCGGTGGCGTTCTCCACCACCACCGCGGCGCCCTCCGCCCACGGGCGATCCTCGAGCCGCACCTCGTCGCCCGCCGCCCTGCAGACGCGGAGCACGTCCCCGGGCCGCACCTGATCGGCGAGCGGCCGGGCGGGGCGCCCGGCGACGAAGCTGCGCACGCGCACGGTGCGATCGGCGTCGGCGAGCCGGAAGCGGAAGGGGCCCGCCCACAGGTTGTCGAGGCCCGGCTCGGGCCCCACCAGCGCGGGAAAGCACGCCCCCTCCGCCGGTTCGCGCACCGCGCCGCTCTTCTGATCGCGCAGCAGCCCCGGCGCACGGGCGGCGAAGCCCTCCCACTCGGAGGAGGGGAGCTGCTGCACCGCGCCACGCCGTCCCTGCCGCGCCTCGAGGGCGCGGAGGGCGTTGCGCACCGCGCGGTCCGCCACCCGCTGCACGCGCAGATCGAGGGGCGTGTGGACCTGCAGGCCGTGCTCGAATGCCGCGCGCTCGCCGACGAGGCGGCGGATCTCCCGGCGCACCTGCGTGGCGTAGGCGGTCGCCTCGTCGAGGCGGCGCCCCGCCTCGCGCGGCACGATCACCGGATCGCCGAGGTAGCGTTCCGCCTCCGCCTGGGTGAGGTAGCCCTCCTCCACCATCGTCAGCAGCACCACCGAGCGGCGCCACTGCGCCGCCTGCGGGTGGGTGCGCGGCGAGTAGCGCGACGGCGCGGGCACCAGGCCGGCGAGGAGCGCCGCCTGGCCCGGGTCGAGCGCGCGGGCGGAGATGCCGAAGTAGTCGCGGGCGGCCGCCTCGATCCCGTAGTTGCCCGATCCGAGGAAGACGTAGTTGACGTAGAGCTCGAGGATCTCCTCCTTGGTGAGCTCGCGCTCGAGACGGAAGGCGAGGACCGCCTCCTTCAGCTTGCGCTCGTAGCTCCGCTCCTGGCCGACGAGCAGGTTCTTGACGAGCTGCTGGGTGAGGGTCGATCCGCCCTGCACCTTCCGCCCCGCGAGGAGGTTGGCGTACAGGGCACGGGCGATGCCGAGGAAGTCGACGCCGCGGTGCTCGAGGAAGCGGCGATCCTCCGCCGCGACGAAGGCCTGCCACGCCGCGGGCGGGAGCTCGTCGAGCGGCACCCAGATCCGGCGCTCCAGGTAGAACTGGTCGATCTCCGTGCCGTCGCTCGCCCGCACGCTCACCGCCGTCGGCGGCCGGTACTCCCGAAACGCGGAGAGGTCGGCAGGAAGCGTGGAGAGGATCTGTTTGTCCAGCCAGTGGTAGCCGGCCGCGGCGCAGGCCGCGCCGACGATGGCGAGGAGCAGCAGGATGCGGGCGAAGCGGACGAGGACGGTAGCGACGAAGCGAGCGATCCTCGCGAGCCTTCTCGTCATGGGCGCCTTCTCCTGCTCGCGGCAGCCTACGCCTGCCGATGCCCGCGGCGCAGCGGCCGAGCGGCCGAGCGGGTCCGCGTCGCAGGCGTCGACCGGGAGAACCATCGCCGAGGTTCGTCTCGTCCCGCAGCGGGAGGGGCCGCCGGTGCGCTGGCGGGCGGAAATGCTCGGGCTCGCCGCCGCCTCCCTCGAGGCGGCGCTCGCCGACCTGCCGGAGGTGATCCCGGTGGTGGAGGGGGCGCCGCAAAGCCCGGGGCTCGCCGGCGCGTTGCAGGCGGGCAGGGAGCGCTGGACCGCCGCCCTGCAGATCGGTCAGGTGGCGGATGGAGTCCGCTTCGCGATCCGGCTCTGCGACGCGAACGAGGTCTGCACCGATCTCGCCGCGGACGCGCAGCGGGAGCGGCCCGAGCCGGCGCTGGCGCGGCTGCTCGAGGGGATCGCCGGCGCGCTGGGACGCGCGCCGCCCGAGGCGATCGCCGCCTCCTGGGCCGCGCCGATCTCGCAGGATCCCTACGCCATCCTCCTCGCCGGGCGGAGCGCCGCTACCTGGTACGGCCTCCTCCCCGGCGTGCGGGAGGACGAGATCGGCGACCGGCGCCGCGACCCGATCACCCGGGCGGTGCTCGTCGATCCGCAGCTCGCCCTCGCGCAGTGGATCAATGGCCGCCGCTCGCTGGCCCGTGGCGCGCCGCAGCTCGCCCGCTCGGCCTTCACCCGCGCCAGCCTCGCCGCCCCGCAGCGGCTCCTCTTCCGCGCCGACGAGGCGGCGGCGGTGGGGGCGATGGGGCTCGAGGAGGAGGCGCGCCGGGCGTGGGAGCTGGTCCAGGCGCGGGCGCCGGACGAGATCCGCTTCGCCGCGGCGCGGGCGCGGGCCCTGGTGGAGGCGGGCGATCTCGCGGGGGCCGCCGAGCTCCTCGACGGTCTGCCCGATCGCTTCGACGGCGATGTGGCGGCGATCGAGATCCGGGTGGCGCTGGCGGAGCGGGGCGGGCCCGCGCCGCCGTACGACGGCCTGCTCGCCCGCTGGCAGCTCGCCGACGGCGCCGATCCCGAGCCGGTGCGCAGGCGCATCGATCTCCGCGTGCGCGAGGGGCGCTACGACGAGGCGATCGCCTTCCTGCCCGCCCTCGAGGAGCGCGGCGCGGCGGAGGAGGCGGCGCGCCTCGCCATCTCCCTGGGGATCGCCGTGGGCGATTACGACCTCGCCTCCCGCAAGGCGGAGGAGCTGGGGCTCACGCACGTGGCGGCGCGGGTGCGGGCGCGGGCGAAGCTGCTCCTCCATCCCGACGAGGTACCGCCCGAGCTGCTCCGACCCGACGAGCCGGTGGAGTTCGTGGCGCGGGGCGGGGTGCACCTGCGGGCGGGCAGGCCCGCGCTCGCGCTGGCAGACGCGGAGGCGGCGCTCGCCAGGAGCCCGTGGCTCCCGGAGGCGCTGGCGCTCCGCGTGGAGTCGCTCCGTGCCCTCGGCCGCGACGCCGACGCCGCCCGCGCCGCGCGCCTCCTCCGCCACGCCGATCCCGCCTGGCCGCTGGACGGGCGCCTCCCCGGCGGCGCGCCCCGCGTGCAGGTGCAGGCGCAGCGCGACTGATCCGCGCCGTCGCGGAGCGGTCGGAGCGTCGTCGCGTGTCGTGGCGGCCGGCAGCCCGCGGCGCGCCGGAATCGGACCAGCGCACCGCGGAGCGGCCGAGCGTGGCCGTACGTCGTGGCGAGGTGCCGCGCTGCGGGCCGGTCCTGCAGCCCACAGCGCGCTGGCATCAGCGCACCGCGGAGCGGCGGAGCGTGGCCGTATGTCGTGGCGAGGTGCCGCGCTGCGGGCCGGTCAGCGCGCCGGCATCAGCGCACCGTGGAGCGGCGGAGCGTGGCCGTATGTCGTGGCGAGGTGCCGCGCTGCGGGCCCGTCCTGCAGCCCGCAGCGCGAACGCACGGTCGTTGCGCCGCCCGCCGCGATCGGGACGGGCCGGCTACCGCCTGCAGCCGCAGCCGTCGTCCTCGGACTCCAGCCGCGCGGGCGGGCAGTCGCAGCCGCGGCCGCATTCGCAGGCGCCGCAGGTGCAGGGGGCGCAGTCGCAGGGGGTGCAGGTGCAGGCGTCGCTCTTCATGGCTTCCTCCCGAAGCGGCCCGCCCGATCCCTTCGGGCTTCGTCGTCCGCTTCCACCGGAGCCAACGCGCCACCCGCGCGGCGCTTACGGCGAGGCGCGCTTCAGCGCCCCAGCACCGCCCCCGGCGTCACCGGCATCGGCGCGCAGCGGCAGCTCGCCTCGTCCCAGCAGGCGAGCGGCTCGGGGAGCACCACCACGGAGCCGTCCGCCGGGTGGTTGCCCGGGCAGACGAGCCCGCCGCCCACGCCCGCCACCGCCGTCCCCGCGCCGCGCGGCCCGGCGAGCCCGGGCGCGGGCGCCAGCGCCGGACGGCACCGGGAGAGCGCCGGCTCGAGGTGGCGCGCCTGCCAGGCTGCCATCTCCCCGTAGCGCCGGGCGTGCTCCTCCACCCGGGCCAGCAGCGCCTCCGCCCGCGCCCGCTCCTCGGGGACGAGCACCGGCTCGAGGGTCGGTTCGGCGAGCATGCGGCGCAGGCGATCGGCCGAGGCGCGGGCGCTCTGCACCCGGTCGCGATAGGCCGCGCCGAAGAGCCTGCTGCGCGCGAGGAGGGAGCGATTCTCCTCCCCCTCGCACAGCGCCGCGCGCCCCTGCCGCAGCGGCCCCTCCGCCAGCCGGTTGTGGATGCGCGCCTCCGCCACGCCCACCGCGTCCGCCTCGGCGAGCTGCGCCTCCAGCCGCGCGGTCTGGGCGCGGAGCTCCCCCGGCCCCGGTGCCAGCAGGGCGGGGTCGAAGGCGAGGAGGAGCAGCGCGAGGAGCGGAAGTTTCGTCATCGGTGGGCCGGGCGGGGTAGAAACCCAGCAGGGCTCCCGGAACGTCCCGCCCTGCCGGAATGGGAGATCGAGCCCGCCGTTTTGAACTCCTGCGAAGAAGAACGATGCGACCGGAACTCCGCCAGAAGCTCGACGATCTGCCCGTCTCCCCCGGCGTCTACCTGATGAAGGATCGGGAGGGGAAGGTCATCTATGTGGGCAAGGCGGTCAACCTCCGCTCCCGCGTCCGGTCCTACTTCCAGCCCTCCACCTCCGACACCCGCCACTTCATCCCCTTCCTCGAGGGGCTGATCGGCGACCTGGAGGTGATCCTCGTCCACAACGAGAAGGAGGCGCTGATCCTCGAGAACACGCTGATCAAGCGGCACAAGCCGCGGTTCAACGTGATGCTCCGGGACGACAAGGCGTTCATCTGCCTGCGCCTCGACGAGCGCCATCCCTACCCGCGCCTCGAGGTGGTGCGGCGGATGAAGCAGGACGGCGCCCGCTACTTCGGCCCGTACTCGAGCGCCTCGGCGATCCGGGAGACGCTCCGCCTGGTCAACCGCTGGTTCCAGCTCCGCACCTGCACCGACCGGGTGCTGGAGAAGCGGACGCGCCCCTGCCTGCTCTACCAGATCAAGCGCTGTCCCGCGCCCTGCGTCTTCGACGTTCCGAAGGAGGAGTACGCGCGCAACGTGCGGGAGACGATCCTCTTCCTCGAAGGGCGCGAGCCCGAGCTGGTGGAGGCGCTCCGCGCGCGGATGAAGGAGGCGGCGAAGGAGCTCCGCTTCGAGGACGCGGCGCGCTTCCGCGATCAGATCGAGGCGATCGAGAAGAGCCTGGAGAAGCAGCGCACCGTCTTCTCGGAGGCGATCGACCAGGACGTCTTCGGCTTCTACCGCGAGGGGCCGAACCTGGTGATCGAGATCCTCTTCCTCCGCGGCGGCAAGCTGGTCTCCGCCCAGAGCTTTCCCTTCACCGGCCAGGAGTTCCCCACCGAGGAGCTGCTCTCCTCCTTCGTGGACCAGTACTACGAGGGCGGCGCCACCGTGCCCGACGAGGTGCTCCTCCCGGTCGAGCTGGAGGACGCCTCGCTCAAGGCGGAGGTCCTCTCCGAGCGGCGGGGGCGGAAGGTCCGCGTCCACGTTCCCGCCCGCGGCGACAAGAAGCGCCTCGTGGAGATGGCCAACAAGAACGCGGAGCAGGCCTTCGTCGAGGCGAGGAAGCAGGACAAGACCAACGTGGAGATCCTCGAGCGGCTGCAGCAGCGGCTCGAGCTCCGGCGCCTCCCCCGGCGGATCGAGTGCTTCGACATCTCGAACTTCCAGGGGACGATGGTGGTGGCGAGCCAGGTGGCGGCGCTGGACGGCGAGGCGGACAAGTCGCGCTACCGCCGCTACAAGATCAAGAGCTTCGCCGGGCAGGACGACTTCGCCGCGATGTACGAGGTGATCAGCCGCCGCGTGAAGCGGGGGCTCGAGGCGGGCGACCTCCCCGACCTCCTCCTCATCGACGGCGGCAAGGGGCAGCTCAACGCCGCCCGCGCCGCGGTGAAGGACGCGGGCGCCCTCGACCTCGTCGATCTCGCCTCGCTGGCCAAGAGCCGGGTGGAGGGCGAGACCGAGCAGGGCGGCGTCGCCAGAAGCGACGAGCGCGTCTTCCTGCCGGGCCGCAAGGATCCGATCGTTCTGCGGCAGAACTCCGCCGAGCTCTTCGTCCTCACCCGCCTGCGCGACGAGGCCCACCGCTTCGCGATCACCTTCCACCAGAAGCTGCGGCGGGCGCGGAACTTCAAGTCGATCCTCGAGGAGATCCCGGGGGTGGGGGAGAAGCGGCGCAAGGCGCTGCTGCGCCACTTCGGCTCGCTCAAGCGGATCCGCGCCGCCACGGTGGCGGAGATCGCCGAGGTGGAGGGCTTCAACGAGGCGCTCGCCGAGCGGGTCTGCGAGTTCCTCGCGCGCCCCGCGCAGGATCCCGATCGGGACGCCGACCTCCCGGAGGGCGCCGCCCAGTCGATGGACGAGGACGCCGAGGTCGGGGAGGCCCTCGAGGAGGAGGACGAGTTCCTCGCCGAGGAGCTCGAAGCGGCGGCGGCGCTGGTGGCGGAAGCCGGCGCCGCTCCCGCCCGGCGGGACGACTGACGCGCGCTGCCGCCAGCGGAAAATGCGGATGACGACGGGCCTTTTCCGAGCCGTTGTCCGCTGTACGGCAACGCTGCCGACAGGCAGAAAAAATCGGGAAATTCCTTGCCGCCCCTCTTGCGCGTGGTCTAAACCATTCCTCTACTTAGCTGCGTTCGAGCGGGGGCCTGGCAGCAGTCTAGGGCAGGCAACCGCGCTGCAGGCGAGGGCATTGAGGCATGCGACTCTACCCCAAGGTGATCCCGGCGATCGCGCGCGAGGTCATCCAGACCCTGACCCGGGAGGGCGACATCGAGGTCGAGACCCTCCGGATCGCCGACGCCGAGATGGACATGGCGGCGATCATGCGCGAGTACCTGGCTGCGGAGGAGCGGGTCAACCAGGCGACCAAGGAAGCGCTCGAGCGCCGCGGCTACGATCACTCGAAGTTCAACGCGGTGAAGCGCGAGATGGCGGACGTCCGCGGCTTCAAGATGGGCGACGAGGGGATCGAGTACGTCATCGGCCAGATGATCGAGTTCCTCCTCATCTCCCGGAACGTCGAGGAGGTCTACTCCGACGACCCCGTCCTCCGCAGGAAGATCATGCAGATCTTCAAGAAGCACCTCGACGTGGACGCGGAGCTCGACCGGGAGGCCCGCGCGCGGATGAAGAACCTCCAGGAGGGCACCGCGGAGTGGGACGTCGAGTACGGCAGGACGCTCGAGCAGCTCCGCCGCGCCCGCGGCCTGATCTGAAGACGGACGAGCGGACCCGCCTGCACGGGCCCGCCTCCCGTCGCACGAAGGGCTGCCGCCGGGCGCGCTTCAGATCGTCGGCAGCTCCCGCGAGCCGATCTCCCTGGCCTCCGCCAGGGACTCGCATCCCGCGTCGCGGAGCGCGTAGGGCATCGCCTGCAGCCGCTCCGGCGAGATGTTCTCCCCGCAGTCGATGCACTCGCCGTAGGTGCCCGCGTCCATCCGCGAGAGCGCCGCGTCGATCTGCGCCACCTCCCGCCGCTGGGCGTCGTTGAGCTGGGTGAGGACGTACTCCGCGGTGGCGTTCTGCGCCCCCTCCTCCAGCTCGGGCAACCGTTCCGCCGACTTGAGCGCCTCCAGCTCGCGCGAGCCGCGCTGGGTGCTGCGCACCAGGGCGTGCCGCCGTTCCAGCAGGCGCCTGCGCATCCGTTCCACCAATTCGCGGTCGTATGCCATTGGCACCACCTCCTTTCGGGGCAATCTGCCCACGGTCGCAGGGTGGGGCCAGCGGCGGGAATGCGCGTGCCCCCGGCTGGTTGTTTCTCGTTCGACGTGTCTTGCCGCCCTCCCGGCCCCCTGTTAGACCGCTCCAACCATGACGCAGCAGCGAATCACCATCATCGGCGGGGGCCTCGCCGGCTCCGAAGCCGCCTTCCAGCTCGCCCGCCGCGGCCACCACGTCCGGCTGGTGGAGATGAAGCCGGGCAAGCGCACGCCCGCGCAGACCTCCGACAAGCTCGCCGAGCTCGTCTGCTCCAACTCCTTCCGCTCGGACAACCCGGAGAACGCCGTGGGCCTGCTCCACGAGGAGCTGCGGCGGATGGGCTCGCTCGTCCTCGCCGCGGCGGACGAGGCGCGGGTGCCCGCGGGCGATGCGCTGGCGGTGGATCGGGAGATCTTCTCCGGCCGGGTGACCCGGACCATCGAGGCGGATCCGCGGATCGAGCGGATCCACGAGGAGGCGACCGAGCTCCCCGAGGGGCCCGCGCCGTGCATCGTCGCCACCGGTCCGCTCACCTCCGACGCGCTGGCGCAGGCGATCGCCCGGGCGACCGGAGGCGGGGAGGGGCTCTACTTCTACGATTCGATCGCGCCCATCGTCACCGCGGAGTCGATCGACATGTCGATCGCCTTCGCCCAGAGCCGCCACGGCAAGGGCGGCGGCGACGACTACCTCAACCTGCCCCTCACCGAGGCGGAGTACCGCGCCTTCGTCGAGGAGCTGCGCAAGGGCGAGAAGGTCAAGCCGCACGCGTTCGAGGAACCGAAGTACTTCGAGGGGTGTCTGCCCATCGAGGTGATGGCGGAGCGCGGCGACGAGACCCTGGCGTACGGGCCGATGAAGCCGGTGGGGCTGATCGATCCCCGCACCGGCGAGCGCCCGTACGCGGTGGTGCAGCTCCGCCGCGAGGACAAGGCGGGCACCGCCTGGAACCTGGTCGGCTTCCAGACGCGCCTCACCTGGCCGGAGCAGCGGCGCATCTTCCGGATGCTGCCGGGGCTGGCCAACGCGGAGTTCCTCCGCCTCGGGCAGATCCACCGCAACACCTTCGTCAACGGCCCCGCGCTCTTCGCCCCGGACATCTCGCTCAAGGCGCTGCCCCACGTCTTCTTCGCCGGGCAGATCGCCGGGGTGGAGGGATACGTGGAGTCGTGCGCCCTCGGCCTGGTGGTGGCCCTGGCGGTGGACGCGCGGGTGCGCGGCGTCCCCTTCGTCGCGCCGCCGCCGGAGACCGCCCTCGGCGCGCTGGTGGGCCACGTCACCGGCGCCGCCCACCCCGAAGGCTACGACTACCAGCCCACCAACATCACCTGGGGGCTCTTTCCCCCGCTGCCCGGCCGCGTGCGCAAGGCGGAGAAGAAGGCCCGCCACGTGGCGCGCGCCCGCGAGGCGCTCACCGCCTGGGCGGCGGCGAACGAGCATCCCGCAGCACCGCCGCCGGCGAAGGCCGGCGCCCCCGTGGAGACGAGAGCCTGATGATCCGCCTGCGCGTCGTTCCGCTCCTTCTCGCCCTCGGCCTCGCCGCCGGGTGCAAGGCCAACAAGCCCGTCGTCTTCCAGGGCGAGGGCAAGCGCATCGCCGAAGGGCCCGCCCGCGAGGTCCTCACCGCGCCGGGCGGCGCGGCGGTGGCGTGGCTTGCCGATCCGCAGCTCGCCCGCGACAAGGGGGTCAACGCCTCGGAGCAGGTCTACGTCGGCACTGCCAGGGTGGCGGCCGCCACCGGCGGCCCGGCGACCACCCTCGGCGCCGGCGTGCCCACGCTCCCCGGGACGCTCGCCTTCTCACCGGACGGCGGCTGGCTGGGGGCGCTCACCGGCTGGTCCTTCGCGAAGGCCCACGGCACGCTCGTCGTCGCCTCCACGAAGGGCGGCGAGGGGCGCAAGGTCGCCGACGAGGTGAGCTTCTTCGCCTTCTCGCCCGACGGCCGCACCCTCGGCTACGTGGCGGACAGGACGCTCTTCCTGCAGCCGACCGCCGGCGGCGACGCGGTGCAGGTGGCGCCGCACGTCTCCACCTTCGAGTTCTCGCCGGACGGCAGGCGGCTCGCGGTGCGCCGGCGCGCGGTGGGCGGCGGGGGCGAGCTCCTCCTCGTCGAGGCGGCGGCGCCGCAGAAGGCGGTCCCGCTGGCGGACGACGTCGCCGACTACCGCTGGTCGCCGGACGGCAGGCGCCTCGCCTTCACCGCGCGCAACGAGAAGGGCGGCGCCGATCTCTTCGTGGTGGAGGTGGGCGGCAGGCCGCGGAAGGTGGGGGAGGGCGTGCCCACCTTCCGCTTCTCCGACGACGGCAGGCACCTCGCCTTCCTCGGCGGCGTCTCGCCGCAGAAGCAGTTCGGCGATCTCTACGTGCTGGCGGGGAGCGCCGCCGCGCCCGTCCAGGTCGGCACCACCGTCACCACCTTCGCCTTCGATCCCAGCAGCCGGCGGATCGCCTGGCTCGACAAGTACAGCCCCCAGAGCCGGGGCGGGAACCTTGCCTGGGCGGAGCTGGGCGACGAGCCGAAGATGAACGAGGTGGCGAAGAACGTGCCCAGCTTCATCTGGTCGCACGGCGGCGACGCGCTCGCCTTCGCCCACAGGCAGACGAGCCCGGTCTTCTCCATCGACCTCCACCTCTTCCGCATCGGCAAGGACGAGAAGCCGGTGCAGATCGGCCGCGGCGTCTTCGGCTACTCCTTCAGCAGGGACGACGAGCGGATCTTCTTCCGCACCGAGTGCACGCGGAACGCGCGCTCCTGCGACCTCCACGCGGTGGAGGTGGACCGGCCCACCGAGCCGGCGCGGAAGATCGCCACCGGCATCTTCACCTACGAGCCCGATCCCGACGACGAGTCGCTGCTGATGATCACCTACGCCCGCACCGACGCCGATGCCCTCGACGTGGCGGCGGTGCCTGCCGACGGTTCGGCGCCGCCGCGGACCCTGGACCGGATGGTCGCGCATGGGACGAAGTTCGTCGGCGGCGACGCGGACCGGATCGCCTACGCGGTGCTCGATCCGCAGCGGGCCGGCGTCTACGTGGCCGACCCGCCGGACTTCGGCGCGCCGGTCGCCGGCGACTGACCGCGCCGTCCACAGCGCGCTTCCTCGCTCCCGCCGGCGCCCTGCGCTAGCGTGGCCGTATGGCGGGAGCGAAGCGGGTCGAGGGGCTGCCCAAGGCGGCGGAGCTGGACGAGCGGGTGGCGGCTTTTCTGCGCCACCTCGAGGTGGAGCGGCGCTACTCGAAGCGCACCCTCGGCGAGTACGAAGGGGACCTCCGCCAGTTCCAGCAGTACCTCGCCGACAAGGGGATCGACCTGCTGCGGGTGGAGACGGTCACGCTGCGCGGCTGGCTGGCGCTGATGCACGGCCAGCTCCAGCCCGCCTCGATCGCCCGCAAGCTCTCCGCGGTCCGCTCACTGTACAGGTGGCTCCAGTCCCGGGGGCTGGTGGAGGCCAACCCGGGTACCCTCGTCGCCACGCCGAAGCAGAAGAAGGCGCTGCCCAAGGTGGTGCCGATCGACGAGGTGACCGCGCTCCTCCAGACCCCGCGCGCCGACTCGCCGCTGGGCGCGCGGGACCGCGCCATCCTCGAGGTGCTCTACGGCGGCGGCCTGCGCTGCGCCGAGGTCTGCTCGCTCGACCTCTCGTCCCTCGATCGGACCAACCGCCTCGTGCGGGTGCGCGGCAAGGGGAGCAAGGAGCGGATCGTGCCGCTGGGGCGGAAGGCGATGGAGGCGATCGACGCCTGGCTCCAGCTTCGCCCCCGCCTCTTCGAGAGGGCGCGGCCCGGCCAGGACGTCCACGCCCTCTTCAACAACTACCGCGGCGGCCGCCTCACCACCCGCTGGGTGGCGCGGATGATCGACCGCTACGTGGCGGTCTGTGCGCTGCAGCGCAAGATCCACCCCCACGCGCTGCGCCACTCCTTCGCCACCCACCTCCTCGACAACGGCGCCGACCTGCGCGGCATCCAGGAACTGCTGGGCCACGCCTCCATCTCCACCACCCAGCGCTACACCCACGTGAGCGTGGAGCAGCTCATGGCGGTCTACGACAAGGCCCATCCGCGGGCGTGACGGTCACGGGTCGAGACAGAGCAGGGGCGCGACGACGCCATCCTTCACGGTCTGCATGCAGGTGTCGATGGTCTGCGCGCTGCACACACCGCAGGCAGCGGCGCCTGCTCGGGCCCCCGTCGGCGCCGCGCAGTAGCCGACGCAGGTGGCCGAGTCCTGGCACGGCACGCCGCCGTCCGCGGTCTTCAGCGCGCAGCCTGCATACGCGGTGCGCGCGAAGTCGTAGTAGAGGGGAATCCCGCCCGCCTGCAGGCATTCCGCTTCGCTCGAGACACGGACGGGGGGAACGCAGTCCGTCGTGCCGTCGTCGTGGCGGGTGAAGATGAAGCCCGCTTCCCTGCAGCGGCGCTGCTCCTCGCTCTCCTCCGGCGGCGTCGGACACGCCACGGAACCTGCACCGCCGCTGCCGCCTTCGCCGGCGGTGCCGCCTTCGCCGGCGGTGCCGCCTTCGCCGGCGGTGCCACCCGAGCCACCGCCCGCCCCGGCGCCCCCGGTCCCACCTGCGTCCTCCTGGCCGGGCACGGCGGCGCCGGTCCCCTCACCGCACGCGACCGCTGCGAGCACCAACAACAGGCGGGCGTACACAGGCAGCCGGAATTCACGCCCGCGAAGCTCTACCATCTGCGCTCCTCCATGGTTCTGGAAAGGCCTCCGGAGGAGCGTACTCCCCCTCCGCAGGACTGCATAAGGTGTCTGTTGTGGTGACACAAACGGATCCCGAGCACCCGCGGCAGCCCTGGAGGAGCGAGGGCGTCGCGCCGCCGCGCGGACCCAAGGGGAGGGGGCGAGCCGCGCTCCTCCCTCGACTTGTCGGGCGGCTTCGGGCACATCTGCTGGCGCACCCGCCGCCGTGCGGGTGGTGGAGCGAACGCCCGGAGGCAGCATGTCGATCGAACTCCACGGAACGACCATCCTCGCCGTGCGCCGCGGCGCGCACGTGGTCCTCGCCGGCGACGGCCAGGTCAGCCTCAAGAAGACGGTGATGAAGGGGAACGCGCGCAAGCTGCGCCGCCTCGCCGACGACACGGTGATCGCCGGCTTCGCCGGCGCCACCGCCGACGCCTTCACCCTCTTCGACAAGTTCGAGGCGAAGCTGAAGGAGTACGCCCGCAACCTGACCCGCGCCTCGGTGGAGCTGGCCAAGGCCTGGCGCACCGACCAGTACCTGCGCCAGCTCAACGCGATGCTCCTCGTCGCCGACAGGGAGCGGACGCTGATCCTCACCGGCACCGGCGACGTGATCGAGCCCGAGCACGGCGCGGCGGCGATCGGCAGCGGCGGAGTCTACGCGCTGGCTGCCGCCAGGGCGCTGCTGGAGAACACCGACCTGCCGCCGCGGGCCATCGCGGAGAAGGCGATGGGCATCGCCGCGGAGATCTGCGTCTACACCAACGACCGCATCGTCTACGAGGAGCTGGCGCCGTGAAGAACCTCACCCCCCGGGAGATCGTGGCGGAGCTGGATCGCTACATCGTGGGGCAGCGGCAGGCGAAGCGCGCGGTGGCGATCGCCCTGCGCAACCGCTGGCGCAGGCAGCAGGTGGACCCCGCGCTGCGCGACGAGATCGCGCCGAAGAACATCATCATGATCGGCCCTACCGGCGTCGGGAAGACCGAGATCGCCCGCCGCCTGGCGAAGCTCGCCCACGCGCCCTTCGTGAAGGTGGAGGCCTCCAAGTACACCGAGGTGGGCTACGTGGGCCGCGACGTGGAGTCGATGGTCCGCGACCTGGCGGAGGTGGCGGTCAAGCTGGTGCGCGACGAGGAGATGGAGAAGGTGCGCACCCGCGCCGCCGCCACCGCGGAGGAGCGGCTCCTCGACCTGCTCGCCGGGCCGATCGCCGCGGAGCGCGCCCGCACCGGCTTCGTCGCCCCCGCCTCGGGCCCGGCGACGACCGCCGCCTCGCCCCGCGACCAGCTCCGCGCGGATCTGCGCGCGGGCAAGCTGGACGACCGCTGGGTGGAGGTGGACGTGATCGAGTCGCCGCAGATCCCCATGCTGGGCGTGCTCGGGCCGCAGGGGGGCGAGCAGGGCTTCGACCTGGGCGAGATGCTCAAGAACCTGCCGCCTCCCTTCGGCGGCAGGCAGAAGAAGCAGAAGGTGAAGGTGCCCGACGCCCGCCGGCTCCTCGAGAACGAGGAGGCCTCGAAGCTGATCGACGAGGACAAGGTGAAGCGCGAGGGGATCCGTCGCGCGGAGGAGAGCGGGATCGTCTTCATCGACGAGATCGACAAGGTGGCGGGGCGGCAGGGCGCTCACGGCCCCGACGTCTCCCGCGAGGGCGTGCAGCGCGACCTGCTCCCGATCGTCGAGGGATCCACCGTCGCCACCAGGTTCGGGCCCCTCAAGACCGACCACATCCTCTTCGTGGCGGCGGGCGCCTTCCATGTCTCCAGGCCGTCCGACCTGATCCCCGAGCTGCAGGGGCGCTTCCCCCTCCGCGTGGAGCTCGAGCCGCTCAAGCAGCCGGACTTCGTGCGCATCCTCAAGGAGCCGCAGAACTCGCTGCTCAAGCAGTACACCGCGCTCCTCGCCACCGAGGGCGTCGACCTGAGCTTCACCGACGACGCGGTGGAGGAGCTGGCCCGGATCGCCCAGGAGGTGAACGAGCGGACCGAGAACATCGGCGCCCGCCGCCTCCACACCGTGCTGGAGCGGCTCCTCGACGAGGTCTCCTTCGAGGCGTCGGAGCTGCCGCCCGGCCACCCGATCCGCGTCGACGCCGCCTACGTGAAGCAGCGCCTCCAGGACGTGGCGGCGGACGAGGACCTGTCCAAGTACATCCTATGAACGCGACCGACGTGCTGGTGGTGCTGGTGACCGCGCCCTCCGCCGAGCAGGCGGCGGAGCTGGCGCGCGCCCTGGTGGAGGAGAAGCTCGCCGCCTGCGGCAACGTGCTGCCGGGGCTGCGCTCGATCTACCGCTGGGAGGGCGCGGTGCAGGACGAGCCGGAGGCGCTGCTGATCCTCAAGACCACCGCCGGCCGGTTCGAGGCGCTGCGGGGGCGGGTGGTGGAGCTCCACCCCTACGACACCCCCGAGGTGCTGGCTCTCCCGGTCGCCGCGGGCCACGCCCCCTATCTCGACTGGGTGCTCGCCTCCGTCGCCTAGGCGGCGACCAGCCGACGGATGGTCCGTTCGAGGGCGTCGAGGTCGATCGGCTTCTCGAGGACCGGGACGTCCTGCGGCAGCTCGCTCCGGGGCAGGCCGGAGAGGTAGATGATCCCCCGCTCGTGGCCGCTGGCGCGCAGCCGCTCCGCCACCGCCGGCCCGGTGGTGCCGCGGAGCAGGCCGTCGAGGATGACCACGTCGGGGGCGAAGCGGTGCGCCTCCTCCTGGGCGCGGAGGCCGTCGGTGAGGAGGCGGACGGCGTGGCCCCTGCCCGCGAGCCACTCGCCGAGTACCTCGAGGATCTCCCGATCGTCGTCGATGAGAAGCACCCGTGCCATCTCAGCCCCCCGACGCCCGCCTGGGCTCTGCCCGTTCGAGGGCGGCCGCCAGCTCCTGCAGCGGCAACCCGAGGACGGGGAATCGCGCTTCCAGCGCCCTGCGGATGCAGCCCGTACAGAGCCACGCCCGCCTGGCGACCAGCACCGCACCGGACGCTTCGCAACGCTCGCAGCAAGTCGAGAACATCGTCGAACCTCGCCTGATACCCCTTCCGGTCTAGCAGCGTCCCGCCCGGGGAGAAAGCGCCGCACGGGGGGCGTTCGAACGGCAGGCGACCCTGCGCGCCCGCAGCATCGGGATGGAGACAGTGCGCCCGTGCGGCGCAGCGTGCGGAACCTCCTTGCCGGCGGCGCGGCGAGGGGGCACCCTCCGCCCCGCACGGGAGGACGACATGCGGATCGCCATCGGCCAGTTCAACGCGACCATCGGCGCCTTCGCCGCCAACGCGGAGAAGATCCGGGATCTCGGCAGGCGCGCCCTTGCAGAGAAGGCGTCGCTCCTCCTCCTGCCCGAGCAGTGCCTCCCCGGCTATCCGGCCCGCGACTTCCTCGACCTGCCGGAGTTCGTGGCGGGGAACGTGGCAGCGCTCGACGGGCTGCGGCGCGATCCCGGGCTGCGGGAGCTGGCGATGCTGGTGGGCTACGCCCAGCCCCACGCGGGCGTCGGCGCGGGGCTCTACAACGCCGCCGCCTTCCTCCACCGCGGCGAGCAGAAGGCGACCGCCCACAAGCTGCTCCTGCCCACCTACGACGTCTTCGACGAGGCGCGCTACTTCGACCCGGGGCGCGACGTCACCCTGATCGACCACGAGGGCGTGCGGATCGCGGTGACCATCTGCGAGGACATCTGGAACGACAAGGTGTTCTGGCACCAGCACCGCCGCTACGAGCGGGATCCGATCGAGGAGGCGGTGGGGAAGGGGGCCCAGCTGGTGGTCAACCTCTCCGGCTCCCCGTACCAGATCGGCAAGGCCGGGCTGCGCGAGCGGATGCTCGGCGCCGCCGCCCTCCGCCACCGCGTGCCGATCGTCTACTGCAACCTGGTGGGCGGCTCCGACTCGCTCATCTTCGACGGCGGCAGCCTGGTGATCGGCGCCGATGGCAAGGTGCTCCACCGGGCCAGGCAGTTCGAGGAGGAGCTTCTCGTGGTGGAGGTGGAGCCCGCGCTGGTCCACGAACCCGGCGTGGCCTGCAGGCCCGACGGGGAGCTGGCGATGCCGGACCGGCTCTCCGCGGACGACCTCGACGAGCTCCTCGGCGCGCTCACCCTGGGGCTCCGCGACTACTGCGCCAAGACCGGCTTCCGCTCGGTGGTCCTCGGCCTCTCCGGCGGCATCGACTCGGCGGTGGTGGCGGTCCTCGCCGCCCGGGCGCTGGGGCCGGAGAACGTCCTCGCGGTGGCGATGCCCTCCCGCTACACCACCGAGATGTCCAACGAGGACGCCGCGGCGCTCGCCCGCAACCTGGGGATCCGCTTCGAGGTGGCGCCGATCGAGAAGCCGTTCGGCGCCTTCCTCGAGACCCTCCGGCCGATCTTCGGCGACAGGCCCGCCGACCTCACCGAGGAGAACCTCCAGGCCCGCTCCCGCGGGGTGATCCTGATGGCCCTCTCCAACAAGCTGGGATCGCTCCTCCTCACCACCGGCAACAAGAGCGAGCTGGGCGTGGGCTACTGCACCCTGTACGGCGACATGTGCGGCGGCCTGGCGCCCATCGGCGATCTCCCCAAGACGGTGGTCTACGACCTGGCGCGCCACGTCAACCGCGGCGGCGAGGTGATCCCGGCGCGGATCATCACCCGGCCGCCTTCGGCGGAGCTGCGGGAGAACCAGACCGACCAGGACAGCCTGCCGCCGTACGAGGTCGTCGACAGGATCCTCCGCGGCTACGTCCACGAGCGGCGCTCGGTGGCGGAGCTGGTGGCGCAGGGGGACGACGAGGCGACGGTGCGGCGCGTCCTCTCGATGGTGATCGCCAGCGAGTTCAAGCGGCGCCAGGCGGCGCCCACCCTCAAGGTGACGCCGCGGGCCTTCGGCGAGGGGTGGCGCTTCCCCATCGCCCACCACTTCCGCTACCGGTAGTCGAGGATCAGGGCGGTGACGTTGTCCTCGCCGCCCGCCTCGTTGGCCGCGTCGATCAGCCGCTCGCAGGCGGCGCCGGCGTCGGGCTCCTCCGCGAGGATCGCGGCGATCGCCTCGTCGTCCACCATGTTGGTGAGACCGTCGGTGCAGAGGAGGTAGCGGTCGCCCGCCTTCGCCGCGCCCTCCCAGGTGTCGGGTTCGAGCTCCGGCTCGATCCCCAGCGCGCGGGTGATCACGTGCTTGTGGGGAAAGAGCGCGATCTCCGCCGGGGAGGGGTGGCGGATGTCGATGAACTCCTGGAGCAGCGAGTGGTCGGTGGTGAGCTGCTCGAGCCCGCCCTTGCGCAGGCGGTAGGCGCGGGAATCGCCCGCGTGGGCGAGGGTGATCCGCCTGTCGCCGAAGAGCGCCGCGGTGGCGGTGGTACCCATCCCGCGCAGCGCGGGATCGGCGCCGCCCCTGGCGTAGATGCGCGCCGAGGCGTCGACGAGCGCGGCGCGGAGCCGCTCCCGATCGCTGCCTGCCGGGTGCCGGACGAGCCAGTCGCGGATGGCGGCGACCGCCATCTCGCTGGCGACCTCGCCGCAGGCGTGGCCGCCCATCCCGTCGCAGACGCAGGCGAAGCCGAGCTCCGGCGCCGCGCCCCAGGCGTCTTCGTTGTGGTCGCGCACCCGGCCGGGATCGGAGCGTGCAGCCACGATCCAGCCCGGGTTCTTCGCGGATCCTGCCACGTGGACCTCCCGTCGGACCCGGGAGGATAGACCGCGGCAGGGGAGGCTTCAGCCGAAATCGAGTTCCTCGATGTCCTCGTCCTCGTCGTCGAAGTCCTCGTCCTCCTCCTCGTCGAGGGAGGCCTCGGCCTCCTCCTCCTCTTCCTCGTCCTCGTCGTGCTCGGCGAAGAGGGTGGCTTCGCCTTCCCAGTCGAGGAAGCTCTCCTCCTCGTCCTTGATCTTCCGGGCTCGCATCTCGTCGAACGCTCCCATCGCCGCCTCCGACCCCCACTCGTTCAACCGGTCCGACACGCGAGGCGCGTCGGATGTGGCGCAAGCTAGGCACGCCCGTTTCGCAGGCAAGACGCCGCGTTGACCGGCACTCCCCCCTCGGCTACGGTGCCGCCCGGATTGCCGATGGAACGGGTCGAGATCGCCACGAGCAGCGAGGTTCCCGAGGGGGGTGCGCGCCGTTTCCGCGTGTGCCGTGGCGGGGCGGCGGTCGAGGCCTTCCTCGTCCGCTTCCAGGGCGGGCTCTACGCCTACGTCAACCGCTGCACCCACCGGCACGTGGAGCTCGATCTGGGGAAGGGCGCCTTCTTCCACCCCGACGGCGCGCAGCTCCTCTGCAGGGCGCACGGGGCGCTGTTCGACGTGCGCACCGGCGCGTGCACCGGCGGGCCGTGCGCGAAGGGCACGGCGCTGGAGGCGATCCCCGTCGAGGAGAGGGACGGGCGAATCCTCGCGGTGGTGGAGTAGCGGGCAGCCCCCGTCCACGGCGGACGGATTGGCCCGGGCAGGGGCTTCCGCCGCGGGCGCGCGGGCGCCAGCTTTCCGGCGGCCCCGGAAGACTGCATCCCGGATCCGGTTCGCGAAGGTTCCGCGGCCGCAGGAGGTGAGCGATGGGGCCCTGCTCCGTGCTGGTCGTCGAGGATGACGTCGACTGCGCCGAGGTGGTCGCCGAGGCGCTCCGCTTCTGCGGCTGCGACGTCGCCGTGGCGGCGAGCCCCGAGGCCCTGCGCGCCGAGCTCGCCCGCTGCGTGCCGGACGTGGTGCTGGTGGACGGCCACCTGGGCGCCAGCGACGGGATCGCGCTGGTGGCGGAGCTCCGGGACGGTCCCCTGGCGGGCGTTCCCGTCCTGCTCACCACCGGCCGGTCGCGGGTGGAGGTGGCCCCAGCCGCGACGGCGGCGGGGATCGAGCGGGTGCTGGTCAAGCCGCTCGATCTCGCGCAGCTCTTCGAGGCGGTGGAGAGCGCTGCCGCCCGCTCCCGGGCGCGGAAGCGGGCGGTGGGCGCGGTCTAGCGCCGGGTGGTCTTGCGGCCGGCAGCCGCCTCGCGATCGCCGGCGAGGGCGCGGGCGATGCGGCGGATCGCCTCGATGTCGGCGCGGGGGAGCTTCAGCTCCGCCAGCTCCTCGGCGAGGCGCCGGGCGTCCGCCTTCATGCTCGCCGACTCGTCGGCGGTGAGCAGGATCGCCGGATCCACGTCGAGCGCGTTGGCCAGCGCGGAGAGCGCCTCGAGCGACGGGGTGCGCTCGCCGCGCTCGACCATGCTGACCATGGCGTTGGAGAGGGTGGAGCGACGGGCGAGCTCCGGCTGCGACCAGCCGCGCTCCATGCGGAGATCGCGGACCCGGGTCGCGATGCGGGTGGAGAGATCCTTCGTCTTGGCGTTCATTCGGTGAAACCCCACTGCGTACGCACGCTGCGTGTTGGACACATGCAGTAACAAACGGCGGGCGTCGTTTCAAGCAACCTTTAACAGCAAGTGGGTTTCCGATTGTTTGACCACCGGTGCGGGGGAGCCGAGCGCAACCGCTCCACCCGCGCCAGGCGCTCCGGATGGCCGCTGCCCGGGGAACGCGCGGGGCGGCCGCACCCGCTCATAGCGCCGGGAATGGCGGGTGTCGACGTGAAATGGCGGGGGGCCGCCCGCCTTCCGGAAGGGCCCCGGGGGCGGCGCCGGGGCCCTCCCGCTCACGGGAGCGTGGTGCCCAGGTCCGGCGCCGGCACCACGGGCTGCGCGGGGACGAGCGGCGCGCGGACCGGCGGGCCGAAGACGGCGCGGGTCCTGCCGGTGCGGATCGCCACCGCGAGATCGTGGGCGTTGCGCACGTCCGCGTCGACCAGCGTGTGGCAGTCGCCCACGGTGACGCCCTCGCCGCCGCGGTAGCCGGAACCCGCCACCGTGGCGAAGCCGAGCCGGTGGACCTCCTCGAGCTGCTCGTCGGTGGGGAGCTCACCGTTGGCGGAATAGACCTCGAGTCCGAGCACGCCGATCTCGCGCAAGCGCTCGAGCGAGGGCGCGCCGTCGTCGAAGGGATAGGCCACCACCGGCGTGCCGTCCTCCGCGCGGATGCGGCCCACCGCCGTCTCCAGCGAGTCGAGGGGCGGCAGCCTGCCGGAGAAGCCGAAGGCGAGGAGGCTGACGTCCTCCACGATGAGGAACTCGGCGGAGAGGACGATCAGCGGCGTCTCCGTGCGGAGCCGCAGGTTGACCAGCTCCCGTTCGCTCCAGCGCTCGCCGAACTCGGTGAGCACGATGCCGTCCAGGCCCGCCTCCTCCGCCTGGCGGATCAGGTGCTCGGCGGGCAGCGCGCCTGCGAGCGTGCGCGCGGTGTGGACGTGCACGTCGAATTTGAGCGTCACGACTACCTCCTTGTCACCGTTTCACATTGGCCCCGCGCGCGGGGGGCGGCAACGCGGCCGCCGGCGTTGACCGGGCCTCGTGCAGGGGCGAGGATCCCTGCACCCGTTTCGCGCGGAAGGCGGCCCGGCGTTCGTTGGCCGCGGGGAGGTGCAAGCGGATGGTGCGCAAGGGAAGGCGTGGGGGCTCGCAGCCCGTCGATCTCACGCGGACGCTCGAGCTGCTCGCCGTGCACCTGGGCGATCGGATCGGCGCGGGAATCGCGCGGGCGCTGGTCTCCGCGTCGGGCAGGCAGCAGCCGCCCGCGCGGCGCAAGAAGCGCTGCGCGCGCGAAGGCTGCACGAGGGACGCGGCCGCCCGCGGGCTCTGCAAGTCCCACTACAACCTGATGCTCTACCACCGCCGCAAGAGCGAGCGCGGCGCGTCCCCGGCGCGGCGCCGGCGCTGATCGCGCGCGCGACGCTTGCGCACGGCGCCCGCAGCGAAGAGGATGCCCGCGTCATGAGCGACATCCTCTGTGCCATCTGCCGCAAGGCGATCGAGCGCCGCCCGGCCAATCCCTTCTTCCCCTTCTGCTCGCACCGCTGCCGGATGGTCGATCTCGGCAAGTGGCTGGGGGAGGAGTACCGGGTCCCCGCCCGCCCCGAGGAGATGGAGGACGAGCTGCCCCTCGATCGCGGCGACGGCGAGGACGGCAGGGAGTCGTAGGGGTCGAACCGCGCGCAGGCGCGCGTCTCGCCGGTCCTTCGCGGACCGGGCGTGGGAGAAGCCATGCGAATCTTCGTATCGCGGCCGCTGCCGGAGCAGGCGATGGAGCGGCTCGCCCGCCGCTTCGAGGTGGCGGTGGGGCCTGCCGATCGCGCCACCACCGCGGCGGAGGTGCTCGCCGGCGCGCGGGAGGCGGACGCGCTGATCTCCATGCTCTCCGACCGGATCGACGCCGCCTTCCTCGACGCCTGCCCGCGCCTGCGCGTGGTGGCCAACTACGCGGTGGGCGTCAACAACATCGACCTCCGGGCCGCGGCGGAGCGGGGCGTCCACGTCACCAACACGCCGGGCGTCCTCACCGACGCCACCGCCGACCTCGCCTTCGGCCTCCTCCTCTCCGTGGCGCGGCGGATCCCCGAGAGCGAGCGCTTCCTGCGCGCGGGGCGCTTCGACGGATGGGCGCCGCTCCTCTTCCTCGGCGCGGACGTGGCCGGCGCGCGGCTCGGCATCGTCGGCATGGGACGCATCGGCCAGGCGATGGCGGTGCGGGCGCGCGCCTTCGGCATGGAGGTGGTCTACGTGCAGCGGCGCCCGCTCGATCCCGCACGGGAGCGGGAGCTGGGCGCGCGGTACGTCTCCCTGGAGGAGCTGCTCTCCACCAGCGACTTCGTCTCGCTCCACTGCCCGCTCACGCCGGAGACCCACCACCTGATCGACGCGCGGGCGCTGGCGCGGATGAAGCCGGGGGCGATCCTGATCAACACCGCGCGCGGGCCGGTGGTGGACGAGACGGCCCTGGTGGAGGCGCTGCGCAGCGGCCAGCTGGGCGGCGCGGGTCTCGACGTCTTCGAGGAGGAACCGAAGGTCCACCCCGGGCTCCTCGACCGCGACGACGTGGTCCTCACCCCGCACACCGGAAGCGCGACGCGGGGCACGCGCCTGCGCATGGCGATGATGGTCTGCGAGGACGTGGAGCGGGTGCTGGACGGCAGGCCGCCGCTCCACCCGGTCAACGAGCCGGTGGCGGGGGGGCGCAGGTGAGCTTCGTCGACCTCCACTGCCACCTGCTCTGGGGCATCGACGACGGAGCGAAGACCGAGGCGGACGCGCTGGAGATGGCGCGGGCGCTCTTTGCCCTCGGCTACCGCCACGTGGCCTGCTCGCCCCACGCCCGGCCCGAGTTCCCCTCCGACGATCCGGCGCTCTGCGAGCGGCGCCGCGCGGAGGCGCAGGCCCTCTTCCAGCGGGAGGGGATCGATCTCACCCTCCACCCCAACGCGGAGAACGTGCTCGACGCCGATCTGCTGGAGCGGGTCGTGGAGCGCCCGCGGCCGGTGGGGCAGGGACCCTTCCTCCTCGCGGAGGCGCCGCACCTGGCGCCGCTGCCCCAGCTCCCCGAGATCCTGTTCCGGCTGAAGGTGAAGGGGGTGACGCCGCTCGTCGCCCACCCGGAGCGGTGCCGCGAGTTCGAGAAGCCGGGGCGCGCAGAGGAGGCGGTGCGGGCAGGCGCCTTCCTCCAGCTCGACGTGGGCGCGCTCATCGGCAGGTACGGCAGGCCGGCGCAGAAGCTGGCCCGGGCGTTCCTCGATCAGCGCCTGTACGCGGTGGCGGCCACCGACCTCCACTCGCCGCGGGACGCGGAGAAGTGGGTGGGCGATTCGATCGCCGCGCTGCGGGAGCTGGCGGGGCCCGCGGAGGCGGAGCGGCTGCTGGGGACGGCGCCCGCCGCCATCCTGCGCGGGGAGACGCCCCCGGAGCCAGCCGGTGCGCGGGAGGCGGGGCGGAAGAAGGGGAAGGGGCTCTTTTCCTGGTGGAAGAGAGCCATTTCCTGATTGACACCCGGGGGCCGGATCCCTAGTATCCGCCGCGCTTTCGGCCCTTTGCGGTTACGTAGCTCAAGGGTAGAGCACTGGTCTCATAAGCCGGGTGTTGGTGGTTCAAATCCACCCGTAACCACCAGAACGGCCCCGATCGCTCCCGCAGCGGTCGGGGCCGTTTCTTTTTGCCGTGGCGGGCCCAGTGTCGGACCCCCGCGCTAGCCTCGTCCGCGACCCCTGCAGGGAGGGCGCGGATGAAGCGGACGCAGTGGGATCCCGGGCTCGAGGCGGCGCTGGAGCGGCGCGGCGGCCGCTACCTCCGCCGCGGCCAGCCGGGCTACCCGGACCTCGGAGCGCTTCGGGACCCGCCGGAGATCCTCACCCTGCGCGGCTCGCTCGCCGGCGCGGGGGCGGGGCCGGTGCCGCCAGCGGTGGCGGTGGTGGGCGCGCGCCGCGCGGATCCGGGGGCGCTGCGGATCGCCCGGGCCTTCGGCAACGGGCTGGCGCGGGCGGGCTTCACCGTGGTCTCGGGCGGCGCGCTGGGGATCGATGCGGCGGCGCACGAGGGGGCGCTGGAGGCGGGCGGTGCCACGGTGGCGGTGCTCGGCAGCGGGGTGCTCCAGCCCACGCCGCGGCAGAACCGGCGGCTCTTCGCGCGGATCCTCGAGGCGGGGGGCGGCCTGTGCGCGGAGCTGCCGCCGGACGCCCCCGCCTGCCCGTGGCACTTCCCGGTGCGCAACCGGCTGGTGGTGGGGCTGGCGCGGGCGGTGGTGGTGATCCGCGCCGCGGACGGAAGCGGCTGCGCGCACACGGTGGACTACGCGCGGGAGCTGCGGCGGCCCGTCTTCGCCCTGGCGCCGGAGGAGCCGGTGCCGCGGAACGGCCTGGTGGAGCAGCTCCTGCGGCCCGGGCTCTTCGGCGAGCGGGCCGCGGTGCCGGTGCGGGACGTGGACGAGCTGCTCTGCCGGCTCGGCGCGCAGCGGGAGCGGGCGGAGCCGCCGGGGCTGGAACCGCGGGAGCGGCAGGTGCTAAGTGCCCTCTGCGATCTGCCCGCGCCGCTGGGCGCCATTGCCGCTGCGGCGCGGGTCGAACCGGCGGAGGCGGCACGGATGCTCGCCTCGCTCTGCGCCCGCGGCCTCGCCCGGGCCGCGGGGCCGGGGCGGTTCGCCGCGGGAAGGAGCGTCGGGTGGGACGGCGGCTGATGATCGTGGAATCACCTGCCAAGGCGCGCACGCTGCAGCGCTACCTGGGCGAGGGGTGGACGGTGCGCGCCACCGGCGGCCACGTGAAGGATCTGCCCGACGGCCGCCTCGCCATCGATCTCACCGCCGGTTATGCGCCCGAGTACCACGTCGTCCGCGGCAAGGGGCACGTGCTCCAGGAGCTGGCGCGGGAGGCGCGTCTGGCGGAGGAGGTCGTCCTCGCCACCGATCCGGATCGGGAGGGCGAGGCGATCGCCTGGCACGTGGCGGAGGAGCTGGGCCTCGAAGGAAGGGCGCGCCGGGCGCGGCTCCTCGAGATCACCCCCGCCGGCCTGGAGCGGGCCCTCGCCGCGGCGGGACCGCTCGATCGCGCCCGCTACGACGCGCAGCAGGCGCGGCGGGTGGTGGATCGGATCGTCGGCTTCCGGCTGGCGCCGCTGCTGGGGCGGGTGATCCAGCGGGGCCTCTCCGCGGGACGGGTCCAGTCGCTGGCGCTGCGGCTCATCGTCGAGCGGGATCAGCGGCGGCGGACCTTCCACGGGACGAGGCGCTGGAGCGTCGAGGCGGAGCTCGCTGCGAAGGGACGGAGCTTCGTCGCCACGGTGGACGTCTCCGGGCCGGCGGAGGCGGAGGCGATCGCGGCGGCGATCCGCGGGGCGGCGCCGGTGGTGGAGCGGGTGGAGGCGCGGGAGCGGCTGCGCGAGCCGCCGCCGCCCTTCGTCACCGCGCGGCTGCAGCAGGAGGCGTACGAGCGGCTCCACTTCGGCCTCAAGAAGACGATGCGCCACGCCCAGCAGCTCTACGAGGGGGTGGAGCTGGGGCCGGCGGGCCCGGTGTCGCTGGTCACCTACGCCCGCACCGATTCGCCGCGGGTGAGCGAGCGGGCCACCGCCGCGGCGCGGCGCTTCCTCGCGGAGAGGTTCGGTGCGGGGGCGCTGCCGCGGGAGGCGCCGCGCTGGGCTGCAGGCGCTGGGGCGCAGGATGCCCACGAGGCGATCCGGCCCACGGCGGTCGAGCTGGAGCCGGCGCTGGTCAAGCCCCACCTCGATCGCGACGGCGGACGGCTCTACGAGCTGATCTGGAAGCGCTTCTGCGCGAGCCAGCTCGGGCCGGCGCGGTACCGCGAGACGACGGTGGAGGTGCGCGCGGGCGAGGTCCTCCTCCGCTGCGCCGCGACCGTGCTGGAGGAGCCCGGTTTCCTCGTGGTGTGGGGCGGGAAGGATCCCGGCCCGCTGGCGGGGGAGGCGAGCGCGTTCCCGGAGCCCACCCGGCTTCCGGAGCTCGAGAAAGGGGCGCGCCTGCGCGTGCGGGAGGTGCGGGTGGTGGAGCGGGAGGAGGAGCCGCCGCCACCCTTCACCGAGGCCTCGCTCCTCGCCGCGCTGGAGGCGCACGGGATCGGCAGGCCCTCCACCTGGACGCAGGTGGTGGAGACGCTGGTGGAGCGGGGCTACGTGGCGCGGCAGCGCGGGCTCCTCGCCGCCACCGAGCTGGGCGAGGCGGTGGTGGGGCTGCTGCTCCAGGCGGTGCCGGAGCTGGTGGATCCCGCGCTCACCGCGCGGCTGGAGGCGGAGCTGGATCGGGTGGGCGCCGGCGAGATCGACTGGGTGGAGGTGGTGCGCCGCTTCCACGAGCCGTTCGAGGCGCGTCTCGAGGCGGCGCGGGATCGCTTCGGCGCGCCGGCGCGCAAGGGGCTGGTCGACGCGCCGTGCGAGCGCTGCGGCGCGCCGCTGGTGCTGCGGTGGGGGCGGAGCGGTCCCTTCCTCTCCTGCTCCGGCTATCCCGGGTGCAGGTTCACCCGCGATCTCGTCCAGCCGGGGCAGGCCGCCTCGCTGATCGCCGGCGCAGGTGGCGAGCGGAACGTGGCGGCGGTGCAGCAGCTGGCGGAGGCGCCGGCGCCGATCGAGCCGCCGCGCAAGGGGAGCTGCCCGCGGTGCGGCGCGCCACTGGTGGAGCGACGCGGGCGCAACGGCCCCTTCCTCTCGTGCAGCGCCTACCCCGCGTGCAGGACGGCGGTGCCGCTGTCCACGGGGGTGCGCTGCCCCGCGTGCGGCGAGGGGGAGATCGCCGAGAAGCGATCGCGGCAGGGGCGGATCTTCTTCGGCTGCAACCGCTATCCCGCCTGCGATCACACCATGCGGGAGAGGCCGGTGCCGCAGCCGTGCCCGCGGTGCGGCGCGGGCTTCCTGGTGCAGCGCTTCTCGCGCAGGGAGGGCGGGGTGCTCGCGTGTGCCACGGAGGGCTGCGGCCACTGGATGCCGCTGGCGGAGGCGCTCGCCTGATGCTGCGCGCGCCGGCCGCTTCCGGTGGACGCGGCCGGCGCTCGGCAGGAGGGGCGGCGATGCGTTCGCTGGCGCTCGCGCCGACGCGCAGCGACGCGGATGTGCGGCGGATCAGTCCTCCTTCATGGCGGGCTGCACGGCGGGGACGTCTCCTTTCGCTGCGGCGGGCGTGGCGTCAGGCGGCACGCCCGCCGCGTCGTCGGCCGCGGCGGTGGCCGGCTCCTCCACGATGAGCGCGTCCTCGCTGTCCTTCGCGCTCCCCTTGTCCACGTGGGTGAGCTGGGCGCGCACGCCGCCGAGGTCGATCACGCCGAGGGAGGCGACGGGGAGGCGGCGGGCGTCGTTGCTGATCCAGATGTGGACCTCGCGGCGCGACTCGGGCTCGTCGGTGCGGATCGCCACGCCCTCCAGGTGCCACGCCTGGAAGACCCCCGCGGGCACCTTCACCGTCTCGAGCCCCTTCACCTGGCCCGTCACCCGCCAGAGCTTGCGGATCGAGTAGGCGTCGAAGCAGATCGGCATCCCCTCCTTCAGGTCGAGGGTGCGGAGGTAGTAGACCGCCGAGACCGGGTCGAAGGCCTCGTGCAGGTAGTCGAACCGGTACTTCCGCTTCGCCGTGTTGCGGCGGTAGTCGATCTCGACCCGCCCGCCTTCGTTGGGCCGCTTGAAGACCACCGTCGCCGCCTTCTCCAGCTTGCCCTCCTGGCTCTGCTCCTCGTAGCGCCGGGGATGCATGTCGCGGGCGCGCACGTAGGAGGTGGAGCGGCCGCGCACCCGGCGGATCTTGGAGAAGAAGGAGTTGGAGGCGGCGAGGGCGCGGAACGGGTACTCGGCGGAGGCGCCCTTGCCGACCGGGGGCAGGGCCACCAGGGCGAGCTTGCCCGCCTGCGCGCCCACCACGTCGATGTCGTAGGAGAGCCGCTCGCCCGGTTCCCACGGGATCGCGCCGGAGGGCGGGGGAAGCGGCTGGCAGGCGCCGGCGCCGGGGAGGGTCGCCTTCGGCATCCCCTTCGGGCGGGGCGCGGCGACGGCGACGGGCGGTAGGGCGAGCAGACCGACGACCAGTCCGACGAGAAGGGAACGGAGCATCCGGCAGGTCCTCCAGGCGCGGCGCTTGCCGCGGAGCTTGGTCGTCCAGACGCGCGGGCGGGCGCGCCTATTCTCTCCCGCCCCGCGGACCGCTGCCACGGGGCCTGGGGCCACCGGCGGGGCGGCGGCGCCCGGCAGGCGTCACCCGCGCTGCCTCGCCAGGAAGTCGAGCAGGAGGCTGCGGGCCTCCGCCACCACCGCCGGATCGTCGGTCACCTGCCATGGCCTGGGCGCCACCCGGCGCGCGGCCCGCTCGGCGACCTTCCGCCCGCCCGGCCGCTCTGCCACGAGGCGGAGGAGCTCGTAGTCCTCCAGCCCGTCGCGCACCTGGTGGAGGCGGAGCGAATCGATGGGCACGTGGCTCGTGCCGCCGATCCGCGCGGGCGTGCCCGGGTAGAAGAAGGTGCCGTCGCCGTTGCCGCCGAAGGCCCAGGCACCGCCCGGCTTCCAGGGATCGCCCGGCGTGCCGCCGGGCGCGTAGGCGAAGACGGTGTCCCAGTAGAGCTCGCCGCCGATCCCCTCCGCGAAGGCGAGCCAGCCCATGGCGCGGGCGCGGGGCCCCGCTGCGTCGATCACGTAGGAGGGCCAGCCGCGGAAGTAGCTGGCGGCGGCGTCGTCCTTCGCGCCGACGATCGACGCGTCGTCGCAGCCGTGGGAGGAGCAGCTCTGGTACCACCAGAGCAGCGCGCCCTGCTTCTGCGCCTCGCGGTAGGCGGCGAGGGGCGCGCGCCACGCGCACCATTCGTCGGGCGACCGCTTGACGAAGAGGCAGTTGAGGTTGGGCGTCCAGAGATCGATCGGTCCCACCAGCTTCGGATCGAGGGAGGCGGTGAGGAGGACGCGGATCGAGGGATCGGCCTTCTTCACCAGCAGCGCCCGTTCGCGGATCCGCGGCAGCTCCTCGCGCTTCGGTTCGTCGTGGGCGTAGTCGAAGAGGAGCGCCTTCCAGCCCTTCTTCCGGTGGTGCTCGGCGATGGCGCGCCAGTAGGCGATCCGCTCCTCGTCGCTCGCGAGGCGCGGGTGGGTCCGCAGCTCGACGGTGGTGGCGCGGGCGCCGTTCTCCAGCGCCTCGCCGGAGAGGAAGGGGCCCACCTCGCGATCGTAGGCGGTGAAGTCCACCTCGATCCTGCCGTCGACGCGGCGGAAGGGCGGGGGATCGAAGGTGCCGCCGTGGGCGGAGATCCGCTGGCGGAGGAGCGCCTTGCGGTAGAGCGCGTCGAGGGCACGGATCTCCTCCTCGGTGCCGGGGCGACCGTGGTGGCCCAGGGCGGCGCGGCGGGAGGAGAAGCCGAAGGTGGTGGGGAGCGACGCGGTGGCGGGAATCGCCGCCCGTTCGATCCGCAGCTCCACCGGGACTCGGTGGATCGCCTCACCGATGGCGAGGCGCAGCGCTGCCGTTCTGCGACCCGGCTTCGTGCCAGCGTCGACGCAGATCTCCACCAGCAGGGCGCGCGTCTCGCCGGCGGGAACCGGGAGCGGGAAGGCGTTGCGCTTCTCACCCGCCCAGGGATCCACCTCGGGCACCAGGGGATCGGGCCAGAGGCCGGCGCCGCCCTCCGGACCGGAGGGGCGCAGGAGCTGGACCAGCTCCACCCGGTAGAGCCGGAGGCGCGCCCCGTCGCCCAGCGAACCCTCCAGCGCGGGCGTGACGGCGAGGGGCGCATCGCCGGCACGCACCGCCACCTGGGCCGCCTCGCATTCGCCGCGCAGGGCGCGCAGCACGATGGAGGCGGCGCCCTTCGCCGGATCGCCGGGCCGCACCTTGGCCAACGAGGAGAGGACCGCCACGCGCACGCCGGGGGGGAGCGGTGTCTCGGCGGCCTTCTTTTCCTGCGGCCGCGCGCCGATGCGTTCCCGGGGCGCCTCGTCTCCACCGCCGGCGCTCACCTCCGCATCCCGCTGCGCAACGCTGCCCGCGCGCTCCGCCGCGTCGGCCCCCGCTGTGCCGGGCCCGGTCACGGCCCACGCGCGGAGGGCGAGCAGGCCGCCGCCCACCAGCACCGCCGCCAACGCACCGATCCGGATCCTCATGCGGGCGCAAGGTCGCCACCGGCGCGGCGCGGAGCAACCGCCGACCCGCGGGAGCGCGGGGCGATCGGGGCCGTGCATCAGAACTCGGTGGAGATCTCGAAGAGCAGCCGGTTGCCCCCGCCGTACCTGGAGAGCTTGTCGAGGGCGTCGCCCACCGCGGTGGTGAGCCACTCGTACGGCCCCTCGTCGCGCCGGGGCCGCGCGGGCGGCGCGGGGCGGGGGCTGGGCTGCGGCTGGGGCGTGGGAGCGACCCCCTCCTGCCGGGTGGAGAGGGGCAGGTACTGCCCCACCGCGGTGCTCAGGCGGAAGCGCCCCACCGGGACGTAGAGCGCGCCGGTGAGGCCGAGGAGATCGGCCCGTGCCTGCTGCGACTCCTCCGCGGCGAGAGCGCGCTGCAGCGTATTGGACTGGATGGAGAAGTCGGCGGGGTGGAGGATCAGCCGGAAGAACTGGGCGCCGAAGGCGAAGCCCACGCCCTCGTGGCGGTGCTGGTCCCAGCCCAGCGCCCACTGGTGCCCCTCGAGCCTGTAGCCGCCGCGGAAGAAGAGCCCCATGTCGTAGTCGACCTGGAGGAATGCCTGCGCCGCGGCGGTCCCCACCTCCTCTCCGTGGGACGCGCCGCTCAGATCGCTGTGGACGTAGCGGGCGATCACCTTGCCCGCCCCCGCGTCGGCGTCGATCCCGCCGTAGAGCCGCTCCCGCTCGAGGGCGAGATCCACCCGCGCGATGGTGCCGGTGCCCTCCGCCTGCATGCTGTCGTCGAAGGCGAAGCGCTCCCGATCGGCGCCCGCCCGCAGCGCGAGCCACGGGACCGGTCGCGTCCCCGCCTCGAGCCACAGGTCGTGGGGCGACTCGAAGACGAAGCCGCCGGTGGCCCACGCCACGTCGCGTCGGCCCACCTCGAGGCCGAGCTCCGACTCGCTCTGCGTGTCGTCGATCCGGTAGCGCACCGCCGGCGAGCGCACCTTGCGGGCGACGCCATCGGGGACGGTGATGTCGTAGTCCCAGGAGGCGCTCCGTCTGCGGAACCACGCCTCCACCAGGGGCGTCGGGCGGTAGCGCGTCTCGAGCAGCCACGAGGGGGCGCCCTCCGCGTTGGTGCCGATCGATCCCGCCAGGGAGAGCCCCCACGGGAGCGCCGTGGCCACGCCCACCTCCACCGCGTCGCGGGCCTCGATCGAGTCGAGGATCACCCCGTCCTCCTCGGTCGCCAGGTGGATCCGCGCCGTCTCGCGGCGCACGCCGACGAAGAGGGTGGTGGGGATCTCCCCGGTGAGTGGACCCAGGGGAAGGAGCGCGGTGAGGCGGAGCTTCCTGTCGTGGACCGCCGTCCCCGCGTACTTGCCCTCTTCGAGGGTGACGATCGCCTCGTTCTCCAGGGAGAGGCGCAACGCGGGGCGCTCCTGGGTGGCGAGGAGCGCGGGCCGCTCGAGGCGGAGCGCCTCCGCCCGCGCGCTGCGGAAGACCGCCGCGCCGCCGCTGCCCATCCGCTCCACGTCGCCGTCGAGGAAGAGGCGGAGGATGGGCAGGGCGTCTGCCCGCGCCGGCGCGAGCGCCGCCAGCGCCACCGCCAGCAGGCCACCCCTCCTCCACCGCGAACCGACACCCACTCCCGTTCCCCGATCCCGTGAAGCCGGGGATCACGGTGGTGACGACGCAGCGTGCGCAGCAAGCTGCGACACGTCGGCGTGCAGGAGCGAAGCGGTCGCCGTGCCCGGGCTGCACGGCTCGGGGGCCATCGGTCACCAGGACGCCTCGAGCCGTCCTCACGGACGGAGGGCGCCGGGCCGTTCGAGCAGATCGGCCACCAGCGTGCCCAGCGCGAGCTCCGCCTCGAAGCGCAGCGGGATCCTCCTCGCATCGTTGCTGAACCAGGCGCGCACGTCCCGCTTCGACGCGAAGGGGCCGTCGAAGCCGAGCTCGATCCGGGTGGCGATCGCCTCGAAGCTGCCCGCCCCGGTCTGGACCGTCTCCACCCCGACCGCGGTGCAGCGGAGCCGGAAGACCTTCCTCCCGGTGAAGACGTCGAGCTCCTCCACCGTGCCCGGTGCCAGGGGCGTGCGCCGCAGGGCGAAGATCGCCCCGGCGATGTCGTACGCCCCCGCGGGGATGGCGTACGTCGCGCGGCTGCGCTCGCCGGCGCGCTGCCGCTCCACCTCGGCGACGCCGCGGGCGTGGTCGAGGCGGGTGCGGCTCCTGCGCCGCTCGCCCCCCTCGTCCGCGTGGAACTCCGCGCCGAGGACGCGTCCGTCCGCTGGGCTCCACCAGGTCACGAAGCGATCGCGGACCCGGTAGATCGAGTCGAAGAACGAATCGGTGCGGGCCTGCACCACCACCGGCCACGCCTCCACCTCGCCGCGCTTCTCCGGGAGCCCGACGGCGATCCGCGCCCTGCCCGCGGTCATCCCCAGCGCGGTCACCCGGTAGATCAGCTCCTCACCGGGGCCGAAGGGCAGGGCCGCCCCCTTCTCCTGCGCGGCGGAGGCGGGGAGGGCGAGGGCGAGGAGGAGGATGGACAGGGCGGGGCGCCAGGACATGCACTCACCTCCGGCGCGAGCGGCACTCCCGCGCTCCTTCCGCCCAAGCTGCACACGACCGCCGCGCGGAGCCGCCCGCCCGGTGGACGCCTTGCCCCATCGGCGGTGCCGCCGCACCTTCGCAGGGATGCTGCGCCGCTCGCTGGTCTGCCTGCTCCTCCTCGCCGCGTGCGGCGGCGACGAGGGGCGCCCGCCCGCCCGACCGACCTACAGGGCGATCGCGGGCTTCTCCATGGGGGCGATGGGGGCCACGTTCGTGGGCGCCGCCCACCCCGAGCGCTTCGACGCCATCGGCGCGCTGGGCGGGCCGCTCGATCCCGACCACTTCCTCGGCTATCTGGAGCGGGCGTGGTCCGGCGGCTTCTGCCCGCTCGCCGAGCTGGAGGCGATCGCCGCCGCGGATCCCGCGGCCCTCGACGATCCCGCGCGCCTGCCCTGCATGGCGCCGGCGCCGCCGCAGGCGGAGGCGGTCCTCCCCGAGCACGTGCAGTCCTTCGTGCGCTGGCGCTACGGCGACAACGGCGGCTCCTTCGATCGCGACGCCTACCTCGATCTCTTCACCGACATCGCGCTCGCCTTCGGCAACCTGCTCACCTTCAACCCCGACTCGCCCTTCCTGCCGCCGGGCGTGACCGAGGCGGACCTCGCCCGCGGCGACGCGCTCTGCGGCGATCCCGTGGTCCTCGAGGGCGTCTACAACGCCGAGTACAATCCGCAGGGCCGCCACCCGGTGATCACCTTCTGCGACGGGGAGGAGCCGGTGCTCGCCTGCGCGAACACGGGCCGCGTGGTCGATCGCTGCGCGGGCGATCCCGAGGCGGCCTGCGCGGCCGAGGGTGGGGTGGAGACGGTCCGCAGCGGCGACGCCTGGCGCGAGGCGGCGGGTGCCTTCGCCGGCTGCGCCGAGCACCGGCGCCCCGTCCCCTTCGCCCTCGCGGTGGACATCAACCGCAACGGCAGGCGCGACTACGGCGAGCCGCTCCTGATCAACGCCCACGAGCGCTGGGAGGACGTGGGCGCGGATGGCTGTCCCAACGAGCGCGAGGACGGCAAAGGTGGCTGCACCGCGGAGGCCCGCGCCGCGCGAGGGGATCCCAACGGCGACGACTACCACTGGGCGATCAACCCGGCGGGTACCGAGGGGAACTGGCGGTGGGATCCCGGCGAGCCCTTCGGCGACCACGGCCTGGACGGCGTGCCGGGGACCGGCGACTTCGGCGAAGGCGACGGCCGCTTCACCGAGTCGCCCGCCCGGGCCCGGTTCCGCGCCCACGGACCGGACGCCTTCCTCGCCAGGTGGAGCGCGGCGGATCGCGAGCGGATCGCCTTCTACGCCGACGGCGGCATCCGCGACCTCTTCAACTTCGGCATCTCCGCCGCCCAGGTGTGGAGCCGCATCGCCGCGGCACGCGGCGGGGCGGCGGGCGCCTTCCCCGGCCTCGCCAGCCTTCCCGGCGCCCCCACCACCGAGGCGGCGTTCGATCCCCTGGCGATCGATCCGGCGACGCTGCCGCGGACGATGCTCTTCCTCTACGGCGATCCGGCGGCGAGCGAGGCGGCGATCCGCGCCGGCGACGGCGACCACGTGGGGACCAGCCGCCAGCTCCTCAACCGCTTCTACCTGTTCCTCAACTGGCTCTCCGCCCGCTGGCCGGAGCTGGAGGATCCCCCGGCGGATCGCACCGGCGTCCACGAGCGGACCCGCGAGATGCGCTACCACTCCGCGGCGCTGGGGGCGGAGCGGAACTACACGGTGGTCCTCCCCCCGGGGTACGACGATCCCCGCAACGCCCGGGCGCGCTACCCGGTCCTCTTCCTCCTCCACGGCTACGGGATGCGGCCGGGCGGGGCGGGTGGCTTCGCCGAGAGCGCCCTCCTCTTCGACGGGGCGATGGCCTCCGGGAGGCTGCGCAAGATGATCGTCGTCTTCCCCTCGGGCCGCTGCTGCCACGAGGACGGGGCGGGCAACCGCGTCTGCACCGACGATCCCCCCGCCGGCTTCGAGCGGATGTGCCGCTCCGGCTCCTTCTTCGTCGACGGGGCGGGCAGGGGGGCGGGCGGGGGCCCGGCCTACGGCACGGCGATGCTCGAGCTCCTCGACGAGGTGGACCGCCGCTTCCGCACCCTTTCGGCCCGTCGCTAGCTCTTTACGCCGGGCGGAAGTGGTGCTCTTCTCTCCGGGAGATGGCTCTCGACCCCTTCGATTTCGATGACGACGACGAGGCGCGCGACCGGAAGCTCAAGACGCGCTCCCGGAAATTCAGCGACTTCGACTGCCCCACCTGCAACGCCAACAACCCCCGCGACGAGCGGTTCGGCCACGGCGACGAGGTGATGTGCTTCTACTGCGGCGCGGAGTTCCGGGCCCGCGTCAACGACGAAGGCGTCCTCCGCCTCGTGGAACTCTGATACGGACGCCCGCCCGCGATGAATCGCCCCGCCGCGTCGATCGCGCTCGCCGGCCTCCTCGCCGGCTGCGCCACCCACGCAGTTCCCGCCACCGATCGCCGCCCGCCCGCGGAGCGGCGGCTGGTGGTGCTCCACGCCTCGGACCTCGAGTCGGAGCTCCTCGGCAACGGCAGCGCCGGCGGCATCGGTCGCTTCGTCGGCGTGCTCGACGCGCTCCGCTCCCGTTCGAAGCTCCCCACCATCACCGTCGCCGCGGGCGACACCTTCATGCCCGCGCCCGCCCTCGGCCTCGAGATCGACGGGGAGAACCCGGTCACCGCGGGCAACGGCCTCGCCGGCTTCCAGGCGAGCGCCATCGGCAACCACGAGCTGGACGAAGGCGAGTCCTTCCTCGCCGGGCGGATCCGCGCCTCCGCCTTCCCGTACCTGAGCGCCACCATCGATCCCGCGGGCAGCCCGCTGGCGGAGGTGGCGGTGGACGTGGGGGAGCGCACGCCGTGGCTCGCCGATCATCCCGGACGCCTCCTCCCCCGCGGCCTGCTCTGCGCGGGCGGAACGGTGGTGGACGGCGCCTGCACCGGCATCACCGTGGGCGTGATCGGCGCCACCACCGAGACGCTCCACACCATCTCCGGCGCCACCCTGCGCATCGGCCTCCCCGCCGACAAGGCGGAGCTGCGGCGGCGGATCCAGGCGCAGGCGGACGCCCTCGCGAAGGAGGGGGTCGACATCGTCGTCCTCCTCTCCCACCTGCAGGACGTGACGGCGGACCTCGAGCTGATCGAGGCGGGGCTCACCGGCGTGGACGTGATCGTCTCCGGCGGCGGCGACGATCGGCTCGCCAACGAGGGGGATCGCCTCCTCCCCGGCGACACCCGCGACGCGGTCTGCGCCGGCGAGAAGCGCTGCTATCCGATCCTCCGCAAGGCGCGGGACGGCAGCCAGGTGGCCGTGGTCGCCACCGACGGGCAGCTCCGCTACGTGGGCCGGCTCGCCCTCGCCTTCGACGAGCGGGGCCGCCTCTGCTCGGTGGGCGAGGGATCCCGCCCCTGGCCGGTGGACGATCGCTCCCTCGCGGCGCTCGACGCAGCGCCCGCGCCCGCCGCGGTCGCCCTCGAGGCGCGGGTGCGCAAGGCGCTGCGGGATCGCTTCGCCGCCCTGGCCGCCCGGGCGCCCTACCTCGACGGCGACAGGGACGCGGTGCGCAACCGCGAGACCAACCTGGGCAACCTCTCCGCCGACTCGATCCTCCACGAGGCGCGCAAGCGCCGCCCCGACGTCCTCTTCGCCCTGCGCAACGGCGGCTCGATCCGCGCCTCCATCGGCACCTTCGATCCCGCCACCGGCGCGCGGAGCGGCGGCACCATCCGGCCCCTCGACATCGCCGAGGCGCTCCGCTTCGACGACGAGCTGGTGGTGGTGACCACCACGCGGCGCGTCCTGGTGGAGACCCTCGAGTCGGCGCTGCGCGGCGCGGGCACGGGGCGCGGCCACTTCCCGCAGGTGAGCGAGGGGGTGGAGCTCCACTACGATCCCGCCGCCCCCGAGCAGACCCACCGGATGATCGACGGACGGGTGGCGGGCGTGGAGCACCCCGGCTCGCGGGTGCGCCGCCTCGTCGCCGGCGGCATCGTCCTGGTGGAGGATGGACGGCTCCTCGAGCCCGACCGGCCGATCACCTTCGCCACCCTCGACTACCTGGTCCGCGGCGGCGACGGCTGGTTCCCCGGCGCCATCGAATCGCTCCAGCTCGAGGGGCTGGGGATCGGCGAGCAGGCGGCGCTGGCCGCCTACCTCCGCGACAGGATCGAGGCGGGTGCCTGGGAGGACGGGCGCGCCTACGCGGAGATCGCGCCCGCCAGCAGGATCCGCCCCGTTCAGTAGCGCAGCCGCAGGGCGAAGTTGGTGACCCAGCCGTCGGAGGGGAGCACCGGCCCGATCTGGATCGGGTAGCCGAAGTGGAGGCGCAGGGCGAGCGGCCCCGCGAGGAAGTCGAGCCCCGCCACCAGGTTGAGGGCGCGCACGTCCCACAGCTCGTCGGTATCGTCGGTGACGCCGCCGAAGTCGGCGCCGCCCACGCCGCGCAGCCCCTCGAAGAGCGCCACGCGGATGAGCCAGTCGAGGGGGAAGCTCAGCTCCGCGTTGGCCACGTAGTAGCGCGTGCCGAGGAGGCGCTCGTCCGCCCAGTGGAAGCCGCGGAGGTTGTCCACGCTCGACAGGTAGAACTGGCGCGAGAAGCGGCTGCCGAAGCCGACGCCAGCGGCGGCGCGGGTCCAGATGGTGGAGCGCCCGCCCAGGTAGAAGAAGTGCTGGAGATCCGCTTCCACGAAGCCGTGGCTGGCGTCGCCCCGATCGTCGCCGAAGCGCTGGGGCAGAAAGCCCGCGCCGAAGCTGGCCAGCAGCGAGGTGCCGGCGATCGGACCGACGTACGGGTGCCAGCGCAGCGTGTCGTGGCCCAGCGAGAGCGCGCCGGTGATCTGCGGCTCGCTGCCGCCGGTGAGCTGGTCCCACTCCACCTGGCGCGTGCCGCGCTTGTCGGTGAAGCGCGAGCGATCGACGCCCTCCACGGTGGCGGTGAGATCGATCCGCTGGAAGCGGTTGAACGGCCAGGAGATCCCGCCGATCACCCCGAACTGCCGCTCCAGGTAGAAGTCGGGGTCGTTGGGGAAGGCGGGATCGGCGAAGGTGCGGTCGCGCTTGGGCTGGAAGGTGTGGAAGACGCCGCCGAGCCAGGTGAGGCGGTGCGAGCGATCGAGGTAGATGACGCTCGCGTCGGTGAAGTCGAGATCGCCGTAGACCGCGAGCTGGATCGCCACCACCTTGTCGCGCAGCAGATCGGAGAAGGAGAGGCCGCCCACCGCCACCGACTGCGTGCCTACCGCCACCGCGCCGATGTCGAGGCCGAAGTGCTCGAAGGGCTCGTAATCGGGCACGTCGTCGGGCAGGCCGATCCGCGGCAGCGGCCGGGGCGTGGCGTCGTAGCCCGGGGTGCGGGCGGGGCGCGGCTCCTCCTTGCGCAGCTCCGCCGGCGGCACGTTGACCAGGCGGAACCGGCCGCCGTGGACGAGGATCGCGTAGACGCTCCCCCCCGGGCCCGGCGCGGGCCAGCGGATCTGCGTGGGCACGTCGGTGATGCGGTACGAGGTGCCGTCCTCCTCCACCCGGTGGAGATCCCAGCGGCCGCCGTCGTCCGCCGCGTAGAGGAGACCCGCCGCGGTGGGCACCGGCGTCTCCTTGTCCCAGGGGTCGGTGACCAGCGGCTGGAGCGAGCCGCTCTCGGGATCGAGGAGGAAGAGGTTGGAGTCGCCGTCGGGGGTGGCGTCGGTCGCCAGGTAGATCCCCGCGTCCGACCAGAAGAGGCCGCTCTCGCCGAAGTCGTCATCGGTGACCTGCCGCAGATCCTCCACGGTGGCGTTCTCGTCCAGGGGGAGGACGAAGACGTCCTTGAAGCCGTCGCGGCGCATGCGGGCGAAGGCGACGAAGCGTCCGTCCGGGGAGAAGGTGGGATCGCCCGCCTCGAGGATCCCGCGCTCCACCAGGTGGAAGCGCCGCTTTCCCCAGACCCGGAAGGGCTCACTGCTCCCCTGCGGCCGGCGCTCGAAGCGCGCCACCTCGAGAACGTCCGCGGGGCCGGAGCGGCCGATCCAGGCGAGCCAGCCGTTCCCCACCGCGAAGGTGCGGCGGGAGATGAGGTGGAGCGACTCGAGGCCGGGGCGGGAGTCCTCCACGATCTTCTGCCCCGTCTTCGGATCGTCCGCGTCGAGGAGCCAGAGGCTGGCCCGCCCCATCTCCCGATCGACGCCGCGGACGAGGAGGAGCTTGCCGTCCGGCGAGGAGGTGAGCGACTCCGGTTCGGTGGGGAGGCCGTCGACGATCTGCAGCGCGGGGACGCGGGTGCGGGCGTCGGCGTAGGCGGGGAGGTAGCGGCGCTTGAGCCACTCCTCCCACATGCGCTGGATGGTGGGCTCGTCGAAACCGGTGCCGATCTTCACCAGCTCGGCGAAGCCCATCGACTGCGAGCCGGCGACGAAGGGGCCGGCGCTCGAGGCCACCATGTGGTGGGCGTTGCGGAGCAGCCAGAGGATGAAGTCCCTGCCGAAGGTGTCGCCCAGGAAGGCGACGCGGAGCTGGCCGAGCTTGTAGGTGTGGACGTAGCTCCGCGGCCAGTCGCTGTAGAAGGGGAAGATCATGTACCCCTCGAACGGCGCCGACTGGTAGAGCAGGTCGCGCGCCCAGGCCTCCGTCTCCGCGTCGAGGCCGGGAAGGGTGGGGCCCGCCGCGCCCCTCGGGCGCTCCGGCCCGGGCTGGGCGCCGGGATCGAGCCCGCCGTAGGTGGCGTACTCCGCCAGCCCCTCGACGAACCACAAGGGGAAGCCGCCCAGGCCGGAGGGACGGTCGGACGCCTCCGAGTAGGACTTCACCGCCTGGATGGTGAACTCGTGCACGAGCTCGTGGGTCGAGGTGTGCCGGAACTGCTCGAAGTCTCCGAAGAAGGGGAGGGCGAGGGTGAGGTCGGCGGGGCTGGTGGCACCCAGCGTCCCCTCGCCGATGGGGAAGAGGTTGGTCGCCTGGAATTCGAGGTGGCTGCCGTAGAGGACGTAGGGGATCTCCCGCTCCGGCACGTACTCGAAGGCGCGGGAGAGGCGCATGTACTGCTCGCGGATCATCGCCGCCGCCACCTCCGCCGCGGGCTGCGCCGACTCGTAGTAGAAGAGCCGCACCCCCGCGCCGGGAAGCTGGGGGAGCAGCACCTCCTTGAAGTCGAAGCCGTACCAGCGCACCCGGTTCTGCCCCGCGCGCCGCGGCACCACGTAGACGTCCTCCAGCGCCTCGGGGGCGAGGAGCGGCGGGAGCTGGAAGCCGATGGGGCGCGGCCCGCCGGTCTCGCGGGCGAACGGCAGGTTCCCGGCGTCCACCCTTCGCGGTGCCGCCAGCAGCAGGAGGAGCAGGAGCGGTAGGGAGATGCGTCGCAACGGTCGCCTTGCGGGTTGGTGGGGAGCGGGCCGGTTCCGCACACCGTAGGGACCGCCCCGCACACCGGCAACCCGCCGGTGCTGCCGCGGCGCAGCGGCTCGGGCGGCCTGCGTCCTCTCCTGCACAGCGGGGCGGGTGGGGTAGGCTGGGGCGGTGGGGGCGCCACCAGAGACCATCGCTGCGGGCGGGATCGCGCGGGAACCGGGCCTGCGGCGCCTGATCGGGCCGTGGCTGCTCGTCCTCTTCATCGTCGGCGACCTGCTCGGCACCGGCATCTACTCCCTCACCGGCGCGCTGGCGGGCTACGTGGGCGGGGCGGTCTGGGTGCCGTTCGTGGCGGCGGTGGTGATCGCCCTCTTCACCGCCTGCAGCTACCTGGAGCTGGTGACGAAGTACCCGAGCGCCGCGGGCGCCGCCCTCTACGTGGACAAGGCGTTCCGGCGCCGGTGGCTCACGTTCGTGGTCGGCTTCGCGGTGATGTGCTCCGGCATCACCTCCGCCAGCACTGCCTCCCGCGCCTTCGCCGCCAACCTCGCCGACGCCTTCGACCTCGGCCTCCGGGGCGGCGCCGGCATCACCGTGGTGGGGCTGGCCTTCCTGATCACCGTCTCGCTGATCAACTGGCGGGGCCTGAGCGAGAGCCTGATCGCCAACGTGATCCTCACGCTGGTGGAGGCGGGCGGGCTGCTCCTGGTGATCGGAATCGGCGCCTGGGCGGTCGCCCGCGGCGAAGGCGAGCCCGGCCGCGCGCTGCAGTTCGGCGCCGGCTTCCTCGGCCCTGCGCTCACCGCCACCACGCTGGGCTTCTTCGCCATGATCGGCTTCGAGGACTCGGTCAACATGGTGGAGGAGACGCGCGACCCCGCGCGCACCTTCCCCCGGGCGCTCTTCCTCGCGCTGGGGGTGACCGCGGCGATCTACGTGGCCGTTTCGGTGGCGGCGGTGTCGCTGGTCCCGCCGGAGCGGCTCGCCACCAGCGGCGAGGCGCCGCTCCTCCTCGTGGTGCGGACCGGCGCCCCCGGCTTCCCGCTCTGGATCTTCGGGGTGATCACCATGTTCGCGGTGGCGAACACCGCGCTCCTCAACATGATGATGGCGAGCCGGCTGGTCTACGGGATGGCGCGCGCCGGTGTGCTCCCCGCCGCGCTGGGCGTGGTCCACCCCACCCGGCGCACCCCCTCCACCGCGATTCTCTTCACCTCGGCGGTGGCCTTCCTGCTCATCGCCTTCGTCGGCGAGCTCCCCGCCCTCGCGGGCACCACCACGCTGCTCTTGCTCTGCGTCTTCGCGGTGGTCGACGTGGCGGTGCTGATCCTCCGCAGGGAGAAGGTGGAGCACGACCACTTCCGCGCGCCGACGGCGCTGCCGATCCTCGGCGCGCTCAGCTGCATCGCGCTGGTGGGGCCGTGGTCCGGCAGGCCGGCGGAGCAGTACGTGATCGCCGCGGTGCTGGTGGGCGTGGGCGCGGTGCTCTGGTGCGTCGCCGCCCGCGCCACGCGCTGATCAGCCGCGCGGCGGGCGGGGGCCGAAGATGGCGGTGCCGACGCGGACGAAGGTGGCGCCCTCCTCGATCGCCACCTCGAAGTCGTGGCTCATGCCCATGGAGAGGGCGCCGCCGGGGAGGTGGCGATCGCGCAGCTCCCGCAGGGCGCGGAACCAGCGCCGCGCCTCCTCGGGATCGTCGGCCTCGGGCGGGATGCACATCAGGCCCCGCACCTCGAGCCCCTCGATCGCGCGCAGCTCGCCGAGGAGGACGTGGAGGGCGGAGGGGGAGACGCCGCTCTTCTGCGGCTCGTCGGCGACGTTCACCTCGACGAGACAGGCGGCGCTCCCGCCACCCCGGCGCACCAGCTCGCGGGCGAGGTCGGCGCGGTCGATGGTGTGGACCAGCGCCTTGCCCGCCACGTACTTGACCTTGTTGGTCTGGAGGTGACCGATGGCGTGCCAGCGGATCGCCGGGAGATCGGCCAGCGCCTTCATCTTGTCGCGGAGCTCCTGCGCGTAGTTCTCGCCGAAGTCGCGCTGCCCCGCGGCCCAGGCCTCGCGGATCGCCTCGGGCGGCTGGAGCTTGGAGACGGCGATGAGCGTCACCCCGGCGGGATCGCGCCCCGCCTTCGCGCAGGCAGCCGCGATCCGCGCCCGTACCTCCGAGAGCCGTGCCGCGATGCTCATGCCGCCTCCCAGGGCAGGGGAAAGCCCGCCCGCCGCAGCGCTGCCAGGGTCTCCGCCAGCGGCAGCCCCACCACGTTGGACCAGGAGCCGAAGATCGCCTCGACGAAGGCCCCGCCCCGCTCCTGGATCGCGTAGGCCCCCGCCTTGTCGAGGGGCTCGCCGGTCCCCACGTACCAGCGGATCTCCGCCTCGGCGAGCGCGCGGAAGCGGACGGCGGTGCGCACCGCGAAGCGCTCGTCCACGCCGGGGCCGCGGAGGCAGACGCCGGAGATCACCTCGTGGGTGAGGCCGGAGAGGGAGCGGAGCATCGCGGCGGCGTCGTCCGCGTCGCGGGGCTTGCCCAGGATCCGGTCGCCGAGCACCACCTCGGTGTCGGCGGCGAGAACGAGCGCCCCGGGTTCCTTCGCGGCGACCGCCGCCGCCTTCTCCGCTGCCACCCGCAGCGTGTAGGCGGCGCCGCTCTCCCCCGGCTCCACCACCTCCGGGACGGCGGAGATGCACACATCGAACGACAATCCCTGGCCCTCGAGCAGCGCGCGACGGCGGGGGGAAGCGGAAGCTAGTACGAGTCTCGGCCGCACTTCGGTGTATCCTTCGGAAGACGCGCCCGCATCCGTGCGGGCGAGCGCGCCGGATGGGCCGGTGGCGCACCGTAGCCGAGGCAGGCCGAGCATGGAAGCACCGGAGCTCCTCGAAGAGCTCGAGCGCACCATCGACGAGCTGCGTGCGTTCAACGAGATCGGCAAGGTGCTGACCTCGACCCTCGACATCCACGAAGTGCTCGGCCTGATCATGGAGCAGGTGAGCGCGGTGCTGAAGCCGGCCAACTGGTCGCTCCTCCTCCTCGACGAGGCGAAGGACGAGCTGGTCTTCGAGCTGGCGGTGGGCCCGAGCGCCGCGGCGCTCAAGGGGCTGCGCGTGCGGATCGACGAGGGGATCGCCGGCTGGGTGGCGCGGGAGGGGCGCACCCTCCTGGTGCCGGACGTGTCGGCGGACAAGCGCTTCTCCGCGCGCTTCGACGAGGCGACCCGCTTCACCACCCAGTCGATCCTGGCGGTGCCGATGCGCTCGCGCGACCGCACCCTCGGCGTGATCGAGCTGGTCAACGGGCCCGACAAGAAGCCCTTCACCGAGAAGGACGCCCGCACCCTGGGCTCCATCGCCGACTACGCCGCCATCGCCATCGAGAACGCGCGCAACTTCCGGCGGGTGCAGGAGCTCACCATCCTCGACGAGCACACCGGCCTCTACAACGCGCGCCATCTGCGCCGGGTGCTCGACCAGGAGGTCACCCGCAGCAGGCGCTTCGGCCACCAGCTCAGCGTGATCTTCTTCGACCTCGACCGGTTCAAGGCGATCAACGACACCCACGGCCACCAGGTCGGCTCCGCCATCCTGCGGGAGTGCGGTCAGGTGATCCGCTGCGCCCTGCGCTCGGTGGACGTGCCCATCCGCTACGGCGGCGACGAGTTCGTCTGCGTCCTGCCGGAGACGGGGAAGGAGGCGGCGCTGCGGATGGCGGCGCGGCTGCGCGAGGCGCTCACCGGCCACCGCTTCCAGGCGGAGCGCGGCCTCGACCTGCAGGTGACCGCGTCCTTCGGCGTGGCCACCTGGCCCGACGACGCCGCCACCGCCGAGGAGCTGATGAAGCGGAGCGACCTGGCGATGTACCGGGTGAAGCAGTCCACCCGCGACGCCATCTCCGCCGCCTAGGAACGGCGAAGGGGAGGGCCCCTCGGGCGCCTCCCCTTCGTGTCGGGCCCCGCTGGCGCGGGACCCGGCGGTCACGCGGGCGATCAGCCCTCCGCGGCGGTGAAGAGCATCGGGTTCTTCTCCACCCTGGCGTTCGCCTTCAGCCCGCGGGTGAAGTCCTGGAGGAGGACGTTCTCCTTCCGGGCGACGACGCGCTTGCGGTACTCCTCCGCGTTGGCCTCGAAGGCCTCCATGTCCGGCTGGACCCGGTCGGCGACCACCGCCACCACGTACGAGCCGTTCACCTCGTAGACCTGCGGGAGGACCGCGCCCTTCGCGGCGTCCCGGGCGGCAGCGGCGATCTCCGCGCTGGCGCCGATCTTCGGGACGAACTGGCTGTCCACGGGGAAGAGGCCGGTCTCCTCCGCCACCGCGAGCTGCCTGGCGTCCTTCGCCACCACCGGCGCGGCGTGGCCGTGGCCGTCGTCGGCGGGGGCCTCCGCCGACGGGAAGAGGTGGCCGAGGCTCTCGCCGCCCTTCACCTGGGCGAGCACCGCCTCCGCCTTCGCCCTCGCCAGCTCCTTCGCCTTGCGCTGCTTGAGGATCTCCCCGGCGAGCTGGTCCTGCACCTCGGCGAGGGTCTGCTCCTTCGCCTCCTGGATGTCGTTGACCTTGATCAGGTGCATACCGAAGCGGGTCCGCACCACGTCGCTGATCTGGCCCTTCTCCAGCGCCATCGCCGCGTCCTCGAAGGGCTTGGCCATGGTGCCGGGGCCGAAGAAGCCCAGGTCGCCGCCCATGTCCTTCGAGCCGGGATCCTCGGAGATCTGCTTCGCGATCTCGCCGAAGTCGGCGCCCGCCTCGATCTGCGCCCTGGCGTCGCGGAGCTTCTTCTCCGCCGCCTCCACCACGTCGGCGGGGGCGTTCTCGTCCACCTTGACGAGGATGTGCTGGGCCTTGACGCGCCGGGGCTGCTTGAAGCGGAAGCTCTTCTCCGTGTACTCGCGCTCCACCGCGGCCTTGCCCTCCTCGCTGGCGAGGAAGGTCTTGATCTCCTCGGCGCCCGGCGTCGCCTGGTCCATGAAGGCCTGCGGCGCGAGGCGGACGATCTGGAGGTTGGCCTTGTCGTTGTCGCGGCGGTACTCGGCGCGGACCTCCTCGTCGGTGGCCTTCGCCGCCTGGCGGATCTGCGCCACCATCTTCTCCGCGAGGAGGTCGGAGCGGATCTGGCTCTCGAACTTCTCCGGGGTCAGGCCGGCGTTGAGGAGGACCGCCTTGTAGGTGGGAAAGTCGAACTGCCCGTCCTTCTGGAAGGCGCCGACCTCGCGCACCGCCTTCGCCACCTCGGCGTCGCTCACCGCCAGGCCGTTCTCCTTCGCCGCCTCCACGAGGAGGCGCCGCTCCACGAGCTGGTCGAGGACGCTGTCCTTCAGGCCGAGCTGCTCCGCCATCGCCTCGTCGAACTGGCCGCCCATCTGCTGCCTGTAGGCAGCGAGCATCGAGCCGTACGCCCGCTGGAAGTCGGTGAAGGGGATCTCCTTGCCGTTCACCTTCGCCGCGTAGCTGGGCGCGCCCCCGGTCAGGCTGGTGAAGCCGAGGCTTCCCTGGCCGAAGAAGGCGATGAAGACGACGACGATGGCGCCGATGATCAGGTAGGTGCCGATGGAGCGGGAGTTTTCCCGGAGCTTGTCGAGCATGTTCGTTTCTGCCTGTGCCGGACGACCGGTCCGTAGAGGGTTCGGGCAGGGTGAAAAGGTTGACACCCTAGGGAAAATTCTGGCTTTATGCAAGGGATCCAACGCGAGGAAACCGCCCCTTGCTTGCCTTTCTCCAGCGCTATCGCGAGCTGCTGCTCGTGGCCGCGCTCCTCCTGCTGCCAGCTGGAACGTACGTGGCCAACGCCAAGCAGGGCCGCGATCTTTCGGCGCTCGACAAGTTCTGCCTGGCGGTCTCCGCGCCCGTCGCCCGGACGGTCGACGGCCTGCTCGGCGGCGCCACCTCGCTCTGGAACGACTACGTGGCCCTCCGGGATGTCCACCAGGAGAACCAGCGGCTCCGGGAGGAGCTGGCCGAGCTCCGCGGCGAGCTCAACCGGCGCCGGGAGGCCGCCCTGGAGAACGAGCGGCTCCACGCCCTCCTCGGCTTCCGCAGGACCACGGCGGGCAGGCTGGTGGCGGCGCCGGTGATCGGCGTCTCGCCCACCCACCGCCGCACCGTCACGATCTCCCGCGGGGAGGCCTCGGGGATCGCCGAGGGGATGCCGGTGGTCACCGCCGACGGGGTGGTGGGGAAGGTGGTCGCCACCTACGGGGACACCGCCGAGGTCCAGCTCCTCGTCGACTCCGCCTCCGCGGTGGCCGCCCGCGTCCAGCGCTCCCGCGCCCGGGTCACCGTGCGCGGCACCGGCTCCGAGTCGAGCCTCCAGCTCGCCAACGCCCTCCGCACCGACGACATCGAGGAGGGCGACCTGCTCGTCACCTCGGGCACCGACCGCGTCTTCCCCAAGGGGCTGATCGTGGGCCGGGTGGGGCGGATCGACCGCAAGCCCTACGGCATGTACCAGGAGGGCGAGGTCCTCCCTGCGGTGGACGTCTCCCAGCTCGAGGAGGTCCTGGTGGTGGTGGAGGCGGGCCGGCCCGAGGGCGAGGAGCACCAGCTCCCCAACGCGGCCCTCGACGGGACCGGGCCCGCGCCGGTGGTGCCGGGTACGCCGTGAAGCGCGAGCTCCACCGCCTCCTCGATCGGCTCGTCGATCGGCTCCAGGGCGTGCAGGCCAACCTGCGCGTGGAGCGGCGCAACGCCCAGGCGATCCTGGGCAGCCTCTCCCTGGGCGACCAGAAGCGGGAGCCGATGCGCCTCTGGCGCGTCCTCCTCTGGCCGATCCTCGCCCTGGTCCTCTACCAGGTGGAGGCGGGCCTGCTCGGCCACTTCGGCCCGGAGGTGGTCCGCGTCGAGGTGGCGGTGATCTTCGTCACCTTCCTCGCCCTCCACCTTGGCGCGATCGAGGGGGCGCTCGCCGCCTTCGCGGTGGGCTACGTGGCGGACCTCTTCGTGCAGGGTCCGCCGGGCCTGTGCCGCTTCGTGGCGGTGGCGGCGTGGACGGTGGTCCGCGTCGTCTCCGCCCGCGTCTCCATGCCCGCCTGGTTCGCCTCCCTCGCCTGGACGCTCGGCGCGGCGATCGCCTGGCAGGCGGCCGTCCTCGGGGGCGTCGGGTTGGTCGCCGGGGAAGGGAACGGTCCCGGGACGATCGCGTGGCTGTCGGTGGTTCCGCAGGCGTTGCTCACCGCGATCTTCGCGCTCCCGCTCCACGCGGGCCTCGGCAGGCTGGACCGGTTCAGCACCCGGGGGGAGATCGCCCACTGAAGGCCCGCAGGGACCGATGAAGATCGCCGACCGCGAGAGGGAAGGACGAGCGCTCCGGGGCAGGATCGGCTGGATCGGCGTGGCCTTCGCCCTGGGGATCCTCGTCCTCGCCGGCAGGCTCTGGTACCTGCAGATCCGCAAGGGCGAGGAGTACTTCGCCAAGAGCGAGGGCAACTTCATCAAGGAGCTGCGGGTCCCCGCCGACCGCGGGATGATCCTCGACCGCAAGGGCGAGATCCTCGTCGACAACCGCCCCAGCTACGACGTCCACCTCACCCCGGCCTTCTGCCAGTCCTGCGAGGAGGTGATCGGCACCCTCGCCGGCCTGCTCTCGCTGGATGCGGAGGATCTCCAGCGGGTGACGGAGGGCGTGCAGAAGGCCCGCGGCCTCAAGCGCTTCCAGCCGATCCTCGTCCGCCTCGATCTCGACCGCGACGAGCTCGACGTGCTCGAGGCGTGGCGCGATCGCCTGCCCGGCGTGGACATCATCGCCGCGCCCCACCGCAACTACCGCAACGGCCCGCTCACCGCCCACGTCCTCGGCTACATGAGCGAGATCGGCCCCGACGAGCTGGAGCGGATGCGGAAGGAGGGGCGCGACTACCGCCCCGGCGACTACATCGGCAAGCGCGGCGTCGAGCGCCGCTTCGAGCAGTGGCTGCGGGGCAGGGACGGCGTGGAGCGGGTGGTGGCCGATGCCAAGGGACGCAAGCTCCCCCACCTCGAGTCGCTCATCCCCGAGAAGGATCGCTACGTCCCCAGCGTGCCCGGCGACAACGTGGTCCTCTCCATCGACGCGCGGCTCCAGCGCGCGGCGGAGGAGGCGTTCGTGGAGCAGGCGGGCGCCGCGGTGGTGGTGGACGTCCACACCGGCTACATCCTCGCCGCCGTCTCCAAGCCCTCCTACGACCCCAACCTGATGACCGGGCGGATCAGCCGGGAGGAGCTCAAGAAGCTGATCGAGGACCCCCTCGAGCCGATGCTCTTCCGCCTCACCCAGAACCACTTCCACCCGGGGTCGGTGTGGAAGCCGGTGACGATGCTCGCCGCGCTGGAGAGGGGCTTCGACGGCACCGTCTTCTGCGGCGGCGGCTACACCTTCGGCAAGCGGCGCTGGCGCTGCCACAAGGCGGCCGGCCACGGCCACGTCACCCCGAAGTCGTCGATGAAGTACTCGTGCGACACCTGGTACTACGCCGCGGGCGAGCATCTGGGGATCGAGCCCTTCGCGGAGATGGCGCGCCGCTTCGGCTTCGGCTCGGTCACCGGCCTCGACCTGGGCTTCGAGGTGCCGGGCGTGGTGCCGGACGAGGCCTACCACAACCGCTTCCCGGGCGGGTACCAGCGCGGCTTCGCCCTCAACGCCTCGATCGGCCAGGGCGACGTCAACGCCACGCCCCTCCAGATGGCGATGGCCTACGCGGCGATCGCCAACGGCGGCACGGTCTACAAGCCGCGGGTGGTGCGGCGCATCGTCCGCCCCGACGGCACCCTGGTGCAGGACTTCCTGCCCGAGGTGAAGACGAAGCTGAACGTCGATCCCGCGCTGCTCCAGGAGGTGCGCGAGTCGCTGGAGGCGGTCGTCCACGAGCCGGGCGGCACCGCCTACGCGCGCCGCCTGCCCGACATCCGCGTGGCGGGGAAGACCGGCACCGCGCAGGTGGTGCGGATCGGCAAGGTCCGCCTCAAGAAGGAGCAGATGGACTACTTCAGCCGCGACCACGCGTGGTGGGCCTCCTACGCCCCGGCGGACGATCCGCAGATCGCGGTGGTGGTCCTCGTGCAGCACGGCGGCGGCGGCGGCGCGGTGGCGGCGCCGATCGGCATGGAGATCATCCGCCGCTACTTCGAGATCCTCGAGGCGGACCGGAACCCGGACGTGCCGGCGCCCGTGGCGCCCACCGCGCCGGTGCGGATCGAGAGCCCGGGCCTCGGGCCCGCCCTGCCGCCGGTGCACGACAGCCCGGACGCGAGGGCGGGATGAACGTGGGCGCGGGACTGGGCGGCCCCGACCGCCGCCTCTGGCGCAACCTGCCGTGGGCTCTCCTGGCGTTCTGCGCGGCGATCGCGGTGATCTCCGTGATCAACCTGGCCTCCGCGTCGCGCGCCCACCACGCGCCGGTGTGGATCAACCAGTGCGTCTGGTTCTCGCTGGGGATCGTCGGCGCGGCCCTGGGGTTGGCGGTGGACTACCGCGTCCTCCACCGGCTCGCCTGGCCAATCTACGGCCTGGTCCTCCTCCTCCTCGTGGCGGTGGAGCTCCACGGCGCGACGATCATGGGCGCGCAGCGCTGGCTGGTGATCGGCCCGGTCCGTCTGCAGCCCTCGGAGCTGGCCAAGCTCTCCACGATGTTCGTGCTCGCGCGCTTCTACGCGGAGGAGGGGGAGAAGCCGGGGGGCTACCGCCTGACCGAGCTGTGGCGGCCGGGGCTGATCATCTTCGTCCCCTACGCCCTCATCCTCCACCAGCCCGATCTGGGCACCGCGACGATGATGGCGCTGGTGGCGGGCACGCTGGTGCTCGCCTCGCGGGTGCAGTGGAAGGCGCTGCTCACTCTGGGCGCCAGCGGGGTGGTGGTGGCGATCCTCGGCTGGTTCTTCGTGCTCAAGGAGTACCAGAAGAAGCGGGTGCTCACCTTCCTCGACCCGGAGGCGGACGTGCTCGGCTCCGGTTACCACGCGCACCAGTCGATGATCGCGGTGGGCTCGGGGCGCTGGGCGGGGAAGGGCTGGGCGCAGGGGACACAGACCCAGCTCTCCTTCCTGCCCGAGCAGCACACCGACTTCGTCTTCAGCGTCTTCGCGGAGGAATGGGGGCTGCGCGGCGCGCTGGTCCTCCTCGCCCTCTTCCTCGGCCTCTGCCTCGCCGGCCTGCGGGTGGCGGCCACCGCCCGGGATCGCCACGGTGCCTTCCTGGCGATCGGCTGCACGGCGCTCGTCTTCTGGCACGTCTTCATCAACATCGGGATGGTCAGCGGCATCGTGCCGGTGGTGGGGGTGACCCTCCCGCTGATGAGCTACGGCGGATCCTCCGCCCTGACGGTGATGGCGTGTGTCGGGCTCCTCGCGAACATCGCGGCGCGGCGGAACTCGTATTGATTGACGAGGCGCGAGGGATCGTCGATTTGAGCAGCGTTCCGCTCACCGGGGAGGACGGCCTGGGTACCACCGACGCGCAGCGCACGATTCGCCCCCTCGGCGTCCTCGCCGCGATCTGGGGGCTGCTCGGCGTCTCCTGCCTGCTCCTCAACGCGGCGGGGCGGCTGCTGCCGCTCGCCATCGAGGGGCTGACCGCCCACGCGATCGCCCCGTGGCAGTGGGCGATCACCGTGGGCTGGGTGGGGACGATGGCCTGGTCGGAGGGGTACCGCGGCTTCCAGCAAGGCTTCTCGCCCCGGGTGGTGGCGCGGGCGCTCCACCTGGCCCGGCATCCGCGGCTGCTCCACGTGGCGCTGGCGCCGCTCTACTGCATGGGGCTGGTCCACGCGTCGAAGCGGCGGCTGATCGCCAGCTGGATCCTGGTGGTGGCGATCGTGGCGATGGTGACCGCGGTGCGCTTCCTGCCCCAGCCGTGGCGCGGGATCGTCGACGCGGGCGTGGTGGTGGGGCTCGGCTGGGGGCTGGTGGCGACGCTCGCCTTCGCGGTGCGCGCGCTCCTCGGCAGGCCGCCGCGGGTGCCGCTCGAGCTGCCCTGACCGCGCGGCCTCGAGACACGAAGAACGGGCGCGCCCTCGCGAGCACGCCCCTCGTTCGTGGAGACGGTTGGGGTCCTGGACCGCCTGGTTGAGCGCGTCGACCAGCTTCGACCGGAACCCGCACGGCCGACGAGCCAATCAGCGCGCGCGTCGCGTACCTTGCGCGTCGGCGTCCCTGGAACTCCAGCCGTGCGGAGACTCGCGAACGCCCGGGAGCGCGTAGATCAAGAGTTCCTCGGAAGTCGTCGCATAGAGTCGTTCGTTCGCTACGACCCGGCTTTCGAACGGCGCGTCGGGCTCATCCATGAGGCACGTCCGCTTCGTCCGGCCGTCGTCGAGGGATAGCTCGCTCACCCGCGACGACGGCCCGATCGAGCCTCGGCCGACTTCGCTCACGATGACCAGCAGCGATGGCGCGTCCGAGAGGAACGCAGCCAGAGCGGTGGGGGAGGAGATCCCTGCGGGCGCGAGCTCAGCCACGGCGCGCATCCAGGCCCGCTCCCCGGTCTGAGAATCTACTGCCTGCAACGCGGCCGTACAAAACTCGAAACGCGTGCCGCGCAGACTCGTCAACATATCTCGCCGAGAACAAGCGTCCACGTTGTCCGGCAGCGGAAGAGGCGAGCCATCGAGGGAACTCAAGACGATGTCCTTCATCATTACCGCTCCGCCTTCCGCAGCGAGCAGCCCGCCGGCACCCTCCGCTTCCCACGAGAGGTGTCCGTCAGGGGTGAATGACGACACCCGCTGGAAAAAGCCACCCCCTACGACGATCTGGCCACGTTCGTCGATGGCCAACTCGTTGGGGAATCCGTTCTCGGTGCTCCAATCTGGCCAGGACGAGGTCCATGCGAGCGTCCCGTCGAGGGAGAAGGACCGGAGCCATCTGGTGCCCACGCTCTTCATCGTGACCGCCAGGCGATCGTCTGCCGTGACGGCAATGCCGTCGACCCGCGTATTTGCCGGAAGGCCCGCCGCCGGGGCGAAGGTGGAGAGCATGTCGCCGTTGTCGACACCGTAGGCGGTGATCGCACCCCGGGGCCCCCACCAAAGGGCAACGCCATCGTGCAGGGCGAGCTGAAGGTCCTGCCAACCGAATCCGGTTTGCGATGCGGGCAGAGGCAGCGGGAGGGAGAATCGCTCGCGCCCAAGAGGGTCGAACGATACGAGCGAGCAATCGGGACCTCGGGGCCAGTGGCACAAGAAGATCCACGCATTCCCCTGCCCATCTACCCGCAACGCATCCTCGATTCGCGTACCTTCCGGTGCGACCCAATGCGCCAGTCGCGTGAGCCTGGCATCCGCCGGCTCCCGGCACGCACCGTCCTCGCAGACTCCGGGGCCGCAGAGGCCTCCGCAAGGGGCGCCCTCGGGTATCGAGACACGCTGGCACGAGCCCGCGAGGCAGATCTTCCGGTCGCTGCAGTCTGCCGGGCCACAAGCGGTTCCATCGGGTGCGTGCACGACACTGCAGCCCGTCGCCGAATCGCAAATGGGCACGAGACAGGGATCCTCAACGGGGGGACAGACCGCCACCGGGTCGTCTACGTGCGTGCAGCCGCTATCGGCCGAGCACCCGTCGAGTGTGCACGGGTTTCGGTCACTGCAATCGATCGGCTGACCCATGCATCGGCCGGAAACGCAGCGCGCGTCCTCGAGACAGAGCGACGGACACGGCGTGCCGTCAGGTGCGGGGTCGGTGATACAGGCGCCCTGGCTGGGATCGAAGCGTGCCGTGACGCACGCGTCGCTGGCCGTGCAGTCCGGTAGCGGGAGCGCTTCTCCAGTGAGGGCAACCGAATGCCCGTCACTGCCGCCCAGTCGGAGCGTACCCGCGTAGCTTCCGGGAGCAACTGGCGCAAATCGGATCCCAAGAACTTCGGTCGATCCCCCGGCCAACGTCTGCTCCGCGTGGTCCACGGAAAACGGTGGAGCGGTCGAGATCTCGATCGTCATCGGAGCGAAGCCCTGGTTGCTGAGCCGCACTTCTCGAACCGACTCCGTCCCAACCCACGTCTGCGAAAATTGCACATGGTCGGGCTTTAGACGCAAACTGCCCTGCACTGGCCGAAGCGCTGTGTCCTGGCAGCCGAGCAGGACTCCGCAGGGCAGAGCCAGGCACGCAACGGTTGCTCGCTCCCTCACGAAACGCACGAATTTGGAATCCGTCGAATGGTACGACATCGCGCTTCCCCGGCGCCGCTCGCAAGTCCGATGCTAGCGGGCGATCCGCTGGGCGTGCCGGCACCGAGGGAGGCGTCGGTCGCCGTAGGTCTGCTCGGCGGCGGTTCTAGCACTCGCACGAAGCGAGTATCCGTGACAGAGCGGCCGAGAAACTATCCGCCAAAGCTCGTGTAAGAAGGATCGTTACCATCCGCACAATACCAGAGACGAATGCGAGCTTGGCGCCAATCCTCGGCAAATTCTTTTTCGCTTCTTCCGTTGCGGATATCGTACATTCCACCGTAACGCAGGTATACGTCATCAGCGGTAACGTCAGTCATCGCCGAAAACAGCTTCGCTGCGATCTCTTCAGCCTCGGCGGCGTCGTTCGCCGCGCACTTGAGCAGCCACTCGATCTCTTCGAGTGCAGCACGGATCTGCTTGAGTCGGACGCTGGCGAGCGGAAAGTGCCACGAGCCGCCGAGGTGCTCGGGAGACCCCGGGTACACCAGGATTCCCTCTCCCTGGCCCCCCTCTCTGTAGAGGTCGGACCCACCGAAAGGCGAGTCATCGCGGGAAGGCGCCAGGAGCACATCCGACCACGCCATGACGTCGTAGTAGTGAATGCCTTTGAGGTAGCTCCCCTCGCCTTGGAGACCCAATGCGCCATAGAGAAACGCGAGCCACGGTTCCGCGCGATTTTCGACAGCCCACGAGTCGACGACCAGTGTCGGCCACGCCTTGCCGTCGCCGAGTTCGCCCGGATGGCCATTGGGGGACGAACACCCGTGCGAGTTGCACGACTGGTAGCTCCAGACCGTGTTGCCGGCAGCCATGAACTCGGAATATTGATCGCGCTGGTTTCCAGTATAATCGGGCGCCGAGTAGTGGTCGAGATGGGTGACATTTACGACAAGTGTATCGATCAGATCCTCACCATTGAGCGCGGGGTCGATCAGGTCGTCTGCGAGCAGTTCGGGTCTCGCATCCTCGACCATTTTGCGACTGGCGGTCAGTAGGGTAGGAATGCCGGCGTTGCGCGCATCCTGAGCTCTCTCGTAAGCGAGGTCGGGATCCTTCTCGGTGCCTGCAAAGGCTGGATCCGGGTTGATCTCATCGCCGACTTTGTCAAAAGTCGCAGGGATCTTTTGATCCCAGTTGAGAGGGCTGGACCCAATCTTCGACATCCACGCGACCATTCGATCCCTTGAATCAGCATCGCCCTTCTTCCAGGGAAACGGATACCGAAGGGAAGTCATCTGCGCGCCCGGCAAAATGTTGGGCTCAAAGAAATTGACCGTCCCGTCAACGAACGGTTGGGCCAAAGAAACGTAGTCATCCACCTGATCCGCGGGCGTCGAGCTGCTCAGGCCGGGGTCGAGGGTGATGGTCAGCCGGTGTTCGAGCATGAAGCGCCCTTACAGATCGCTGAGTCCGGGCTTTTCAGCATCCCAACACGAATCGCGGTCTGGGATGTGCGCTCTGCACGCATTGTCGATTGACCACTCGATGTTCGACGCAATGCTGCTCGTCGAGGGGATGGTGAAGGTGTCGGTTACTTCGATGGCAATGTCGTGCGTGATGTTATTTGCACGCTCATCGACCGGGCCGTCGCAGAACGGGTCCAGGACGACGGTCTGTTCGTATATGCCACCTGCGGCCGTCTCGGGGACGAATATGTCAACCCAGAAGACCGCCAGGTTGTTTACGAGATCGATGTCGTCGATCGGAAGAGCTTCGACGGTGGGCCTGGCCTCAACGGTATTTCTGCGGTGTTGAATTGCTGGGAATACCCAGTCTCCGACCGGCACCAGGATGTCGAAGTAGTAGCCCGGAGCCGAGAGCTGCGACGAGGTTGCGGTAGATGGAACCTCCACCGCGGCTTCGCGGTAGACGCGCACGAGGTTCGTATCGAACGAGGGCTTGCCCGAGCTGCTCACGGTCTTCTTCTCGACGCACACGGGAAGCTTATTTGAGCCTCCGGCTGCGTTGCCCGCATCGGCGACCAGCTGGATGGAGACCCATTGGTTCCTGGCCGCCATCAATGCGTACCGGGTATTGGGTTTCAGCTGATAGGAGTCTGTGATCTTGATGAAGTTGAGTTCCTGCGAGGATGGAAGCTCGACGGCATCCGCAAGAGCAACGCTGGGAACGCTCAGCAATGCTGCGAGTCCAAAATGGCGAAGCCACTTGTTCATCG
>Ga0180215_1000112_pt1 | contig 120623 bp, 115 predicted proteins | sample eDN3rd37CBELigBY_FD_128871 | JGI IMG/M metagenome (GOLD analysis project Ga0180215, IMG submission 128871) | Enriched backyard soil microbial communities from Emeryville, California, USA - eDNA 3rd pass 37_C BE-Lig BY (version 2) (version 2) | ecosystem: Environmental > Terrestrial > Soil >... | reverse complement strand
TGTCCCAGGATGGTCCCGGGCTGCATGCCCGACACGGTGCCGCGAACCATGTGCAGGTCGGTGCCGCAGATGGCGCTGGCGGTCAGCCGGACGACGGCATCGGTCGGCTGCTCGATCTCGGGATCCGGGACGTCTTCGAGCCGGATATCTCCCACTCCGCGGAATACGACGGCTTTCATCGGGCCCTCCTCGTGCGACGCGCGAAATGCGCTTGGGGGACGCGGCACCAGGATAGCCGGGAGGGAGGTCCATGCCAATCGGCGATCAGGGCTAATTCACTCGAGGAGCTCGGGAAGGGTCGGCTCCGCCTGGATCTGGGCGCCCCGGATGCGGCGCAGCGTGCCGAGACTCAGCTCCGATTCGAAGAGGTCCCGGTTGATGGCCTGGCCGGCGATCGCCCCTTGGCCCGCCGCCACGATCATCTGGCAATTGGCAGGCGTCAGGCAGCCCGCCGCGTAGAGGCCTTTCACGCTGGTGAGGCCGTCGAGATTCACCCGGACCTGGCCTTCGGCGTCGACCTCGGCGCCGAGCATGCGCGCGAGCCGGTTATGGTAGAGATCCCCCTGGACGGCGAAGAGGATGTCCAAGGCGACCCGTCGGCCGCCTTCGAAACCCAGGGCTCGGAGCTGGCCATCGTCGTGCTCCACGTGGGCGATCCGGCCCGTGAAGAGGGGAATCTCGTACTCGGAGAGCCAGGCCTCGTGGCGATCGCTCCACATGGGCGGATGCGCGTTGGTCACGACCATGACCGCCGCACTGTAATGCAGCATGCCGAGCGCATACTCGACGGCCTCGTCGTTATGCCCGAAGATGGCGATTCGCTTGCCCTGCACCCGGTAGGCGTCGCAATCCTTACAGAAGAACATGCTTCGCCCCAGGCAGGGCTTGACCTCCGGGATATCCGGCGGAACGTGCGTGATGCCGGTTGCGAGCAAGAGGCGCTTCGCGCGGAAGCAGGCGCTAAGCGTCTCGACCTCGAAGACGTCCGCAAGCTTGCGAACCGCCACGACGTCGTCCTCGCGGCACTCGGCTCCGTAATGGGCGACCTGCTGGCGACCCCGCGCGAGCAAGGCCTCACCCGAAACGCCCTCCGGGAAGCCGAGGTAGTTCTGGACGTCCGGCTCCCAGATGGCCATGGAATGGCCCGAATCGATCAGCAAGGTGTCGCGCATCGCGCGCCCGAGGTAGATGGCCGCCGACAAGCCCGCGAGCCCTCCCCCGACGACGATGACGTCCCGGATGCGGGCGTCTTGCTCGGGCATGGCGCTCCGTCCTCTCAAGCCCCGGTGATCGCTTCCCCGGCGCGGTGACCGCGCTCTGGGGCCTTGCCTCCATCTTAGAGGGCTGCGGGCCCGCGCCGTTTGGCCAATTTGCTTGAGAATCAGGCCCGGAACCGTGAGGAGACGCTACTTGATGCCTTGCCCCGTGAGCAGGATCCAGGGCGTCCGCCAAAGAATCGTCAGATCCAGCCCCAAGGAAACCCGCTGAGCATACTCCCTGTCGTAACGAAGCTTGGTGGGAATATCCAGGTCGTCCCGCCCGTGAACCTGCGCCCAACCGGTCAAGCCGGGGCGCACGGAAAGCACCACCTGGCGATCGTCCTCCGACCACTCGGCTTCCACGATCGCGGGCACCTCGGGGCGCGGCCCGATGAAGCTCATGTCCCCCTTGAGGATGTTCCAAAGCTGCGGGAACTCGTCCACCGACGTCCGCCGCAAGAGCCTGCCGAGACGCGTGATCCGCGGATCGTTCCGCTCGGTCAACTCGGGGCCCAGCTTGGGAGCATCGGCGACCATCGAGCGGAACTTGACGATCGTGAAGGGCCTGCCGCCCCGCCCCATCCGGAGCTGCCTGAAGATGGCAGGACCCCGTGATTCCAAGCGGATGGCGATCGCCACGACCAGCAGCAACGGCGAGAGCAAGAGGCCCAGGAAAAGCGCGAAGAGCACGTCGGCCAGGCGCTTCACGGGGAGGTAGATACGCGTCTTCACCGGCGATGGCGCTCCAGGATGCCCGTCGTCCGCCGGATGACCTCCGAGACGTCCTCGGGAGTCATCTTGGGGTAGAGCGGAAGCGAGAGCATGCGCGAATACGCCGCGCTCGCGACTGGCGTGTCGGCGGGCGTGACGCCCAGCGTCCGCTGGTAGAAGGGATGATGCGTGATCGGGATGAAATGCACCGAGGTGCCGATGCCCTCCTCCTTGAGCGCGTCGAGGAAGGCATCGCGATCGATCGTCAACGCCTCGGCATTGAGGCGGATCACGTAGAGATGCCAGGCATGCACGTCGCCGTTGGCCTCATCCGCCTTCGGAGGCAGGTCGAGCGCGTCGAGCGTCCCGAAGGCCTCGTTGTAGCGCGCCGCGTAGTCCTTGCGGACTTCCTGCATGGCCTCGAAGCGCGCGAGCTGGGCCAAACCCAAAGCCGCGGCCATGTCGGTCATGTTGTACTTGAAGCCGGCCTCCTGCACCTCGTAGTACCAGGATCCCGCGGCCGTGTAGCGCTTCCAGGCGTCGCGCGAGATGCCGTGGAGACCCAGCACCCGGATGCGATCGGCGGCTTCTTCGTGCGGGGTGGTGAGCATGCCGCCCTCGGCGGTGGTGAGGTTCTTGGTGGCGTAGAACGAGAACGCCGTGTAATCCCCGATCGATCCCACCTTCCGGCCCCGGTAGGAGGTCCCCACCGCGTGGGCGGCATCCTCGATGAGCGCGAGGCCATGCGTCTCGGCCAAGGCCAGGAACGCGTCCATCTCGGCCGGATGGCCCGCGTAGTGAACCGGGATGATCGCCTTGGTGCGGGGCGTGATCTTGGCCTCGGCCGCTTCGGGAGAGAGGCAGAGCGTGACGGGGTCGACGTCGGCAAGGACGGGCGTCGCGCCCACGTGGAGGATGGTGTTGACCGTCGCGCAGAAGGTCAGGGGCGTCGTGATCACCTCGTCACCGGGCCCGACGCCCGCGGCCAGCAAGGCCAGGTGCAGCGCGGCCGTGCAGGAGTTGAGGGCCACGCCGTGCGGAGCGTCCACGAAGCGGGAAAACACGGCCTCAAAAAGCTTGGTCTTGGGGCCGGTGGTGATCCAGTCCGAGCGCAGGACCTCGGTGACGGCCTGGATTTCTTCGTCGCCGATCAGGGGGAGGGCGTAGGGGATGTAGCGATTAGATTCGGTCACAGGGAACCCTCCTGGGGCACGGCGCGGGGGAGGTCGTGGGGGGCGCGCAGGTCCTGGGTGCCGGGGCGAGACTGGTCGTGGGCGATCGCCCCATCGAGCAGATCGCGGACCGCCTCGTCCGAATGGCGCGTGACGGCGTCGCGGATCCGGGCCAGCACGTCCGTCCACCAGCGGGCCTCGGGCGGATTGGGGGAGCGGGCGGCGAAGACCTGCGGGTGCTCGGTCGGGCGCGTGCCCTCGGTGGTGACCAGCAGCTCCTCGTAGAGTTTCTCGCCGGGCCGCATGCCGGTGAAGACGATCTCGATGTCCTCGTCCTTGAGGCCCGAGAGCTTGATCATGTTGCGGGCCAGGTCCAGAATCCGGACGGGTTCGCCCATATCGAGCATCAGGACCTCGCCAGATCGGCCCAGGGCGCCGGTTTGAAGCACGAGAGTGACGGCTTCGGGGATCGTCATGAAGTAGCGGGTCATTTCGGCGTGCGTGACGGTGATGGGGCCGCCCTTGGCGATCTGGTCGCGGAAGAGGGGGACGACCGAGCCGCGGCTGCCGAGAACGTTGCCGAAGCGCACGGCCAGGAACTTGGTCCGGCCGGGGTGGCGGCCCGCGAGGTCTTGAAGCGCCAGCTCCGCAAGGCGTTTGGTCTTGCCCATGACCGAGCTGGGGCGGACGGCCTTGTCGGTCGACACCAGCAAGAAGCTCTCGACACCGGCGTCCAGCGCCGCGGTGGCCACGGTGAGCGTGCCCAGGACGTTGTTATGAGCGGCTTCGGCGGGGTTGGCCTCCATCAAGGGAACGTGCTTGTGGGCGGCGGCGTGGAAGATGATCTGCGGGCGCTCGGCGTCGAGCACCTGGCGGATGCGGCCGTCGTCGCGGACGTCGGCGACCACCGGAGCGATCCTCACGCCTTCGGGGGCGAGGGCGCGGAGCTCCTGGTCGATCTGGTAGACCGCGAACTCGTGATGGTCGAGCATGACGAGGGTTTCGGCGCCCAGCGTCACGATCTGGCGGCAGAGCTCCGAGCCGATGGAGCCGCCGGCGCCGGTGACCATGACGCGCTTGCCTTTGAGGTAGCCCAGGAGGGAGGAGTCGATCACGACGGGGTCGCGGCCGAGGAGGTCCTCGATCTGGATGTCGCGAAGGTGCGTAATGCTGACCTCGCCGGTGATGATCGACTGGAGGGCGGGGACGATCTGGACCTTGGCGGGGGTGGCGGCACAGCGCTTGAGGATCTCGCGCTGCTCCTTGCCGGGAGCGGAGGGCATGGCGAGCACGATCAGGTCGACGTTGAAGCGGGCGACGGCGTCGGCGACGGTCTGGCGATCGCCCAAGACCGGCACCCCGTGAATCCGCATGCCCCGCTTGTCGGAGCGGTCATCGAGGAAGCCGATCGGCCGCAGGCCCCGCTCGGGCTGGCGCAGCATCTCGCGCACGAGCATCTCGCCTGCGTCTCCGGCCCCGAAGACCAGGACCCGGGTCTCCGCGCCCTGGCGGGAAACCGGCTGCATCTCGTACCAGTAGCGCAAGAGGAAGCGCGAGCCGCCCATGAGGACCAGGCTCAGGATCGCCTCGATGGCCACGATGGACCGCGGGAAACTGGCGTTCGACGTGAGATACAGCAAGAACGCAAAGGCGAACGTGCCCGTGGCCGTGGACATTGCAACCGCCATAGCCTCGCGAACGCCCAGGTAGCGCCAGACATGCTGGTAAAGACCCCAGACGGAGTTGCTGGCGACGCGAAGCACGGGCACGGCGAGGAAGAAGAGCCAGAACTGATGGATATGCGCGACGTGGACGTCTCCTTCGAAGCGCAGCCAGAAGGCCACCCAGTACGCGAGGATGACGACCAGGAGGTCGAGCAGGGGGGCGATCATGCGCATGAGAGAGGTCTTAAGCGCGGACAAGCGGGCCCTCCTGCGTGGGCTTCCGGAAGAAGCCGACGTAATGGCTCCTCAGGACGGGAAGGGCTTCCAGGAAGGCGCAGAGTCCCCAGGAGACGGGAGCCAGGCGACGCGCCAGGGGCGGCAAAAGGGTCACGGCCTCCAGGTCTCGCTCGCAAGCCGCGAAGAGCCGGGCGATCTCGCGCGAGGTCATCGGGACGAGATCGAGGTTCCGCGGGTTGGTGAGGCGCATGTCGTACCAGAGGACGACGCCTCCGGGTTTCAAGACGCGCAGGAGCTCATCGGCCACCCGGAGGCGAATCTCGGGGTCGAGAATCGAGCTGAAGGCGGTGGATTGCATGACCAGGTCGAAGGTTTCGTCCTCGAAGGGAAGGGCTTGCGCGTCGGCCAGTTCGAAGTGAAGCTGCGGCGAGAGGGCGCGGGCATGTTCGAGGCGCTCCGCAAGGAGGTCCACGCCGTGGAGGTTTTCGGGGCGGGCGCCGAGGTCGAGCAAGCGGCGCAGGTCGCTGCCGGTGCCGCAGCCGAGGTCGAGGATCTGACGCTCGGAGAGGTCGTTGAGGCCGGCGCGGGAGAGCATTCGCAAGAGGGCGCGCTCGCGGCCCTGGAGGATGAAGAGATTGCCGGGATGGAAGGGCGAGTAGTAGTCGGCGGGCAGGCGGCGGGCGCGTTCGCCGTAGACCTCCGTGAGGCGTTCTTGCTCGTCTGTCACGCTCATGCCTCCATCACCTCGAGGAAAAGCCGCGCCAGGACCCGGTAGTCGTGGTGCTCCCTCACAAAGGCCCGGCCGCGGGCTCCCATGGCCTCGCGCTCTTCCGGGGAGAGATCCCGCATCCGGAGGATGGCCTGGGCGATCGCCTCGGGGTCTTCGGGCGCCACTGTGAAGCCGCAGCCGCTTTCGGCCACCGGATCGTTCCCCGCCTCCACCGAATGAATGACCGGCTTCGCCGCCATCATGTAATCCATGAGCTTGTTGGGGCTGATGCCAAAGCGGTACAAGGGCACGCGGTTCCAGCCGAGGAAGAGCGCGTCCGTCGCGTCCAGCAAGGCCGGGATCGCCCCTTTCGGAACGGGAGGAAGGAACAAGACATTATCCATCCCGCGCGCCCGGCTTTGCAAGGCGTCCTTGTCAGGGCCCTGACCCACCAGCACCAAGGTGATCGGGGCGTCCCCCAGACGCGGGGCGGCATCGATCAGGTATTGAAGCGCGTTGGCCAAGCCGTGCGAGCCCGCGTAAAGCACGATGAAGCGGCCTTCCTCCCGGAGTTTCGCCAAGGCCTCCCGATGCGTCTCGGGAAGCGGCTCCGTGGCGGCTTCCCATTCCTGGACGTCGATCCCGTTGGGCACGTACGCGAACTTCTCCGGGGCCATCCCATGCGCGCGCATATGCGCCTCCGCCTTGGGAAGCATCGAGACGACCCGGTCGGCCGCGCGGTAGGCGTCGTTCTCGGCCTTTTGCATCCCCATGATGAACGGGTGCCAGGAAGACATGTTTCCCAGTTCCTTGGGCGACAAGGGCCAGAGGTCGTGCACCTCGAAGAGCAGGCGGCCCTTGGCGCCGTGCTTTCTGGCCAGGCGGGCGATGCGGCGAGCCGGGTACATGTCGAGCGGATAGGTCGAGGAGGCGATCACCGCGTCGGGCTTCAATTCTGCCGCCAGGCGATCCGCGTCGCGGGTGAGTCCCGCGACGAAGGCCAGCATGTTACGGACGCGGCCGAGGCCGTTGCCCTGGTAGGCGGGAGTCTCGAGGAAGCGGTAATGAATGCCCTCGAGATGCATGTCGCCGGGTTCTGGGTTCCGGGTCCGCAGGTGAGACTGGGTCGCCGCCAGGATCGTAACGTCGTGGCCCCGCCGGACCCATTCGCGCGCCATGTAGAAGGGGCGATGCTCCATGCCGAAGGGCGGTCCCCCTGCGTAGTGGTTAATCAATAAGATAGTCATGAGTTCGCGGCTGGCCCTCGAGAAGATCCTGGTAGAGGGTTTCCATCAGATCGGCGTTCTGGCGATTGTCGTACGCGCGGCGGATCAGCGCCCGGCCGTTGGCGCCCATGTCGGCCCTAAGACTCGGATCATCGAGCAGGCGCTCGAGCGCATCGGCGAGCATCTCAGGATCCTTGGGGGGCACCAGCAAACCGGTCACCTCATCGAGGACGACCTCCCCGAGTCCGCCCACCCAGCTGGAGACGACTGGCAACGCGCACGACGCCGCTTCCATCGCCGCCTGAGCATAGCCCTCCAGGTCCCGAACCACCGGCATGGCGTAGATCGTCAGCCCCCGCAAGAACTTCGGCAGCTCGTCCGGAGAGACGTAGCCGACCAGGGAGGTGCGATTGGCCATCGCCAGCTCCCGCGAAAGCCGGTCGAGCTCGGCATGGTCCGGGCCTTCGCCGGCAAGCAAGAGACGAAGCGGCCGCTCAGGATTCCGCTGCACGATGAGCCTGAGGGCGCAGATCAAGTACTCCTGCCCGCCGTCGGGTTCGAGGGGCAAGGAACAGCCGATGGTCGGCACGTCCGGCTCTTCGCCCGGCGAGAAGCGAGACAGGTCCACCCCATGAGGAATCACGTCCAGGGGGCGGTTCGGCAAACGTGAGGTGATCATATGGGCGAGCGCATGGCTCGGGGCCACGACGCGATCCGCCTCGCGCAGGATCTGAACCAACTTGCCCTTGCCGAACGGCGAGCGGCGATGCAGGTCGAGGACTTCCGCCGAGCCAACCGAGAGGACGAGGGGCGTGTACTCGGATTGCCAGGCGAGCTCTCCGTACGGGCTCGCCCCGAAGGCATGCAGCACGTCCGGGATCATGCTGTCGATCAACCCCCGGACCTGGCGCGCCAGCATGGTGCGGCCCATGGGACCCGGCAGCTTGGGGAAGAGGGTATGGACCTCGACTCCCGGGATGCCGCCCATCTGCAAGGAGAGCACATGGACGTCCCAGTGACGCCGGGTCAGCTCAGTGGCCCAGCGAGCGAGGTTGGGGTCGGTGGCATCTCCGAGGAGCAGCGCGCGCAACGTCATCGGCGACCTCCGGGGGCGGCGCGAAGCGCTTCGTAATCGGCCTTGAGAGTGGCCGCCACGACCCTAGGATCATGCCAGCGCTCGACGAAGCGGCGGCTCACGCGGCCGCGCTCGGGAAGTTCCTTGCGCCGGACGGTGAGCCATTCGCGAAGGACGCTCTCGATCGTCGCGGGCTCCGCCGGGATCAGGGGAAGATCATGGCGCATCGCCTCAGGGATGAAGCCCAGGTCTCCCTCGCGCAAGTAGCAGATGACAGGTTTGCCGAGAGCCATCAGCTCGGTCGCCAAGCCGCCGTACCAGCCGCATAGCAGCTGATCGATCAAGAGGTCGGCGCGCTGGTAGAGGCTTCGCGCCTCGGCATGCGAGAGGCCCTCCACCAGGACGAACTCAAACGCAATCCCTTCCTGCTTTAGGCGCTCGACCGCCTCCAGAATATGGCGCGTTCCCTTCATCCCCCGGTGGCTGGGCGCATGAAGCACGACCGGGACCTCCGCGGGTTCGGGGGTCGCTTCCGGCTTCCACTCGTCGAGGTCGATATGGGCGTAGGGCAGGAAGCGGGCCTGCGGCGGCAAGACGTGCATGAGGTCGGGGTTCAAGGCGTAGATCCGGTCGGCGTAACGGGCGAAGGTCGCGATCTTCCAGCGTTTGTGGTGGTCGAGCTCGGGCGCGTACTCATCGGGGTCGACCTCGGGGACGGGACTGATGGCGAAGTGCTCGCGGCAGTAATCTCCTTGGCGGGCGTCATTGCCCTGGTAAGTCACGACGATGGTCTTCCCGGCGTGCTTGAGCCACGGCAGGTCCCTCAGCTCGAAGAGACGGGCGTAGAGCTGATAGGCCTTTCGGATGGGCGTCGGCACGCCTTCCAGAGCGGACGCATGCTCGGGTACCCAGTGAGGCAGAATCGACATGCCGAAGTTGAAGTGAAGGACGTCGAAGTCGCGAAGCGCGCGCCAGAGCAGGTTCCAGCGGCGCGCCTCGAAGCGCCAAAGGGGAACGCCAGGCGGCCAGAGGACCTCGTCGGTGGGGTAGTCGTAGACCGTGCTGCGGAAGGCCACGGCACGGCTGTCGAGGCCGAGTTCCCGCTCGGCTCGCGCCAGTTGCTGAGGATTACCCCCGACCATCAGGGGGGAGTGCAGGACGCGGAGCGACGCCATCACACCTGGCCTTGCTAGGCTTTCGCCACGGCGCGCCGGCCGCGCATCGTGATGCCGTAGAAATCGCTGTGCGAATGCAGGACCTGGAGGCCGACGCGCTCGAACCAGCCGCGGACCTCGTCGAGCGTGTGCTTCGTGCAGTCCTCGGGATGGTACCAGTCGTAGTTGATGGCGTGATTCTCCGCGAGCGAGAGATCCGGGTTCCAGAAGCACTTGACGAAGAAGTGGTAGAAGAGGCGCTGCACGTCGTAGTCGCCCGCGGGGATCTCCAAGAGGTCGAGCGCGGGGACCGAGACCTTCTGGTTCAAGGAGGCGAGGGCGCGGCCAAACTCGGTGAACTGGGCGCTGTGGGCGATCGCCTCCTCGTACGGCATTCCCGCCATCCGCTCGCGCACGTAGTCATCGACGAATTCCCGCACGGGCGCCTTCCGCTTGTAGACGTAGATGGCGATTTCACCGCCCGGAGCCAGTCGGCGGCTGACGTTCTCGAAGGCCTCGAACGGGGCTCCGGTATGGTGGAGGACCTCCTGGCAGTAGATGAAGTCGAAGGTTCCCAAGTCCGACAGATCCCCGAGCAGGTTGCCCGGGCGGACCGTGACGTTGGGGTAGTCGACCAGGTTGGCGCGAGCGATGTCCGCCGCCACGAGGTCGATGCCCACGACCTCGGTCTCGGGCGGAACGTGCTGGCTCAGCAAGGCCGTGACGCGACCGTTGCCGCAGCCCGCGTCCAGGATGCGCTTCTTGTCCTTGAGGTAGGACGCGAGATCCTCGGCGGAGGCGAAGCCGTTTCGCGTCAGGATCCAGTTGCGGATGCGCGACCCCTCGCGGAGGGTCTCGGCGAAGGCCAGGTCCTGGTTGTTCTCCCACTTATCCGTGAAGCTGCGGGGGGTGTTGGTCATGACGCTCACTTGATCTCGCAAAAGGGCCGTCGCGCCTGTCATTATATCATCCGGCAGCCGCGAAAGCCGCATCAGGTCTACTCGGGACGGCAGAGCCCCGCGACCCCGTCCCTGAAGGTCACGCGCGGAGCGACGAGCCGGTCACGCATGCGATCGATGGCGCCGATCAGGTCCCGGGGCGAGGCGGCCTCGTCCACCTCGAAGACCGGGGGACGACCCAGATGCGCGCCGATGATCTCGGCGATCCGCCTCAACGACAGGGCGTCCGGGCCGCCGATGTTTAGCGTCTCAGAGCGGTCCAGGTTCAAGCACGCCTCGATCGCTGCAGCCGCGTCGGACGCGTGGAGGGGGTTCATGCGCAGGCCGTCATGGCCTTGAAGCGTGATCGGGTTGCCCTCGCGGACGTTGCGAACCAAACGGGGAATCAACATGTCTTGGCGCTGGCCTTCGCCGTAGACGAAGAAGAACCTCAAAACGGCCACCGTGAAGCAGGAGGCGTAGCTATCGACCAGGAGCTCGGCGGCGCGCTTCGTGGCCGCGTAATGACCGAGCGACGCGACGGGAAGCGGGTCTTGCTCATGAAAGGGCTGAGGCCCGAAGCCGTAGACGCCTCCCGACGAGGCGTAGACGAAGCGCTTCACGCCCGTCCGCTGCGCCCAATCCAGAAGACGTGCGGTGCTTCCCAGGTTCACCTCGTAGACATGAGGGGCGGACGCGGGGAAGTCGCGAAAGCGCGGAGACTGCGCGAGGTGAATCACGGTGTCGATGCCCTCGGGCAAGTCGTCGGGGAGGCGCGAGTCGCTGAGGTCATGGGCGATCCATTGGACCGCGGCGGAGGAGGGCGCGGCAGGAATCTCGCGGGCGATCGCCCAGACGGCATGACGCTCGGCCACGCGCGCGAGCAGGTGAGAGCCGATGAGCCCGGTGGCGCCGGTGACGAGCAAGTTGGACATGAGGGCTCCTTTACGGGGTAGGGGTGGCCGGCGTTCGACGGGCCCCCTGCCAAACGCGTCTCAAGAGGGTCCACTCGCGTCGATCGAGGGCCCCCAGCAAGACGAGAAGGACGACGAAAGCGACGCCGATTCCCAGCTTGAGCATGCCTCCCCAGATCGAAATCGGCAAGGCGAGGCCGGAGACCAGCACGGTGAGGCCCAAGGTCACGAGGACGGTCGCGAGGAGGCGGCGCGTCTCGTAGCGGATGGGCATGAGGCGCTGGGACTGAAGGCCATAGGCCAGCGTCAAGAAGGCGTAGGCCGCGGCCATGGCGACGCTCGCGCCGACCATGCCCCAGCGCGGCATCAGCAAGAAATTCAAGAAGACGTTGAGGAGAGCCGCCCCCCAGGAGTAAAGCGCCAAGTACCCGGTCTTCTTGGTCAGGGAGATCCCGAGGGCCGTGACCTGGGTGGAGGCGAAGGCCGTCATGGCGAGCGCGAGCGGTCCGACGGCCGCTGCCGCTCCGTAGAAGGCGGGAGTCGTCACCAGGCGCAGCGCCTCCGGCGCGAAGGCGGTGAGCATGACGCAGAGGAAGCCGAAGCCCACCAGGAGGTAGGTCATGATCTGGCCGAAGAAGCCCGTCGCAGCCTCGGCATCATCCTCGTGGAGGCGGATGGCGAAGGGGCCCCAGGCCTGGCCGATGGCTCCGATCACGAGGTTGAAGACGCTGGCGAGCTGAATCGCGACCGCGTAGAGACCGACCTGTTCGAGCGTGGAGAGCTTGGCCAGCATCACGCGATCCGAGGCCGAGAAGACCCAGTAGGCCAGCGACGCGGGCACCAGCGGCAACCCGTAGCGCAGGAATTCCCCGAGCACGCGCTGCGAGAAGCGGGGCCTCAGGGCGTCGCGCACGGTGTAAAGTCGCACGGGAAGCATCAAAAGCGCGCCCAGCAGGGCTCCTCCCAGGATGCCCGGGACTCCGAGCCCGAGGACCAGGGCGGCGAAGAGGCTGAAGCCGAGGCTGAGGACGGTCGAGAGGACGTTGAGGTTGACGAAGGCCCGCGCCTGGAAGCGGTTTCGCAGGACCTGCGCGCAGGTGCCGTTGATGAGGGTGACGGGTACCGCCAGCATCGCCAGGGCCAGAACCTGAGCCGCCTGGCGATCGCCACCCAGCACCCAGCCGGAGAGCGGGGTGACGAACGGAAGGAAGAGCACGAGCGCGCCCACGCTCCAGGCGGCTAGGAAGGCCAGCCAGGTGGAGGTCAGCTCTTGGCGTTCGGATTCGGTCTTGGTTTCGTGGAAGAGGCGGGAGTAGGCGCTGTCCCCACCGAGCGCCAGCAGAGCCGCCACCAGTCCCGCCATGGTGGTCACGGCGCTCCAGGTGCCGTAATCCGCGGGGCTCAGGACCCGGGTGTAGAGCGGCAGAGTGATGAGGAGACTCGCTTTTAAGAGGATTTCCCCCCAGCCGTAGACGAGAAGGTCCTTGGCGAGCTTCCGGAGGGGATTCACCCGCGAGCTCCCGAGGGGGCAATCCCGATGCGGGGAAGGATATCCGCGAAGACCCGTCCGATGGCCTCGATGGAGTGGTGCTTCTCCAGGAAGGCCCGCCCGCGGCGTCCCAGCTCGGGAAGCTCGTCGCGGTGGGCGTAAGCCCAGCGCAAGCGGTCGGCGACGTCGAGGGGGCCGGTGTTGAGGATCGGAAGATCACCGGGGGGCAGGACGCCGGTCTTGGCGTAGAGCTCGACGAGGTCGTCGCGCAGGTAGCAGAGGACCGGCTTCTCCATGGCCATGGCTTCCATGGCGAACATGGCGTACCAGCCGATGACGAACTGATCCGCCACCAGGTCGACTTCAGCCATGGCCTCGCGAATCCGGTCGTTGCTGACGCGCTGCAGGAGGACGAGCTCGATGTCGTAGCCTTCACGCTTGAGCTGCTCGACCGCGTCCACGAGGTACTGCGTGCCCTTGACGGCCTTGTGGTTAGGGGCGTGAAGGACCTTGAAGGTCCCGTTGCTCGGAGGCGTGGGCAGGGGCTTCCAGCGCTCCAGATCGATGGCGAAATGCCCTGACATGAGCGTGTCCCAGCGCAGCATGTAGTCGACCCATTCGCAGCCGCCGATCACCCAGTCCGCGTGGCGGGTCCAGCGGTCCACGTTCCGGGCGATCCGGCGGTGGTTCAGGATGATGTCCGGGTAGTCGATGCCCATCGCATGGCGGAAGTGCAGGTTGCGCGAGCGGGTCATGACCTGCACGTCCGAGCCGTAGGGCATGACGACGACCTTGGTCCCGGCGAGGGCATAGAGCAAGGGTTCGAGCCGCCCGATCACGGGACGGTTGAGGCAGCCGCCGTAGAAGTAAAAGAACAAGCAGCGGTACGTGAACAAGGCCCGGGCCAGGAGCACGTAGGGCGAGAGGAAGACGCCCAGGGCGTTGGACTGCCAGCCCGAGAGGGTGACGTCGAACTCCTGGGTGATGTAGGTGCCGCCCGGCGCGAAGGTCTCGACCCGGTAGCCGACGCGCTGCAACGCTTGCTTATGATAGATGCTGGTGATCAGGCGATCCGGCCCGATGCCCACGTCGAAGCGCTTGGGCCAGAAGCGGGCCATGGCCGCGATCACGACGAAGAACGGCACCATCAGGAGTTCCAGGGGGATTGCCGCCAGGCGCAGCCATTCCGAGCGCCTCATCGCTTCACCTCGCGCCGCTCCAGGCAGAGCAGGACCAGGTCCTTGTTATGGGCCTTCATCTCCACGAGGTCGAAGCCCGCGCGGCGCATCATGCGCACGAGCTTCTTCGGGGATTCCCGGTAGGCGTGGTACGGGTCGGGTGCGCCGTGGGGGACGTAGAAGACCTGGTAATTCGGGTAGATCACGAAGCGGCCGTCCCGGTAGGGGTAATCCACGCCCTCGGTGCGGAAGCGGTGATGCAGCCAGCCCTTGAGGCGCGAGAGCATGAGCCGGACGCGCAGGTAGGGGGTTTCGTGGCGATCGCCCATCCAGATCAGAAGGCGTCCGCTCGGCTTGAGGACGCGGTGCGACTCGCGAAGGGTCTGCTCCAGCGAGCAAACATGATCGAGGCTGGTCCCGTAGACCAGGGTCTCGAACGAGGCGTCCGCGAAGGGCATGAACTCAGAGCAGCCGACGATCCGCAGGCCCCGGAAGTCTCCGTCCGCGATGGGATCGAGGCCGACCAGCTCGAAGCGGGGACCGTCCGCGCCGAAGTCCAGGTAACCCGGCAACTCGAGCATGCCGCAGCCGACGTCGAGCAAGCGCCCCTCGGCGGCATGCGCGCGGATGAACTCCCGGAACTGAGCGACGTCCGGGCGATCCGGCAACGAGAGCGAGCCTTCCTTGAGCGTTTGATAGCTGATGTAGCCGTTGTTGCTGAGCACCTTGTTGAGCAGGAACTGCTTGCGAAAGCGCCGGTAAAGCAGTGCGTCGAAGGGATAGCTCAGATGCCCCGGGCGGTAGGTGTAAGGCTGGCCGCAGGCGCAGCTCAGCGTCCCTTCGCCTTCCGGCAAGGTCAGAGGCTTGGCGCAGGCGACGCAGCGAAACGCGAGGGTCGTGTCGGTGAGGGCGGTCATGCGGAGAATCCTGGCGTGACGGAGAAGGGTAGCGATTCCACGTCGCCGCGGCCTTCGAGGAAGGCCTCGCAGAACTGTTCGACGTACAGCAAGGACCAGATGAAGAGACGACGGTTCTCCCGGCCTTCGAGGTGGTCGTTGACAAGTGCTTCGACGGTCCTTCGATCGAGGAAGTCGTAGATCCGGGCCTGCGGGTTGAAGAGGCGATTGCGGACGTAGGCGATGCTCTCGCCCTTGAACCAGCTGGCATCCGGGGCCGAGAAGCCTTGCTTCTCGCGCTCGGTGACTTCTTGGGGCAGGTAACGCTCCATGGCCTTGCGCAGCAAGAGCTTGCCGTCGTTCGTCCGGCTGTAGTACTTGGCGCGCTTGTTGCCGGTTTCGTTCTCGTTGAGGCGGACCACCTCGGCGAGGTTCCGCAGCTTCATCCTCACGGGAAGCCGCTGGGCGAAGTCGACGAGATCGTTGTCGAGGAAGGGGACGCGCGATTCCAGGCCGTGCGCCATGCTGAGCTTGTCCTCGACCACCAGGAGGCCGTGCAGGAAAGTCTTGGCTTCGAGGTAGAGCGAGTGGTTGATGTAGTCCTCGGGCCGGGTCAGCTCGGAGGCATGGGCCGTGAAGACCTCCCGGAAGAGGTCGCGGGGCCGGACGTGCGAAACCTGAGAGGAGATGGGTCCGAAGAGCGTGGCCATCGCCGCGTCGGGAACCAGCCGGTTCCAGAAGCCATAGTACTTGTCGACGTAGTTCTCGAAGTCGGTGTTGACCACCGCGCGGTAATAGCGCCAGGGGTAACCGCCGAAGAGCTCGTCGCCGCCCCCTCCCGAGAGGACCACCTTCACGAACTTGCTCGCGAGCTTGGCGGCATAGTAGTTGGGGTAGCTCTGGCCGACCCGGGGCTCCTCGAGGTGCCAGGTGAGATGGGGCATGACGCGCTCCATGTCGCCGGCCTTGAGCACCATCTCGTAGTGTTCGGTCTTGAAGCAGTACGACATGTACTCGGCGCTCGCGCGCTCGTCGAAGCTGAGCTCCAGTCCCGACGCCGAGCGCAGGTCGAAGCCGCAGGTGAAGGTCTTCATGTACGGGAGGTGCGTGGCGGCGATCGCCGTGATCGAGCCCGAGTCCATCCCGCCGCTCAGGTACGAGCCGAGGTCGACGTCGCTCATCAGCTGGCGGTTGACCGCTTGCACGAAGAGGCGATCCAGCTCTTCGAGGTACTCCCGCTCGTCCAAGGGCTCTTCGGGCTCCACGAAGGCGTAATCCCAGTAGCGAAGCGGCTTCTGTGGACCATCCGGCGTGACCCGCAGGTAGGTGCCCGCCGGCAAGAGGCGCACGCCCTCGAAAAGGGTGCGGTCGGTGAAGAAGTTCTGGAAGGTGAAGTACTCGACGAGGGCTTCGCGGTCCATGGCGCGACGCATCTCCGGATGGGCCAGGAGGGCCTTCACCTCGGAGCCGAAGAGCACGCGCGCGCCAAGGCTGGCGACGTAGAGGGGCTTCACCCCGTAGCGATCGCGCGCCAAGAAAAGTTCACGGCGCTCGCGATCCCAGATCCCGAAGGCGAACATCCCGTTGAGGCGGGTCAGGACTCCCGGTCCCCAAACGGCGAAGGCATGCAACAGGACCTCGGTATCCGTCCGCGAGCGGAAGACGATGCCCTTGGCTTCCAACTCGGCGCGCAGCTCGCGGTGGTTGTAGATCTCGCCGTTGTAGGTGATGACGTAGCGGCCGTCGGGACTCTCCATGGGCTGACGGCCCGCGGGCGAGAGGTCGATGATCGCCAGGCGGCGATGGCCCAAACCGAGGGAGCCGTCGGTGAAGACGCCTTCGCCGTCGGGTCCCCGGTGGGCGATCGCCGCGGTCATCCGTGCGACGAGCGCCGGATCGACCGCGTCACTTCCCCAGTTGTAAACTCCCGCGATGCCGCACATAGCCGCTCCCTGTTCGCCCGCAGGCGCTAGCCGGGAAGCCCCGCTTCCTGACGCCGCCGCGCGACTTCTTCCTTGTGCGCCTTGCGCCACGCGATGAGGCGCACAAGGCCCTCGCGAAGCTCGACCTTGGCCTTGAAGCCGATCTCGTTCCAGGCGCGCTCCGGAGAGCCGACCCGGTTCTTGACGAAGGTCATCCCGCCCGGTTCGTACTGGATTTGCTGGTCAGAGCCCGTGATCTCGATGAGCAGTTCGGCCAGCTCCTTGATGGTGGTCTTGACGCCCCGGCCGACGTTGTAGAAGCGATCCGTGGTATCGGCCTTCATCGCGCAAACGTTGGCAGCGCCGCAGTCTTCGACGTAGACGAAGTCGTAGGCCTGGGAGCCGTCTCCGTAGATGATCGGAGGCAGGCCCTTGTCGAGGCGGTCGAGAATCTTCATGGCGACGGCGACGTAGGCGCCCTGGTAATCCTGGCGCGGACCGTAGACGTTCATGTAGCGAAGGCCCACGTAGTCGAAGCGCTTCTCGGTATCCTTGTAGCGGTGGTAGAGGGCACGCGCCATCTGTTCGCCGGCCACCTTGGTCGCCCCGTAGAAGTTGGTGTTGTTGTAGGGGTGATCCTCGGTCATCGGTTCCTCGACCGCGTCTCCGTATACCGAGGCCGACGAGGAGTAGACCAGACGCTGGACGCCGTTGTTGATGCAGGCTTCTAGCACGTTGAAGGTGCCGCCAATGTTGACTTCGAAGGCCGAGCGCGGGTAGTCGTGGCAGTGAAGCAGCCAGAGGGCCGCGAAGTGGAAGACCCCGTCGATGCCCTTCATGGCGGCGTCAAGGATATCCCGGTGCATGAGGTCGCCGCCCAGCCCGAAGATGGTGACCCGCGGGTCGCGAAGCGCCTCGGCCAGGTTCTCCTTGCTGCCCCGGGTGAAGTTGTCGTAGATGCGGATTTCCGCCACGTCCTCCTTGAGGAGCGCATCGACGGTATGCGAGCCGATCAGACCCGCGCCACCGATGACCAGAAACCGTTTTCCCTTGAGATCCATGCCGCTAGTCTCCTGCGTAATCCGCCACCATGCGCGCGAAGCTGAACGCCGAGGTAAACGCCGGAGAGATCGCGTTCAGCACGTGGGTGGAGTTTGACCCCTTCTCCAGCAAGAAATCCATCACCAGGCGCTCCGACTGGAGGTCGAAGAGCTGCGCCCGGATGCCGACCTTCTCGGAGGCCAACAAATCCGCCGTCTCCAGCGACGGCACCAGTTGCCGAGCAGCCTCGGCGAAGTACCCCCGGAAGGCCTTGCGCCCTTCCAGATGGACCAGTCCCCGGAAGCCCTGGGGATTCTTCACGTACTGGCCTGCCAGGTGCCAGAAGATTTCCCCCGACTCCCCGAGCTTCATGCCCTGCCAGGCCCGGTAATTCTCACGCCCCAGGGCAGGAAGCGCGGTCGGCCCCACGTAGATCCCGCCGTCCACCTTCGGGGTGAAGTGCACGCCCAGGAACGGATAGCGCAGATCCGGCACGGGGTAGATCAGGCCGTTGACTTGCAGCCGGCTTACGGGCGAGAGCTTGTAGTAAAGGCCCTTGAAGGGCAGGATCGTGTAGCGCTTCCCTACGCCGCAGGCCTTGGCCAGGCGATCGGCATGCAGGCCCGCCGCATTGACTAGATGCCCATAACTCCACGTGCCTCGCGAGGTCGTGACCGTCCCGCGCTCGGCGTCCACTCCCCCGAGTTCCTCGCCGAAACGTATCTCGACGCCGTCGTCGCGCAGGTCCTGCGCCAGGCGCTCGAGGACGGCCTTGGGATCGATCACCGCGACTTCCGGGACGTGAAGGGCGCTTCCGGTGATCGCGTGAGCCGAAGGCTCGATTCGCTTCAGCTCGGTCGCATCGATCCAGCGCACTTTCGCGCCGTTCTCGCTCGCCCGCTGACGCAAGGTCTCGAGCTGTGCATCGTCCCCCGCCTGAACCGGCAAGATGACCTTACCGACCTTGCGGATGGGCAGGGAGCGCTCCACGCAGTAAGCGGCCATCTCGCGGGCCCCCTCGGCGCAGACCTTGGCCTTCACCGAGTCCGAGGCATAGTAAACTCCGGAGTGCAGCACGCCGGAATTGCGGCCGCTGGCGTGATAGCCCAGGCCCGCCTCCTTTTCGAGGATCACGATCCGGCGCTCGGGATGCCGGCGCTTCAGCTCGCGCGCGACGCTCAGGCCGACGATGCCCGATCCGACGATCAGGACGTCAACGGTTTCCATCGCGCCTCCGCGGCTCCCTGCGCGTCACTAGACAGGGATCCCGTCCTCGACGGCCCGGCGCAAGGCGTCGGCCACCGATTGCTGCTGTTCGAGGGTGATCTCGGGGAAGATGGGAAGCGACAGGACCTCGCGGGCCGCCCGCTCCGAGATCGGGAAATCTCCCGATTGGCAGCCGAGCTTATCATGGACCTTCTGGAGGTGCAGGGGCACCGGGTAGTAGACCATGCTTTGGACGCCCTGGACTTTCAGGCTCTCCTGGACGCCGTCACGGTCCCTCAAGCGGATCGTGTACTGGTGATAGACCGGCACGGTTCCCGACAATTCCTCGGGGGTCACGACCCCCGGGATCTCCTTGAGAAGCTCATTGTAACGACGGGCCACCTCGCGGCGGGCTTCGTTCCAGGAGTCGAGGTGCGGAAGCTTCACGCGAAGGACCGCCGCCTGGACCTCGTCGAGGCGCGAGTTCACGCCCAGTTCCTCGTGATGGTACTTCACCCGGCCGCCGTGACCGCGCAGGGCCGTGATGCGGGCGGCAAGTTCCGGGTCGTCGGTCACGCAGGCGCCGCCGTCCCCGTAAGCCCCGAGGTTCTTCGACGGGAAGAAGCTGAAGCAACCCACCGTCCCGAAGGTCCCCACCTGCTTGCCGTTCAAGGTCGCCCCGATCGCCTGGGCGCAGTCCTCGATGACGTGGAGGCCGTGCTTGGCGGCGATCGCCATCAACGTGTCCATGTCCGCCGGCTGGCCGTAGAGATGCACGGGCAAGATGGCCTTGGTCCGAGGCGTGATCTTGGCCTCGACCTCCATGGGATCCATGTTGTAGGTCACCGGATCGATGTCCACGAAGACCGGAGTGGCGCCCACGATCCCGATCGCTTCGGTGGTGGCCACGAAGGTGAAGGGCACGGTGATCACCTCGTCACCGGGGCCGATGTCGAGCGCCCGAAGCGCCAGGTGCAGGGCGTCGGTGCCGGAATTGAGCCCGATGGCGTGCTTGGCACCGACGTAAGCGGCGAGTTCCTTCTCGAAGGCCTTCACGTTGGGGCCGTTGATGTACTGTCCCGAGCGCACCGCCGCGAGGATGGCCTCGTCCATCTGGGGCTGAAGGGACGCGTACTGGGGCTTGAGGTCGAGAATCGGGATCATCTTACTTCCTCACGACCGACTGAGGGCCGGTCTGCTGGTAGGTCTTGCCGCATTCGTCGCAGGTGGCATGGTCGTTCGCGAAAGCGAGCTTGACGCCGCATTCGCAGGCCCAACCCTTGATCCGGGCGGGGTTGCCGTAGACCATCGCATAGGGGGGAACGTCCTTGGTCACCACCGAGCCCGCGCCCACGAAGGAGTACTCGCCCAGCGTGTTGCCGCAGACGATGGTGGCGTTCGCTCCGATTGAGGCGCCGCGCTTGACCAGGGTCTTGGCGTAGTCCTTTTCGGGGTCGTTTCGCCGCACATGAGAGCGGGGCGTAGTGACGTTGGTGAAGACGCAACTGGGGCCGCAGAAGACGTCGTCCTCCAGGATCACGCCGGTGTAGACCGAGACGTTGTTCTGGATCTTCACGTTCTTGCCCAGGGTGACGCCGGGGCTGATGACGACGTTCTGGCCGAGGTTGCAGTTCTCGCCGATCACGCTTTCCTTCATGACATGGCTGAAATGCCAGATCTTGGTGCCCTTGCCGATCGTGCAGGGCTCGTCCACGTAGCTCGATTCATGCACGAAGTAGTTCTTCTCGGTTTCAACGGCCATTAGGCGATGACTCCTGTCTCTGCGGGCGGCGAAAGCTTCGCCTCACTCAATCCCTGCTGAGCTTGCTCGAGGATCCCCAGGACGCGGGCGCCAGACCAGCCATCGGTGCGAGGGCGCGCTCCCGTCCGGAGACAGTCCAAGAAATGCGCGCATTCGCGGGCCATGGGCTCGCCGGGCTCGTAGGGCACGAGCGTCTCCTCGCCCCGGCGCAGCTCCCAGCCGGACGGCGTAGCGTCGAAGCCGCGATCGTAAATGCGAAGCTTGCCCTCGGAGAGCGTATCGTCGAAGACGGCCATCTTGCTGGAGCCGATCACCGTGAGACGATGGCGCTTGACGGGCTCCAGCCAGCTCAGGTGGACATGGGCCGTGACGCCGGAGGCGTACCGCAGGTCCATGGTGACGACGTCCTCGATGCCGTCTTGCAGGATGGCATGCCCGAAGGAGCGAACCGACTCTGGGTCGCCCGAAAGCAGCTCGGCCAGCAAGCTCGCGTCGTGAGGGCCGAAGCTCCAGAGGACGTTCTCCTCGCTGCGTAGCTTGCCGAGGCTGAGGCGCTCGGAACGCACGTGCTTCACCTCTCCGAGGGCACCGGAGCGGACCAAGGCGACCAGGGCCTCGAAGGCAGGGTGGTAGACCAGGATATGCCCGACCATCAAGACGCGGTTCCGGCGATCGGCCTCGGCTGCGAGCGCTTCGGCCTCCCGGCGGTTCATGGCCAGGGGCTTCTCGACGAAGACATGCTTGCCGGCCTGCAAGGCCTGCATGGCCAAATCGACATGCGTGACGGCGGGAGTGGCGAGGACGACCGCGTCCAGGCTCTTATCCGCCAAGATCTTCCCGTAGTCGAGGGTGGTCTTCGCGGCCGGGTAGACGATGGCCAGCTTGGACAGGGCCTCGGCATCGCGATCGCAGATGGCGGCCAAGCTCTCGAGCGCGTGAAAATTCCGGGCCAGGTTGGGTCCCCAGTACCCGGTTCCGACGAGGGCGATCCGGGGCTGGCTGACGCGGTCAAAGGAGGACAACCTTCTCCCTCCCTTCCTGAACGTTTCGGGTGGCGTTGCGCGTATCCACGACGATGGGCGCGTCGCGCACGATGGTTCCGTAGTCCAAGTGCGAGTGATCGGTCATGATGACCACGCCATCGGCCCAGGCGAGGCCGTCTTGGAGGTCCATCGAGACGTAAGAGCGGCCTGCATAGGTGAACTCGGGAACCAAGGGGTCGTGGTAAGCCAGGTCGACCTCGTCCTGGGCGAGGATGTCGATCAGCTTGAGGGTGGGAGACTCCCGCCAGTCGTTGATATCCTTCTTGTAGGCGGCCCCGATCACGAGGAGTTTCGAGCCGGCCAGGGGCTTTCTGACCTTGCCGAGCGCGCGGATGAGCTTTTCGCGGACATGGTACGGCATCAAAACGTTGATCTCGCCGGCCAGCTCGATGAAGCGGGTGTGGAAGTCGTACTGCCGGGCCTTCCAGGTGAGGTAGAAGGGGTCGATGGGAATGCAATGCCCGCCGACTCCCGGTCCGGGGTTGAAGCGCATGATGCCGAAGGGCTTGGTATTGGCGGCGTCCACGACTTCCCAGACGTTGAGGCCCATGCGGTCGCAGAGGAGGGCCATTTCGTTGACCAGGGCGATGTTCACCGCACGGAAGGTATTCTCGAAGACCTTGGTCATCTCGGCGACGGCGGGACTGGAAACCGGGACGACATGAAGGATCGTTTGCTGGTAGAAGGTCTTGGCGACCTCCAGGCAGGCGGGGGTGACGCCTCCGACCACCTTGTTGGTGTTCTTGGTGGTGTAGCGGGCATTGCCGGGGTCGACCCGCTCGGGGCTGAACGCCAGGAAGTAGTCCTCGCCGACCGTGAGGCCGGATTTGGCCAGGATGGGCAGCAGCACTTCCTGGGTGGTGCCGGGGTAAGTCGTGCTTTCGAGGCTGACGAGCTGGCCGGGGCGCAGGACGGCGGCGATCTGCTCGGCGACGTTGACGATGTACTGGATATCGGGGTCGCGGTGCTCGGTGAGGGGCGTGGGCACGCAGATGACGATCACGTCGCAGTCCGCGAGCAAACTGAAATCCGTGGTGGCCCTGAGCTGGCCCGCTTGGACCAGGTCGGCGAGTTCCGCGTTGTCGACGTCGTCGATGTAGTTCTCGCCGGCGTTGACCTGCGCGACGCGGCGGGAATTGCGGTCGAAGCCCAGAACCGGGAAGCGAACCTTGGCCTTCTCGACGGCCAGGGGCAAGCCCACGTAGCCGATGCCGACGACCCCCACGCGGGCCTGGCGCGTCTGGATGGCGTCGATCAGGCGCAGTTGAACGCTGGAGTCGGTTTTTTCACGCACGGTTGCACACCTCGGAAGGTCATGTACCCTCGGGATCAGGGTAAAAACGGAACGAGCAAGCCTAGCCCCCGCCGCGAGCGCCGCGGGAGCAATCCATTTTACACCAAGCAAGCATTCGTGAAGTGGCGGAGAATCAGGCGATCTCCGGAGCCAGGAGGTCGAAGAGGCTGAGTTGATGCTCGGCGGGACGCCCGGAAGCCGCCGGCGGCACCTCGGTCAGGCGGCGTGCCACCTCGAGACAGGCGCGGCACGTCGGCTCTTCGTTGACGCGGCGGCCACCGGAGCGGGAAATGGTCGGCGCGGAGCAGAGGGCCTCACCCGCGAAGCGGCGAACCCGGCGGTAGTGGACGTTGCAATCAAAGGCGATGTGTCGAACGGGATCCTTGCCCGAACGCGCCGGATGATGGGGTTCCATCACCTGGTAGTCGCCCAGGCACCGCAGAACCGCCAAGACCTCCTCGTCCATCGTCTGCCCATCCCTTTCGATATGCAGGGGGCCTCCCCCATGACCTCAAACGTCCTACGATCCTACGCCGCCGGGAGCGATGCGGCTGTGACGCTTGAACGCTTCTCGCAGCGGCACGGCCGTCACGTCCCTGGAATGACCTTGACCAGCACCTTCCGGGTGCGCGGGCCGTCGAACTCCGCGAGAAAGACGCCTTGCCAGGTCCCGAGCGCCAGGCGCCCCTCGTCGACGATCACCGTCTGAGACACTCCGAAAAGGCTGGTCTTGAGGTGCGCGTCGGCGTTTCCTTCTCCGTGTCGGAACTCGCCGTTTTGCGGAATGCGGGTCTTGAGCCAGTGGAGCATGTCGCGGGGCACGTCGGCGTCGGCATTCTCGTTGATGGTGATGCCCGCCGTGGTATGCGTGCTGAAGACCACGGCCAGACCGTCCCGAATGCCGGAGCGCCGGATGACGCCCTCGACCTGTTCGGTGATGTCGACCAGTTGCTCGCGCGCATGGGTGGGAATGGTGAGCGTTTGAAGCATGCGAACCTCCTGAAGGCCTGAGCCTGGATTCTACGGTATCATGGCTGAGCGCCCCATCATCGGCATGAGGAGTTCCCTTGGCTCGCCAACCCCAGTACTCGCCCAGTCGCCTCGGCACGTATCAGACTTGCCCCCGCCAGTACTGGTTCCAGTACGTCCGCAAGCTCCCGCGCCGCGCCTGGGCCAACCAGAGCTTCGGCATCTCGCTGCACCGCACGCTCCAGCAGATCCACGAGACCGGTGGACCGCAAAACCTCGAAGACGGCTTGAGCACGCTCGAAGCCTCCTGGACCGGGGCCGGGTACGCCACGCGCGAGCAAGAGGCCGAAGCCCTCAGCCGCGGCAAGGACCTCCTGGCCCAGTACTACGCGGATTGGAGCGCGCAGGAAGGAACTCCCATCCTCCTCGAGAAGCGCATGTCCGCGCCCTACAAGAACGTCATGCTCCTGGGGATCATCGATCGGGTCGACCGCCACGCCGATCAGAGCCTCGAGATCATCGACTACAAGTCGGGGCGGATGCCGGAAAAAATCGGGGCCGCCACCATTCAGCAGCTCGCGATCTACCACCACCTGATCCAGAGCCGCCTCGACGAGACGCCCCGTCGTCATTCGATTCACTACCTGTCGAGCAATGCCCGGGTCTCGCTTCCATTCTCGGAGCGTGCCCTGGAGGACGTGCTCGAAGGAGCCTACGAGACCATTCAGCGCCTCGAAGCCGATCAGCGCTTCGAGACGCGCGTGGACCGTCACTGCGATTACTGCGACTACGCCCGCTACTGCGAAGCCGCCCAGGAGGCGCCTCCGCTGGAGGACTAGGGTCCCCCGTAACGCTTGAGGAAGTCGCGTAAGTCCGCGAGCTCGTGGACGAGCACCTCTCGGCGCTCGATGGGCGTGGAGAACGTCCCGAAGGCATCGGTGAGCCGGAGTTCGACGAGGTAGCCGCCGGGAGCCTCGGGCACGAAGAGCGATTCGTCGAAGACGTAGCGCTGACCCGGGAAGACGTCATGGCGAAGCGGATAGCGGCGCACGCGCGACTGCCCCTCGACCAACTCGGCTCCCGTTCGACGTTTGCGCCAGCGCACTTCCATCATCACTTCTCCGGCGCCAGGATCGACGAGCCAGCGCGGCTGCTCGCGCAGCCATTCCGGATGCGCCGCGAGGCGCTGACGCCAGGTCGTTCGGGAGCGCCAGACGTTCTCACCCTGGTTCGAGACCTCCCAGCGCAAGGGCATGACGGTTCCCGGCACGAGCACGGAGGAGGGTTGCGGCTTTGCCCAGGTGATGCGGGCATCGAGAGGAGCGGTGAGGGAATCCGACGCGCTCCAGCTCGCCACGTCTACCGAGGCGGTCGCTTTCAGCGAGGAGCCTTCCACCGAGAGCTGGTAGCGGCCGGGACGCGCCGGGGTACGCAACGGGATGCCGACGGAGGCGGGGCCCTGGACCGTCAATGGCAAATAGACCGACCGGGTGACCTGCGAGTCCTGCGCGGGGCCTTCCCAGCGGACGGTGAGGGGCTGACGTTCGGGAGGCATCGGGGCGGTCCAGACCGACTTCCCGGGGACGTTGAGCGCCAGGCCCATCGTGAACTCCCAGCCCGCGGGAAGCCGCTCGGGAACGAGCAGGGTCGCGTAAAGCAGATCAGCGGGCTTCGGTTCGCGCGTCACGTGGTAGACCGCAGTCTTGCCCTCCTCGAACCAAAGCGGAACCAGCCCAAGGGCCGAGGGATCGCGATCGAGTCTCCAGCTCTCGCGCAGACCCATGGGCATCTGATCGAAACGAATCACGAGGGTCTTCACCCCGACGGCCGCGAGCGCATCGAGCGCCTCCGTGGTGGGCCCCTGCTCGAGCCGGCGCACCAGGTCCAGGTAATTGCGAGGGAAGAAGTTGGAATACCCGTTCACCATGGGAAGGCCATGGGTGAGGCCGGCCACCATGCGGGCCGTTTCCAGGCGGCCATCCGGTTCACCCTGGTAGGTGGGCATCGGAAGCGTGATCACGGGCCCCTCCGCACGCCTTGCCAAGAAGGTATCGAGCTCATTGGCCCGGGGCACGGGGTGAATCGTCAAAGGACGGGACGCCGTGTCAGCGAGCGCGAGCGCGACGAGCAAGGCACCGAGGGCCATCCGCCGAGCGGGCGTCTGGCCCCAGCGCGTGAGGACCAGGTAGGCACCGAGGCCCGTGAGGAGGGCGATCGCCAACGCCATCATCACGCTCAAGGAAGCGGGGACGAGACCGAGGCTCAGGATGCCCGCGAACGCTCCGGCTCCCGCCAGGGCGAAGGCCTCACGGCTGAGGCGATCGCCATGATGCCGCCAGGCCCAGACCAGCGCGAAGCCGGCCGCGACGAGCACGACGAGCCCCGGAAAAACCATCAGATCGGCGCCCTGCGCCTTCCCACCCCAAAGGGGAATGCCCCAGGCCTCGCTGACGCGAAGGTAAGGCAGCATCAGGGGCAAGAGAAGCGCCCCCGCAATCGCCGCGGCCGCGCCCCCCTTGAGGAGCCGGTCCCGACGCCAGAGCCCACGATCCATCAGCCCGTGCATGGCGAGGTAGGCCCCCAGGAGCAGCACCAGGTAGTAACCGAGGGTAAGCGAGGACGCGAACTGAGCGACGAGGAAGCCGGCCGCGAGCAAGGCGTCTCGCCAACGGCCCCGCGCGAGGAAACGGCTCGTCATCCAAAGGGCCAGGGGGCTCCACCAGATCCCGAAGAGCGGAAGATTTGCGGTCTGGCTCATCCGGATCGGCGACAGCGCGAAGAACACTCCCGCCAAGACGCCCGCAAGTCGGCTGCCCGTCCAATGGACCGTCACGCCGAAGGAGGCGAGGCCCGTCAGGAAGACCGACAGGATCGTGAAGACATTGGTCGCCCAGTAGGGATCCCCCGAGACGGCCAGCAAGGGCCCGAAAATCGGGAGGTTGCCGAGGAGGTTCTCGCTGAAGGCAAGGGCATTGGCGGCCGGATAAAAGATCGGCGCCTGGAAGAACAGACCCGGGTCGCTCGAGAGCGCCTTGGCGCCCCAGGCCATGATCCAGGTATTGAGAACCCCGTCGATCGGATCCAAGGTGCCCGAGTAAAGCGACCACAGCAGCGGCCGGGTCCCGACGAGCGTCGCGAGCAAGAGAAAGCCGACGGCCGCCAGCCAAGAAAGCGGGCTGCGAGCCAGGGCAAAGACCGACTCCACACGGCGGCGAAACGCCGAAATCGCGGGGGTTCCAGGGATTCTCGGGCGGAAGGAAGCCATGCCCCCAGCTTACCATGATCCAGGCCCCGGACGGGATGCGTCCCATGGCGGGTCGCGCGGGTCCAAGGGTCATGCCTGCGTGAAAGCCCCCCTAGAAAACGCCGGGTTACGGGGGGCGGCCCATGGGGTATGCGGTCGCTGTTCAGGAGAGCGTGAAACGAGGCCTCCCCATGTCCCTAGCCATCGCCAGCGTCGCCGAAACCCGCAAGCTCGAAGAGAAGGTCATGGAAGCCTGGGGCATGCCCCAGCTCATCCTCATGGAACGCGCCGCCCTGGCCGTGGCCGAGGTCGCGCGCCTCGCGAGCCGCCGCCACGGCCCGCGAATTGCTTTCATCGCCGGCTGGGGCAACAACGGCGGGGACGGCCTCGCCGCCGCGCGCCTCCTCAAAGGCTGGGGCTTCGACCCCGTGGTCGCTGTGCTCGACGGGCCCATGACGAACGCATGCGCGCGGCAACTCGATTGGGCGAAGCGGTGGGGCGTGCGGGTAGAGGCCTTCGGCGATCGCCTCCCCCCGGCTGACGTCTACGTGGACGCCCTCTTCGGCTTCGGCCTCAACCGCCCGCCCCAAGGAGAGAGCCTGAGGGCGATCGCCCTCCTCAACGAAAGCCCCGCTCCCGTCATCGCCGTGGACCTCCCCTCAGGCCTCGACGGCTCCACCGGCCTCGCCCCCGGAGAAGTCGTCCGCGCCCGCCATACCGTCGCCCTCGGCGTCCTGAAGACCGGCCTCGTCACCGATCCCGCCCTCGCCACCCTCGGAGAACTCTGGCTAGCTGACCTGGGCTTCCCTGAAACCCTCACCAATAGTCTGTTAGGGGATGTGATTCGGGCTGAACGCTGGAGCGAGCGCCGCTTGACGGCGCATAAGGGGGAAGCGGGCTTCGTCCTGGTCCTCGGAGGCTCGCGGGCCATGAGCGGCGCCCCCCTGATGGCCTCGCTGGCGGCTGCCCGGGTCGGTGCGGGCCTCGTCTACGCGGCGGTCCCCGCCGGCATCCGGGACGTCGTGGCCTCCGGCATGCCCGAAGCCGTCGTCCTCCCCTTGCCCGAGGACGCCGACGGAGGCCTCTCCGAGGACGCCTGGGAGACGCTCGCGCCCCTGCTCGAGCGCTGCCACGCGGGCATCGTGGGCCCCGGCCTCGGGACCGGCGAGGGCGCGCGACGGGTGGCGGAACGCCTGACCCGCGACTGGCCGCGCCCCCTGGTGGTCGACGCCGATGCCCTACGAGCCGTCCAGAACGTTCCCGGAGGCCCGCGCGTGCTCACTCCGCATCCCGGCGAAATGAGCCGCTTGATGGAGGTGTCCACCGCCGAAATCCAGTCGAATCGGCTCCATTGGGCTTGCGAGGCCGCCGCGCGATGGAAGTGCCACGTGATCCTGAAAGGGGCGCGGACCGTGGTCGCGGAGCCCAGCGGGCGTTACGGGGTGAACGTGGGTGGACATCCGGTGATGGCCACGGCCGGCTCGGGAGACGTGCTCGCCGGATTGATCGGGGGCTTACTGGCTCAGGGCCTGGATTCCCGCGATGCCGCGCGCCAGGGCGTGCGCCTTCACGCCAGTCTCGGAGAAGCAGCCGCACAAGGCCCCGTAGGCCGATCCATGCTGGCGCTGGATATGTTAAACTGCCTGACGGACGTTCTGAGATCCATTTCACCGATTCCCGCTTTTTCCGGATCAACGCCGATCCGGGTCGCGCCCTTCGCGAAAGGAGATACGAGCAACGATGCTGGCAGATACCCCGATGAGCCGCCGGATTACCCAGGAGGCCAATTCCCTGGAGCGCCGCTACGCGGATGACTTTGTTCAGGTTTGCGAGGCGGCGGCACTGGCCGCGGGTCGCTTGATGGGTCGGGGAGATCGCCATGCCGCTGACGAAGCTGCGACCGAGGCGATGCGCGACACCCTCAACCAGATCAACATGCGCGGCACCATCGTGATCGGCGAAGGCGAGCGCGACGAGGCCCCGATGCTCTACATCGGCGAGAAGGTCGGCTCGTGGGGCGACGACGCGAACGAGATCGACATCGCCGTGGACCCGCTCGAGGGCACCAACCTGGTGGCCAACGGCATGCCCAACGCCATCGCCGTCCTGGCCGTCTCCACCAAGGGCGGCTTGGTCCACGCTCCCGACACCTACATGGAAAAGCTCATCGTCGGGCCGGCTGCCGCGGGCAAGATCGACATCACCGCCCCGGTCAAGACCAACCTGGCCATCATCGCCATGTCGCTCAACCGTGACATCGAGGACCTGACCGTCATGATCCTCGACCGTCCCCGCCACGCCGAGCTGATCGAGGAAGTCCGGGCGGCCGGCGCCCGCATCCGCCTGATCGGCGACGGCGACGTCACTGCGGCCATCGCGGCGGCCGTCCGCGGCACCGCGGTCCATGCCGTCATGGGCACCGGCGGCGCTCCCGAGGGCGTCCTCGCGGCGGCGGCCATGAAGTGCCTCGGCGGCGAGATCCAGGCCCGCTTCAAGCCCCGCAACCAGGAAGAAGCCGACCGCTGCGTCCGCATGGGCATCGACCTGGACAAGGTCTACCACACCAACGACCTGGCCCCCGGCGAGGAGATCATTTTCGCCGCCACCGGCGTCACCGAAGGCGATACCCTTCACGGCGTCCGCTACTTCGGCACCGGCTGCCGCACCTACTCGATGGTCATGGGCGCCAAGTCCGGCCTGATCCGGTTCATCGACTCGGTCCACGTGACCGACAAGCGCAACCCGGTCTCGCTCTCGCGCTACTAAGCCGCAGCCCCGCGGCCTTCCCGTGGGACTCGGGGGATCGGCGACGCCGATCCCCCGACGGCTTTCTCCGCGCCTTCGCTTCCATGGTAACGTAACCACATGCAACTTCTCTGGTTCCTGGCGTCTTCTCACCTCCGCGCCCGCTGGCGCCAGACCCTCATGCTCATGGCGAGCGTGGCGGTCGGTGTCGCCATCCTGACCACGGCGCTTTCGCTCACGAACGGCTTCGAGGCGGATCTGATCGGCCGGATCCTCGGCACCACCCCCCATGTCTCGGTCACCAACGCCGTCTCGGGGCGCGTGGAGAATTACCAGGCGCTGCAAAAGGACCTGGCCGCCATGCGCGAGGTGAAGACCGCCCTCCCCTACGTTTCGGGCCAAGGCCTCATGGTGAGGAACGGCCAGACCTCGGGAATCCTCATCCGGGGCATCGACCCCGAGCAGGAAGCCGCGAACCAGGACTGGACGCGCTTCGTGCTCGTCGGCGACCTCGAGGAGGTGGAAGGCGGCTTGACGCCGGTCATGCTCGGGGGCGAACTCGCCAAGAAGCTCGGCACCGGCATGGGCGATCGCCTCAAGTTGGTCACCGGCATGAACACCTCTCAGGACGTGGTGGTCACCGGCATCTTCCAGGCCGGCCTTTACGAGTACGACGCCCATATCGTCTTCGTGCCCCTGCAAACGGCGCAGACGCTCTTCAACATGAACGGCGCGGTCTCCGGCCTCGCGCTGCGGCTTCACGAGGTCTTCGACGCCCCCAAGATCGCCCGCGGCATCCAGGACCGGCACCCGTACCACGTCCGCTCCTGGACCACCCAGAACCAAAGCCTCATGGCCGCCCTGGCCCTCGAGAAGCGCGTGATCTTCCTGGTCATCCTCTTCATCATCGTGGTCGCCACCATGGGGATCGCCAATACCCTGGCGATGTGGGTCCTCGAGCGGAACCGCGAGCTGAGCCTGGTGCGGGCCGTCGGCGCCACCGGAGCGCAGATCGGGGCCCTGGTGGTCACGGAAGGCATGGTCGTCGCCCTGGGCGGCGTGACCCTGGGCCTCGCGGCTGGCGTGGGGCTCTCCTTGGGTCTGGCGACCTTCCCGATCTCGTTGCCGTCGGACGTCTACTACATCGATAAGCTCCCCGTGGCCATGCAGGTCGGGGACTTCGTCATGACGGCGATCGCCGCCATCGTCATCTCCCTTCTGGCATGCCTCCTGCCGGCACGACGTGCCATCCGACTTGACCCGATCGAGGTCATCCGCCGAACCTAGTCTAGACAGGCGCCTGCAACTCCGTTACATTGAGAAACGAGCTTTGATGAAACCCTGCCTTCATGCCGTCTTGAGACCATGGCAGCATGCCCCGCGAGCGTCATCGAGAGCTTTCGAGAGGGTCACGACGATGCACGGAGTTCTGGCGCGAGCGTTGCTTTTGGGAGCGCTTCTGCTGCTTCCCGGTTGTGCCGCCTTTTTCCAGGGCCAAGGGGGTCCCCGGGCCAAGGTGGAGCTAGAGGCTCAGGGCATCCAGCGCTTGGCCGTCGTGGAATTCGCGGACCTCACGAAGCAACGGGTCTCCTGGGACCTCTCGCGGATCTTCAGCCAGACGCTCAACGAGCGCCTGGGAGCTAGGGTCCTCGAGAAGCCGCTTCCGCGGCCGGGAGCAAAGCTCGCGGGATCCTGGCTCAAGGCCGAGGCGCGGTCCAAGGGAGTCGACGCCTTCGTGACGGGAACCGTCACGGGGTATCAGGCCCAACCGGCCGACGGACGGGTCTGCGTGACGATGACCGTTCGCCTGCTCGAAGCCAACACGGGAAGCATCTTGTGGTCGAAGCACACGCTCGCCTTCGTCCCGATCGAAAGCCCGGTCGCGCCGGAGGAAGCCTTCCGACAAGCGATCGTCAACGCAGCAAAGGAGTTCGCGAATGATTTCCTGCCTCCGTCGTCTTAGTTTCATGGCCCTTGCCGCCACGCTCGGCGCGAGCCTCGCTGCCCCCGCGCAAGCCGTTCCGCTCATCGGCATCGAGGGCTCAGCCGCTGCGTTCCTCGACGTCACCATGGAAGGCAATAACCCCCGCGTGCCCTCGGGCTCGACGGGCCTGACCCTCGAAGCCTCGGGCGCCGCGTTCGGCCTCTTCGACGTCTCCGGCCGCTACATGACCAACTTCTCCAGCCAGGCCAACCTCGCTGAGGTCGTGCTGCGCAAGGAATTCTCCATGCTCCCGATGATCTCGATCAAGCCGGGTCTCGGCTACCAGGGCCAGAACACCTTCACCCCCGGCTGGGACCACGCGCCCATCGGCAAGCTCCAGGCCGCCTTCTCGCCCATCCTCTCGCCGATCTGGTTCGAAGGGGAAGCCAACGTCTCTTACCCCTTGACTCTCGGGCGTCCGGTCCTGGGCACGATGATCGGCGGCTACTTCTCCGTGCTTCCGATGGTGAACCTCGGCGTTCGGTACCTGGGCTACCGGGATCTCAGCACCCAGACGGTTCCGGTGGACTTCGGCGGTCTTCAGATCGGTTTACGTGCAACGATTTAAGTGGTATCGTAGATCGTATTCTTTTTAATGAAGAAATACACCCAATCGCTTTGACTTCAAGCCGACAGGGAGAGATGGATCACAATGGATAAGGAAAAGATTCTCGTCGTCGACGATGAAGCGAGTATTCGCCAGATCGTCGAGACCCGCCTGAAACTGGCCGGATACGAGGTCATCACCGCTGCGGATGGCGTCGAGGCCCTGGAAAAGGCGGCCGCACACAACCCCGACCTGATCGTGCTGGACATCATGATGCCCAAGATCGACGGTTTCGAAGTGTGCCGGGAGCTCCGCAAGAACATGATGACCCCCATCATCATGCTGACGGCCAAGGGCGACATCACCGACCGGATCGCCGCGCTCGAACTCGGCGCCGACGACTACGTGGTCAAGCCCTTCTCTCCCCGAGAGCTGGAAGCCCGCATCAAGGCGGTCCTGCGCCGGACCCACACCGATGTCACCAAGCAGGCCATCATCAAGGTCGACAAGCTGGTCATCGACACCGGCAAGCGCCAGGTCCTCAAGGACGGCAAGAAGGTCAAGCTCACCGAGATGGAGTTCAACCTCCTCGAGCTTCTCGCCACCAATCCCGGCCGCGCCTACTCGCGCTCGGAGATCCTCCACCAGGTCTGGGGGTACCGCCTGAGCCAATACTCCGATACCCGCGTGGTCGACGTCCACATCTCCCGCCTGCGCTCCAAGCTGGAAGATGATCCGTCCAGCCCCGAGCTCATCCTCACCGCCCGCGGCACCGGCTACATGTTCGCCTCCTACACGCCGCAACCGGTCGAGGCCACCCCGACCACTCAGCAGTAAGCTTGAAGTAACGAGCCCCCTCGCTTTCGGCGAGGGGGCCGTTTTCATGGCACGCCAAGCAGCAAGCAAGCGCTCCGCAAAGTAAACGCAATCCTTTGCGGGTACAATCCCCCGTGCAGGGCAGACGAGCCCTTCTTCTAGGAGGAAACCATGATCATTCGGAGTCTCGGCCTCATCCTCGCGGGATCGTTCCTGGCGGTCGCGGGCTGCATGGGCGCCCCCAACGGAGCGACTCTCGATTCCACGCGTACGGGCCTCATGAACGTCGGCTTCGCCCCCAGCGGCTATTCGGTCGCGAGCCTAGCCACCCCGGCCTTCACGACCCAGGCCCTCACCGTGCAGGCCCCAAGCGCTGACCTGACGTACACCCGCATCTCCTTCCAGCCGACCAAGATCGAGCTCCACTACGTGGGCGACCTGAGCACGGCCGAAGCAAACGAGACGCCCGATGACGTCGACGGCGAAACCGTGACCGTTCCGGAAACCGAGCCTGCCGAGGACGGCCGCTGGATCGCGTTTCCCGTCGCGACGGACACCGCGACCGACCTGATGAACCTGGGCAATACCCCGGTCTCCTTCGGCGAGAAGGCCCTGCGGGCCGGCAAGTACGACCAGATCCGTTTCACCGGCGGCGGCACCTACGAGGCGACCACCCCGGGCGGCGAGGTCAAGACGGGAACCTACGTCCTGCCCTCGGGACGCCTGTACGTCAAGCATGGCTTCGAGGTCCGTCCGGGCTACGAAACCGACCTCAAGTTCGCCTTCGACGCCGCCAAGTCGATGGTCACCGCCGGCTCCAAGATCATCCTCAAGCCCAACGCGGTGAAGGTCTTCGCTACCTATACCGAAGTCCCGGCGCCGTCCCCCGAACCGACGCCCACGGCTTCCCCCTCGCAGGACCCCGTCGAGTAAACGACACGCCGCCTAGCGATTTCAAAATGGACGCCCGCCTCCTCCGACAGGAAGAGGCGGGCGTTCGAGTTGTGGCGACGACGAGGCTTAGACCGTGAGCACCGACGGATCCAAGGGCGCGGTCCGGTCGCTGCGGCGGTCCCGGGCGAAAGCCGATCCCTCCAGGCTCTTGGCGTACTTCTTGACCTCGGACGCCAAGCTCGAGAGCTCCAGGAAGTCCCGGATCGGGCGCTGCTCGTTGCTCACGATGGCGATCGAGAGCGAGCACAAGGGGAAGTTCTGGACCTGACCCCGGCGATCCACCGAGGTGATGAAGCCGCGCTCGCGGTCCTCGGCCGGATAGAGCATCGGGACTTCCGAATCGAAGATTCGAATGATCTCCTCGCTGAGGCGCTCCGCATGCGTCGGGTCGGTCAGCACGATGAAGTCGTCTCCGCCGATATGGCCCACGAAGTCGCCAGGGTTGTCGAGCACCTGGACCGCCTGCTGGATGGCCTGCGAGGTCAGGTGGATCACCCGGTCGCCCTGCTCGAAGCCGAAGCGATCGTTGAACGCCTTGAAGTGATCCAGGTCGAGGTACAAGACCGCCACCTTGTCTCCGCGATCCAGGCGCTGCTGGACCTCGCGCTCGATGCTCAGGTTGCCGGGAAGCTTGGTGAGCGGATTGCAGTTCTGGTCGTTGAGCTTCATGATGGCCAGCGATTCGCTCATGGTGTTGAACGCCTGCGCCAACTGCTCCAGCTCGTCGCCGGTATTGATCGCGACCCGGCCGTCCAGCTCGCCGCGCGAGATCTTGGTCGCCTGCTCCACCAGGGTGCGGATCGGGTTGGTGATGGTCCGGCTCAAGAGCGTGGCGATCACCGAGGCCAGGATGGCTCCAAGCAAGGCCAAGCCGAAGATCAGGAACTGGCTCTGACGCACCATCGTCTGCAACGGAGACAGGGGCTCACCGATGAACAAGAGGCCCACGAACTCGCCGTAGTCGCCAAAGAGGGGCGCCCAGGCCGCGAGGTAGTCGCTGCCATGGAACGTGGCGTTGCGCTTCAGGACCTCGGCCGAACCGCGAACTTGGTGAACGACGTCGAGCGGAACCTCGCCCATGAGGCGACGGGATTGGTCGATCTGGATGGTCTGGGCGAGCCAGTGGCTGACGCGCGAGTTACCGCCGGCGATGCCGACTTCGAGTCCGGTGATGCCCTTGATCTGGTCGACGAAGGCCTGATCCAGCCAGGAGCCGACCATGACGGCGCCGACGATCTTGCCGTTGGAGCGCATCGGAGCGATGCCGCGAATGGCCAGGCCGCGATCGCCGATCGGTTCGACGCCGCTCACGGCCTCACCCGCCAAGGCCAGGTGAACGCCCGCGCTCACCAGGTCGGTGGCTTCGGGAGGCAAGCCCTGGCTACGCAGCGGACGACCCGAGGCATCGAAGAGGCGGACGATCCGCTGGGAGGGAAGCATGTTGAGGAGGTCTTCGAGCGCAGCGGGATCCGCCGTGGCATTGCTGTCCACGTAGCGCACGGCCCTCGGGTTTCCCGCCACCATGCGGGCCTGAGCCAATGCGTCCTGCGCGAAGTAATCGAAGGTGTGAAGGGTGACGGCCACGTCATTGTCGAGGCGCTTCGACGCCTCGGCCTTGAGACCCTTGGTGGTCATCACGGAGGCGAGAAGCGCCACCAGGACCAACAAGGACATGCAGACCAGGGTGAAGACCCCGGCAAGTTTGACCGCGATGTTGATGCGCATGGCACCCTCCCCTTCGGGACTGTAAACGGAGCCACCACTCCCGGAGATCAGCGATCTCATGTCTGTTTGCGCCTGACGGCGCTGGAAACAGACTCTCGGACTAACTCGAGGAACCTGTTATCGCGCCTGCGGCGCCGGAAACAGACCTTCGGACTAACTCGAGGAACCTGTTATCGCGCTTGCGGCGCCGGAAACAGACTCTCGGACTTTCGTCCTCTAGTCTGTTATCGGAGTGTTTGAAGGGATCCTGACCAAGATTAACGTGTTTTTAACGATCGGTCCACCGGCGCTTGAGGCGGCGGGGATCGGCCCGGTATACTGGAAAGGTACAAAGCGCCGACGCAACCGCCCCGCTCCACGATTGATCGATATGCTAGGCTTCGATTTCCGGTCATGTGACGGTGCAAACGAGGTTAACCCCGAAAGGACGCCCATGCATTACAGCCAAAACGTGCTGGAGGCGATCGGCGGAACTCCCTTGATCAAGCTCAACCGCGTGACCGAGGGGATCCAAGCGACCGTCCTGGCCAAAGTCGAATACTTCAACCCCGGCGGCTCGGTGAAAGACCGGCCCGCCCTTCACATGATCGAAGACGCCGAGCGGCGCGGACTGCTGAAGCCCGGTGGCACCATCGTGGAGCCGACCTCGGGCAACACCGGCGTGGGGCTGGCGATCGCCGCCGCCGTCAAGGGCTACCGCTGCATCTTCACCATGCCGGACAAGATGAGCCAGGAAAAGCGGGATCTGCTTCGCGCCTACGGCGCCGAGGTCGTCATCACGCCCACCGCCGTCGCCAAGAACCACCCCGACTCCTACTACGAAGTCGCCAACCGCCTCACCCGCGAGATCCCCGGCGCCTACCAGCCCAACCAGTTCCATAACGACAAGAACCCCGAGTCGCACTACCTGACCACCGGCCCCGAAGTCTGGAACCAGACCGAAGGCAAGGTCACCCACTTCGTGGCCTCGGTCGGCACCGGCGGCACCATCTCCGGCACCGCCAAGTACCTCAAGGAGCGCAAGTCCGACGTCATCATCGTGGGCGCGGATCCCGAAGGCTCGATCTACTCGGGCGACACCCCCAAGCCCTACCAGGTCGAAGGCATCGGCATGGATTACATCCCCGACACCGTCGACCTTCGCCTGATCGACCGCTGGGAGCGCGTCGGCGATCGCGACGCCTTTACCATGACCCGCCGCCTCGCCCGTGAGGAAGGCCTGCTGGTCAGCGGCTCGGCCGGCAACGCCGTTGTCGCCGCCCTGCGCGTCGCCCGCACGCTTCCCGCGGACGCCGTCGTCGTGGTCCTCCTGCCCGGATCCGGCAAGTCCTACATCTCCAAGATCTTCAACGACGAGTGGATGCGCCAGCACGGCTTCATCGACGAGCCCCAGGCCGGACGCACGATCCGCGAGCTGCTGGCCAGCCGCCCCGAGCGCCCCGAGCTGGTCGCCGTCTCCCCCGAGACCACCGTCGAGGACGCCATCGAACTGCTGCGCCGGCACGGCATCTCGCAGCTCCCCGTCCTCGACGGCACCCGCGTCGTCGGCTCGATCCAGGAATCGTCCCTGCTCAAGGCCCTCATGGACGGCGGAAGCGCCAACCGCCGGGTCAGCGAGCTCATGGGCCGCCCCTACGCGGTGGTCGACGAATCCGAGTCCCTTTCCAAGGTCTCCGATGCCCTCCTGCGGGGCGACGGCGCGGTCATCCTCGCCAAGCACGGTAACCCCTCCGGGGTGCTCACCAAGATCGATCTGATCGAGTTCTTCGCGGGCGCCCAGACGCTGAAGGCAGGCGTTTAAATGAAGTTCGAGACCAAGGCCATCCACGTCGGACAGGCCGCCGATCCCACCACCGGCGCGACCATCGTGCCGATCTATCAGACCTCGACCTACACCCAGCCGGATCTCGGAGTCCACAAGGGCTTCGACTACTCCCGCACCGCCAACCCCACCCGCAAGGCCCTCGAGGATTGCCTCGCCTCCCTCGAGAACGCCCCCTACGGCCTGGCCTTCGCCTCGGGAGTGGCCGCCACCGACGCCACCCTCAAGCTCTTGTCGGCCGGCGATCACGTGGTCGTCTCGGATGACGTCTACGGCGGCACCTACCGCCTCTTCGAGCGGGTCCTCACCCGCTACGGCCTCACCTTCTCCTGGGTGGACGCCACCGACCTATCCAACGTCGACAAGGCCATTCAGCCCAACACCAAGCTGATCTGGTCGGAGACCCCCACCAACCCCTTGCTGAAGCTCGTCGACATCGCCGGTCTCGCCGCCGTCGCCCAGAAGCACGGCGTCCTTCTCGCGATCGACAACACCTTCGCGAGCCCCTACCTCCAGAACCCCCTGGACCTGGGCGCCGACATCGTGGTCCACTCGACCACCAAGTACATCGGCGGCCACTCGGACGTCGTCGGCGGCTTCTTCGCCACCCGTAACGAAGAGCTCTACCAGACGGTCAAGTTCCACCAGAACTCGATCGGCGCCGTGCCCGGCCCCCAGGACGCTTACCTCACCCTGCGGGGAATCAAGACCCTGGCCTTGCGCATGCGCCAGCACTCGGCCAACGCCGAGCGGATCGCCCGCTTCCTCGCCGACCACCCGGCCGTCGAGGCCGTCTACTACCCCGGCCTGGAAAGCCATCCGCAGCACGAACTGGCCAAGCGCCAGATGCGCGGCTTCGGAGGCATGGTGAGCTTCGTCGCCAAGGGAGGCCTGGAGCCCGCCCGGATGATCGGCCGCTCGCTGAAGCTCTTCAGCCTCGCCGAGAGCCTCGGCGGCATCGAGTCCCTCACCTGCCACCCCGTGACCATGACCCACGGCGCGATCCCCAAGGAGATCCGCGAAGCCCGCGGCGTCACCGACGGCCTCCTGCGCCTGTCGGTCGGCATCGAGGACGGCGATGACCTCCTCGAGGACCTTGAGCAGGCCCTGGCCAAGGCGCAAAGCCTGGTAGCGCGCTAGCATCCCACTCACGAGGCCCCGTTTCGCCCTTGGCGGAACGGGGCCTCGTGCTTGTCATGGCCCGACTCGGTGCGAGCGGCGATTGTCAGTGGCGTCACACGGCGTATCCTGTCGGGTGAAAGCACCCAGGGAGGCTGGCTCGCCTCGACTGCTGACGATCCAAAGGGGGATGGCATGAACGAGCATCTTGATCTGAACCGCCGGCCCGGAGAACGGGAAAAAGCCGGGACGCTCGATCCCGGCGCGATGGGTACCGGCCCGTACGGCAAGGAGAACGCCGGCATCCCGGGCTCCAGCAACACCGGCCCCTTCAAAGCAGGACAAGGCGTTGTGGCTGAAACAAGCGATATCTTCGTTCACGAAACGGCCCCCGAGCCCGGCGAACGCTAGCAGGAGGACGTGATGACGGATCGCGAGAAGATCGAAAGCCCCAAGCTCGACCGCCGCCTCGAAGACGATTACCCGGGCTACGGCTCGAACGTCATGGGCACCGGCTCACCCGGCGAGAAAGCGGATGCCGGTCTCGGCCCCGCCTTCGAAGGCACCTCCGCCCCCGGTGGCGGCAGCGCGAGCGAAGGCGGAAACACCGGCGAGATCTCCACCCGCGAGATGCCGAGTTCGGGCCCGCCGGGGCGGGGCTCGGCCACCTGAGTCAGAGGCACTTGAGGCCCCGGCCCATTGGGCCCCGGCCCCTCGGGCCCGTCCAAACGATGCGCGCCCCGTGACCCTTGAGGTCACGGGGCGCGCGCGACTCAATTAGAGCAGGAAGTCGATCGCCTCGTAGAACTTCTGCTTGACCTTGTCCATCTTCGGAACGTTCTCCAGCTCTTGCAGGGTGACCTTCCGAGCCGAGTTCCAGTCGGGGGTGATCACCTGCTCGAAGAACTCCGAAACGGCCTTCTCGTCGGCGATCAGGGTATTCAGCTCATGGTTGGCGCCGTAGGTCCGGGCGTCGGCGTTGGCCGAGCCGAGGCTGAGCACCTTGCCGTCGACGGCCATTCCCTTGAAGTGGCTGAAGCGCTGAACGTCCTTGCCGTCGATCTTGCCGCCGTCGAAGAAGCGGACATCGACGCCCTCCTTGAGGAGCTGGCGGGCCGACTCCTGGTTGAGGTGATAGTACATGCTGCCCTCGCGGCTCGCTTCCTTGTTGCCGGGAAGCAGGACCTTGATGTCCAGCGACTTATTGGCGCGCTTGGCGGCGATCAGGTCGTCGACCAACTTATCGTCCGAGAAGTAGGGGAAGATCGCGACGATCTCCTTTTCGGCGTTCGCGACGGCCTTGGAATGCGCCTCGCGGATCCCGAAGGTCTTGGCATGCGGGTCGGTCACGATCGTCTGAACCTTGGCTTTGCCGGTGGGATGGGGAACGGGCACGGGCATCTCAGTGGGGACCTTGCCGCCGGCGCGGCCCCAGTTCTCGAAGAACTCCTTCTGGACGCGAGCGGTCTCGTCGCCGTGGACGGTGTAAAGCAGGTCATGCCAGGAGTTCTCGACGCCGTTGGCGCCGTTGAAGGTGGGCTTCAGGTACTCGTTGCCGATGTTGCGGCCGCCGGTGATGAACTTCTCGCCGTCGGCGATGTAAAGCTTGCGGTGGGTGATGGGCACACCCTTGGCCTCCCAGGAGACGTACTTCGGGTTGAACTCCCGGACGTCGATCCCGTGGCCCTTGAGCTTGTCGACGATGACCGAATCCTTCGAGCCGCCGGAACCGCCCCGCAGGCCGATCGAGTCGATCAGGACCTTGATGTCGAATTCCTTGCCGGCTTCCTTCATCGCCGTCTTCTTCTTGGCCAGCGCCTCGACCAGCTCGTTGCCGGCCTCGTCGTTGTGCCAGATGAAGGTCTCGATGTGGAAAGATTTCTTGGCCCCCTGAACGGCGTCGAGGATGGCCTGACGCGACGAATCCGGGGTGAGGTGGTAGGTGATCTGGTTGCGGACCGTGGGGTTCGACAAGAGGAGCTGATCGACTTCCTTCGACAGCTTCTGGATCATCTTCTTGCCCTGGCTCTCGACGACCTGGGCTCCGGTATTGGTGACCTGACGGCGAACCGCGTCAGTGATGCCACTTGCCTTGAGCATAGAAATCATCGGAACCCTCCTCAACCAAACACCTTCTTAACAGGTTATCCGGCGGAGGGGCCGTGAAGTTTCTTATGTTGCCGTTAAACCCCGGCAAAAAAACGCCGACATGCGGCTCGGATCAATCAGAGCGTCGGGGCTAGAAGAGGAAGTCGAGCGCTTCGAGGACCTTCCGCCAGGCCCGCTCGTACCAGGGCGCCTGCGCCAATTCTTCGAGGGTGATGGGCCTTGCCGCCTGCCAATCCGGCTCGACGACCTTCGCGTAGAACTCCGAAACCGCCTGATCGTCGGCGATCAAGGTGTTGAGCTCGTGGTTGTCCCCGTAGGTTCGCGCGTCGGCGTTGGCCGATCCCAGGCTCAGAAGCTTGCCGTCGATGGCCATGCCCTTGAAGTGGCTGAAGCGTCGAACCATCTCGCCGTCGACTTCCGCACCCTCGTAGAGTCGGACCTCGATTCCCGCCTTGAGGAGCTGGCGGGCCGTTTCCATGTTTAGCTGGGGGTAGAGGAGTCCGGAGCCGGCTTCTTCCTGACCCGGGAGGATGACCTTGATCGAGAGCTCGGGAACCGCGCGCAGGAAGGCCTCGCGCTCCTGGGGCGTGCGCGCCCTGGCAGCGAGCGACTCGCGGCGAGCAGCATTCTTCTCCTTGGCGGCGATCAGATCCTTGACCAGTTGATCGTCCGAGAAGTAGGGGAAGATTGCCACGATTTCCTTTTGGGCGTTCGCGATCGCCTTGGCATGCGCCTCGCGGATGCTGAAGACGTCGGCATGGGGGTTGGTCACGATGCTCAGGACCCGAGCGGCTCCCGTGGCATGGGGCTTGGCCTCGGGGAGCGCATCGGGAACCGTACCTCCGGCCAGCTTCCAGTTCTGGTAAAACTCCTGCTGGACCCGCGCGGCCTCGTCTCCGTGCACCGTGTAAAGCAGGTCGTGCCACGAGGGCTCCACGCCCTTGGCCCCTTCGAAGCTGGGCTTCAGGTACTCGTTGCCGATGTTCCGGCCGCCGGTGATGAACTTCTCGCCGTCCGCGATGAAGAGCTTGCGGTGCGTGATCGGCACGCCCAGGGCCTCGAGCGAAACGAAGCGGGAATTGAAGATGCGCACGTCGATGCCTTGCGCCTCGAGCTTGTCGACGATCTCGCGATCCTTCTGGCCGTTCGAGCCTCCGCGCAGGCCGATCGAGTCGATCAGGACCTTGGCGTCAAAGTCGCGTCCCTCGCGGGCGGCTTCGCGCTTCTTGGCCGCCAGGGCCTCGACGATCTCGTTGCCGGCCTCGTCGTTATGCCAGATGAAGGTCTCGATATGAAAGGAATTCTTGGCGGAGCGGATCGCGTCGAGCAAGGCGACGCGCGATTCCTCGGCCGAGACGTGGTAGGTGATCGCGTTGCGGGTGGTGGCGGCTCCGAGCAAAAGGCGGTCGACCTCCGGGCTCCACTTCGCAAGCAGCTCCTGAGCGGCCGCGGCGCCCGCAGCGGGACGCGACGCCGAACTCGGCGGGGCTGAAAAGCGATTGAGGGAGATCCTTGCGGCCATGGCTACCTCTCGCAGCGCGTTCGACGTTTGGCGACCTTTTAACGGTTATCGAACGGATACGAGCGGACTTTCTTATGGCGCCGTTAAGCCCATGGAAAGTAACGACCAAGTGGATGAAGGACTAGCGGCCTCCGGCGGCGCGGCGCCCCCCGAGGATGCCGCGGCCGGTGCCTCTGCGGTCGGAGAGGTTGAGCTGAGCGGCGAGGGCTTCGGCATGGGCCTTGAGCTCGGGATGGGGGTTCGAGGCCAGGCAGTTGGCGATCGCCCCGGCGGCCTCGGCGTCTTCGCCCTTGATCCGGTACGCCAAGGCCAGCTGGAAGTAGAGTTCGGCCGAGCGCGGGGTCTCGACCACGGTAGCTTCCTTCAAGACGTCGATGGCCGCGTTGGGCTGGAAGTTGCGCTGCAGGGCGTTCGCGAGGGCAATCGACGCGTCCGGGTTGCGCGGGGCCAGTTCCAGGGCCGTCTGGTACTGCGCGATGGCTTCCTTGACGCGGCCCGTGCGATCCAGGACGGTTCCCAGCAGGAGGTAGCTGGGAGCCCAGGGCTCATGGGAGATGGCGGCAAGCAGGTGCTCCTCGGCTTCGGAGAGGCGATCCTGCGAGAGCCAGAGGTAGGCGAGGTTATGGTGGGCCTTGGCATGCTCGGGCATGACGACAAGTAGTTGCTCGTAGGCTTCCTCGGCGTCGGCGAGCATGCCCAGCTCATGGGAGGCCGAGGCCAGGTTGAAGAGGGCGTCGGGGTCCTTGGGCATCAAGCGGCGCGCGGCGGCAAACTCGGAGCGGGCGCGCTCGACCTGGTCGGTGGCATAGAGCAGGCGGCCCAGCTCCAGGCGTGCCGGCCCCCAGTCGGGGTTCTGATCGGCGAGGATCTTGAGTTGCTCGAGGGCCTCGGCGTTCATGCCGTCCTCGCGGTAGCACATGCCCAAAGCCAGGGAGGTCTCGCGGTCGGCGGGTTCGAGGACCCAGGCGCGCTGGAACATCTTGATGGCGGCCTGGAGGTTGCCCGAGGCGCGGTAGGAGTTGCCCAGGGAGCGGAACGAGGGGACATGCGAGGAGTCGATGCCGACGACGCGCAAGAAGCACTCGCTCGCGGGCTCGGGCTGGCCGAGTTCCTGGAGGGATTGCCCCAGGTGGAACCAGGCCTGCGCATTGGCGTTGTCCAGGGAGACCGCCTGCTGGAAGCAGTGGTTGGCGTCCTTCCACTCGTCGCGTTCCGCGTGAATCTGCCCCTGGGCGATGAAGAGCTCGGGGTTGCTGAGCTCGGCCTCGATGTCGCGGGCGAAGGATTCGGCGCTGAGGTAGCGGAAATCGGGATCCTTGGCGAGGCACTTTAGCAGGCGTTCGGCCAGGGACTTGGGAAGGCGCGGGTTGAGGGTAAGCGGGTCGGTGGGCTCCGCGTAGAGCAGGCGGTGCGCCACGTCGGTTGGACTGGCTCCGGGGAAGGGCAGTTCACCGGTGAGAGCCTTGAACAAGATCACGCCCACGGCGAAGACGTCCGCGCGACCGTCGACGGAGGTGGCGTCGAGAAGTTGCTCGGGGGACATGTAGTTGAGGGTGCCCAGCATCATCTTGGACTGGGTGATGCCCGGGGCGAAGGCGCGGCGGGCCATGCCGAAGTCGGTGATCTTGAGCTGGCCGGCGGGCGAGATCAGGCAGTTGGCGGGTTTGACGTCCCGATGGACGACGCCCAGATCATGCAGGGCCTGGAGCGCATGGCAGAGCTGAAGGCCCCATTCGAGGATCTGGGGCAGGGGCGGCCGCTCGCGCTCCATGAGGTCGCGCCAGGTATGGCCGGGCTGGTACTCCATGACCAGGTAATGGCGATCGCCGTCCACACCGGCCTCATAGGCCTTGACGATGTTGGCGTGATTGAGTTGCAGGTGGATATCCGCCTCGCGCTTGAAGCGGGCGATCTGCTCCTCGTCGGAGAGTCCCGAGTCGGGTTCCAGCAGCATCTCCTTGATGGCGAGAAGCTGCTGTGATCCCGGGGCCTGCGCCAGCAGGATACGACCCGACGGCGATCGGGCGATCTCGGAGATCAGGTCATATCCGGCGATACGCTCGGTCATGCGGGCCCTCGCCCGCCTTAGCTGAGGCGGTTGAGAACGGCCTTGGAGACGGCCTTGAGGGTAGCAAAGACACCCGATCCCTCGACGGCGACGGCCTCGAACGAGGGGACGTTGCGGGGGTTGAGGACCCCCTCGAGCTCCTCATAAGTATTGACGTTGGGAAGGTCGCGCTTGTTGTACTGGAGGACGTAGGGCACCGAGTCGAGGGTGAGCCCGTACTCGGCGAGGTTCTCCTCCATGTTGCGCAGGGACTCGATGTTCTCCTCCCATTTCTCCTTCTGGGAGTCGGCGACGAAGACGATGCCGTCGACGCCGTTGAGAATGAGCTTGCGCGAGGCGTTGTACTCGACCTGACCGGGGACGGTGTAGAGCGAGAACTTGGTCTTGAAGCCCTGCACCGAGCCGAGGTCGAGGGGCAGGAAGTCGAAGAACAGCGTGCGCTCGGTCTCGGTCGCCAGGCTGATCATCTCGCCGCGGATGCCGGGGGCGAGCTGCTTGAAGATGTATTCGAGGTTGGTCGTCTTGCCGCCCAGGCCGGTGCCGTAGTAGACGATCTTGCAGTTGATCTCGCGGCTGGCGTAGTTAATAAGAGCCATCGTTCTCCACTCCTAGAAGAGGTCGTTGATCTTGGGGGCCGGCGCCTGGCTGGCGCGCAGCGGGGCGGCCGGAGCGCTGTTGTACATGGCCTGGACCTGCGCGTTCAGGGTGTCCAGGATCTGCTCGACCTTGTACTTGATCTTGCCGACCGTGATGGCGTTGGGGAAGACCACCGCCAGGATGTCGTGCGAATCGAGGGCGAACATGAAAATCGACTGGTTGGCGCCTTGCTGGAACATGCGCTTGAACTCGCTCTCGCCCAACAGGGAGGCGATCGCCTTGGTCGAGTTGAAGGAGCCCGTGATCAGGGCCGAGAGCGACATGGTGTCGAAGGCGTTGGTTTCGCCCTGGGCCGAGATCATCTGGCCCGACTTCTCCATGATGAGGGCCGCCTTGGCGCCCGAGTCGAGCACCAGGTTCCCCAGCGTATTGTTGATGGCCCGAATACCCTCTTCGGTGATGACGAGGTGGCCCGCCCCACGGTTCAGCATGCCTGCTCCAATCCTCTAGACCCTTTCTCCACTGATGAGCCCCTTATACGGAGCGACTCCGCTCCAGCGAAAGCGCCGATTCGAGATCCAGGGCCTTCCAGCTCTCGCGCTCCTCGGCCGAGAAGGTCTCGAAGAGGGCCTCGACCACGCGCGACACGAAGCTCTCCCCGTGGATCTTGGCCACGTAACCCAGCTCTTCGACCAGGAAAGCCCGGTACACCGGCAGCAGTTCGGGGGCCTCGAGGATGGAAGGAAGCCCATCCTGGACCCGGCCATTGCGCCAGCGCAAATCCACACCTTGCTCTCGCGCCCAGGTATTGAGGCGAGATTCAAGTCCCTCGGTCATCTTGAGGCCCGAGATGGACGCAAAACGCTCGAACACGCCCTCGCTCACGGCCTCGAAGACCGAACGAAGCGCTTCTTCTGGAGCCGTCTCCACCTGAAGGAGGCCTTCGCGCCAGAGCTCGAGAAGCGCCTGCGCGACCGTCAACTCGTCACGACGGTTGGCCTTGGCAATCTGTCCCAGGGTCTGGCCTTCGGCGCCCTTGAGGGCATCGACGAGGTCGGACGCCGCCGAGGAAAGGCCGCCCGAGGGGCGCTCCACGACGCGGAAGCGCGCGCGCAGGGTCATCTGCGGCATGTCGCGGCGAATCGAACGCCACTGGTCGACGCGGCGGATGCCTTCCTTGGCGAGCTCGGAAAGGGGAGTGGAAATGTTCGCGAGGCCGGCGGAGCCGTCGCGCTCGAAGGTGAAGGTGCCGGTTTCCCAGTGGAAGAGGGCGTAGACGGCTTCCTCGCCCGTGAGCTCCATGGCCTTGGCGCCGGTGATCTGGCCGGCCTTGCAATCGAGGAGGCCTTCGCGACCTTCGCTGGTCAAGCGGAGGAGTCCCGATTCGGAGTTCAAGCCGATGATCTGGAGGAGATCACTGAAGCTGAAGTCTTGGAGGCTGCCATCGGAAATCATGCGATTCGCGTTCTCTTTCTCTCGACGTTGCTTCAGGCCACGTTGCAACTGCTGCGGGCGCCTGCCCCCGGTTAAACTTCAGCGGCCATGGCCCCCGTGACGGTCGCCGCTCCGGCGATCAGCATTCCGACCTCGACAGGTTCGGCGCCCGGCATCGGCACGGTCAGCGTTTCCCTGGCGAGCACCGGGCGGTGAGGAGCGACGGCTTCCCAGACCCGGTCGGCGATCGCCCCCTCGTAAGCCAAGGCGAGCGATCCGAAACGACCCGCAGCCCCGACGAACGTCCGGAGCGCCTCGAGATGCGCCTCGGCGGAAAGCGGAGCTCCGAGCTCCCCCGGATGCACCGGAGGAAACTTGCCATGGGGATCCCCGGACACCCACTGCTCCCAAAGGCGGGGGGCCAGTCCCAGACTCCCTATACCCTCGGCAGGCGGCACGTAACAGTATAACAGATCGCAGTCATGCTTCGCCAAGGCCTGGAAAGGCGCCCCCTGCAGGGCCATGCCCGAGCCCGGTTTCCCCCTCAAGCCGAGGGCCCATGCATTCGCTTCCTCGACGTACTTGCGGAAGACCGCCACGGGAGGCATGGGCTTGAATCCCAGCTCCCGCCGGTTCCACTCCAGCCAGTAGCGCATCACCCAGAAAACCGCCGTCACGCCGATGGCCTTCTCGCCTGGAGGCGCCGAGCCCTTGACGATCGCTTCATGCCAGATGCCCAACCAGATGGTCTCTTCGGGAGTGAAGATCCGGTTCGCCCACGGGAAGAAGCGCTTGACGACGTCGGGCTCCTTGCGCAGCCGGACCCAGTCGCTGACGATCCGCTCGCGGGCGGGCTCGGCCCCTTCGACGTAGGCGCGGCACCACCAGGCGCTCGACGCCAGCGGATCCACGGTCGTCACCTGCATGCCCAGGCGCCGGAACTCCCGGGCCTCGGTGCCGGGGCCGTTGAAAAGCGAAAGCACGGTCCGGGCGCTCAAAGGGGCAATCTGCTCGGTCACCCAGCGCGCCGGCGGACGCACCATGGGCGTGAGCGCCACAGGATCCGCGCCCGAAGGGAGCGCCGCGGGCTCCTCGGAGGCTCCGGGCGAGCCCGGAAGCCGCAGGTCAAAGGGCTCGAGGGAGTCCGTCACAGCTCGAAGCCCTCGAGGTCCCGGACGGTCGGGCAATCCGGCAGGGCCTTCAGGATGGCCGCGCCGTAGTTCTTGGTGAAAAGGCGATTGTCGAGGATGGCGACCAGCCCCTTATCCGTCGAGGTGCGGATCAAGCGCCCGAAACCCTGCTTGAGGCGGATGATCGCCTCGGGCAAGGTGTACTCGCGGAACCAGTCCTTGCCTTGCATCTTGAGACGCTCGACATGGGCCTGGACCACCGGATCGTCAGGTACCGAGAACGGCAGCCGGTCGATGATCACACAGGAGAGCGCTTCGCCGGGCACGTCCACGCCTTCCCAGAAACTGGACGTCGCGAAGAGGACGGCGTTGGGGGTCGACTTGAACCAGTCGATCAGCTGCGCGCGCGGCAGGTCGCCCTGCTTCTTGGCCGGGTAGGGAAGCTGCGGCCAGAGCTGGGTGAAGGCCGCGTGCATGGCCTTGTAGGACGTGAACAGGACGAAGGCTCGGCCCTGAGTGGAATCCAGGATCTTGCGGATCGCCTGCCGCGCATGCGGGGCGAACTCGGGGGCGTTGGGCTCGGGCAGGTAGCGCGGCACGTAGAGCGTGGCTTGCTTCTGGTAATCAAACGGGCTGGGCGTCTCGAGGTCGATCGAGTCCGTGAGGCCCACCTGCTGCTTGAAGTAGCTGAAGTCGCCGTCCACTCCCAGGGTCGCCGAGACGCAGACGCCCGAGCGCTGATCCCAGAGGTGCTCCTTGAGGGAAGGCGCCACGTCGAGGGGAGCGGACTTCAGGTGGAAGTTGCCGCGGTGGCGATCGACCTCGACCCAGTTGACCCGCTCGGCCAGGGTGTTATCGGCAAAGGAGCCGAAGTACTCCCAGCGCGCCGTGAGTCCATCGAGCTGGGCGATCAGCCGCTGACGATGCAAGGGAGCCTTCTTGGCCAGCTCCGGATCGTCGATTCCGTTACCCAAGGCGACGTCGCGCTCCATCCAGGAGCGTAGGATGCGCAGGTTATCGAGGATTCCCTCGGCGATCTCGACGAAGACCGCGTCGGGATAGAGGCGAAACTGGGCGCGATCGGGCCGCATGACCCATTCCATGAGGCGGGACTCGAGGCCGACCAGGTTGAAGACCACGTCATCCGGGACCATGCCGATCCGCTTGCGGATCTTCTGCATGAGCTTGGTGATGGAATAGCGTCCGACCGAGCCGGTGAAGGCCCGGGTGGCCGCAGCCGGGACGTGGTGGGCCTCGTCGAAGATCACGGCCTTGTGGGCGGGAAGGATGCCGCCACCCGAGGCGAGGTCCGCGAAGTAAAGCGCGTGGTTGGCGATGATCATGTGAGCGTGGGCGGCCTCGGAGCGGGCCACCCGGTGGGGGGATTGCTCGTAGAACTCGCAGCGGTTGCCCAGGCAGTCATCGGAATCGGAGGCGATCTCCTCCCAGAGCTGAGGGGTGGGCACGAAGGGAAGGCCCGCGACGTCGCCGTTCCAGGGCTGGCCGTCGGGAGTGCCGTTGCCGCTCAGGAGGTTCTTGATGCGATCGAGTTCGGGGCGTAGCGGATCGGTATCCGGCAGCCGGCGGTCGGCTTCCCAAAGCTTCTGAATGCAGAGGTAATTGCCGCGTCCCTTGGCAAGGGCCACCTGGAAGCGCTTGCCGGAAGCGTCCTGGATGAAGGGAATGTCCTTGCCGAGAAGCTGTTCTTGAAGGGCGATGGTGCCGGTCGAAATGACGAAGGGTCCCTCCGCGTCGAGCAGGGGAACCATGTAGGCGAAGCTCTTGCCCGAGCCGGTACCGGCCTCCACGATGGCGTGAAGGCCGTCGGCGACGGCCGTGTGCACGGTCTCGGCCATGCGCCTCTGGCCGGGGCGCGGCTCGTACATGGGGAGCTTCTGGACGATTGAGTCGAAGCGCGAGAGGAACTCGGGAGGGGTCATTCATCCTCTGGGTCGGCATCCGGCCTTCCGGAAGCCTCGGATCGGGGCTCTTGGACCTCGGGAGGCATGGCCCCCAGGACCAGTATAAGCTGTTGACGCCGGCCCTGGCGAGATACGGCCAATCGAACCTTATCCCCCACGCGGCGATCGCCCAGCGCCCGGGTCACATCCGCGGCCTCCGAGACCTTCTTACCCTCCAGCTCCAGGATCACATCCCCTGGTTGGATCCCCGCCCGCGAGGCGGGACCTCCGGGCGAAACCTCGTGAACCCTGAGGCCCGCCTCCTCGACCTGGATGAACAGGCCCATCCAGGGCCGCTCGACCTTGCCCTTTTCGCGGAGCTCGGAGACCACGAAGCGCGCCGTCTCCGCCGGAATCGCAAAGCCGATCCCCTGGGCACGGGCGGCGATCGCCGTGTTGATGCCGATCACCTCCCCCTTGAGGTTGAGCAAGGGCCCTCCCGAGTTGCCGGGGTTGATGGGAGCGTCGGTTTGGAGGAACTCGACGCGTTCGCTGATGGCCACCGAGCGCTTGAGCGCCGAGACGATGCCCGCCGTGACCGTGGTGGAAAGCCCCAGGGGGCTGCCGATCGCCACCACCCACTCGCCCACCCGGACCGCCCGGGGATCCGCGAACTTCAGCGTCGGAAGCCCCTTGGCCTGAATCGAGACGAGGGCCAGGTCCGTGCCCGGATCCTGGCCGATTACCTTGCCTTGGAAGCTGCGTCCGTCGGGAAACGTCACCGTGATCGCCGAGACGCCCTTGGTCACGTGGTAATTGGTCACGATCAGGCCCGCGGAATCGATCACGAAGCCCGAGCCGACCCCACGTTGCTCGAAGAACGAGGGAAGGCCCCGCCCCGTGCCGGGATACCCATGGAAGAAGGCGTCGAGATCGCGCATGGGATTGCGCTGGCGCTTGACGGTATCCAGGTTGACCACGGCCGGAGCGGCCTTGTCGACCAGGTCCGCGATGGTTGTCGGCCCCAAGGGGACGGCCGCGCCGGCAGCTGTAGCCAAGGAGAGCGTCAGGACGCCCCCGCCGACGATGCCCCTCATGCCCCGCGTCACGGTGCTTCGCATCCCACGCATGCCCGCCTCCTTTCGGCTTTGCTCCATCCTAGGAAGACGAGCAAGCGGAGGCTAGGGCCGAAACGCCGGAAATCCATGTCACGCCCTTCCGTCCGGCGCCACGGAGCGGTGCTGGACGCTCCCCGTGGCATGGAGTATACTGAGTCCTGTCGTACCTGCCCCTGGAGGCTGTCGGGTTCCACGCGGCATCGGACCGCGAACCCCGCTAGGCCCGGAAGGGAGCAACGGTAAGTGGACACCGATGGGTGTTGTGGGTCCACCTGGCAAGTGCTAGGGGCAAGGGCGGCATGAGACGGGCTTTGGCCCGTCTTTTTTCATGCTTGTCCTTTGCTCGCCCCCTGTTTATGATAGTTCCGCATTTGAGATGAGGACCCAGCCCGTGAGCGCGCCGGACTACTACCAGATCTTGGGCGTCAAATCCGACGCCTCGGAAGACGACATCAAGCGCGCCTTCCGCAAGCTCGCGCGCGAGCACCACCCCGATCGACACCAAGGCCCCGCGAAGGCCCAGGCCGAAGCCCGTTTCAAAGAGATCACGGCCGCCAACGACGTCCTCTCCGATCCCCAGAAACGCCAGCAATACGATCAGATGCGCCGCTACTTCTCGGGCGCTGGCGGCCCTGGACCCGGCATGGGCGGCGGGCCCTACGGCCCCGGCGGCCCGCGCGGCTTCGAATCCCCCCTCGCCTGGGAAGACCTGCTCGGAGCCTTCTTTGGCGGCACCCGCGGGGGGCCCGGCGCCCCTCCCGGCCGCCCCCCGGAGATGACAGCCGAGCTTGAGGTTTCCCTCGAAGAGGCCTACCATGGAACGACCCGCGAGGTCCGGAACCCCCGAACGGGAGCGCGCATCCGGGTGAAGATCCCCGCGGGCGTCGAGACCGGCTCCACCGTCCGAGCCGGGGAGATCACCCTCGCGATCACCGTCCAGCCAGATCCCCGCTTCGAACGGGAGGGAGACGACCTTCACATGGACCTTCCGATTACCTTCCTCGAAGCGATCGACGGCGGCGACGTCCCCGTCGCCACCCTCGACGGCACGGTCAAGATGAAGATCCCTCCCCGGACCCAGAGCGGAAGGACCTTCCGCCTCAAAGGAAAGGGCATGCCCCGCCTCAAGGGCGAAGGCCGCGGCGACCTCTACGTGAAGGTCGCGATCCACCTGCCTCCCGAGATTGATGACCAGGCGCTGGCGCTCTGGCACCGACTCGGCAAGTTGACCCCCTACGACCCCCGATCCACGCGACCGTAAAACGCGTCGGCGGCCCCAAGGGGCCACCGGCATTGTGTAAGGAGGCCTCATGCTATCGACTCTCAAGCAGTCCTCGCTCTTTAGCGAACTCGAAGACGCCGAACTCGCGCTGATAGCTAACCTCTGCCTCAAACGCAAGGTCCCCAAGGGATCGATCCTCTTCTACGCCGGCGACCCCGGGAACTCCTGCTACATGCTGCTCGACGGCAAGGTCAAGATCGTCGTGAACGCCGACGACGGCCGCGAGCACATCCTGGGCTTGCTCGGCCCCCATGACCTCTTCGGCGAGATGTCCCTCCTGGACGGCGAGCCGCGCTCGGCCTCGGCGATCGCCGTCGAAGAATCCAACGTCGTCGTCATCCAGCGCGACGACTTCCTGAAGGTCCTCGCCGACCAACCCTTGATCCCCATGAAGCTCCTCAGCGTGCTCAGCCGCCGCCTGCGCCGCACCGACGGCCACGTCGAGAGCCTCGCCTTTCTCAGCGCCCCGGGCCGTGTCGCTCGCCTACTCTTGGACCTCGCCGAGGACCTCGGCAAGCGCACCCCCGAAGGCCTCCTGTTCGAAACCCGCATGACCCGCCAGGAGATGGCCAACCTCACCGGCACGTCGCGCGAGACCTTCACCCGCGTCTTGATGGACTACCAGGACCGCGGCCTGGTCCTCCTCGACCGCAACCAGTACGTGCTCAAGGACGAAGCCAAGCTCCGCAGCCTGATCAACTGATCCCCATGTGATCCCGCATGTGATCGCCGTGCCTTACACTTCTTCCAGAAATTAGCCGGCGACTGGACGGCAACTTCCCTGCGAGGCGCTGATACCGGTGTTCTGCGACGCGATTTGGGGATAGGTTAGCCGCTCCACGGGTATACCAATGCTTGCCGGCCAAACCGCCACCCTGTCCATGGAAGGAGACCTCATGCGCCTCAAGCGACTCGCCGCCCTCCCACTCGTCCTGCTTCTCGCCGGCTGCCCCAACCTGCTGGGTTCCAGCGGAAACACGGAGCTGAGCCCCAAGGCGCTCGCCGTGACCCAGAACACCGGCGCGGGCGCCACCGCCAACGCTTACGTCGAGTGGCAGCCCGTCACCAACGCCTCCCAGTACCAGGTCATCCGCACCACCGACTCCAGCTCGGATTCCGTCCAGAAATCCGACAAGACCAGCTTCACCGAGCAGGTCGGCGTCGGCAGCACCATCACCTACAAGATCATCGCCTTGGATGCCTCGGGCAACGAAAAGACCGCCTCGACCCCGCTGTCGATCCAGGTCCTCGACTCCGAAGTCGCCACGCCCACCGGCATCACCGTCGACGGCAAGACGGCTGACGCCAAGAACATGACCACGATCAGCGCCGGCAAGCCCGCCATCTCTTGGAACGCCGCCGACAAGGCCACCCACTACTACATCCGCGTCTCGGATTCCAGCGACAAGACCCTCTACGCGGCCCTCACCAAGGAGCCTCAGACCACGGTCGGAACCCTGCCCTTCGAGGATCTCAAGGTTCCCCACTACACCCAGGTCAAGGGCGACGGCATCCCCGCTGAGAAGCCCGTGAAACTCGTCGTTTCCGCCATCCGTGCCAACGACGGGGACCTCAAGGTCGCCACGGCCTACGATATCAAGGCCTCCGTCACCTACGACCTGTATCGGAAGTAAACGCCGTGAACCCCTGGCTGTCCGAATCCGACACCCCGACCGTCTCCCTGGCGCTGGGCTCCGGCCTCACCGGAACCCTCGCCACGTGGGGCATGCTGGAAGCCCTCAAGGCCGAAGGCACCTTCCCGACTTCCATGGCGGCAGTCGGCTGGTCCGCGCTCTGGGCCTCCCTCTGGGCCATGGGCGTCGAGCTTCACGAGCTCGAAAGCCTCCTGGACTCCGTCCCCACGTTCCAGTGGGATGACGAGGAAGCCTTCGAAGACTGGCTCGAGTTGACGTTCAGTCCCTTCTTCTCCGGTGAAACCCTCGAGAACTGGGAGCCCCGCGTGGGCATCGTCCTCACCGACCTGAACACCGGCGGGCTCTTGGAAGTGGATCGGGGACCGGCATGGCCGGCCATCCAGGCCTCCCTCGCCACCCCGCCCCTGCGCTCGCCTTTCGAGGCGCCGGATGCCTTGCTGGCCGATGGCAGCCTGGTCTGCCCCTTGCCGGTGGACTTCGCACGCACGCTCGGCAAGGGTGCGCCCGTCCTCGCGCTCGATCTGCTTTCCGCCCCGAGCAACCGCTCCGTGGGACGGGTGGGTGCATGGCAGCGCGGGATCCAGCTCATGGCAAAACCGCTGCTCTGGGAGCAGCGGCGCATGGCGGATATGACCCTGACTCCGGATCTCGTCGGCCAAGAGCCGATGAACTTCCAGGGCTGGCGTGAGGCGCTGCAGGCGGGCGAAAGCGTCGTCACCGAGAACCTCGACCGGATCAAGTCGCTGGCGGCACCCTTTAGCCTCTAGTTCCCTTAGTTGTCCCCCCTCGCAAAATCCTCTAATGGGCAACGCCCTACCGCTGGATTTTGCATCGCCGCAGGCGATACCGGGGGACTGGCGAAGCCAGGGGGGTGTTGGCCGGCGAAGCCATGGCATTCCTTTATCTAAGGAACCTGGGGGCAGTAACACCCCCCTGTCGGCTACGCCGACCGTCCCCCCGTCAAGGGGGGACAACTAGCAGAACGGGCCTGCAGCCCTTCTACCTGGGAATCACCATCTTGGGATGCAGCCGATCGCCCCGTCGCTCGGCCATCGCGAGCAACTCACCCGCGCCGTCCACGACCCTCACGATCTCGCCCCGCGGCCCCGGGGCGCCCACCAGGGCACGCCCGTGCCCGATGTCCACGACCTCCTCCGGGGACGCCACGTGAACCGGCAAATGCGCGATCGCCGACCCGAGCCCGACCCAACGGGGCTCCTCGTCCAGGGTCGCCGCCTCGTCCAGCGAGAAATCCCCCGCCCGCGTCCGCAACAGAAACGCCAGCGACGCCACGCCGCCCAGCGCCTCGGCCATGTCCACGGCTAGCGAGCGAATGTACGTCCCCGCCGAGCAACTCACCCGTACCTGGGCCCGCGGATACTCTCCGGGCCAGAAGTTCACCAGCTCCAGAACGTCGATCGTCACCTCCCGCAGGGGACGCTCGACCTCGATGCCCTCGCGAGCCAGCTGATACAGGCGCTTGCCCCCGATCGAGACCGCCGAGACCATCGGCGGCCGCTGCTGGATCGTCCCGCGAAAGCGCGGCAAGATCTCCCGAAGCCGCTCCTCGGTGATCGGCATCGGCTCGCGAACGAGCACCTCCCCTTCGGCATCCGCCGTCGAGGTCGATACGCCGAACTGGATCTCGGCCAGGTACTCCTTGCCGGAACGCAGGTACTGAAGCAAACGGGTCGCATTGCCCACGGCCAGCGGCAGCACGCCGACCGCCAGGGGGTCCAGGGTTCCCGCATGCCCGATCTTCTTGGTGCCCAGTCGGCGCCGCATGTAGGCGACGACGTCGTGAGCGGTCATGCCGGGGGGCTTGAGAACGTTGAGAAACCCATTCATTCGCGATTCTCCGCGGGCAAGAGTGCGGCCCTGACGACCTCGAGGACGCGCGCGGCCGCCGTTTCGAGCGGTCCGGGAACCGTGGCTCCGGCCGCCCGTCGGTGACCGCCGCCGCCGAAATGCGACGCGATCCGGTTCACGTCCGAATGCTTGCCGCGCAAGCTGAGCTTGAGGCCCCGATGCGTCTCGCGCAGGTAGAAGGCGACGTCCACGCCCTTGAGGCTGCGCATCTGCTCGGCAAGACCGTCCAGCTGCGACTCGTCGGCGCCCGCGGCGTCCATCATGGCTTGCGTCACGATCGTCCAGACGATTCGCCCGTCCGCGCTGCGCTGCATCTCGGAAAGCGCCTGGGACTTGATCCGAAGCTCGGAGAGCGGTACCTGCTCGAAGAGCTGCTGGGTCATCCACGCGGGACTGACGCCCCGGGCGATCAACTGGCCGGCGATCCGATGCGTCTCGGCCGTGGTGGCCTCGTACGCGAAGCCCCCGGTGTCCGTCACGATGGCCACGTACATCGCCTGGGCCGCCGCGAGATCGGGCGTCAGGCCGAAGTGCTCGTAGAGCCGATAAACGACCTCCCCGGTGGCGGCGGCATCAGTAAGGACGACGTTAACCGTGCCGAAGCCGGGGTTGGAAATATGGTGATCGACGTTCACCCTGAGCGGCATGGATGCGAACGGCTCGGCCCAGTCCCCGAAGCGCGACAGCTCGGCCGCGTCGCAGGTGACCAGCCCCCAATCCGAGAGGTTCTCGGGGAGGTGCGTCTGGACCTCCTCGGCCCCCGGCAGGAAGGCATAGCGAGCCGGAACCAGATCCGGGCAGACATGCAGGACCGTACCCCCGAAGTGGCGAAGCAGGTGCTTCATGGCGATCGCCGCCCCCAACGTATCGCCGTCCGGGGAGAGGTGAGAGGCCACGATCCAAGATCGTGGCCCCTTCAGAACGTCGAGTTCGGGAATCAGAGGCGCCGGGAGGCTACTCGCCATGCTCGCTCTGTTCCTTCTCGCGCTTGATCTGCAAGAGGAGGGCGTTGATGTTGGCGCCCTGCTCAAGCGATTTGTCTTGGCGGAAGTGGATCTCGGGGGTCACCCGCAACTTGACCTCGCGGCCGACCTGCGTGCGGACGAAGCCCGACGCGGCCTGCAAACCCTCCAGGGTTTGGCGCTGCTGGTCCTCGTCTCCGTAGATCGAGACGAAGACCTTGGCATGGCTCAGATCCCCGGAGACTTCCACGTCCGTCACCGAGACCAGCCCGGTGATCCGCGGGTCCTTGAGGCGACGGATGGTCTCGCTTGCGACCTCCTTGATCACCTCACCGACCCGTCCGGCTCGCTGACTACCCATGGTGAACCCCCTTCCAAGCCCTACTTCTTCGGTTGACGGGTGTAGGTCTCGATGACGTCGCCTTCCTGCAGGTCGTTGAAGTCATCGAACGAGATACCACACTCGTAACCCTGGGCGACTTCCTTGGCATCATCCTTGAAGCGCTTGAGGTTGGTGAGCTTGCCTTCGTAGAGCTTCTCGCCGCCGCGGTAGACGCGGGCCGTCGAGTTGCGCGTGACCTTGCCTTCCTTGACCATGCAGCCGGCGATGATGCCGGTCTTGCCGACCTTGAAGATGGCACGAACCTCGGCGCGACCGCCGAAGACCTCTTCGTACTCGGGCTCGAGCATGCCGTGAAGGGCGGCTTCCGCGTCCTCGATCGCCTTGTAGATGACGTCGTACTCGCGGATGTCCACGCCGTCATGCGAGGCCTTGGCGCGGGCGCGGTCGTCGATCTTGGTCCGGAAGGCCACGATGACGGCATCCGAGGCTTCGGCGAGCATGACGTCGGCTTCGGAGACGTCGCCGGTACCCGAGTGGATGACCCGGACCCGCGCGTCGCCGTCCTTGGCGCTGATCTTGGAAAGGCTGGCCTCGAGCGCTTCGCCCGATCCCTTGACGTCGGCCTTGAGGATGATCTTGAGGTCGGTAATCTTGCCCTCTTGGATCTTCGAGTAGACGTCGTTGAGCGAGATATGGCGCGTGACGTTCAGGCGCTGCGTCCGATCGAACTCGGCGCGCTGGCTGGCGATCTGGCGAGCGGTCTTCTCGTCGGCGACCACCTGGAAGATGTCGCCGGCCTGAGGCACCGCGGGCATGCCGAGGATCTCGACGGGCATCGAGGGGCCCGCTTCCTTGACGCGCTTGCCCTGATCGTTGATCATCGCGCGGACCTTACCGGCGATGGCACCGACCACGAAGGTATCGCCCACGCGGAGCGTGCCGTTCTGGACCAGGACCGTGGCCACGGGGCCCATGCCCTTGTCGAGCTGGGCTTCGATGATGAGGCCCTTGGCTTCGCGCTTGGGGTTCGCCTTGAGCTCGAGGATCTCGGCGACCAGCAGGATCATCTCCAGCAGGTTGTCGATGCCGAGCTTCTGCTTGGCGGAAACGGGGACCATGACGGTCTGACCGCCCCACTCTTCGGCGAGCAGCCCGTACTCGGTGAGCTGCTGCTTGACCGTGTCGGGGTTGGCGTCCGGCTTGTCGACCTTGTTGATGGCGACGATGATCTGGACGCCGGCTTCCTTGGCGTGGTTGATGGCCTCGATCGTCTGGGGCTTGACGCCGTCATCGGCGGCGACCACCAGGATCGCGATGTCCGTCGCCTTGGCGCCGCGAGCACGCATGGCGGTGAACGCCTCGTGGCCCGGGGTGTCCAGGAAGGTGATCAACTGGTCGCTGACCTTCACCTGGTAGGCGCCGATATGCTGGGTGATGCCACCCGACTCGCCTGCGGCCACGTTGGCCTTGCGGATCGCATCGAGAAGCGAGGTCTTACCATGGTCGACGTGGCCCATGATGGTCACGACGGCCGGACGGTTGATCTGGTTCTCCTCGGTTTCCTCGGATTCGACCGGGGCGAGGTCCACGGCGTTGGGATCGACGAGTTCGACCTCGTACTCCATCTCGCGCGCCACGGTTTCGGCGACGTCGAGCTCGAGGGTCTGGTTGATGGTGGCCATGATGCCCTTCATGAAGAGCCGCTTGATGATCTCGGTTTCCCGGATATGCATCTTATCCGCGAGTTCCTTGACCGTGAGCGAACCCGAGAGCGTCACCACCTTGGGCATGGTTGCCAATGCCGCCTCCCCACCGCGATCGCGGTCGCGACCGCGACGGCCGCCTTTTCCTTTGGCCTCATGCTCGCCGCGACCGGACGCAGGCTTCTTGTGACCGGGCGCGCCGGGACGTCCCGCCGCCGGACCTGCTGCCGTCCGAGGACCCGGAGCCGCCTGCGCGGCAGGCCGCTGAGGCTGACCCATCGGCTGTCCGGGACGCTGCTGGGGCTGAGCCGCCGGCTGAGCCGGGCGCTGAGGCTGACCCGCAGACTGCGCGGGACGCTGCTGGGGCTGAGCCGCCGGCTGAGCCGGACGCTGAGGCTGACCCGCGGGCTGCGCGGGCCGCTGTTGAGGCTGGGCCACCGGCTGAGCCGGACGCTGGGGCTGAGCCGGAGCAGCAGGACGCGCCTGAGGAGCCGCAGGGGCAGCGGGCTTGGCAGCCGCCGCCGGAGCCTGAGGCGCAGGGGTCGCAGGCTTTGCCGCCACCGGAGCCTGAGGGGCCGGGGCAACAGGCTTGGGAGCCTGAGGGGCTGCGGGAGCCGGAGCCGGTGCCTTAGCCGCAGGCGCTGCCGCGGGCGCTGCCGGGGCCGGGGCCTTCGCCGCAGGCGCTGCCGCCGCCTTGCCGTGCGATTCCGTGGCGGCCTTGATCATCGCCTCGGACACGGCGTTGAAGTTGCTCTTGATCTCGGAGAAGCCCAGTTGGTTCAGGACCGTGATCATCTCCTTGGGGGGAATATTCAGCTGCTTAGCCAGTTCGTGTACCCGCATTCCGTTTATCTACCTCCATCGCCTGGCCCGAGCCGGGAGAGCGTGTGATCCCGACTGCAACCTTCGAGCGCCTTCAACTTCCCCACCGCGCGCTTGTCGCACACGACACGGGAGCGGTTTTGCCGGGCGCTCACCCGTGCTCCTGACCCAAAGCGGCGATATTTCTAGCCAGCTCTGCTGGGAGATTCTTCTTAAGGGCCTTATCCAACAACCGCCGTTTGAGGGCATTCTCGATGCATGCCCGCCTCCGACAGACGTAGGCCCCCCGCCCCTGGACCTTTCCTCCGAGATCCAGCGTCACCTCGCCTTCCGGCGTTCGGACGACTCGGATCAATTCTAGCTTCGATCCTAGCGTGCGACAACTTACACACCGCCGCTGCAGGACTTCGCCCGCAGCGGTGCCCGCAGCTCTCGCAGCTCTGATCATTCAGCCTCGATCGCCTGCGACTCCGATCCGGAAGTCGCTTCGGCCGCCACCCGCGTCTCCTCGGTCTCGTCCGCTTCCGGCGCGAGCCCTTCGGGAGCCTCGGCGGCCTCTGCCGTCAGATCGACCACGTTTTCGGCTTCCAACTCGTTCTCCGACTCGGGAGCCTGACGGCCGAAAGCCGCCTCGAAAGCCTGCTCCATCGCCGTCGGAGGACGGGAGATCGTGTCCATGGCCTCCGAGAGTTGGGCCGTGGAGATCTCGCGCTGCTGCGACTCCGACTTGATGTCGATCTTGTAGCCGGTCAGGCGCGCCGCGAGGCGGACGTTCTGACCTTCACGGCCGATCGCGAGGCTGAGCATCGCGTCCGGCACGATCACCCGCGCCGTCTTCTCCAGCGAACTCACCTGCACCGTGACCACCTTGGCCGGCGACAGCGAGTTGGAGATGAACGTGGCCGGGTCTTCCGACCAGCGGATGATGTCGATCTTCTCGTTCTTGAGCTCGCCGACGATCCCCTGGATGCGGCCGCCGCGGGCGCCCACGCAGGCTCCGACCGGATCGACCGAGGCGTCGCGGCTACGCACCGCGATCTTGGTCCGGTAGCCGGCTTCGCGGGCGATCGCCTCGATCGTCACCGTTCCGTCCATGATCTCGGGAATCTCGAGCTCGAAGAGCTCCCGGACCAAGCCGGGATGCGCCCGCGAGCAAAGCAACTGCATGCCCCGGGTCGTCTCGCGAACCTCGATCAGGAAGACCTTGATGCGATCGCCCACCCGGTAGTGCTCGCCCGGCACCTGCTCGGAACCCGGCACGATCCCCTCGGCCTTGCCGAAGCTCACGATGATGTTGCGACCTTCCAGGCGGCCGACGGTCCCGATGATGGTCTCGCCTTCCTTGCCCTTGAACTGATCCATGACGATCTTGCGATCCGCCTCGCGCAGGCGCTGGTTCAGGACCTGCTTCGCCGCTCCGGCCGCCAGGCGCCCCATCTCGGAGGCCGGCGGGGTCACGTCGATCGTCAGCTCCTGACCGACCTGGATCTCGGGGTCATGCTGCTGCGCCTCGTCGAGCGCGATCTGCATCAACGGATCCTCGATCTCCCCCTCGACCACCGTGCGGATGTCGAGGATCTTGAGGCTCCCTTCCTCGATGTCGAGGCGGGCAATCGCATTCTCCCGGGCGTCGGGCGTCTTCTTGTAGGCCGAAGTCATGGCCGCCTCGAGGGCTTCGTGGAGCACCTCCGGAGCGATGCCGCGCTCCCGCTGGAGGGCCTTGAAGAGCTCCTTGATGTTCACTTGCATGTCACAACTCCCGTTAAAAGTCGATCGTCAGACGGATCAGCGACACCTGATCCCGCGAAAACGCCATCTCTCCCTTGGGGCCCTGGATCCGGATCTCTCCGTCCGTCGCCCCCAGGAGGGCGCCCTTCCATTCCTTCTTGCCGCTGACCGGGGCGAACGTCTTGATCAGCACCTGCTGACCCTTGAAGCGCTCGAAATCCCGCTCGGTCCGCAAGGGGCGCTCCGCACCCGGCGAGGAGACCTCCAGGTTGTAAGCCCCGGCGATCAGGTCCCGTTTGTCGAGCTCCTCATCCAGCCGGCGACTCATCGCCTCGCAGTCCTCGTGGGTGATCGGGCGATCCTCGCGGTCGATGTAGACCCGCAAGATCATCTGACCGCCCTCTTTGACGTACTCCACGTCCCAGACAGCGAGGCCCAGGTCCTGGGCCAGAGGCTGGGCCATGCCCACGACCTCTTCGGCGATCTTCGCCATGTCTCTCTCCTCATTCAGGCGTCAGAAATCCCGCTGCCCCGGGCCTCTTCGGCAAAAACCCCTAGAAAAGAGAGAGCGGGTGCGACACCCACTCTCCCGAATCTTCTCGATTTGGGCAGAAGGCCGGAGATCCGGCCTCGACCAGCCCCTACGGGCGGCATCCGCCACCCAGTATATCACAGATCGTTAACCGGGAGTGCGCAGACCTCATGTCCGCACTCTCGGTCCATACTAAAGAAGGCGATGCAAAGTCCGCCCAACCCTGACGCCATTCCCGCGGACGCGGAAATCCAGCCCCCCGGTGCTGGGGCTACCCCCTGGACTCCCGCTTCCGCAGGAGTGGCGGAGCGGTTACTTGCTGTAGACCTCGGGCTTGAGGATGCCCACAAAGGGAAGGTTCCGGAACTTCTGGTCGTAGTCGAGGCCGTAACCCACCACGAACTGATCCGGAATCGTGAAGCCCACGTACTTCACCGGCACCTCGACCAGGCGGCGAGCCGGCTTGTCGAGCATGGTGCAGATCTCGAGCGAGGCCGGGCGGCGCTCCATGAGCGTCCGAACCAGGTAGGAAAGCGTGAGGCCGGTGTCGATGATGTCCTCGAGGATCAGGACGTGACGCCCCGTGATGGACTCGTCGAGATCCTTGAGGATCCGAACCACGCCCGAACTGCGCGTGGAGGCGCCGTAGGACGAGACGGCCATGAAGTCGATCTCGAGCGGGAGGTCGATCGCCCGCATCATATCGCCGAAGAACAGCGCTACGCCCTTGAGGACCCCGATCAGGACCACGTCCTTGCCGGCGTAGTCCTGGGCAATCTGCTCGCCGAGTTCCCGAACCCGGTCCCGGATCTGCTCCTCGGAAATCAGGACGGATTCGATGGCGTCGACGAGGCGGGGATAGGGAAAGCTCACGGGAGGCTCCTTCAGAGTCGATTCGGGGGCGGACATCGGTTCTCCAGTTTTACGGCGCTACCACTCGAAGTGGTACTTGGCCGTCATCTGCATCAGGTCTCGGTGGCAAAGCAACTTCACCCGGACATCGGGGTAGAGCTCCCGCATCTTCCGGATCTTCCGGTTCTTGCGCGTGACCAGGCGCTGACGCATGGCCGTAAGCTCGATGTATACCCCCTCGACCGGGAGATAGAAATCGGGAGTGAACTGCTCGACGATCCTCCCGTCCTCGGCCCAGCGCAAGGGAAAGCTGCGAGGCTCGTATTCCCATGCAATCTGGTAGAAGTCGAGAAGCTTCGCGAACTCTCGCTCCGCAGGATGAGCGAAGCGAGTGGAGTCGAGTTTATGATCACCCTCTCCGCTTGCGTCCACGACCCGTCTCCCTTGGGCGCTCGATCAACCCCGCCTTGGAACCGCCGGCGCCAAGGCGCCCCAGGACTTCCCCGGCAGGGTCAGGTCAGAGGCTCATAGCAGCCCTTGCCTCCTTACGAAATCCTAGCAAATTTGCCAGCAGGCTGCCAGTAGGAGGACCGCCCCCCTCGAAACACGCCACTCAGGGCCCGTCATGGCGCTCCCCCTCGAATGGGAGAAAGGCCTGGCTCCGTCAGGGCTACAGGCCGTCACATAGGCTCAATAGAGTTGTTATCATTTTCGGAGCAACGTGGTATAAGCAAATAGCCTGGCCGCCTAGGTTGCGCCGGGGGCCCAAGACAACCGCAGTTCTAACTTCACAAGGAGCGAGCCCGTGCTCAAGAAGACCATCGCCCTCGCCGCAGGACTCAGCCTGCTCACCGGCTGCATCACCAGCAGTGAGTTCGCCAACCTCAGCAAGACCCTCACGAAGGGCACCCTGCTGATTCGCTCGCTCACCGTGAGCGATCCCACGACTGGCAACACCAACGTCACGAACTTCCTGGGCTGGATCTCGATGAGCGGCGGCACCCCCAGCGAACTCACGCGCAACGGCGACAAGGTGCCCGGTTCGGACGGCCAGCTCGGAAGCAACTTCTACCGGGACGAGAACGGAAAGCCCGTTGGCAACACCCTGAACCCCGGCCAGCGCTATGTCTACGCGCTCAACTTTGGTGAGTCGGTGGCCACCCAGAGCATCGTCCCCTCCCTCCTGCCCGATACCCGCCTGACCTCGGTCTCGCCGCAGGGGACCAATGCCGCCACGGCCGGCTCCCAGCCCATGTTGACCTGGACCAAGGTGGGAGCCACCCCCAAAGGCTACATCGTGACGGTCGCGGAAATGGCCGGAGGCTTTGCCGGCAGCTCGCTGAGCGGTGGTAAGCCCGTCTACCTCGCCTTCCTCGACGCGGCGGCACATACTACCTCGGTCAAGTACGGCACGCCCTCGGACCTGGCGGCCATCACCGGCGACGACCTCCTCAGCGGCTTCCTCGCGGAGAACGAGTTCTTCAAGCCGGTCAATGAAGCGCTCGAGTCGGGCAAGACCTACGCCTGGACCGTGGTCGCCATCGACCATGACACGGCCAAGACCTCGTTCGCCATCGACAAGCCTGATTCCCTCGGCATCTTCACTGTGCAGTAAGCTCGAGAAGGAGACTTAATTTCCATGAAACGCTTCCTTGCCCTCGGGCTTGCGCTCAGCCTTCCCCTCGCCGCCATGCCCGCCCATGCCAACGTCACGAGCATGTCCTACGACGCTCGCGCCCTCTCGCTCGGCGGCTCCTTCTCGGCCTGGGGCAACCAGGACATCAACTCCCCGCTCGGCAACCCGGCCCTCTTGTCCCACCAGCGCGGCACCTTCTTCCTCGGGCCCAACCTCGGCCTCAACCTCGGCAACAACGCCGTCGGCACCGCCGAAATCCAGGGCCTGATCAACTACGGCCAGTACCTCACGGCCTACCAGGCAGCTGCCAACGGCGGCGAGATCCCCGCCCCCGTCGCCTTCCCCAACGTGCTTCCCGAAGACGGCCTCAAGCTCTTCGCCGGCACCCAGGTGGGCCTGATCGGCCTCAAGATCGGCAACCTCGGCCTCCGCTCGTACGCCCGCGCCGGCGTGGAAGGCCAGATCTCGGCGCCCGAGATCTTCACGGTCATGCGCAACTTCGACACGACCGACCGGACCATCGCCAACGAGCTCAAGAAGCTCAACGCCAACCTCAGCTCGAACTCGCCCGACTTCAACGCCGCCGTGACGGCCGTCGGCAACATCAAAGGCCATATCAACAGCCCCGAAGGCTTCGGCCCCCTGATGTCCCAGGGAGCCGGCGACACGGGTGAGCGCAACGTCACCGTCGCCGTCAACGAGCAGGCCTACGTGACCACCGGCGTCACCTACGCCCAGCCGATCAGCAACTTCGGCTTCCTGCCCGGCAAGGTGACCGCCGGCGCCACCGTCAAGCTCTTCAACGGCATCGGCACCATGGGCATTCCCGGCGACACCTTCAAGACCGCCAACAACCAGCCCGTGCCGCTCGGCGTTCCCGGCCGCATCGAGATGAAAACCAAGATGAACATCGCTCAGCCCCTGAGCGACATGAACAAGGCGCTCGACGAGTTTGGCGCGGACCCCATCAATAACGCCTCCAAGCTCTCGGATGCCGCCGACAAGTTCTCGAAGGACATGAGCGCCGACGGCCGCTTCAGCACCGAGTACACGTCGTACGCGGCGGGCGCGATGGGCACCGGCCTCGACCTCGGCATGACCCTCGCCGTCAACGACGCCCTCACCGTCGGCGGCGCCGTCACCAACGCCGTGGTCCTCTGGCCCGGCACCAAGTCGACGTACAAGGGCGGCTTCAACGGCTCAAGCTTCGAGCTTCAGCAGGACGGCGGCACCGAGAACATCAACTTCACCGACACCGAGCCGCTGGGCCTACAGGTGGGCGCGGCCTACGCCACCCCCATCCCCGGCCTGACCGTCGCCGCCGACGTCCAGCAAAGCTTCGACGGCTACGGCCCCAGCCTCCAGGTGGGCGCCGAGGAGAACATCTTCAACATCCTCATGCTGCGGGCCGGTGGACGCTTCGGCGGCCGCTACAGCTTCGTCGGCGGAGGCGTGGGCCTCAACCTCTGGCTCACCCGCGTGGACCTCGCCGCCGCGGTGGATACCGCCGGCCGAGGCGCCAACGTCGCGGCCTCCTGGTCCCTCGGCTTCTAGGATCACGACCCATGTCGGCGGGGGCGCACGCCCCCGCCGACCCGCTTTTCTACGGTTCTCATGCCCCTGCCTCATCCTGACTTCGACTCCCTCACCCCTCCCCCGACCTTTGCCGGCGAGTCCCGCGAGGTCACCATCCTCTTCTCGGATCTCGAGGGCTTCACCGCCCTGACCGAGCAGATCCCGCCGCGGGAGGTGGTCGATTTCCTCAACCGCTACTTCACGGCCATGGCCGAGCCGCTGGCGGCCCATGGCGGCCGGATCGACTCCTACATGGGAGACGCCATGATGGTGGTCTGGGACGGGGAAGACCCTACCCAGGATGCTTGCAACGCCGCCAAGGCCGCCCTCGCCATGCTCGCGCGCATGGAAACCCTGCAGCTCGAGCGCCTCGCGGAAGGAAAGCGCCCCGTCAAGGTCCGCATCGGCCTTTCTTCGGGCTCGGCCATCGTAGGAGCGATCGGCTCTCCCCGCTTCCGCCAGTGGACCGTAATCGGCGACGTCGTGAACACCGCGAGTCGCCTCGAAGCCCTGAACAAGCAATTCCACACCGACATCCTGCTTTCGGAGTCCACCTTCGCGCTCATCCGCCCCTGGGCGGAGGTCAAGACGCTAGGCCCCGTCTCGCTAAAGGGACGTCGTGAGGCGCTGGAATGCTATGCCCTAGTGAATTGGAGGGACGCATGACCTGGGCGGATTGGGCGGACTTCCTGCGCGACCTCACCGTCGTGGGAAGCGTGGCCGCCGTCATCGTGCTCACCATCAAGTTGATCAAGCCCGGCCACCGCCATGATCGCCTGGCAGCCATCGCCTTGGGAATCGCCACGTTCGGAGCCGTCCTGGCGCTGGTCGGCGGCCCCTTCGCGGGAAGCCGCATCGAGGCATGGGCGCTCTTCTGCGGCCCGGTGCTGCTGCTTTACTGGTGGCTCGAGGCCGAGCTGGGCACCCGGATCTTGGGATTGGCCGCCGGCGTCGCGACGCTACCGGCCTTGTTCTACGTCCCGCGCCAGCACGTGATCGCCCTCGCGGATCTGCGGAACTGGCCCGCCCTCGCCGAGGCCGGGGGACTCGTCGCCGCGGGCCTGTTCGCGTTCTCCGCCGCCAACCTGATCCTGGCCTTCGCCTACCGGCAAACCGGAGCCATGACCGCCCGCAAGACCGGGCGCTACTTCGCCATCAACGCCGAGACCATCGCGGAGGTGATCTACCGCCTGGTCGCTTGGGGGCTTCCCTTCGCGATCTTCGCGGCGATCGCCAGCGTCGCGGGCGTCATGGCGGGTCAACTCGGCTGGGGAGTGCCGCTTCCTTGGGTCCTCTCGGCGGTCTTGGGAGGCTTCTACGCCTGGACATGCCGCCGGCAAGGCTACGAGGTCGGCCTCCGTCCCTGGCTGCTGCTCGTCGCCACCATCGCGACCTTGGGGGGGCTCGGATCGCTCGGAACGCTTGGTTCCGTGTTTTAACCCCGCGCCAACCGTGCTAGAATCGGACATCCAAGGAGGAGAATCCGGATGCTCAAATCCCTTTCCCAGGCGTTCAAGCGCGAGCGGAAGCCCAAGTCCAAGACCCGCGAAACCGTCGAAACCTTCGTGGTGGCCATCATCCTGGCCCTCGGCGTGCGCGCGACGGTGGCGGAAGCCCGCTTCATTCCGTCGGAGTCCATGCTCCCCACCCTGGAGGTGGGCGATCGCCTGATCGTCGAGAAGGTCACCTACCGCCTGCATCCGCCCGAGCGCGGCGACATCGTCGTCTTCGATCCACCTCCGCGCAGCGGCTTCGACCGCGGCAACGCCTTCATCAAGCGCGTGGTCGGCCTGCCTGGCGAAACCATCGCCGTCCGCGAGGGCAAGGTCTTCATCAACGACCAGCCCCTCCAAGAGGACTACCTGATGGAGCCCCCCACCTACGAGATGGATCCCATCACCATCCCCGAAGGGAACGTCTACGTCATGGGCGATAACCGCAACAACTCCGCGGATTCCCATGTCTGGGGCGCCTTGCCCATATCCAACATCATCGGACGCTCCGCCGTCCGCTTCTGGCCCCCGGTCCGCGTCGGACTCACCGACTAATCCCGGATGCGGTCCTGGGCTCGCCTTCTCCTCTGCGCTTGCCTGCTAGCGGCCGGTCTCACCGGCCCCTGGACCGCTCCTGCCGAGGCCACCAACCTCCGCATCCGAATCGGCATCGCCGACGGCGTGAACCAGCTGCGCTTCGCCGCCTCCACGCCCGCCCGGATCCTGGATGCCCAAGGCAGCACCGTCGCCTCCATGAAGGCCATGGAGGCATGGAGCGCCACGTCCAGCGGGACGCTCCAGCTGATCGGCCCCGGCAGCAAGACCCACACCCCCCCTGGTCCCTGTCGGATCGTCCCCACCGACACCAGCGGCATCCCGCTGGTCTTCATCGGCGATCGCTGGTACCGCGGCGAGCTTGAAATCCGGCTCATCGACGGCCAGATCGTCGGCATCAACCAGGTTCCCCTCGAGGACTACCTCTACGGCGTCGTCCCCGCCGAGATGCCCCCCAACTGGCCCCTGGAAAGCCTCAAGGCCCAAGCGGTGGCCGCCCGGACGTACGCGGTCGCGAACCGAGGCCGGTTCGGGAGCCGGGGCTACGATCTCAAGCCCACCGTCGCCAGCCAGGTCTACAAGGGCGCTTCCGCCGAGACCGCCCTCTCCAACACCGCCGTGAACGCCACCCGAGGCCAGGTCGTCACCTACAACGGCAAGGTCATCCGCGCCTACTTCCACGCGTCGGCCGGAGGCTACACCGAAAGTGCGGACGCCGTCTGGGGCGAGAGCCTTCCCTACCTGCGGCCCGTGCCGGACTTCGACCAGCGCTCCCCCCGCTACACCTGGCAACGCTCGTTCTCGGCCGGCGAGATCCAGTCCGCCCTCTCCAAGCTCGGACACGACCTCGGTGATATCGTCCGCATCGAGCCCGTGGAACGGGCTTACTCGGGGCGGGTCACCAAGGTTCGCGTCACCGGCACGCGCGGCAAGAGCGAACTCGCCGGAGAGCAGTTCCGCCACGCGATCGGGCTCTTTTCGACCCTCTGGAACGTCCTGGGCGTGCCCCAATCCTCCCCGTCGCCCTCCAGCTTCGCCTTCGCGGGCCGCGGTCACGGCCATGGCCTGGGCATGTCCCAGTGGGGCGCCAAAGGCCTCGCCGAAATGGGTTATCCCTACGCCCAGATCCTGATGCATTACTACCCCTCGGCGCAACTCAGCATGCTGCCGAGTGACGGACCGTAACCTCGCCTGGTATGTTGGAAGCCGACTGGAGCCGCTGGGCACTCTACGGCGCAGGCTGGTTCCTGCTCTTTCTCGGGGGCCGTGCCTGGGCCCGCCAGCAAGGCAAGCCCATTCCCATGGCCTACCTCCTCCTCATCGGCATCCTGATCGTCCTGCAACTCTACTCGGAGCTCGGCTTCTAGCGCCCGCCGCCAAGCCCTCGCACCGTCCTGAAGAAACGAAACACCCATGAGCACCCGCCTAAGCGACTACGACTTCGACCTTCCCGAATCCAGCATTGCCCAGCTTCCTGCCGAGCGGCGGGACATGAGCCGCCTCCTGGTGCTCCGACGCGATACCGGAAGCCTCGAGCACCGGCACTTCCGGGACCTCCTGGACTACCTGAACCCCGGCGATCTGCTGGTGCTCAACGACACCAAGGTGATCCCCGCCCGCCTCTACGGCCATCGCCCCACGGGCGGCAAGGTCGAGGTCCTGCTGCTCCAGGAAAAAGAGCGTGACGTCTGGGTCGCGCTCGCGCGCCCCGGCAAGAAGCTTCCCGTGGGCACCGTGGTGGCCTTTGGGGCCAGCGGCGAGGACGGTTCCCCCGAGCTCACGGCCGAGGTGCTCGACGTCCTGCCGGGTGGCGAACGGCTGATCCGGCTCAACAGCCAGACCGGAGAGCCCACGATGGCCCTGGTGGCCCGCTTAGGCGAGCTCCCGCTGCCGCCGTACATCTCGGGGAGGCCCGAGGATCCCGATCGCTACCAGACCGTCTACGCGCGCCACGAAGGCGCGGTCGCCGCCCCCACCGCGGGCCTCCACTTCACCCCGGAGTTGCTGGCCGCGGTGGAAGAAAAGGGCGTCAAGCTGGCTCGGGTCACCCTGCATACGGGACTCGGCACCTTCAAACCGGTCATGGCCGAGGATATTCGCGAGCACCCCATGCACGCGGAATGGTACGCGCTTCCCGAGGAGACGGCCCAAGCCATTCGCGAGACCCGGGCGCGGGGAGGCCGGGTCGTGGCGGTCGGCACCACCGTCGCTCGGACCCTGGAGCACGTGGCCAGTGAGCAGGGCGGCGGGGATCTCCAGGCCAGCTCCGGCGAGACCCGGCTCTTCATCTACCCGGGCTATCGCTTCCAGGTGGTGGACGCGCTCGTCACCAACTTCCACCTGCCGAAGTCGACCCTCTTGATGCTGGTCAGCGCGTTTATTGAATCGACCACTCCCGAGAAGGGGCATGGCAGGGAAACGCTGCTGAAGGCGTACCAAGAGGCGATCGCCCAGGGCTACCGCTTCTATTCCTTTGGCGACGCCATGTTCCTGTACTAGCTTCTACGGCTAGCGCCGCATCGCGGGGCGCTTGCCGTAGGTTCCCCAGCGCCAGAGCCATTCAAGGGGACCGAAGCGGAATCGTTCGAGCCAGAGGCGACTCGCGACGACCTGAATTCCGAAGATGGCCAGCGTGATGCCCAGGCATGCTGCGGACCCGAGACGGCCATAGTAGCCCAAGCCATAGAAGATCGCGGTCGCCAGCAGCGACTGTAAGAGGTAGTTGGTGAGGGCCATGCGGCCCGCAGAGGCCAAGGGAGCGAGGCGCTCGCGCCAGGAGGCGCGCTCCAGCACGAGGACCACGGCCGCGATGTACATGGCGGTCATCGAGAGGTTGCCCACGAGGTTGAGGGTCTTGAGGACGGGCGGTGCCGCGAGCATCGGCAGAAAGCGCGAGGCGATGAAGCCCACCATGGAGAGCGCGAAGCCTCCGAGGCCCACGACGAGCATCATGCGAAAGCGGCCCGCAACGGGTGGGTGAAAGAGCCCCCGCTGCCCCGCGAAAGCCCCCAGGCAGAACATGCCCAGGATGGTGAACAAGCCCGAGAAATACGAAGGGTTGACGAGGCGGTAGCCGAGGTCCAGGAGGCGCTGGCGCGTCATCTCGGCGAAGGAACCGCTGCCGTAAACGGCCAGGGACTGCTCCGCCATGGCCTTCAAGCCCTCGGGCGTGGTCGGATAGCCGGCCACCCCCGCGAGCAAGCCTTCGACGCCGAGGCCATTCAACATAATGGGGACCATGAGCAAGGCGCCCGCGCCGCCGAGCAGGACCCTGGGCGGCAACGGCAAGAGAACGAGGAAGAGCAGGCCCAGAACGGCGTACTTGGCGAGGATGTCGCCGGCCCAGATCAGGGTTCCGTGGAGCAGGCCGATGATGAGAAGAATCGCGAGCCGCCGGAGAAAGAGGCGCGAACTCGGAGCTCCCTTGGCGCGCCAGCGTTGGAGCTGAAGCACGAGCCCGAGTCCGAAGAGAAACGAGAAAAGCGGGAAGAACTTGCCCTGCGCGAAGAAGAAGATGAGCCCGTCCACCAGGCGATCGACAGGCAGCGAGCCGGCCTGCGACGCGCCCCCGGCGTAGAGAGCCGGGGTGGAGAAATGGCGCATGTTGACGAGCAGGATGCCGAAGAGCGCGACGCCTCTCAGGACGTCGAGACCGAGGATCCGGGACGTGCCGGATTCCGCTGCGATGGGCTCAGGAGCCGCGGATTTGTGTTGCTCGAGCATCGACGGTCGAAAGACGGCTAAGAGAGCCGGTTGCGTTCGACCGCATCAGCGGCACAAAGCGAGTTTCGGGGCATAGGGGTACCTTACCCGCCGAACGCTCCCTTAATCATGCTGAAGAGGCTGTTGATCGCGGGGCCGATCACGGTGTCCCAGAGGTTGGAGAGGAAGCTCTGCGCCTTCTGGGTGAACGCTCCGAGCTGCTGGGAGAAGGCCTGAACGGACTCGGAAGCCTGGGGCGACGCGGCCGAGGCGGCGGAAGCGGCGGCAGCAGGTGCGGCGGCCTGGGCCGCCTGGGGCGCGGCGGCAGGGGGAGCGGCCATCGAGCGAACCATGGGGTAGCGGGGTTGGGAAGCGATTTGCATGGCGACTCCTCCTTGAGGCTGAACCTGACAAGGGGGTTATCGGGAGATCGGGGCGCATAAGGGTAAACCGACGGTTAAGTCTCTGTTAATTTTGATCCCAACGCATCGGTTAACCCTTCTCCAAGCAAGCTTCACCCGGCTTTAAGGCGACGAGGGGCAAGGATCTCGGGGAGATCGCGGATAAGGCATGCGTGACATAGGAGGGTGATCCATGGCCACGACGTCCCGATCCGCCTACACGGCCCTTTGGTCGCAGCAAGCCGACTGGCAAGGCAGCTCGCGCATCTGGCAGAGCGCGCCCAGCCATCGAGGGTCCGTCTACCAGCATGCTCCCCGTCCTGGTTCGGAGGCTCCCCGCGCGCCCGAGACCAAGCAGGCGAAGGGGAGCGTCCTGGGCTTCGCGGGGGATGTCTTCGTCGGCGCGGGCGAGGCCCTCGCCGATACGCTCGTCGGAGTGGCCAACCTCGTCTTTCATCCGCTCAAAAGCCTTTCGCACCTGGCCATGGTGCCCGTCACGCTGCTGACGCGACCGGGGACCCTCGTGGCGGCGTTCACCGAGCCCTACAAGGAAGCCCTGAAGGAAGGGCGGACGGGCAAGGCCATCGGGCGCGGCCTCGCCGAGGTCGGCCTCCTGGTCTTTGGGCCGAAGCTGGTGAATGGCGTCGCGACGGTGGGAACAGGGACGGCCGTCGCCGGTCAGGTTGCCGTGCATGGCGTCAAGCTCGCTGAAGCCAGTGCGAAGGCCGCCCCGAAGGCCTCGAAACGGTAAGGTTCCGAGGTAACCAGCCTTTAAAACAAACGCTTGGGATAGAGCACCAGCTGGATGAAGTTGAACTCCAGGTGGTCGTAGGGGACGTCCTTGCCATTGACCTGCAGTCCCAGCGCCGGCGTGTAGCGCAAGTTGGTTCTCAGGATGAAGGGCACGCCGATATGCGGCCGGATGTCCCAGCCGAAGACCAAGTAGGGTGCCCAGCGTTCTCCCGAGGCCTGGGTGAGGGTGGCGCCATTCTGGTGTTCCGAGAAGCGCAAGGTCTCATGCCCGAGCCCCGCTCCCACGAAGGGAGTGAATCCCTGATAGTCCATGAAGAACTTGAAGCCTTCGAGGCCGATGGCCTGGCGGGAGTAGCGCTGCGTGAGGCCGTAGGCCAGCTGCTCCTGCTCGATCGGGCGGTAGTTCAAGACGAAGGCGGCATCCCAGTCTTGGACCTGGTAGCCGAGCGCGACTTCCGGCATGTTGACCGACGGCACATGCGGCCCGGCCTGCGGGCGGACGGTGTCGTTGTAGGGCGAGGGGGTGAGGGTGAAGGCGCTTGATGGCCCGACGGCGAGGAAGACGTCGTTGAGTTCGTGGCGCGCGAGCTTCTCGGCGTTTCGGGCCTCGATCGCGGGGCGCAGGGGCTCCTCGTGGATGGTGGTGTCGAAGAGGTATTTGTAGCCCAACCAGAGGGCGAACGGCGGCAGCGGGGCCTCCTGGGAGCCGGAAGGTAGCGGGGCGGTGACCGAGTTGAACGGTAGCCACTCGCCGCCGAGCTCCCAGAGTCCCCCGTGCGTGAGCCAGTTCAGGCCGAGCTTGAGGGGCAGGCGATGGACTCCGACCTCGGGGCCGGCCATGCCGTTGACCTGCGGGGTATAGGTGCCCGCGAGCCAGGAGAAGCCGACGAAGGGGGCGGGACGTCCGTAGTCGATCCGCCAGGGGAAGTAGCTGGCTCCGGTCTCGACGCCGCGGCGCCAGCGGCCGTCGGTGGCCGTCGGGGAGTTGAGGGAGGGGAGGCCGAACTTCACGTAGATGTCGGCGTGGCCCCAGAAGTGAACTCCTCCGATCGAGAGGCCGGGGGTGAGGCGACCGACGGAGTCGGCGAGGAGCTCGCCTCCGAGGTAGGTTTGGGCGAAGGAGTAGCGGGTTTCGCCGTGTTCGAGGTAGGGGAGGGCGTGGGCAGGCATGGCGAGCGTGGCGCTCAGAGCCGTGCAGGCCAAGGCGAGTCGCAGGGTCAAGGGAAGGGCCTTTCCAGGTGTCGAATGGGATGGGGCGAGGGGCTCCCTTTGAGGAGCCGCGTGGAGAGCCGGGATACGGAAGCCGGCTCCGAGGGATAGAATAGGGGCTACTAGGCGCTTTCGACAAGAGCCCTCGCCGCTTTCAAGTGGATCCGCAGCCGGCTCCCCGCTATGATGGGAGCAAAGGAGGGCGACGGATGAGGCGTCAACACGCAAGCCGAGGGCTCATCACCGGGTTACTGGCCGCGCTGCTGGTTTCCTGGGGGTCGGGCTCCGTGGCGGCCGAGGCGACGATGTCCGCGACCTCTAGCGATCGCCCGACCGTCATCAAGGGGATCGACGTGGTGGGCATCTCCGCCTCGCAGGTGGCCGAACTCCTGAGGCTCTTGGGTCTCAAGGAGGGAATGCAGGTTCCCTACGGGCAGCTCAAGGAGGCCATCGTGACGCCGGCGCAGCTCAAGCTCGAGGAGCTGGGGCGGTTTCGCCTCGTCTCGGTGCGCCCCACGACGTTCATCGGGGGGACGGAGGACGGCGCGACGTACCTGACGATCAACGTGGTCGATCGTGAGTCGCGCCTGGCGTCCAAGTCGATTCCAGGGGCGCCGCGGGCCTTACCCCCGGCCATCGACCGATTCTTCGCGGAGCGGGTCCGGGGGCTTGGCGCCTTCCGTGACACGCTCTTGCCAAGCGACCAGGATCGCATCGAGGCCTTGGCCGAGGATCACGCGTCGGCGCTCGCATCGGCGCTGGCGGATGCGGCTCAACCGGCGATCCGGGCGCGTGCGGCGCAGGCGATCGCCTTCCACCCCGATAGCCGCTGGGCCCGCCGGCAGCTCGAGAATTCGCTACTCGATCCCGATGCCGGAGTGCGCCGGGACGTCGCGCGGGCCTTGCTTCCCCTGGTGGAGCGTCAGATCGGGCGCGAGGCGATCGCCCTGGAGCCCTACCTCGGCTTGATGCGCTTCCCCGAGCCCGCCGATCGCATGAACGCCGCGATCCTGCTGATGCGGCTCTCGCGAGTTCCCGCGCATCGCGAAACGATCCTTCCCGAAGCGGGTGCCCCCTTGCTCGCCATGGCCAAGATGAAGCATCCCGGCGAGCGCACGCTCGCCCTCGAAGCCTTGCAAGTCCTCTCGCAGGCGCCGGCTCCTAAAACCTGGGATGCGTACCGCAGCTGGTGGGAAGAGACCACCAAGAAGCGCTTCGTCGATTAACTTTCCTGATTGGCCCGAGGCAAGACGAACTCGAAGGTCGTCCCCTCGCCCTCGGTGCTCTCTACCGAGATCCGCCCGTGATGGGCGTCGACTGCTTGCTTGACGATGGTCAGGCCCAGACCCGAGCCCCCTTGCAGCCGCGAACGGCCCCGGGTCACCCGGAAGAAGCGATCGAAGATATGCGGCAGGTCCTTGGCGGGGATGCCGATCCCCGTGTCCTCCACCCGGAAGACCACTCCATCGGAGTCTTCGGCCGCCCGCAAGCGAACCAGGCCGCCGGTCGGCGTGAACTTCACCGCGTTCGCCAGCAAGTTCACCAGGATCTGACGAAGCCTCACCTGATCGGCCTCCACCGATAGCGCCGGGGGAATCGTCAATTCGAGGCCGACGTCCCGCTGCTTGGCCTGCGGCACGACGGTCGCCACGGCCTCCTCGATCACCTTGCGGGCATCGATGGGAGCGAGCTTGAGCGTGTTGCGCCCCGATTCGATGGACGCCAGATCCAGGAGGTCGTTCACCAGGACATGCAGGCGCTCGAGCTCTCGGTAGACGTCATCGAGGAAGCTCTGGCGCAGCTCCGGATCGTCCTGAGCCCCGTCCAGCAAGCTCTCCACCAGGACCTTGAGCGACGCGACCGGAGTCCTCAGCTCATGCGAGGCATTGGAGATGAACTCGCTCTTGAGGCGATCCGCCTGCACTTCGGCGGTCATGTCGTGGCAGATGATCAGGTGGCCGATCTGCTTGCGTTCGGCATTATAAAGGGGGCTGGAGTAGCGCTTGAGGTACTGGCGCGGGTTCACCAGCTCGACGATATCGGTCCGCGGCGACTCCGGGTTGGAGCGCATGGCCTCCTCGATGATGCCAGCCTGATCGGGCTGCGCCCAGCGGCCCTGAAAGCGGACCCAGGGGTCCAGGGAGGCCGTGCCGGGATCGTGGGTCTGGGCCATGGCCTTGAGGGCGGGGTTGATGAAGACCGGCCGCAGGTCGAGATCCACGATCACCAGGCCCTCGGTCATCGAGTTGATGACGTTCTCGAGTTCGGCCTTCTCGAGGATCAGGCTCTCGACGTCGAGCGCGCGGTAATGCTTGAGCTCCTCGGCGATCTGCGTGATGCCGCGCAAGAGTGGGCCTGCTTCCTTGGCGACCGGGGCCTGAGGAAGCTCGAGCTGACCCTCGGTAAGCAGGTCGATCGTGCGGTGAAGCCACGAATAAGGCCCCCAGAGGCCTCCTCCCAGCACGTAGGTGATGGTCGAGGTGGCCAGGGTGGCGCCTCCCCAGGCGCAGAGCACCTGCGGCCAGGCGCCTGGAGGCAGGAGGCCCATCATGCCGAGGCTGACGAGCAACATGCCGGAGACCACCGCGAAGAGGGCGGTGACTCCCAGGGTAATCGAACGAGGAGGCTGCCCCTTGAGGGGCAGCCTCGACAGTGATCCGCGGGCCATCATCGGGCCTTTATGGGGCACGCTCAGCCGCTAGGAGCGGGAGCCGGCGGCAGTGGTACGGCGCTCGAAGCGGTAGCCCACGCCACGAACGGTCTGGATCCGCATCGGGTTGTTGGGATCCTTCTCGATCTTCTCGCGCAGCCAGTGGATGTGGACGTCCACGGTGCGGCCTTCGCCGGTGAAATCGTAGCCCCAGACCTGCTCGATCAGGAACTCGCGGGAAAGCACCTTGTTGGCGTTGAGGGCCATGAGCTTGAGGAGCTCGTACTCCTTGAGCGTGAGGTTGAGCACCTTGGAAGCGATCGTGACCTCGTGGCGGGCGGTGTCGATGACCAGGTCGCCGATCTCGATGCGATCGGGCGTGGCCGCCTTCACCTCCTGGTAACGGGATACCAGGCGCAGGAGGGCCTTGATGCGGGCCAAGAGCTCGCGCAGGCTGAAGGGCTTGGTGACGTACTCGTCGGCGCCGATCTCCAGACCCACCACCTTGTCGATCTCCTCACCCTTGGCGGTGAGCATGATGATCGGGATGGGCATTTCGGAGCGAATCTGGCGACAAACCTCGTAGCCGTCCAGCGAAGGCAGCATGATGTCGAGGATGACGAGGTTCGGCTTCTCGCGGCGGCAGACCTCGAGGGCTTGCTGCCCGTCAGCCGCGGTGACGACCTGATAGCCTTCCTTCTCCAGTGAGTACTGGATGGATTTCACGATGGAGGGCTCGTCGTCGACAACCAGGATCTTGGATGACATGGGCCTGTCTTCTCCTTCGCCGGGGGCGAAACATCGCGCGATACCAGGTTCCCCACCTGAGGCCCCAACGGCCCGGTCGCCGTTTCCAACCCAGGGGATCCCGAGCAAGCGCACCCACCAAAACCCATCGGATGCCGTGCATGCCGCTTTGCGGCAAAAAGGCAGGATTTCGCCAGGTGCTCTAAACCAATGCTAGGCCGATTATACCCCCGTCTGTTAAAGGCTTAACAGAAAATCAAAAGAGCGGATTTCATATCTCTTAACCCCTTGCTCAGTTAAGCGATCAAGGGGGCGGGTATGTAGGTTTCACCGCTATTACAGCTTCATTACAGCCGGCAGTTCCGCTCCCTGACTCGTTTTGCAGGAGGATCGATGGTGTCTGTCCGCGTCTGGTCTACGTTTGTCGCCGCTTGCCTGGCTATCGGGGCCCTGCCGGCCCTAGCGGCCAACCACCCGGATCGGGAGTGGCTGGTCCTTGAGACCCCGAACTTCCTCGTCCATTACTACCAGGGTGAAGCGAAGACCGCGCACCGGATCGCCCAGAGCGCCGAGGGCATCCTCCCCAAGCTCACGGAGGACTTCGGAGTCACGCCGAAGAAGAAGATCCCCATCATCATCGACCGCGACGCCTTCTTCAACGGGACGGCCGAGCCCCTCAAGGACCGCGTCACCCTCGATCCGGTGCTGGCCACGAGCTCGGTCATCGGGACCGACCGCTTCGTCGCTCACGAGCTCGCGCACGTCATCTCCTTCCTCGCCCTGGATCGCGAGTCCATGCTCTCCAAGCTGAGCAACCTCTCCAGCTTCCCGACCTGGTTCCTCGAAGGCATCGCGCAGTACGCCGGCGAGTACTGGTACTCCTCCAACGACCGCATGCTCCGCCTTCACGCGCTTTCAGACACCATGCTCAGCCATACCGAGCGAACGAACTTTCCCTTGCTCGGGGGCGTCACGGGAGCGGCCGGCTACAACGAAGGCTACTCGTTGACCAAGTACATCTTCGACACGCACGGCCATGACAAGATCAAGGAGCTCTTCGCACTCGTGCGCGAAGGCAAGGAGCCCAGCTTCGAGCGAGCGCTCGCGGTGGTCACCGGCAAGCCCTACGCTCATATCCTGGCGGATTGGCGCAAGGAAACCGAAGACACCTATCGCAAGCAGACCGCGGGCATGGAGGCCCACCTGAAGGACTCCGTTCCCTTGCTGCCTCCCGAGCGCCAGGAGATCAACTTGGGCGCGAAGTTCTCGCCGGACGGCAAGCGCCTGGCCTTCCTGACGTCACGCGAACAAGACGCCTACATGATGCTCCGCGGGCACGTCATGGGCTTCCTCAGCCTGGCGATCGCCAACCCCGACGGCACCGACATCACCGAGCTGCCGGTCGCCAAGGGCCGCGTCCAGAGTTTCGATTGGGCCCCCGACGGCAAGCGCATCGTCTACTCGGCGGTGACCCTCGACGCCGGCACCCCCACCTTCGCTCTCTTCCTCTACGATCTGGAGACCAAGAAAGCCAAGCAGCTCACCAAGGGCTCCGTCGCCCGCGATCCCGCCTGGCGCCCCGGCACCGAGCAGATCGCCTACACCTCCCTGGTGGATGGCAAGATGACGCTATCGCTCTACGACCTCAAGCTCAAGACCCACCGCGACATCCCCGGCGAAGGCCTGGGAGAGCGCATGGTTCAGCACCTCGCATGGGCCCCCGACGGTCGCGAGCTGATCGGCTCGATCTACCACGTCGGCGAAGGCGGCAAGATCGGCGCGATCTCCCCCTGGACCGGCGAGGTGCGCATGCTCACCCAGGGCAAACCAGAAGACACGGATTCCCACCCGGTTTTCGCTCCCGACGGCAAGGAGATTCTCTTCACCTCCAACCGCGACGGCATGGAGAACCTGTACCGGCTCTCGCTGAACCGGATGCGCCTGAGCCAGCTCTCCCAGGTCTACGCCGGAGTCGAGCAACCCGCCTACACGCCGGACGGCCAGCTTCTCTACACCGCTTACCGCTCGCTAGGCTCGGAAATCCGCAAGGCGCCGCTCTTGACCGACGGCAGCCAGGTGGTCGCCTCGGTTCCGCTTCCCACGGCCCGCAACTCCGCGACCTCGGTCATCCCCGACTCCTGGAAGCTCTCGACCTACGAGCCCACCATGACCAACGACGTGATCCTCCCCCAGATGACCACCGATGAGCTTGGCCAGCAGTTCGGCGTCATGTCGATCTTCTCGGATATCCTCAACAAGCAGAGTCTCGGCCTCGACGTCCGCTACGGGATCATGAGCCAGCGCTTCTCGTACTCGGCGCAGTACCTCAACCGGATGCAGGACTTCACTTGGGGCACCATGATCTACGACGCCCCTGTGGTCGGGATGGCCACGACCGTCAACCCGAACGACCTCTACGGCTCGCTCTACTGGTCCCGCGAGCGCGGCGCCAGCCTCATGGCCATGAACCAGTTCGGCTCCCAGCGCTACAGCCTCGGCCTCAACCTCGGTCACCTCTCGGCGCTCTCGAACCCCATGGGCGGCGAAACCCTCGGCGTCCGCCAAGGCAAGAACTACACCCTGGGCGTCGGCTGGGCGGACAGCCAGGTCAAGTCCACTTCCGACATGGACCTCAACCCCAGCTCCGGCTACGCGCTCGCCGCCTCGTACGTCACCTCGCACCGCGCCTGGGGCTCCGACTTCACCTACCAGCAACTGGCCCTGGGCGGCTCGAATTTCATGCCGGTGATCCCCCGCTGGCGCCACAACCTCGCCTTCAACTGGCGCGTCAGCCTCAACCACGGTGACGCCGTCCCCTTGATGCTGGGCGGAGTCTCCGGCGGGGGCCCCATCACCCCGCTTCGCGGCTATAACGTGGGCTCGTTCACGGGCGATCGCCTCGCCTACGCCGGCCTCGAATACACCGCCCCCATCCGTAGCGGCATCGATCTCCAGCTCGGGCCCGTCTACCTCGACAAGGTCTACGGCACGGCCTTCGTCGAGGCGGGGGACGCCTGGAGCGCCACCCAGGGAAATATGCGGCCTGCCGGCACGACCGGCGCCGAGCTGCGGGTCCGCACCTCGTTCTTGGGCAAGCAGATCGTGATCTTCCGCTTCGGCCTGGCGCATCGCCTCACGCCGGACGGTGACCTGAAGTTCTACATGTCCTTCTAAAGAACCACTGAAAGGGGGCCGAACGGCCCCCTTTCCTCCTTTCTCCGTCAACCTTTCCTAAAGCTTGACCAATTGTTAACCGTGAGCGCCGCCCGCGAGGCCGATATGACTCCCAGCGCCCAGGGCGCGAAGTCGTCTTTTGCTCCCAACGGGGAGCACGCTCGAAACTTCCAGGAGGTCGCATCGATGGCCCAGGTCATTCCAGGCATGCAGATGAACCCGTACACGGCGATGACCCCGTATGCGCAAGCGCCGTCCGCCCCTCATGCATGGCCGATGCCTGTCTCGAGCGTCCCCTTGCCCCCCGTCATTCCCGCCGTCCCGGTCGTTCAAGCGCCGCCCGTGACGCTGCCGCCCCAGACCAGCCCGTCGAGCGGCTATCAAGCCACGCTCGACCAGCTTCGCCTGATGAGCCAAGAGGTCGCCCCGGCGCCTGTCTCGCCCCCTCAGGCTGAGCAAGCGCCTCAAGCACTGGAAGGGCTCTTCAAGCAGCTCGACAAACTGGTGGATCGCTTGCTGTCGCCTGCGCCCCAGCAACCAACCAAGCCGGAAGCGAAGCCCGAGGCCAAGCCCAAGCCTGAGCCCAAGCCTGAGCCCAAGCCTGAGCCCAAGCCTGAAGCCAAGCCCGAGCCGAAGCCCGAAAGCAAGCCCAAAACGCAGCCCAAGGCGGAAACCAAGCCCAAGACGCAACCCAAGGCCGAGCCCAAGCCTCAACCGAAGCCCGCCACGCATACCGTGAAGCGAGGCGATACGCTTTCCGGGATTGCCCGGGCCACCTTGGGAGACAGCGCGCGCTGGCGCGAGATCTACGATCTCAACAAGGGCGCCATCGGCTCCAACCCGAACGTGCTTCAAGCCGGCATGGTCTTGACGCTTCCCGGCGGCGCAAAGCCCGCGGCGAGCGCGAAGCCGGCCCCGGCAGGAAAACTACCCGTGATGAACCAGGACAACTTCATCTCGCAGTACAAGAGCGCCTCGAACACCAACGAGGACGCGCCCCGCAACGGCAACTGCGGGCCGACCAGCCTCACGATGATCGCGGAGGCCTTCGGCAAGATCAACGTGACACCTGCCTCGGCCAACAAGGCGATCGAGGAGACGCGGCGCCGCATGGGGGCGGGCACGACCCAATCGAGCGAGTACAACGGCACCTCCTACGCGCAACTGCAGCAGGGCGCCAAGAGCTACGGCCTTTCCAGCAAGGTGCTCTACGGCTCGACCTCCGAGATCCAGAAGGAGCTTAAGGCGGGCCGCCTCGTGATTGCCCACGTGAGGCCTGACTACTTGTTCCCGGGGACGACTTCGGGCCATTACGCCGTGGTCACGAAGATCGCGGACGGCAAGGTCTACATGCACGATCCGGCCAACTCGAAGGGCCCGATGGTGGTTTCGGAAGCCACCTTCAAGAAGGCGCAAAAGGGTCGAGGCACCTGGGGCTTGGTCTCCGTCGGACGCTAGCGCCCGACCTCAATCTCCTTCAGCCCTTTCGCCTTGTGCCGGTGCCAGGGGTCCGGTATACTCGGAAGGATTTCACAAGCCGTCGACGGAGGTCGCGATCACGTGTCCAAGCCACTTGCGGGGATCCCCGCGTTCTTTGCCATCGCTCTAGCCGCCTTTGGGCTCGATCAGGCCTTCAAATACTGGGTGGTCAGCAACATGGGGCTCTACGAGTCGATCCCGCTGATCCCGAACCTCTTCGCCCTGACCTACGTTCGCAACATCGGAGCCGCCTTCAGCGCCTTCGCGGGGCATGTCGGCCCGCTCGCCCTGATCGCCGCCACCGTCTCGGTCGCGATCGTCGTCTACATGGTTCGCCTCAAGGAGCGCACGGCCCTCCACATCGCCAGCCTCGGCCTCCTCTTGGGCGGCACGGTCGGCAACCTCGCCGATCGCCTCCGCCTGGGCTACGTGGTCGACATGTTCGACCTCCAGTGGAACGGCCAGAACATCTTCCCGATCTTCAACATCGCGGACATCGCCATCGACGTCGGGGTGGGCCTCTTGCTGCTCCTCTTCTACCTGGAGTCTAGAAGGGAACGCCTTGCCGCCAAGCAGCAACAGCAGCAGGATCAATCCACGAGCGCTTAATCGCCTCACGCTCGACGACCTCGACCCGACCCTCTCCGCGCTCGATCTCGCCCCACGCCTCCTCGGCTGCTTGATCGCGCGCCAGGACGCCGGCGGCATCCGGCCCGGCGACCTCCGCCTCGGCCGCATCGTCGAAACCGAAGCCTACCTGCCTGACGACCCCGCCTCGCACAGCTTCAAGGGCCTCAAACCCCGCTGCCGGAGCATGTTCGGTCGCGCGGGTCTCGCCTACGTCTACAAGATCTACGGCATTCACCACTGCCTCAACGTCGTCACCGGGCCCGAAGGTCGCGGAGAAGCCGTCCTGATCCGCGCCCTCGAACCTCTCGACGGCTTGCCCCTCATGCAAGAAGCCCGAGGCACCGAGAAATCCCTCACCAACGGCCCCGGCCGACTCTGTCAGGCCTTGTCCATCGACGGGTCGTTCGATGGCGAAGACTTGCTCCTCAGCGATCGCCTCTTTATCATGAGAGGTGACCCGCCCCGCGAGCGAATCGTCGCCAGCCCTCGGATCGGCATCACCCAGGCCGCCGACCTCCCCTGGCGCTTCACCCTGGAGGGGAACCCCCACGTCTCGCGCCGCTAACCGGAACCCCGCGTTCCGGCGCTAGGCGCACCGGAAGAAGGCAACCCGGAAAGGCCCCCATCCCCTCGATGAACACCGCCTCCCTGATCTCCAAGCTCCATCAGGCCCTCGTCGCCGAAGCCCGCCGCTCCTACCCCAACGTGCAGGGACAGCGCGCCCGCTTCTCCGAGTTCGCCTTCGAACAGCTCGGACTCGTCTCCGACACCCTCCCCCACGCCCCCGACCTCCAGAACCGCATCTCCGACTTCCGCCGCAAACTCAAACGCTACGACGATCTCACCCCCATCGAACGTTCCATGGTCGTCGACGGCCTCCTGGGTGCCCTCAGCCAGTTCACCAAGGCCCAGTTCGCACAAACCACCCCCGGCCCCGCAAGTAGTCCCTCTCGCTCCACGGCAGGTGCGCCCTCGCCCGCCAGTGCCCCCGCTCGCGCTGCCGCCTCCCCGCGTCCCGCATCCGCTTCCGCCTCGGCTCCCCTCGACCAGTCCATCCAGTACGTCAAGGGCATCGGCCCCCGGCTCGCCGAACTCCTGGGCAAGATCGGCATCCTCACCATCTGGGACCTGCTTTACTACTTCCCTCGCACCCACCTGGACTACAAGACGCGAACGCGCATTCGCGACCTCGAAGCCGGCCAGCGCGTGACCATCTGGGGAAGCGTCCAGCGCGTCGAGGCCTTCCACCCACCCAGCCGACCGAACATGTGCATCATGACCGTCCAGATCACGGACGGCACGGGCCGCGTCAGCGCCCGCTGGTTCCAAGGCAAGACCACCCGAGCCCAGATCGAGCTCTTCAAGAAGCGCTACCCCGTCGGCGCCCAGATCCTGGTCTCCGGCGAAGCCAAGTTCGACGACTTCTCCGGCCGCGTCGCCTTCGATCGCCCCGATGTCGAGGTACTCGGAGGCACGGGCGAAGCCGAGGGCGAATCGATTCACGTCGGACGCATCGTCCCGGTCTACCCGCTCACCGAAGGCCTCCACCTCAAGGCCCTCCGCAAGGCCATGCACGCCGCCGTCGAGGCCTTCGGCCACCAGATCCCCGATCCGGTCCCCGTCTCGCTACTCTCGCGCCACGGCCTGATCGATCGCCGGACCGCCATCCGGCACCTGCACTTCCCCGAGACCACGGAAGCCCGCGACGCCGCCCGCAGCCGCCTGGTCTTCGACGAACTGCTCATGCTGCAACTGGGCCTCGCCTACCGGCGCGCCCAGGTCGCCAAGCAACAGCAAGCCATTCAGCTGCCGTCACACGGGCAACTGGTCAGCAAACTGCTTGAGGTCTTGCCCTTCGAGCTCACCAACGCCCAGAAACGCGTCTTCGACGAAGTCCGCCACGACTTAGCATCGCCCGAAGCCATGAACCGGCTCGTCCAGGGCGACGTCGGCTCCGGCAAGACCGTGGTCGCCCTCTTGACGCTCCTGGTCGCGGTCGAGAACGGCTACCAGGGCGCCCTCATGGCCCCTACCGAGATCCTCGCCGAGCAGCATTTCCGCAAGTTCCAGGAATGGCTCGAGCCCATGGGCATTCCCTGCGCCCTCCTGCTGGGACGACAAGGCAAGCGCGAGCGCGGCCAGTACCTTCAGGCCCTGAAGTCCGGCTACACCCCGATCGTGGTGGGCACGCACGCCTTAATCCAAGAAGGCGTCGAGTTCCAGCGCCTGGGCCTCGTCGTGATCGACGAACAGCACCGCTTTGGCGTGAGGCAGCGCGCTCTGTTGCGCGCCAAGGGCCTGCATCCCGAGGTGCTGACCATGACCGCCACCCCGATCCCCCGGACCCTGGCCTTGACCATGCACGGGGATCTGGACGTCTCGGTGATCGACGAGCTGCCGCCCGGCCGCAAGCCCATCCAGACCTCCTGGGTCCAGGGCAAGGGACGCAAGGACGCCTACGAGCTGGTCCGCCACGAGCTGGGCAAGGGCCGGCAGGCCTACGTCGTCTTCCCCTTGATCGAGGAAGGCGACCCCGAGGAAGGTAAGCAGGCACTTCGAGCCGCCACCGAGGAAGCCGAACGGCTCCAGACCAAGGTCTTCCCCGAGTACAAGGTCGGCCTGCTTCACGGCAAGATGCCCGCCATCGAAAAGGATGCGGTGATCACGGCCTTCCGCAACCGCGAGCTGGACATCCTGGTCGCCACCACGGTCGTCGAGGTCGGCGTCGACGTCCCCAACGCCTCGGTGATGATCATCGAGAACGCCGAGCGCTTCGGCCTCTCGCAGCTTCACCAGCTTCGTGGTCGGGTCGGCCGAGGCGCGGAGCAGTCCTACTGCGTCCTGGTCACCGATTCGCGCTCCGACCAGACCCGCGCCCGCATGGAGGTCATGGTGGCGACCAACGACGGCTTCGTGATCGCCGAGCAAGACCTCAAACTCCGCGGCCCTGGCGAGTTCCTGGGCACCCGCCAGAGCGGCATGCCCGATCTCGTGCTCGCGGACCTGGTCGAGGACACGGAGATGCTGGAGAAAGCGCGCGTCGCCGCCTTTGAGATCGTCTCAGCGGATCCCGAGCTTTCGCGCCACCCCGGCCTCAAGGCCGACATGCTGCGCCACTTCCGCAGCAACCTAGGCTTCCTCGGCATCGGCTAAACTTCCTTTAGTTGTCCCCCCTTAACGGGGGGACGGCCGGCGCAGCCGGCAGGGGGGCGCCTGCGGCTAAACCGCTAGTAATACTGCTCCCAGGTTCCTTAACCCATAGCAATCGATGAGGACAAAACCATGAAGGTCGTCGCAGGCACGCATCGAGGCCGCAACCTCAAGACCCTCGCCGGAGAGGCCACCCGCCCCAGCTCGGGGCTGGTCCGCGGCGCCATCTTCAACATCGTCGGGCCGCGAATCCACGGCATGCGCGTGCTCGACCTCTACGCCGGCTCGGGAGCGCTCGGCATCGAGGCCCTTTCCCGGGGCGCGGAGTCGGCGGTCCTCGTCGAAAACGCCTCGGCGGCGCTGGGGGTCATCCGACAGAACCTCGATACCCTCAAGCTCCAGGCCAAGGTCGTCGCGAGCGCGGTCCTTCCCGCCTTGACGCGCATGGAGGGAACCTTCGACCTGATTCTGGCCGATCCTCCGTACGCGATCGCCGCCCAGGAGCTTCCCCAGGTGATGGAAACCGTCCTCGAGCGCGGCCTGCTCGCCGAGGGCGGGCTGATCATCCTCGAACACCGCCGGGGCGAGGCCCTTCCCGAGACCGTCGGAAGCCTCCTCCTGAAGCGCCGCTACCCGTATTCCGATACCGAAGTCTCCGTCTACGAACTCCCCTTTGCCTAGGCCTCCACATTTCGTTACAGTGAGCCCAAGGCAACCTTGACCCACCCAGGCGGGCAAGGTAGAGTTTACCTAGGCACGACCTAGGAATTAGGAGGAGTTAACATGGCCACCAAAGTCGGCATTAACGGGTTCGGGCGCATCGGTCGTCAGGTCCTGCGCATCGGCCTTAAGAACAAAGACCTCGAGTTCGTCGGGATCAACGACCTGACCGACGCCAAGACCCTCGCTCACCTCTTCAAGTACGATTCCGTCCATGGAATCTACGAGGGCACCGTTGAAGCCGCCGAGGGAGCCATCATCGTCGACGGCCGCCGGATCCCCATCTCGGCGGAGAAGGACCCCAAGCAGATCCCCTGGAAGAACTGGGGCGCCGAGCTCGTCATCGAGTCGACCGGCCGCTTCACCGACGCCGACAAGGCCAAGGCCCACATCGAGGCCGGCGCCAAGAAGGTCATCATCTCGGCTCCGGCCAAGGGTGAGGACATCACGATCGTCATGGGCGTCAACGACGACAAGTACGATCCCTCCAAGCACCACATCGTCTCGAACGCGTCCTGCACCACCAACTGCCTGGCCCCGGTCGCCAAGGTCCTTCACGACAAGTTCGGGATCGTCAACGGCCTCATGACCACGGTCCACGCCTACACCAACGACCAGAGCATCCTCGACCTTCCCCACAAGGACCTGCGTCGCGCCCGCGCTGCGGCCATGAGCATCATCCCGACCACCACGGGCGCCGCCAAGGCGATCTCGCTGGTCATGCCCGAGCTCAAGGGCAAGCTTAACGGCATGGCGATGCGCGTTCCCACCCCCGACGTCTCGGTGGTGGACCTCGTCTGCACCGTCGAGAAGGACATCACGGCCGAGGGCCTCAACGACGCCCTCAAGGAAGCCGCGATGAACGGCATGAAGGGCGTCCTCCAGTACAACGACGAGCAACTCGTTTCGGTGGACTTCACCGGCAACCCGCACTCCTCGATCGTTGACGCCGACCTCACCATGGTCATCGGCGAGAAGCTGGTCAAGGTCGTGGCCTGGTACGACAACGAGTGGGGCTACTCGAACCGCGTGGTGGATCTCGCCGCGATGGTCGGCTCGAAGCTCGCCGCCGGCGTCCGCTAGACCGGCCCGCCGCAAAGCCTTGCATCCTTGCCGCCTCGCGCGGCAAGGATGCAGCTTCATCACGCCATTGACCGCGCCCCTCGCAATTCATAGGAGGCCCTGATGCCCGCTACTGCGCTGAGCAAGCGGAGCATTGAAGATCTGAGCCAGAACGAGCTTTCCGGTAAACGGGTGCTCGTCCGGGCAGACTTCAACGTCCCGCTATCGGATGGCCGGATCACGGACGATACCCGCATCCGCGCCACCCTCCCCACCCTTCGCTACTTGCTCGACCGCCAGGCCAAGGTGATCCTCACCTCGCACCTCGGCCGCCCCAAGGGCAAGACTCCCGAACTCACCCTGGCTCCTGTCGCCAAGCGCCTCTCCGAGCTTCTCGGCCGCGAGGTCAAGCTCGCTCCCGACGTCGTCGGTGACGAGGTCAAGGCCCTGGTCCATGGCATGCAGCCCGGCGACGTCGTGCTGCTCGAGAACGTGCGCTGGTACCCCGAGGAAGAAAAGAACTCCCCCGAGTTCGCCAAGCAACTGGCCGAGCTTGCCGAGGTCTACGTCAACGACGCCTTCGGCACGGCTCACCGCGCCCATGCCTCGACGGCCGGCGTCGCGGCTTACCTTCCCGCCGTCGCTGGCTTCCTGATGTACAAGGAAATCGACGTCATGGGCAAGGCCCTCGAGGCTCCCGAGCGCCCCTTCGTGGCCATCATCGGCGGCTCCAAGGTCTCGTCCAAGATCGGCGTCCTGCAGAACCTCCTCAACAAGGTCGATCGCCTCGTCATCGGCGGCGGCATGATCTTCACTTTCCTCAAGGCCCAGGGCCTCGAGGTCGGCAAGAGCCTGGTCGAGGACGACAAGCTGGACCTGGCCCGCGAGCTGATGAAGCAAGCCAAGGAAAAGGGCGTCGACTTCGTCCTGCCGGATGACCTGCTGGTCGCCAAGAGCATCACGTCGGAAATTGCCGAGGACACGGTCGACACCGCGTCCATCCCACCCGACCTGATGGGCGTTGACGTCGGTCCGCTGACCATCGACCGCCTCAAGCAGGTCCTGGGTGATGCCAAGACCGTGATCTGGAACGGCCCCATGGGCGTGTTCGAGAACCCGGCCTTCGCCGAGGGCACCCGCGCGGTCGCCCAGATTCTCGCGGATCGCACCGAGCACGGCGCGGTCACCATCGTCGGAGGTGGGGACTCGGTCGCTGCCGTCGAGTCCATGGGCCTCGCCGAGAAGTTCACCCACGTCTCCACCGGAGGCGGCGCGAGCCTCGAGTTCCTCGAGGGTCTGGAATTGCCGGGCGTCGCCGCCCTGAGCGCGAAGTAAGGAAACGGATCTGCCCATGAATACGCGCAAGCCGGTCATCGCCGGCAACTGGAAAATGTACAAGACGCTCGCGGAAGCTCAGGCCTTCGCGGAGGCCTTCCCGGCCGACGCGAAGCTCTCGAAGGATCCCGAGGTCGTGATCTGTCCTCCCTTCACCGTGCTGCACACGCTGGCCGAGGCCTTCAAGGGCACGGCGGTGCATGTGGGCGGCCAGGACGTCTACTGGCAAGACGAGGGAGCGTACACGGGCGAAGTCTCGCCGGTCATGCTCAAGGATGCCGGGGCCTCGCACGTGATCGTCGGTCACTCGGAGCGCCGTCAGTACTTCGGTGAGTCGGACGGCTCGGTCAACCGCAAGGTCCAGGCGGCCCTGCAGTGGCAGCTCACCCCGATCATCTGCGTGGGCGAGAAGCTCGAAGAGCGCGAGGCCGGTCTCACGGACAACGTGGTGATCGTCCAGGTTCAGCGCTCGCTCCTCAACGTGGCCCCCGAGCTGGTCGCAGGCGTCATGTTCGCCTACGAGCCGGTCTGGGCGATCGGCACGGGCAAGACCTGCGCATCCGACGAGGCCAACCGGGTCTGCGGCCTGATCCGCGAGACCATTGCCAAGATGACCTCAAAGGAAGTCGCCGATCAGGTTCGCGTGCTCTACGGCGGCTCGGTCAAGCCCGAGACGATCGCCGAGCAGATGGCCCAGCCCGAAATCGACGGAGCCCTGGTGGGTGGCGCCAGCCTCGACCCGGCGAGCTTCGCCAAGATCGTGGGCTTCCGGACCGCCGCGGCGCGCTAGTTCGTTGACGCGTCCCCGCGCGGGACGATGCGACTGGAAATAGGGCCGGACGGCGCTTGAATTAGCGCTTCCGGCCCGTTACGTTAGGAACCTATGAAAAACAAACCTTTGGCCCTGATCGTCCTCGACGGCTGGGGCATCAACCCGGATCCGAAAGGCAACGCGATCGCCATGGCCCGCAAGCCGAACTGGGATCGCTTCATGGCGCAGTACCCCTGGGCGCCCATCCCGACCTCCGGCGAGTCGGTCGGGCTTCCTCCCGGTCAGATGGGGAACTCCGAGGTTGGCCATACCAACATGGGAGCCGGCCGGGTGGTCTACCAGGACCTGACCCGGATCACCAAGTCGATCTTCGATGGCGACTTCTACACCAACCCCACCTTCATGGCGGCCATCCAGCACGTCAAGCGAACCGGCGGGCACCTGCACATCATGGGCCTGACCTCCGACGGCGGCGTCCACAGCTCGCTGGAGCACCTCTGGGCCCTCCTCGAACTGGCCCAGCGCCAGGGTCTCGGCCCGGTCTACGTCCATTGCTTCACCGACGGACGGGATACGGCTCCCAACTCGGGGCTCGGCTTCGTCACGCAAGTCGAAGAGCAGCTTCAGACCCGCAGCCTGGGGCACGTGGCCTCGGTGGTCGGGCGCTACTACGCCATGGACCGCGACAACCGCTGGGAGCGCGTCGAAAAGGCCTACCGGGTCATGGTCGACGGCAAGGCCGAGTTCAAGGCCTCCAACGGCGTCGACGCGGTGAAGCAAGCATACGACCGCGGGGAGACCGACGAGTTCATCAAGGCCACCTTGATCGACCCCGAGGGCACGATCAAATCCGGGGACGCTTTGATCTTCTTCAACTTCCGGCCCGACCGGGCGCGCGAGATCACGCGGGCGATCGCCCTCGACTCCTTCGACGCCTTCGAGCGCCCCAACCACCCCAAGGACCTCTTCTTCGTCTGCATGACGCAGTACGACGAAAGCTTCGGCCTGCCGCTCGCCTATTCGCCCCAGTCCCTGGACCGCATCCTCAGCCCCGTGCTCGCGGACGCCGGCCTACGGCAGCTGCGCACTGCCGAGACCGAGAAGTACGCCCACGTCACGTTCTTCTTCAACGGCGGGGTCGAGAAGGCCTTTCCCGGCGAAGAGCGCGTACTGATCCCCAGCCCCAAGGTCGCGACCTACGACCTCAAGCCCGAGATGAGCGCGTTCGAGGTGGCCCACGTCGCCGAGGACTGGATCCGCAACAACCAGACCGACGTGATCATCATGAACTTCGCCAACGCCGACATGGTCGGCCATACCGGCGACTTCCAGGCCACCGTCAAGGCCATCGAGGCCCTCGACAAGTGCCTGGGCCAGGTGATCGGCGCGATCGAGCACGTGGGCGGCTCCGCCCTCATCACGGCCGATCACGGCAACGCCGAGATGATGCTCGACCCGATCACCGGCGGCATCCACACGGCCCATACCCTGAACCCCGTGCCGCTGATCATGGTCAACCACCCCGGCACGGTCCGCTCGGGCCTCCTGAGCGACATCGCCCCCACGATGCTCGATATCCTGGGAGTGCCTCAGCCCGCCGAGATGACGGGCCATTCGCTCCTGGTCCGCGACCCGCAAGGCTCGCGCTAGCCGGGCAAAAAAGCGCGAGGCCGGCACGGAAATCCGCGCCGGCCTCGTCGTCTTGAAGAACTAGTCCGCCAAGACCGCGCGGCGGCCCAGGGGCTGCGGCCCCTTGATGATCCGTAGCAAGGTCGCGATATCCTTGGCGTAAACGCAGGGAATATGAGAGGCCTCTTCGGGATCGAGGCAGGTCCGGTGGGCCAGGACCCCCTTGCGAACGCCCTTGGCCAGCAGCGTGCTCGGACGCGTGGGAAGCTGGTTCTCCGGATCGATGAAGGTGGCGCAATCCTGACAGATGGCCCGCTCGCAGAACGGGCAGGCCTCGTTGAGGTCCGGAGCCCCGCAGCGACACGCCGAATCCAGCTGCTTCGGCAGGAAGACGATGGTGGGCCTCAACATCGCTCGCTTCATGGGCTAGATTTCCTTTCACTCCTGGAAGCAATCATCGAGTGGAACGCTCCCCGATCGGCCGATCGGGGGTCTTAGCACCTCGTTATATCGCTTGCCTGCCAGGTGATGCTTCGGTCGATTCCACCAAAATCATCAGCCTGACTCTCCATTTTAACCCATCTTAACAAAGATACCTAGCCATGTTATCCGGAGCTTCACCTCAAAGCTTGCGTACGAGCCATCGGCCCGACCCGTCCTCTTCAGGAGATCGTTTGCCCGCCAAGCGGGGTATGATGGGCTGGGTCGGCAAGAAAGGAGACGGAACGCGTGAGTATCTCGGTATCCACCAACTCCGAGGCCACCATGGGCATCGTCAACGTCGCGATGACCCGCAAGACCATGGACATCGCGCTCGACATGAACGCCCAGTTGCTCCAGAGCCTGCCGCAGGCGCCGGGGCCCGCCCACCTGGGACAGAGCGTCGATCTCTTTGCCTGATCGGCCGAAAACGGGACGAATCAACTGACGACGCGCCAACCCTGAGGGCCGGCGCGTCGTTCGTTGCGAGGAATCAGCCTCAGCGGCCCGGGGGCGGGGTGGGCTGCACGGACGGCACGGGCTGACGCAGTTCGGCGGCGATCGCCCCCTGCACGTCCCGGATCATCCGCTCCGAGAGGTCATGAGCCGCCGACACGACGTTGGGGATCATCAGCGAAACGATGAAGATTCCCACCCCCGGCTTCACGGCCTGGACCATGTCCAGGATGTTCTGAACCGACGGCGCCGAGCGGTTGATCACGCCGAGCGCGAAGTCCACCAGGAACATCACGACCACGGCGGGCATGGCGACCTGCACGCAAATGAGCAGCAGCGAACCCGTCACGTTGAGGATCTGCCCCCAGAGGGCCGTGGTCATGGTGAAGCCGCCCAGGGGCACGAGTTCGAAGGACTGGAAGAAGGCCCCCAGCAGGAAGAGATGCCCACCGGCCAGGACGAAGACCGCGAGACCCAGGTAGTAGAACATCTGGCCTGTCGCCGTGGTATTGGTGCGCAGCATGGGGTTCATGGTGCTCATCATCGTGAGGCCGACGGCCTGCGCGACGTAGTCCCCCGCGCTCTGCAGGGCGTAGTGGACGATCGACGCCACGAATCCGAGCGTCATCCCCCAGAGCACCTCGGAAACCATCAAGAGCGCGAAGCCCAGGAAAGTGCTGGGCAGGGCCGGCGCATGGCTCATGGTCGTGAAGTAGACCAGGGCCAGCGAGAAGGCCAGGCCGACGCGGATCATGCCGGGCACGACCCGCGAGCCGATCACCGGCGCCTGGAAGGTCAACCCGACGCAGCGCCCGAAGATCAAGAGGAAGGTCGGAGCGGCGATGCCCAGCCATTCCAGGACCCCGTTCATCCTATCTCCCCAGCATGTCCGGGATGCCGAGCCAGAGGTTGGACATGTAGCCGACGACCGTGCTCAAGAGCCAGGGCCCCAGCGCGATGATGACCCCGAAGACCAGGAGGGTCTTCGGCACGAACGTGAGGGTCTGCTCCTGGATCGAGGTGATCGTCTGCAAGAGCGCGATCACGAAGCCCACCGCCATGGCGGTGATCAGGATCGGCCCCGAGCAGATCAGCACCAGGAAGATGGCCTGGGTCGCGACGTTGATGACGACGGCGTCTGACATTTACTTGAAGCTCTGGACGACGGCCTGGAGGATGAGGTGCCACCCGTTGGCCAGCGAGAAGATCAGGATCTTGAAGGCGGTCGAGATCATCTGCGGCGGGAGCATGCTCATACCCAGGGCCATGAGGACGTTGGCGACGACCAGGTCGATCACCAGGAACGGGACGTAGATGATGAAGCCGATCTTGAAGGCCGTGGCCAGCTCGCTCACCATGAACGCCGGGATGATGACGTGAATCGGCACGTCGTTGGGGGTCTGGGGGGCGGGCGTCCGCGAGAGCTTCACGAAGAAGCCCAGCTCGTTGGGGTTCACCTGCCGCAGCATGAACTCGCGCAAGGGCATCTGGGCCCGGTCGAACATCACCTGCTGGTTGATCTGCTTGTTCATGTACGGCTGAAGGGCCGTCTTGTCGATGGTTTCCCAAACCGGAGCCATGGTGAACATCGTCAGGAAGAGCGCGATCCCCAAGAGCACCGGGTTCGGCGGAATGCTCTGGGTGCCCAGGGCCTGGCGCAGGAAGCCGAGGACGATGATGGTCCGCATGAAGGACGTGGTCATGATGACCAGGAAGGGCAGGATGCTCAGGCCCGCGAGCAGGAAGATCAGCATGACCGGTGTGGCCATGCCGGGAGTGTCCAGCGGCGCGCGCAGGTCCCAGTTCATGAGCGGGTTGGCGGGCAGCGGCGTTTGGGCGTAGGCCATGGGAGCCACGAAGAGCGCCGTGAACAAGGCAACGGCAAGCCCAAGGCCTATCTGCCGGAACAAGCGGTTCAGGTTGAAGCGCGGCGGCACATGGGGCTCGGAGTCCTGCACCAGCTTGCCGAAATCTCCGCCCGACTCGGTTGCCGGCAAGTCCTCGGGGTTCAGCTCGGCGAGCGTGTTGAACTCGGACTCTCCCATGCCCACCAGCCAGCGGCGCTCGCCGACGCCCACGATCATGAGCGAGCGCTTCGGATCGACGGGAAGCCGCTCGAGAATCTTGATGCCCTTGCCCCGGGTGATGGGGCTCAGCTTGTTCTTGGTGAACTTCAACGCGAGGTAGCCCAGTCCCAGGGTCAAGGTTCCCACGATCAGCAGCTGGATCAGGTAGCTCGTTAGCGAGAGCTCGGGCATCGGCGGCCGGGTCGGGAACGGCATCTCCGGCTGCGCGATGCTCGCCTGAAAGGCATCGTCCGCGAGGGTCTCGGACCCGGTGGCCAGCTGGGACGGGGTGAGCGTCAATCCGGCCTGCGCGTCGGCGGGCTGGGACGACTGATCCGCGGATAGCGCTGGGGCCGTGGGGTCGAGGGCCGGAGCTTGGGGATGGGGCAAAGCCGTGGGAGCGGTGGAGTTCATCGGGTTCCTCTACTGGGAGTAGGCGCTGGAAAGCTCGGCCTGGAAGATCTTGGTGATCTTGATGCCGAAGTTCGAGCCGATCACGACGACCTCGCCCTGCGCCACGACCTTGCCGGAAGCGATGACGTTGACGGGCTCGCCGGCCAGCTGATCGAGCTCGATGACCGAGCCCTCCGCCACCTGCATGACCTGCTTGAGCGGGAGGCTGGTCCGGCCGAGTTCAACCGACACGTTGAGTCGGATGTCGCGCAGGAGGTCGAGGGAGTTCCTCAACCGGTCGGCTCCCGCCATGGGGCCGCCCTGCACGGGACCGAACTTGACCGCGTTATAACCTTGGATATCGTTGCTCATGGGGTTTTACCTCCCCTCGCGAAGGGTTTGCTGCATGTCGGGAGAAAGCATCAGGACCTTGATGGCCTTGTGGTCATCGAGGCTCACCGGACGCGCCTTGCCGACCGAGCGCCCGTTGATGCAGACCTGGACGGTGTTGTCGGCGGGACGCGGGAACTCCAGGATCGCGCCTTCGGCCAGCAAGAGCCAGTCGGCCAGCGGGATCTCGGTGGAGCCCAGCTGCGCGCTCACCTGGACGTAGACGTTGGAGAGCTGGCCCATGGCCGAGTCGAAGGAGACGTCGAAGTCGGGCTTGCGCGCCGAGATGATGTTGAGGACCGGCGGCTCCTTGGGGCCGTCGTCGACGGGCTCCTCGGCCGCGGCCAGGACGGTCGAGGCGGGCTCCACCTCGTCGGCGAGGCCCAGCGAGCGCACCATGGCCGTGAGCTCCTGCTGGAAGGCCATGGAGATCTGCTCGGTCTCGGCCGAGATGGCCGCGAAGTCGAAGGCGGGCGCCTCGGTTTCGGGAAGCTTGGGGATCTCGACCTTCATGTCGGGCTCGCGCTGATCCGGGCGCGGGTCGGAGAAGGCGACGGTGAAGTCGGAGCGTCCCAGGAAGATCGTCGAAACCAGCACCAGGAAGCCACCTGTGCTGAGGCCGTTGGTGAAGGCCAGGTTCGGGTCGGCCACCACGCCGAAGGCCAGGAGCATGGAGCCGATGGAGTCGGGAAGGGCCTCGACCCCGGAGAAGAGCATCCGGCCCGTGCCGATGATGGCGGCCCCGACCCAGAAGCCGAGGCTGAAGCCATAGAAGTAGCCGATGAAGGTCCGGAGCATGGGCCAGGCGGAGCCGCCGTAGGGGTTCTGCCGGGGGTCGAAGACCTCCTTGCGCAGGGCGGCGAGGCCCATGCCTGCCAGCGCGAAGACGAAGGCATAGCCCAGCGCTCCCCAGAGCGCCCCACCGAGGAAGATTCCCTGACCGAGGAAGGGCGAAAGCGCGCTCGTGGCGACGGGAGGCAGATCGACCGGGGCACCGAGCAAGAGCTTGGCAGCGACCTGGATCCAGCGGCCCGGCTCCTGCATGGGGTTGGGGCTGAGGGTCAAGCCGTAGCCGGCGGGGCTGCCCCAGAGGCTGATCAGCCAGATGGGCATGAGCGCGGCGTTGACGAGGAGCGCCTTGGCCCAGTGGGTGGGCTTGATGACCACCCGGGGAATGGCCGCGCGGTAGAAGAAGTGATACCCGACGCTTGCGAGGAAGCCGGCGATCGCCAAGAGCATCAGGATGCCGATCACGGCGTGAATCCCGGTGCCCGAGCGCGCCGAGAAAGCCAAGAGCATGCCCAAGGGAACGAGCCCGCCCCAGAGGGGAAGCGATTGGCCCAGGAGGCCGACGGTCGGCTTCTTCTTCTCCTTGGCCATTTAGTCGGCTCCCAAACGGACGACTTGCACCGCCTTGCGCAGGCCATCAGGAGTCGTTCCGGGCTTCGCCAGGATCCGAGCACCTCCGGCAGAGCCGCCGCCAAGTTCGACCAGCAAGGGAGCTCCGAAGGGCTGGTCGAGGACGATCACGTCCTCTTCCTCGAGGCTGTGAAGCTCCGCCACCGTCATGGTCGTCTTGCCCAGGTAGACCACGACGGGCGTCGGGACGTCCCCGAGGTAGTCGATCCGCTCGTCGATGGACTCGCCCTGGTTCTGGGCGTAGGTCATCTCGGCGGCCGCTTCCAGCGACGAGGCCAGGGGAATGAGGTAAGGCTGCGGAATGGCCAGGACGATGCGCGCCAGGGGCTGCGAGGGCACGTGCACCCGAAAGGTGGTCGTGATGAGCGGAGTCTTGGCCGTCAGCCCCATGAAGATCTCCTGAAGCTCGGAGATATCCGGAGCCTCCGGGAAGACCCCCAGCTGGGCTTCCAAGTTCGCCACGTCACTCCACGCCTGGGCCATGGCGTCGGCGAGGCGCTGAAAGCTTGCGTCCACCAAGCTGAGGTGGTCATCCGAGAGAGGCTTGTTCTGAGGAGCTGCGACAAGACTCTTGGCGGCGGCCTCATCCGCCAGGATCAGGGCACCGCCGGGTTGTTCGACGAAGCTCAAGATCCCCCAGAGGGCTTGATTCTGGTACTTCTCCTGGAGGGCCGAGAACGGCTGCTCGTCCACGGAGGCCACGTGCCAAGAAGCGGGCGGGACGAAGCCCTCCTCGTCGACGAACTCGGTGAGCATCTGCTCGATGAGCGTGCCAAGGTAATAGACCCCGCGCAGATGGACGACATCTCCCGCGGGCCCTTGGTTCATGATCAAGGTATTCAGTTCGTCTTGCATCATCAACCTCCTTGTACCCGGCGCGGTAAACGGAAAACGGGCGGCTTTCGCCGCCCGTTTCAGCCGCTAGCCTGTAGTTTAGCGGATCAGCTGGTTCAGGTCATCCTGCAAGGTATTGCCCACCGAGATGATCTTGACGTTCGCGGTGAAGGCCTTCTGCGCGATCGTGAGCTCCGGCAGGGTCTGGTTGACCGACGAGTTGCCGGTTTCCAGGTTCTGGGAGACCAGTTCGGAGTTGCCGAGCATGCCGGTGCGGGTGGCCGCGACCCCGATGTTGAAGGCGCCTGCCGCCTGCGTATAATCGAAGGACGTACCACCGGCGTTACGGCTCAGGCCGTCGTTAGAGGTGAAGGCCGCCAGGGCGACGTACTTGTCCATCGGGCGCTTGTCCAGGCTGCCGTTGACGATCTCGAGACCCATGGGCGGCTCGCCGTTGGCATCCACCACGATTCCGGTGCTCAGGAAGCGCAGGTTGGCGATGTTCGAGGCATTCACGCTCTGGTTGCCGACGGTATCGTGGATGAAGGGAATCTCGAGAGGCTTGAAGCCCATCGCGGTCGGGAGATCTCCCAGGCTGATGCCGCTGCCGCTGCGCTCCGCGGGCGGGCGGGGCTCGCCGGGCAGGCCAGGGGAGGCCGGGGGCTGGTAATTGCCCGTGGCGCCCATGACGAAGTAGCCCGTGGCCGGATCGACCAGGCGGTAGACGCCCTGGGTCCCCGTGCCGATCGAAGACTGGGGAACCCACTTATTGGGCTCCACGAAGGACTGGAAGGAGAACGAGCCCGCGCGGGTGAAGACCAGATCGGCCATGCTGGTGGGGTTGGGCACCTTCGAGAGCACGAAGAAGCCGTTGCCGTTGATGGCCAGGTCGGTAGGGCTGCCGGTATTGGTCAGCGCTCCCTGCGAGAAGTCGGTCCGGGTGGCCTTGAGCTGGGTGCCGCCCACGGCGTACTGCATGGGGTTCACGGCAGCCTGGTTGCCCAGGGCGGGCGAGCCGGCGCGAATCTCGTCGACGAGCACTTCCTGGAACTGAACCCGAGTGGAGCGGTAGCCGACGACGTTGGAGCCCGTCAGGTTACCGGCGAGAGCCTTCAACCAGTGGTCGATGGCCAGCAAGCTGTTATTGGCGGTGGTGCGGATATCCGACATACCTTCCTCCTAATTTGGACCGCAGCGCGATGAGGGGCCGCGGGCGCTAGCCGGGCTGGCTGACGTGCATGACGTCGTCGAGGGAGTAGTAGGTGTCTCCGATCTTGACCGCGGGGGTCTTGCCGGAGTAGTCGACGGCCGTCACCTGGCCGCGCTGGAAGAGGCCTTCGTTGAGGTTGGAGATCACGACTTCCTTGCCGATCAAGCTCGCCGCGATGGCGCTCTTCTGGTTGGCCTGGGAAGCCTGGTTGAGGTGCGACATCCCGATGGCCGCGTTGATCTGCGCGTACTGCGTGATCATCTGGGTAGCGTCCATGGGCTGATCGGGAGTCTGGTTGCTGATCTGGGCGACCAGGAGCTGCAGGAACTCCTTCATGGGATCTTCGGTTTCCTCGATCCCCTTGTTGGTGACCTTGCCGGGGGTCTTGGGGGGACTCCAGGTAATGGCTTGAACGCCGAAATCCGCCATGCCAGGCTCCTTTCGCTTTCTGCCGCACGCCTTGCGAACCGCTAGAGGCGCTTCCCGATGCCACGGTTCATGAGCTGAGCCGCGGGCGCCAATCCCCATGCCTGGGACGCATCCGGGAGTGGGGGCGCATAGCGGCATTGTACCCGTGGATACAGGCGCTTAACCGTGTCGAAAGACACGCGAGCGCGCATTTACAATCCTTTACCCCGGTGCTAGTCTCGACCCAAATCAACCCAGGTGAGAGCGGAACCATGCGCTTGCTAGCAGCACCTGCGGCTAGTTTAGCCTTTGGCAGAAGGAGGACAGGGATGAGCTTGTTAGCTTGGATCGTCGTCGGCCTGATCGCCGGCTGGCTCGCAAGCATGGTGATGGGAGGCTCCGGAAGCCTCTTGATGGACCTCGTCGTCGGGATGATCGGAGCGCTTTTGGGCGGCTTCCTCTTCAACCTGGTCGGAGCCCCAGGGGCCACGGGATTCAACCTCTGGAGCATCTTCGTGGCCTTCATCGGAGCGGCGGTCCTACTCTGGATCGTCAAAGCGGTGCAGGCCAGAACTTGAGCAATGCCCACTCCCCCGGCCTCGCGGCCGGGGTTTTTTTCTGCCCTCCGAATCCCCAAGCCGCCCAAGAGGCGGGAAGCGGCTCCCGATCAGGCGCCGAAGGCCTGCTAACATTATTTTGACATTAACGATTTCCCTCAAGCTTAACGTCAGCTTGATCCCGCCACAACCTATAACTCATTAGCAAACGACGCTCGGTAGCGCCCGCAGTTCAAACGGTAAATCGGAGGCATCCCAATGGCAGCATCGAAAAACCTGATTGCTCGACTCGGGCTCATCCCCCTGTTGGCCATTACCTTCGCTGCGACCGGATGCGGACGCCATATCCCCACGTTCAACAACGGCCTCCCCTCCCAGCCCGTCGATACGCGCAACCAGCGTCCCTCACTTCCCGCCGGAGTCGCGGTGCTCAACATGAGCATCACCCCCGGGACCCTCGAGGTGGCCGTCGGCCAGCCCCAGAAATTCACCGTCGAGCTCCAGCTCTCGGACGGTCAGACCATGACCGACCCCCGCCTGGTTCAGTGGTCGGTCGCCGACCCCCAGGCCGGCACCATTGACGAGCAGGGCATCTTCACTCCGGTCTCGCCTCGGATCACCACCATCCGCGCCTACGTGCAGAACAAGGTCGCCGAATCCCAGCTCACCATCAAGACCGCCACCTACTCCTGGCAGCAGGTCGATTCGCGCACCACCTCCGATCTCTTCGACGCCAAGATGCTCTCGCAGAACGACGCCTGGGTCGTCGGCGCGCAGGGCACCATCCTCCGCTTCTACAACAATACCTGGACGACGGTCGCGAACCGTCCCGGCAACACCCTTCGCTCCATCGACTTCTCGGACCCCGCCACCGGCTGGATCGCCGGCCACACGGGCGACGAGAAGAACCCCCAGAGCGTCCTTCTGCTCGGCTACCAGGGCGGACAGTGGCATCAGGCCCCCACTTCCGGCGTGAACGGCGCCCTCTACGGCGTTTCGTCCGTCGATGCCAACAACGCCTGGGCCGTCGGCCAGGACTCCAACGGCAAGGCCCTCCTGATGCGCTGGAACGGCCGCAGCTGGAGCCGTGACAACTCCTACACCGCCAAGGGCCGCCTGAACGCCGTCCAGATGCTCGGCGCCTCGCTCGGCTGGGCCGTTGGCCAGGAGGGCGGCGACGCCGTCATCCTCCGCTTCGACGGCTCGTCCTGGAAGAAGGACCGCCTCCCCGCTTTCTTCGGCACGTTCAAGAGCTCGGAGCTCAAGGGCATCCACATGCTCAACGCCCAGCAGGGCTACGTCGTCGGCCGCAAGAGCCCGCTCATCGGCTACGACAAGGGCATGATGCTCACGTTCGACTCCCGCGGCCAGAACGACTTCACCTGGTCGAACTGGAAAGAAATGGACGCCGCCTCGCCCCAGACCAAGTTCCTCGAGCAGGTTCCCCTGAACGCCATCCACATGCTCTCGGGAACCGAAGGCTGGCTCCTCGGCGCCACCATCACCCCCGGCACCCTCAACCCCAACCCCGTGCTCGACGTCTACGGCAACCTGCTCGCCTTCAACGGCACCAACTACCGGATCGAAGAGGGCTACTACAAGGTCAACCTGGCCCGCGAGTTCACCGCCGTCGACGTCCTTCCCCTCGGTGACGGCCTCATCGTCGGACGCCAAGGCTACGTGATGCAGCGTGCCTACGACTGGCGCCAGGTCCCGGTAATGCAGACCCCGGGCGAGAACCAGAACACCACCCCGACCCTTCCCACCTACTAATCCCCTCACGGAGGCCCACGCGGCCTCCGTTCCTTTTTCTCCCCCTAGCCATGCTGACGGGGTGGGCTTCACCATCGCAACTGCAGGCTACAACGTGCTGAACATGAGCAAACTGCTGGCGTCACCCAATTAAAAAGGGCGGGGGTGAAGGGTGGGCGAGTGAGGGAACGTTGGAAGCAGGGGAAGCTGCGATAGCAGCTGGGCCCCCGAATTCCTGTGACCGAACCGCTCACCCAAGCCCCCAACCGTTCCTTCGAAAAAGCGTGAGTTGGCAAAGCAGCGCGCTAGCCGGGGATTGTGAGTTGGCCTCAAGGCTGCTACAACGGAAGCATGAGCGCTTACGCCCCCCTCAGACACCCCGGAGTCCTGCGTTACCTCGTCGGTAACGCCGCCGCCCACCTCGGTCAGATCATGCTCGGCGTGGCCATCGGCTGGGAAGTCTACGAACGCACCGGCTCCGCCATGGCCCTCGGCTACGTGGGCCTGGCCCAGTTCATCCCCGTCCTCTTGCTCGCGCTCCCCGCAGGCCAGCTCGCCGACCGGATCGATCGCCGGCTGATCGTCATGCTCGCCCTGATCGCCTGGATCACGGCGTCACTGGGCCTTTCGGCGATCTCGTACTTCGACGGCCCCTTGATCGGGGTTTACCTCCTGCTGATCCTGGAGGGGACGGCTCAGGCCTTCCGGGGCCCCGCCGCCTCGGCCATCCTTCCCAACTTGGTTCCCGCCGAAGATCTCAGCAAGGCGGTCACCTGGAACACCAGCGTCGTGCAGTTCTCGTTGATGCTGGGGCCCGCGCTCGCCGGCCTCCTCATCGCCCTGACCCAAGACGCCTTGCCGATCTACCTCCTCGACGCCGCGCTCGCCGCCGTCTTCCTGGTGGCCCTCACGGGCATCCGCCCGATTCGCCCACCGGAGTCGACCCATGCCCCCGGCTGGGGAGATCTCCTCGAGGGACTGCGCTTCGTCAAGGCCACACCCTTGCTCCTGGCCGCCATCACGCTCGACATGGTCGCCGTCCTCCTGGGAGGAGCCGTGGCCCTCCTGCCGGTCTTCGCCAAGGACATCCTCCAGATCGGCCCCCAGGGCCTGGGCTGGCTCATGGCGGCCCCCTCACTGGGCGCCTTCGCCATGGGCCTCATGCTCACGCACTTGCCGCCCTTGAGAAACAACGGCCCGGTCCTTCTCTGGGTGGTGGCGGGGTTCGGACTCGCGACCATCGGCTTCGGAGTCTCGACGAACGCCTTCCTCTCGTGGGGAATGCTCTTCCTGGTGGGAGCCTTCGACATGGTCAGCATGGTGATTCGCTCGACCATGCTCCAGCACTTCACGCCGGATGCCATGCGCGGCCGCGTCTCGGCCATTCACTCGGTCTTCGTGGGAACCTCGAACGAACTCGGGGCGTACGAGTCGGGCCTGACGGCCTCGTGGTGGGGCCCGGTCCGGGCGGTCATCGTCGGGGGAGTGGGAACGCTGGTGATGGTAGGCTTCGCGGCCTCGCGCTGGCCTCAGCTCCGGCGCCTCAAAGCCCTGGAAGCCGAGACGGTCGCCTAATTAGCCTCAAAACACCAGGAGCGCGTTGCTGACGGGCCGCTCGCGGCCGTCCGAGGGGCGATTCACGATCTCCCCCTCGACCACCATGGTGCTCGAGCCGCCACCGTCCAGGTTGAGGGCGCTCTGGGCGCCCAGTTCCCGCATGAAGTCCGCGGTCTCTGGCAAGGTGAGCCCGAGCGAGAGGCGAGGCTGGCGACCGTCCACGACGGCCAGGATGACGCCTCCCGAGACCGTGATGCCCACCGCCGTGCGCGGGGCGCGTCCCACGGCGATATCAGGCTGAAAGCGCTCGTCCACGGTCGTGAGCTCGACCTTGCCCTGGTTGAGCAGACGGGGCCCACCGGCCAGGATATGGTCGACGCCGCGCCAGAACAGGGTCAAGTCGGTCTGGTAGCTGATGCGATCGCCGATGCGCACCCGCTTCGAGAGCCACTCGGCCTCGGCACCCGCCGCCGACAGGACGAAGCCGCCGGGCGGGATGGCTAGGTCGCCCTGCGATCGCCCGATGACCTGGCCGCTCGCCAGGACGGCGAACTCGATCGCCGAAGCCGACGGCTCCGTCCGGGTGCTCGCTCCCCATAGCGGCGTGTAAACGACGACCTGGCCGTCCCAACGCCGCTGGTTCAAGCCGTCGAGCGCGGTGGATTCGCCGTTGGGCAGCCGGATCGAGCCGGACATCTGCGTGCCGTCTACGAAGGGGGTGGAGGTGCCGCCGAAGGCCAGGAGCGAGCGCGTGTAGATAGGACCGCTCAGGACCTGGCGGTGATGCATGACGAGCCCCAGGGGTTCGCCGGTGCGGGCGAAGTAGCCGCCGTTGATGGCGGCGATCGCCCCTTCGCGGCGGGCGATGCCGGAGGTGGGCTCCAAGGCGAAGCGCAGGCCGTTTCCGCCCATGCCGAGGCGCAGCGAGCGATCCGTGACCAGCCGCTCGCGATCGATCCTCAGGACATGCGCCGAAAGGGGACCATGCGCCAAGCCACGACGGATCTGCTCGTAGCGCAGGCCCGGCGCGAGCGCGCGCTCCGTGCGCTCGGTGAAGATTCGCTCGAAGAGGATCTTGAAGCGGCCGCGGTAGACGGGATCCGGCACGAGGTTGACCGGAACGGGGTACTGCCAGGCAATTTCCAGGATCGCATCCTCACCGTCCTGGCGCCAGGAGAGGCCCTTGATCAAAGGATCGGGCGCGAGGGGCGGGACGAGAAAGGGGTCGGCTTCGAGGCCGGGAATCCGGATGCGGCAGACGTCCGGCAGGCGCTCGACGGAGAGGGCCTCGAGAGGGGAGGTGGTTTCCAGGGTGAGGGCATAGCGCTCGGGACCGGGGTCGAGGCGCAGGGACGTGAGCAGGGAGGCGTCTGCCGTAGGGGCAGAGGCGAGGAGGCAGGCCAAAAGTAAAAGCGCCCCGCGCCTGAGCGCGGGGCGTTGAAACGCGAAGCGCCTAGGGGCGGAGCGCCGAGAGGGGATCATCCTAGACGAGCGCCTCGGCCCGCTGCGGGCGGCTGATCTTGGCGCCGACGGCGCTGAGCTTGCCGACGATATCTTCGTAACCGCGGTCGATGTGGTGGACGTTGCTGATGACGGTTTCGCCGCGGGCGGCGAGGCCGGCGAGGATCATGGCGGCGCCGGCGCGGAGGTCGGTGGCCTTGACGGGGGCTCCGGTGAGACCTTCGACGCCCTGGATCACGGCGCAGTTGCCCTCGGTCTTGATGTTGGCGCCCATGCGCTGGAGCTCGTCCACGTGCATGAAGCGGTTCTCGAAGACGGTCTCGGTGACCATGGAGGTGCCGGGAACCAGCGAGAGGAAGGTCATGAGCTGGCTCTGGAGGTCCGTGGGGAAGCCGGGGAAGGGCAGGGTGCGGATGTCGACGGGGTGGAACTCGCCGGTGCCGTCGACGAGGATGTCGCCGTTGGCGTCCACGGTGATGCCGACGCCGGCTTCTTGAAGCTTGCTGATGACGGCCTGCATGTGGTCGGCGCGGACCTTGGTGAGCTTGAGGCGGCCGCGGGTGACGGCGGCGGCGACCATGAAGGTGCCGGCCTCGATCCGGTCGGGGATGCACTCGTGAACGGTGCCGTTGAGGCGCTTGACGCCCTCGACGGTGATCGTCTGGGTGCCGGCTCCGGAGATCTTGGCGCCCATCTTGATGAGCATGTCGGCCAGGTCCACGATCTCGGGTTCCTGGGCGCAGTTGTCGATGACCGTCATGCCTTCGGCGAGGCAAGCAGCCATCATGATGGTCTCGGTGGCGCCGACGGAGGGGTAGTCGAGGTAGACCGGACCGCCGATGAGCTTATCGGCCTGCGCCTCGACGTAGCCGTGCTCGATGGTGATCTTGGCGCCCAAGGAGCGCAGGCCCTTGAGGTGGAGATCCACGGGGCGCGAGCCGATCGAGCAGCCGCCGGGCAGGGGAATCCGGGCGTAGCCCAGACGCGCCAGGATCGGGCCCAGGATGAAGAACGAGGCCCGCATCTTGGTGACCAGCTCGTAAGGAGGAGGCGTGTCCCTCAGATCCGCCGCGTCCACCCGGACCGTATGCGAGGTCAGATCCATCATCACCCGGACCCCGATCCGCGCCAGGACCTCGGAGATGACTCCGACGTCGGCCAGGTTCGGCACGTTGGTGATCACGGACTCCTCAGGGGCCAACAAGGCACCAGCCAAGAGAACCAGGGCCGAGTTCTTCGCGCCGTTGATCGGGATCGTCCCTTCAAGGGGCTTCCCGCCATGAATCACCAGCTTGTCCAAGCCCATCTCCTCCTCGTGCCTGACCAATAGTCCGGGGTGCTGCTGCGTTCGGGGTACGTGTCTTGCCGTTTGTCGTTCTCGGGACGTACTGCCTCGACCCTAGCACGCAAGTATTGTCCGTTTGTTGCGCCGAGGTTACCGTGATACGTAACACAAGCAAGCATACGCCTGGCGGCCCCGCTCCGGACCGTTGCCCCCACCGGGGAGATCTCCGCCGATCCTGCCCTCCAGTCTAGCTCATGCCAACCGGGACAGATACAAAGATTGGGTTAAATTTTTCCCGATCCCGCGGATTCTCCCTTTTGCACCGGGAGTCTCTCCCTAAAATCCGGTTAAAGAGCACCTCAATCATCCCCCCGTATTTGGAGCCGTTGGCGCCGCGGGGCGGCGCAAGGGCAGGGTTGATTGAGGCCCTCTAAGCCCGAAGGTTCAGCTTCGGTGCCCCCTTCTTCTTCTCTTCGACCCGCAGGACCACCTCGTCGCCCTTGATGCCGCCCGAAAGCTCCGTGCGCACCCAGTAACGACCCGGAGCCGGAATCTCCACGTTCTCGAACGTCGTCCGGAACCCCATCCCGCCCCCGGGAGTCGGAATCGCAATCGTCTCATGCTGATACGCGATCAGCTCCGTCTTGCGATCGTCGCTCAACAACGTATGCTTGCAGGAATACGGCCCCGCCGGCAGGTCATACCCGCAGCTCAGGATCGCAAACGAAATCGGTATCGGGAACTCCTCGGCCACCACCCGGTGAATCGGATGGATGAACAGCTGCTTGTTGTTGGAGACGTCGATCTCCACGTTCTCGAAGAGAATCGTCTGTACCGTCGGCATGCGGGTTTCCTTTCTCATGTGCTTTCGCCCGGCCCTCAACCCCTCGATCGGGCGAATCCCCGTAACCCTACCGCGTTTCCCTTAGCGGGTCAATGACGACGATCACGTCCCGGATCCGCCCCAATCCCCAGACCCCACCCCAAGCGATCCAAGCAGTCACCCGAACGAGCCCTCCCCCGCCTTGATCCCACCTCTCGTCCGTGCTAAACTCCTCCTCTGTCTGCCATGCCGGGCCGCGTCCCGGACTACACACGCTATCCGGATTCCGTTCGGGGGGTGTTGGGGCGAGTCCCCCTGACCCCACGGGAGAGGATGGTAGCGGCGGAAACAACCCACTTACGTGATTTGGAGGACTCCCCATGCCCGTCGTTCCTATGAAGAGCCTCTTGGAGGCCGGTGTCCACTTCGGACACCAGACCCACCGTTGGAACCCGAAGATGAAGCCTTACATCTTCGCGGAGCGCAACGGCATCTACATCATCGACCTCGCCAAGACCTCGCGCTACCTCGACCATGCCTATGAGTTCCTGCGCTCGGCCGTCGCCGAGGGCAAGAACGTGCTCTTCGTCGGCACCAAGAAGCAGGCCGCCGAAACCATCCGCGAGGAAGCCGAGCGCGCCAACATGTTCTACGTCAACCAGCGCTGGCTGGGCGGCATGCTCACCAACTTCCCCACCATCCAGAAGCGGATCAACCGCCTCCGCGAACTCGAAGTCCAGCGCGAAGACGGCACCTTCGACCGCCTCCCCAAGAAGGAAGTCATCCTCCTCGAGAAGGAAATCACCAAGCTCGAGCGGCTCCTCGGCGGCGTCAAGAACCTCCCCAACCGCCGTCCCGACGTGCTCTTCATCGTCGACACCAAGAAGGAGCACCTCGCCATCAAGGAAGCCCGCAAGCTGGGCATCCCCATCGTCGCCATCGTCGACACCAACTGCGACCCCGATGAAGTCGACTACATCATCCCCGGCAACGACGACGCCATCCGCGCCGTCAAGTTGATCGCCGGCAAGATGGCCGACGCCGCCCTCGAGGGCAAGCAGGGCGAGCAGCACGCCAAGAAGGAAGCCGCGGCTCCCAAGGCCGAAGAGGCCGCCACGGTCTAAACGCTTCCCCGGAAGCCAGCTTCTACCCGAAACGCGGGGGGCCAGGGCTCCCCGCGTTTCCGTTGTCTTTAGACTTGCCTGGATCCCGTCAAATCTCCGTTAAGCCTTCATTGAATCACGTCACTCCTCCCCCGCTCCGGGGAATAGGGAAGAAAGCAACCGTTCGCGTAAGGAGAGTCGTCATGGCAGATGTCTGGGCTAACGTCGTCTACACCCCCAAGAGCAACGTCAACCCACCGCTGGGCGATACCAAGGAAGTCCCCAAGACCGAGATCTGGGAGATGCCCGATCCCCCGAAGCTCCCCACGCAACCCCAGACCGAGAACTGGGCCGCCCCCGTCATCACCCAGGACTCCGTCAGCGTCACCCAGCCTTCGCGCCTCGAAGACATCGTAACCACCTACCAGGACGACTCCTGGATCGACAAGCTGCTCCAAGAGCTCGAACAATCCAAGCCCGCTCCTCAGCCCGAGCCCAAGGCCGAGCCGAAACCCGAGCCCAAACCTGAAACCAAGGCCCAACCCAAACCCGAACCCAAGTCGGAGCCCAAGCCCGCGCCCAAACCCATCCCCGCGGAAGGCCGCACCTTCAAGACCCAGGGCGATCCGCTCGTGCGTACGGGCGACGGCCTCTGGTTCGGCGTGCACGAGCCCGGCAAGTACGTGGCCCTGAAGTCCAAGGACGGCGACTTCCTCATGGAGCAGCAGATCTCCAAGACCAAGGACGGCCGCAAGTACAACACCGCCATGGGCTTCAAGCTCGACAACAACACCATTGCCATCAACACCAACGGCGGCAACGGCCCCAACACCATGACCATCAACGGCAAGAAGTACGACCTCAAGTTCGCCGCCCACGGCATCAACCTCCCCGGCGGAGGCAAGGTCACCTACGACCCCAAGACCAGCAAGATCAACATCACCTCCGCCGACGGAGACAAGATCTCGATCAACCGCGTCAACAACGCCAAGGGCGTCCACTACCTCAACGCCGAGGTCGAACTCTCCGCCAAGCGCCCCGCCGGCTCGGTCAGCGGCCTCCTGGGCAGCCTGGATGCCGACACCAACGCCAACAACGACACCCGCGACCGCAACGGCAACGTGATGGCCGTCAAGGGCAGCACCAAGCTCGACATGAACGACGCGCACCTCTGGAAGACCCCCGAGGACTTCGCCAAGGAGTGGCGGACCCGCGCCAAAGAAGGCGTTCTCTAGGCCCCGAGCCGCGGACGCCAGCCCCAAAATCCTCAAATTCCCCGGCGGCGGTCCTCAGGGCCGCCGCCTCTTTTTGCTTGAACGCTTCCTAGCCCGGCGAGGAGGCGCTATAATAAGCTGGAATTAGCGATTCTTTAAGAGCGCCGAGCAAGACCCCGCCCTTCCACCGCCGCGCGGTGACAAGGGCTTTTACCCAGGGGGGGTGCATGGCGCGGTTAGGAGGAACACCCGTGGAGATTACGGCATCGATGGTCAAGGAACTTCGCGAGAAGACCGGCGCCGGTATGATGGACTGCAAGAAGGCCCTGGCTGAGGTCGGCGGCGATATGGAGCAGGCCGTCGAGTTCCTGCGCAAGAAGGGCCTCGCCGCGTCGGCCAAGAAGGCCGGCCGCGTTGCCAGCGAAGGCCTCGTTGGCGCCTACATCAGCGAGAACGCCAAGGTCGGCGCCCTCGTCGAGATCAACTGCGAAACCGACTTCGTCGCCCGCAACCCCGAGTTCATCGACCTCGTCACGGATCTCGCCCATCAGGCCGCCGAGAAGTCCGACAAGGCCGAAGGCACCGGCGACGATCTGGTCAATCAGCCCTTCGTCACCGACGCGTCCCAGACCGTCGGCGAAATCATCAACCAGAAGGTCGCCAAGATCGGTGAGAAGATCGACTACCGTCGTTTCGCCCGCTTCGAGGCCCAGGGCAACAACCTGGTCGGCTCTTACATCCACCTCGGCGGCAAGATCGGCGTCCTCGTCGAGCTGCAGGCCGACAAGGACATCGCCGGCGCGACCGAAGCCCGCGACCTCGCCCGCGACGTCGCCATGCAGATCGCGGCCTCGAACCCCTCCTTCGTCCGCCGCGACGAGGTTCCCGCCGAGAAGATCGACGCCGAGCGCCGGATCCTCGCCGAGGCCGAGGACATCAAGTCCAAGCCCGAGGCCGTCCGCCCCAAGATCGTCGAGGGCCGGATCAACAAGTACTTCGAGCAGGTCTGCCTCCTCGAGCAGGCCTACATCAAGGACCCCTCGCAGACCGTCTCGGACATGCTCGCCGCCCGCGGCAAGGCGCTGAACGCCAACGTGACCGTTGCTCGCTTCACCCGCTACGTGCTGGGCGAGGGCATCGAGAAGCCCCAGGAAGACTTCGCCGCCGAAGTCATGGCGCAGATGGGCCAGAAGTAAACGCAACCCGCTCCCCCGGCCCATGGCCGGGGGACCTTTCCAGGTGGGCCGTCTGACTCCCCGACGAGGCAGCGCCACCCGCGATCAAGAGAGGAGACCAGTTTGGAAGGCCTCAAGTACCGCCGCGTCCTGCTCAAACTCAGCGGCGAGGCCCTCATGGGGGACAAGGGCTACGGGATCGACCCCTCGGTCATCACCGGGATCGCCCAGGAAGTGAAGCGCCTGATCGATCAAGGCGTCGAACTCGCCCTGGTGGTGGGCGGCGGCAACATCTTCCGCGGCCTCGCCGCCTCGGCCTCGGGCATGGATCGCTCGACCGCCGACTACATGGGCATGCTGGCCACCGTCATGAACTCCCTGGCCCTCCAGGACGGCCTGGAGAAGGCGGGAGTCGTGACCCGCGTCCTCTCCGCCATCGAGATGCGCGAGGTCGCCGAACCCTTCATCAAGCGCCGCGCCATGCGCCACCTCGAGAAGGGCCGCGTCGTGATCTTCGCCGCCGGCACCGGCAACCCCTTCTTCACCACTGATACCGCCGCCGCCCTGCGCGCCGCCGAAATCGGCGCCGAGGTCCTCTTGAAGGCCACCAAGGTCGACGGCATCTACGATTCCGACCCCAAGAAGAACCCCAACGCCGTCAAGTACGACACCCTGACCTTCACCGAGGCCCTTTCCAAGGACCTGAAGGTCATGGACGCGACCGCCTTCTCCCTCTGCCGCGAGAATGACCTGCCGATCATCGTCTTCGATCTCGGTCAGACCGGCAACATCGAGAAGGTCGTCCACGGAGAACCCATCGGCACGCTCGTAGGAGGCGCACCCATCCATGCTTAACGTCATGTCCGAAGCCGAAGAAAAGATGAAGAAGGCGATCGCCCGCGTCCAGCAAGAGTTCGCCTCCCTGCGGACCGGCCGCGCCGTCCCCGCCATCCTGGACCGCGTCGAAGTCGAGTACTACGGCTCGATGACGTCCATCAAGACCCTCGCCTCGATCTCGGTGCCCGACGCCCGCACCCTGCAGGTCGCCCCGTTCGACCGCAGCGCCCTCTCGGCCATCGAAAAGGCCATCCTCAAGTCGGACCTCGGCATCACCCCCAACTCCGACGGCCAGACCCTGCGCATCGTCTTCCCCCCCCCGACCCAGGAGCGCCGCAAGGAACTTGCCAAGCTCGCCAAGAAGGAGGCCGAGGAAGGCAAGGTCGCCATCCGCAACGTCCGCCGCGACGAAGTGGACAAGGTCAAGGCCGCCGAGAAGAAGTCCGAGATCACCCAGGACGACTCCAAGCGCATGCAAGATCAGCTCCAGAAGCTGACCGATCGCTACATCGCCGAACTCGACAAGGCCTTGGCTTCCAAGGAAGCCGAGATCATGGAGGTCTAAAATCCACCCCTGGCTCGGACTCCCCCTCGACGAGGCAATCCTTCACGCCGGCGACAGGCCCCTGACCCTGTCGCCGGCGCTGCCTCCCCGCCTCACCCGCCCCGAACGCTTCGAACCCGCGTCGGAGTGGCGGGTGGTTCGCGTTCGCGAGCGCGAGGGAACGCTCGACCTCATCGTCGCCCCCCGTACCATGCACCTCCTGACGGCCCCATGACTGAAAATCCACGCAAGAAGTTCATGCTTCGCGCGGTGACGACCGTCGTCGGCATCGCCTTCGCCCTCTGGGCCATCTGGTACGCCGAATGGACCCTGGCCCTGATGATCCTCGTGCTCGCCGTCTTCGCGAGCCAGGAACTCTTCACCCTCTTCGAGGACAAGGGCTACCACCCCGCGCGCTACCTCGGCATCACCGCCTGCCTCTCCATCATCGCCCTCTCGGCCATGACCGGCACGCAGTACCACGCCCCCTTCCTCGTCACCGTCTTCGTCCTCTCCTTCGTCTTCCTGATCCTGCGCGGCGCCTCCTGGTTCCCCTACTGGGATCTGCTCGAAACCTTCCGCCGCGAGCCTTACCCCGCCCACCTCAAGGGCCCCCAGATCGCCTCCATTTCCGACGTCGCCACCACCTTCCTGGGCATCATCTACGCCGGCTGGCTTCCTGCCTACATCCCCCTGCTGCGACAGCTTCCGGAAATAGGCCTGGCCATCACCTTCCTCTTCTTCGGCACCATCTTCGCCACCGACGTCGGCGCTTACCTGGTGGGCAAGCGCTTCGGCAAGCACCCCTTGATCGGTCCCCTGAGCCCTAAGAAGACCGTCGAGGGCAGCCTCGGGGGAATCGCAGCCGCCTTGATCGCCGGCGTGGCGATCGGCTCGGCCTTCCACCTGCCTTTGAAGCACGTCGTGGCCCTGGCCATCCTGACGAGCGTCGTGGCCCAGCTCAGCGATCTCTCGGAATCCATGATCAAGCGCGACGCCGGCGTGAAGGACTCGGGCACCATGATCCCGGGCCACGGCGGCGTGCTCGACCGGGTCGACTCCTTCCTCCTCGCGGGCGCCGTCGTCTACTTCTACATCGTGGGCGTCTGGGGCGTCCCCACGGCCAACATGGGGCCCTTCTAGGCCCTTAAGCACGCGAAACAAAAGCAAAAGGGCCCGGCTTTGCCGGGCCCTTCAAGCGTTCTGGCTACCAGAAAAGTCCCCGGTAGCGGTTATAAACGAACATGGTGCTCGCGACGTTGAGGGTCAAGAGGCCGTACGAGAGGCCATTGGGTTGGGCGCCCAGGAGGGCGGCCATGATCATGAGAACCCAGATGGTCCCCGTGGATGCGATGCAGATATTCAACGCGAAACGCGGATCCAGCATGCTTGCCTCCTTTGGCCGCCTCACGAGGGGCTGTTCCCTCGATCCCTGTATTCCCGAGGTTTCGGAAATCTAAACCGGCTGTGACCCAGTTGTTACGCCAATGTGACGCCTTTCAACCGGTAGGGGACTTATCGGCCGGATCCGGGGGAGGCTTTCTTATGCCGGGGCTAAGCTTGGGAGAAATCAGTCGTCGAGGACGAGGCTGAGGAAGGCTGCCGCACGTGCCTGAGCCGGGGTCGAGGGCGTCCGGGCCGAGTCGAGCCGCGCGAGCACGGCCTCGACCACTTCCTCTTGGCGCAGGAGGTGGCGGTAGCGCTCAAGCTGGGCATCGTCCAGGTACCCGCCGTCATGCCAGACGAGCAGTTGCGCGAGGTGATCCCGGACGATCGCGAACGAGCCTAACCATTCGGCCTGATCCTCGGGATGAATCTGCTCCCAGCCCGCGTCGTACGAGGGCACGGAGGCGTAGGCGAGTTCGACGATCTCCAGGGATCCTTCCGCCAGATCGGGATCAAAGGCGACGTTTCGGCGTTTCACACGTCCTCCCTTCCGCAGCCAAGCCCTCCCATCTTAACCCGCGCCCGCTCACCTGCCAAGCGAGCGAAGCCATCGTTTCCATCGCGCGCTCCCCGATACCGGCCAAGCGACCAAAAACGCGTTTCGTCCAGCTCTTCCTAACGCTCTCCTGCCTGCAAAGCGCAGGATCCGGATCGACGAGACCGGAAGGAGGGCCGCATGCAGGGACGTCATCCCCGGCATCAGCATCGGGACCCGCGTCGCGAATCGCCGCGGCATCGCGGGGCCAAGGGGCGGCGCGCCGTGGTCGCCACGGTGCTGGCCACCGTGTTCGGCCTCGCCTGGGCACAACCCGCCGAGGCCTGGGCCGTGCAACCGCGCGAGGAGACTTACGGCATCGGGATTCGCTTGCACGAAGGGCAGTGGAGCGGCCTGCTCGTGGTGCCGACCAGCAGTTCGACGGTCGGACGCGACAAGGTCCAGCATGCGCTGGCCGGAGCGGTGATCGCCACGGCATTCCGGTTGACGGGCTCGGATGCGTCCACCGCGCTGGGGGCGGCCTTGCTGGCCGGAACCATGAAGGAAATCGGGGATTCCGGGAGAATTCCCGGGGTGCCGCGGGGGCACATGGAGATCGGAGATTGGGTGGCGACCGGCCTGGGAGGGCTCATGGCCGTTTGGGCCACCCAAAGAGAAAGCCGGGCCCTTTCGGGCCCGGCTAGTGCGCGAGATGGGACTTGAACCCATACGGTTTCCCACACGCCCCTCAAACGTGCGCGTCTGCCATTCCGCCACTCGCGCGGACAAGAGTTATTATGCGCGAACCCGCGCCGCCTGTCAACCTTACCGAATAGAAAAGATGAGGAAAAGCTGGGAATAAGACTTCCAGCCGCCGTGTCGAAAGGAGGATCGCGTGGGAAAACGGGATGAGCGAGTCGGATCACGAAAGCCCTCGGGCGTCATGACCGTGAAAGCCATCAAACTGCCAGCGCGACTGGGGCTGCTTGGCCTCGCCGCCATCACGACGGGAACGCTCTTGGCCGCGGGCGCTCCCGTGGCCGAGGCATCCACCATGCCCCGCGCCGATTTCACGCGGGGTTCGCGCGTGCTCGGCGTCGGCGTCGGCAACGGCATCGGCGCCTCGGTGGATGTCGCCGTCCAGCCCAACCTCTCGCTGGGAGGAGCGATCGGCTCGGGCGTCTACGGCTTCGACACCACCCGCTGGGATGTCCGCATGCTCTACCAATTCGTCAACGGCGGCCGACGCAACCTCTCGGTGGCCGGTCTCCTGGGCGTCTGGGGAGATTCCCGCTACCAGCGCCCCCTGGGACTGGCCCCGGGCATCGAGATCGGCTTCGCCCTCAGCTTCCCGTTCACCCGAGAGCTGACCGGCCGACTCAACCTCGCCGTTCCCTACTACGGCACGCTGGGCGGCCCCTACTTCAATGCCTTCGGCGGCCCCTCGGCCGGAGCCGAGCTCGGCTACCGCTTCCAGCCCCATATCGAGGGAACCCTCGGCGTGAACGGCATGGGCGGCCTCCTCGGAGCCAAGCTCAACTTCTAGAAACGCGCGCGCCAGGGCCCCGGCCTTGGCGCGCTTGCGCGCCCTTGGCCGGGGAGCTAAACTAAGGATGGCCAAAACCAAGACAGGACGGCATTCCGGACGGGAAAGGGGCCATGCAGAAACCTTTCATTCCTCGCGACGCCCTGACGGGCCTGCTCATGGTCGGCTCGCTACTGGCTTTCGCGCCTCCGGCCGGGGCCGAAACCCTCCAGGACTCGCCGGCTTCGACCGACGCGGCCATCTCCTTACCCTTCGAGCAAGCCGTGCTCTCCGGACTCCCTCCCCGGGAGCCCTGGATCGCCGCCGGCCTCTCCCTGGCCATCACCGGCTCCGGCCAGTTCTACAACCGGGACTCGGCCAAGGGCTGGTGGCTCTTCGGTACCCTCGCGACGTATCCCGTCGCCATGGCCATCGACGCCTGGACCGGATCGGGTTACGCCCGCGTCAGCGCCTTCACCCTGATGATGGCCGCCAAAGGCTACTCCGTCTGGGACGCCTACCACACCGCCTCGGCGAGCGCCTCGGCCACCCCATGAGGACCCCCATGCGGATACGCGCCCTCCTACTCAGCACCCTCTTCCTTACCCTCCCCCTCCCCGCCCATGCCCAGCCCACCGGGGTCTGGGGAGAACGCGGGCTCGCCACCATGCCCGACGCCCGCGTGGGCGTCGACCGCGAGATCGAGCTCGGCACCCGCCTGATCTCCATGGGAAGCCTCCCGACCGCCATCGCAGGCTACGGTCGCTTCAGCTTCCTCAACACGGATGCCACGCTCATGTACGGCATCCCCGGCCATGCCTGGCCCATGCTCAGCCTGAAGCACCAGCTCCAGCGCCCGACCCGCGAGAACCCCACCGGCGTCGCCGTCGGCCTCGGCATGCTCGGAGTGCCCGCCCAGCCCGGCATCCCCGGCTCGAACCTCTACGTCGCGCTCACCCGCGACATCAACACCCGGCAAAACGGCCAGGACTGGACGCTTTTCTCGGCGCACTTGGGCTTTCGCACCGATCTCAGCCTGCAAAGCCGCGTGATGGCCGGCCTTGAGCTGCCTCTGGGGCAGCACGGCACCGCCACCGCCGAGTGGATCGGCTCGCAGGGAAGCGAATCCGGCTATGCCAACTTCGGGCTCAACCTCTCGCCCCTGCCGTCCCTGAGCCTCTCGCTCTTCTCGCTGGGCCTGCCCAACGCCAGCCTCTTCGATCGCGGCCTCGCCATCGGAGCCAGCTACACGGGCGTCCTTCCCGCATGGCCCAACCGAAAGGCGAGCGCACCGGCACCCACCCCGGTGGCAAAAACGCCAAGCCCCAAGCCGTCGGAGTCCCCCGCCGCCAGGACGCCGAGCGTCAAGGCCTCGCCGGCCGCTCCGTCTGCTTTGCCCCCGAGCCCGCCGCCTCCGCCGAAGCTTCCCGTAGCCCAGCTTCCCAAAGCGCCGGTCGCCCCCGTGGTACCGGTGGCCCCGGTCTTGCCCATTCCGGTTCCCAGCGTTCCGAGCGTCCCCAGCGTCCCGAGCGCTCCGCAAGGCGAAGCCAGCAGCACGCTGAAGGCCCCGGCGATGCCTACGGGAACCCTGATCGGGCGGGCCGTGGACGCCTCCGGCAAGGCGATCGCCAACGCCACCATCACCCTCACCTCCCCCGGAGCCGCCGCCCGCACCGCCAAGACCACGCCTAGCGGCTACTTCACCTTCGCAGGCCTCGCGAACGGCGCTTACACCGTCTCGCTGGCCGATGCCGAAGGCCGTACGACCGCCTCGCAGCCCCTCAACATCGCGGGCGCAACGGTCGAACTGACGCTCAAACCCCAGGCGATGGCCCGCCTCAAGGGCCAGGTGGTCGACGCGCAGACGGGCACGGCCCTCACCGGCGCCGCGGTCACGATCGGCAAGGAACGCGCGGATTCTGACCGCGACGGCTACTTCGAGCTGAACGGCCTGCCGGCAGGCCCCTGGACGGTCTCGGCATCCGCCAAGGGCTACGCGCCAAGCACCCTCAAGGTCAGCGACGGCACGCCCCGGATCGCACTCTCGCCGCTGCCGGGCACGGTCAGCGGCCGCGTCCTCACGACGACGGGCAAACCCGTCGCGGGGGCGATCGCCCAGATCGGCTCCCAGCGCGCGCCCACGGATGCCAAGGGCCAGTACACCCTCTCGAACGTGCCGGCGGGCAACCACACGCTCGCCCTGATCCAGGACGGCAAGACCTTACTTAGTTCCGCCATCCGTGTGCCTCCCGGTGGCAAGGCCGTCAAGGACGCCAAGGTCAAGGAAGCCGCGCCTATCGGCCGCTTCGGCATGATCGGCGGCCAGGTCCGCAGCACCGCCGGAGAAGCGCTGAAGGGCGTGAAGATCGTGGTCGAAGGCAAGGCCGTGACCGTCCTGACCGTCACCGACGAGTCCGGCCGCTTCTCGGTCCTCGAACTGCTGCCGGGTGATTACCGCCTCAAACTCGAAAAAGGCAGCTACCAGGATCAAGAGGCCAAGGCGCAGGTGAAGGCCGGAACCCTCGCCACCGTGAACGTCACCATGAGGAACCGCTGATGGAACGTCGGGTCCCGCAGGCGGCCCCCTACCGGGCCCTCGCGAGCCTTTGCTACCTCTTCCCGGTCGCCGTGGCCATGCTCCTCTTGCCGCAGTTCCGAAACGTCCGACTTCTTCGTTACCACGCCATCCAGTCCATCGCCCTCACCGCCCTCACCACCACCCTCACCATCGCCCTGGGCCTCTTGGGCACGCTCCTCGGGCCTCTTCCCGCCGTGGGCATCTCCATTCTGCTGATGACAGGCTTAGGCATCAGCGCCATCATGCTGATCGGCCTGGGCTTGGCGACCTACGCAGCCGTGCTGGCGTACGACGGCCGCTTCACCCGCCTTCCCGTTCTCGATCGCTGGGTCCGCCGCTGGGAACGCAAGCTGGAGCCCCCCGAGGAGAAGGCCCGGCGAAAGCGACAAGGCTCTACGGATCGGTTACCATGATCGTCACTCCCCCCGGTGCTGCTCGACCAGCACCCCGAGCGCTGAGGACCATGCCATGAGACGCTTGCTCTTGCTCATCTCCCTCCTGGTGGCGGGCTGCTCGGGCCAAGTGGACACCCTGACCGTCAGCGGGAACATCCGGATCCCGATTTCAGCCGCCTCGGCCTTCAAGATCGAGGGAAGCCCAATCCTCATCTCCAACCTCGACGGCACGCTGGGCAACCTGAAAGCCGCCACCCTGGACGCCGGGGGGAAGTTCAACTTCCGAATCGAACGCGCGAGCCTGCCGGAGAACCCGCAGTGGTACAAGCTCGTGATCATGCACCCCGAGCTGAACGGCCCGATGCTCAGCCGAGCCCTTGTGCTGTCTCGCGGCGGCGCCGGCGCCGAGGCCATCGAGGTCTCTCCGTACTCCAGCCTGACCCAGATGGCCATCGAGTACCAGTACCAGCTGGATCCCAGCCGGGTTCCCGTGACGCTCTCACCCGTGACGCTCGAGGATACGTTCGTCACGCGCGGAGACGCCTTCCTCCTCGACAACCAGTTTCACGTGACCTACGCGCAGTACGCGAGCGGCAGCCTCGCGATCGCGCCCGCCGCCGACTCGGAGCTGGCCGCGGAAGCCCGTGCCCTGCTCTTCGACCCGCGCTAGCGCGATCGCGCGCGACGCCCGGCCCTCCCGACGGTCGCATGGCCGAACTTTAAATGCGACTTAACCTCCCCTTACCCTCCGAGCGACAAGGCTCCTCGGCGGGCGAGCGATAACAGGATTAACTCGAGCTTAAGTCTCGATTCACATACAGTAATCCGGAGGTTAATAATGAACGCAACCGCTCCGCGCTGGAGTGCGATTCTCTTCGAGGCGACCCGCACCTATTCGGCCCAACCCGTCAACGTCCCGACCGGGGACCGGGTCTACCAGGCGTTGCCGGTCGACTCCTTCAAGCCGTCTCTCACGTCCTCCCGCCCCGCCGCTCCGCAAAAGGCCGTTCCGGCCGAAGCGAGCGCTCCCGTGATGACCCATGAGATCCGCCAGGTCACGGTGAAGCCCGGCGACGTCCTCGCCCTCAAGGCCCGGCAAGGGGACTACTACTGGAAGATCTCCCGTCACTTCGCCAAGGATGACGCGGTAGGCGCCTATGCCAAGGACCTGATCGCCCGCAATGGCGGCAACTCGGCGGTGAAGGTGGGGCAATTGCTGAACCTGCCGGTGACCGAGAACTCGAGCTACGAGCTGGAGCTGGCCATCGCGGTCCAGAAGGTCGTGCAGCTGCGATCGCTCTTCGGCGAGCGCACGCCGGAGCTCGACTGGGGCTCGGCGGAAGTCAGCCCGGGTCCCGTGGACTCCTTCTGGGTGAGCTTCAAGGAAGCCTCCAGCGAGAAGCGCCTGAGCTTCATGGTCGCGGACGATCTGAGCGGGCTCTTCCCGGGCCGCTACACCGTGATCAGCGAGAAGGAAGCCCGTCAGTACTTCCCCAACTAGCTCTGCGACTGGTACGAAAAAACCCCGGCAAAAGAACCAAGCTCTCCAGAATGCCCGCATGGTAGCCTTCCTTTGGGAGGTGATCATGCGGGCATTCATGTGGAGATCGTCGTTTCAAGGCCCCCCGGCACTCCCGGGGGTCGCGGGCCTGGGCCTGATCGTCGGCCTGTCGATGAGCGGCTGCGCCTTACCCAAGGTGAGCCCCGAGCACGGGCTGCCTCCCCTGGTGGTGATCGGCGGGACGGCGGAGATTCCCGACGATTACCTGATCCAGGCCGGGAGCATGCCGGCACCTCGCGGCTTCCGGGTCAGCCTCGCGAAGCTCGACGGCACCATCCTCGCGAACGGCACGATCGTGAGCGCGAGCGGTGAGTTCTCGATCTCCGTCCCCCGATCCGAGTTGAGCGGGGGCGGGTCGCTTTACGAGGTCAGCCTGCGCAACGGTCTCGGGGCGGCCATCTACTCGGCCCCCGCGCAGGTGCATTCGCATGGCAGCTTCGGGCGCGTGCAGATCACCGCCGCCTCCACGGCGGTCGTCCTGGGCCTCAAGACCTCTCATCAGATGGGGCGGTCGATTCAAGGCTGGGACTTCGCCCGGATCACGAAGGATCCAAGCGTGATGCTCTTCGCCCAGCGGATCGCCAAGGATGCGGCCGAGCGCAGCAATCAGGCACCAGGGCAGACCTTGCTTTCCAGCCATCCCCTGCCCGCCGAGTTTCAGTCCGGCGTCTACCAGGTGATCACGGTCGCCGAGCGGACGACGCGCTAACTCGCCAAACTTTACGGAGAAGTTAACCCAGGCTTTGCCTCGCGCCGGTCAGTTCTCCCTTGCCTCCGTCCATATAGTGTTAGGAGCGCCTGACGCCCCTCCACCGAGTCCAACGGTGGGGCGAGCGACTGAAAGCCCTCGCACTGGAGGTAAGAACGATGATCCGCCACACCCATTTCGGCCAACGCCTCATGATTGCCCTCTGCCTCGGGCTCACGGTGATCGCCGCGGGTTGCGGAGGACGCACCGGCACCACGGTGGATCCGATCGGATCGTCGGACGACAGCTCCTACTACCAGGACGATTTCTACTCGAACCCCTCGGCCTCGCCCACTCCGAACTGGGATCTGGAGCCGACTCCGCTCCCGGACGTCTCGCCCACTCCGACCCCGGAGCCGACCGCGACGCCGACCCCCGCTCCCTCGCCCACCCCGACGCCCACGCCCACCCCCAGCCCTAGCCCCACGGCCACTCCGACGCCGATGCCGACCACGGGCAACACCCTCTCGGCCTCCATCATCAAGAAGGAGTTCCCTGGGTTCCTCGCCTGGGAGAAGTGCGAGATCACCGCTCAGGTGCATAACCCCTCGTTCCTCCGCACCCAGACCGGCAACCTGACCATCACCTATACCCTCAAGGGTCAGGAAGTCGAGAAGCAGACCTACTCCATCGTGCTCGCCCCGGCCGAGATTCGCACCTACGGGCCTTACCGCTCGGAGAAGCACGCCGACGACGCGTTCGTGACCATCACCCCCTAGTCCCAAAGAGGCGCGATCAGCCCCCTGATCCGAAGGAGCCCGCGATGAGCCTGACCAAGAAGCCGCAAGGCCAATCCAAGAATCGCGCCGACGCCGCG